>FWPV01004454.1_pt1 | contig 29787 bp, 20 predicted proteins | sample 2228371 | NCBI WGS metagenome assembly FWPV01 (sample SAMEA103939776, study PRJEB20133) | metagenome | reverse complement strand
AAACGAACGTCGTCAGCTTTTGCTGCTCTATCAGGCTTTGCGTAAATGGCTAAATCTCGAAGCGACTGTAGTGCAGGATGCCGCCGAACCGCCTGCCCAAACGGCGACCCTATCCCCCTCGATGTCTGGGGTGCAAGTGGAAGAGCAGCTCTCCTCTATCCCAGCATCCCCCAAAAAGGGAGTGGCCGATTGGCTTGCTCAGTCGCTTCAACCCAAGTCTGCTATCGCCGAACCACCCAAAAGCATTGCCATGCAAGTGGATGAAATCCTGCAGAAAAAGCTGGTGGAACGCGGCTGGAACAAGCGGGGCATTCGGCTGATGGAATTGCCGAACAAAGGTATGGTGGTCTTAATTGGCTTGAACCAGTATGCCACAGTTGATGAGGTGCCAGACCCTGAAATCCAAGCTTTGATCCGCGCCTCGGTCAGCGAGTGGGAGACCAAAATGCTGGGCGGCTAACGATGCCGCCGCCGTTTCTTTTTGGAACTAGCGCCGCTTTTTTCTGTTGGCTCCTGTCGTTGGGGGGTGGGGGCAACCACTGTGCCTTGGTCGTCTGTTGCCTCTTCAGCGGCTAAAGCTGCTCTCTCTTCCGAAACGGGGCTGCGCTCTGCAGTCTGGACGACCTCGATTTGGCGCGGCCGATAGGTGAACATGCGGGAAATGACGCCGAGACGCATGTTTTGAATCAGTTCTTTAAAGAGTGTCGATGCACGGGATTTATACTGCACCAATGGGTCGCGCTGCGCATAGGCCTCCAGCCCGATCGAGACTCTGAGGGCTTCCATTTGAGTTAGGTAATCCACCCACAATTCAGAGATGACACCCAACAGCAATTGCCGATAGATGATGGTCAGGGCGCGCTTTCCAAGCCCGGCAATGATGGTTTCTTGCGTTTCTCTCGCTAGACTTTGGATAGGCACAGAAAGAGCTTGTTGATCGAACTGCTCATCGAGGGCTTTTAGGATTGCTGAGCGGGTTGTTTCATCTAGTTCTGCCAGACTGTAGTGAGCAATCTTTTGAAATTCCTCGACTCCTAAAAGGAAACGGTGCGCTTGTTGGGCGGCTTCGAGGTGGGCTAAAACTTCCTGAGCGACTTCTTGGGGGGAGCGTCCCTCCAAATAGCGGGCAGCCAGAAAAACATAATTCAAGCGCGGCGTCACAATTAGAACGCGGCGATGGGTGCGTTTATCGAAAACCGTTTGTTGGCTTTGCGCCATCATAATGAGCAGGTGAACCACCGCAGATGGCTCAAGGTACCCCTCGACTTTACCGAGGATCGAGTCGAGGTCGCGCGCAATCGCCCCGGCAGAGTCATTGTCATCCTTGCCCAGCCATTGCTGGCGGCGATTAGCAAGCAGTTGATCGATCAAGTCGAACAGGGTGTCTTCTAATTCATCCCACGATCGGGTGGGGGCAAGGGCATTTTTCAGGTTGCTTTCGTCTTGAAGACGACGGGCGATTGCCCCGCTCACGCGGATGATGGTTTGGTTCCATAGTATTTCCTGTACTTGGGACTTTATGATTTCCTCCAGCGCTTGCGGTTCTTCTTTCAGCAAACGGAGATGCTCATTCGAGAGCTTGATCGGTAAGCGCACCAGGCTGTTGAGTTCCTCTGCTAGTTGACGGGTATTGAAGGACTGCTCATCGTTATCTTCTTCCAGGTTGCTAAGGAAAGTCTCAACCGCTTCAAAACGTTCTTCCAGTTGGCTTTCATAACGTTCACGGATTTGTTCTAACAGCTCGGTCAACACTCGGCGATGATGGTCTTCTTCTGCTTCCATTGCCATGCGGGCGATTTCAAGGAGAGCGGGTTTGATCTGTGAAACGGGGATGGCGGTTTTACCATTCAATTTAACGGAGCAACGCTCGATGAGCTCTTCTGAAATCAGTTTCAACGTAAAGGATGGGAAGAGATGATGATTGACAGCAAAGGGAGGTTGAACTTGTTCCAACCACGAGAGCAACCGCCATGGCCCTTCCTCCTCACGCAAGGCTTCGGGAACACGGCGGGAGATTTCCGTCTGCAACATTTCGGTGACGTCATCGTGTAGGTCTTCTTTGGTAAAGATTCGGTCGCGTTGCTTGTAGATGCTCAACCGTTGGCTGTTCAGGACGTCATCGTACTCGAGCAGATGCTTGCGGATATCGAAGTTTGCCCCTTCGACGCGGGTTTGGGATTGTTCGATCAGGCGGCTGACGAGGTTCATTTCCAACGGCAAAGCGTCGTCCATCTTGAAGCGTTGCATCAGGGCATCGGCTTGTTCACCGCCGAACAGGCGTAACAGATCATCCTCCATCGAAAGGTAGAAGCGCGATGAGCCTGGATCGCCTTGTCGGGCGGCACGGCCGCGCAGTTGGTTATCAATGCGCCGCGCTTCATGCCGTTCGGAGCCGATGACATGTAAACCGCCCAACGCGCGCACTTTCTCCATCTCATCCATGTACCGCAGGAAGTCGTTGACTTGAACGTCATAGATCCCATAATCACCGGGGTCTAATTTGAGCAGCGCCTCTCGTCGTTCTTGAAGGGACATTTCGAAGGGATCCGAGTACCCGGCGCGGCGCAGGACGCGGTGCACGGCAGAAAGGGCTTCTTCTTTGAGTTCGCCGCCTAGCTTGATGTCAACACCGCGACCGGCCATATTGGTGGCGATGGTCACAGCGCCAAAGGCGCCTGCGCCAGCGATGATCTGGCTCTCTTCAGTGTGTTTGCGGGCATTCAGCACTTGATGCGGGATACCCCCCTGGAGGATTGCCAGTAAGCGCTTTTCATCCTGTTCTTCGAGAGAGAGGATTTGGCGCAATCGGGCGAGGTTGGTGGGCTCTTCAGGGTTGAAGGGAAGATCCAGCTCACGCGCCAATTTGCGCATCTGGGTCAGATCGAGTTTCTCTAATGGTTCATTGAGGAAAAGCAGCTCTGGAATCTGGTGACCGTCTTCTTCGCGGTTATTCTTTTCAAACCATGTCGTGCGTAGAAGAATCACTTGTGCGAGGCGACGCAGCGGTTCGGCGCGCAAGCGAGATGAGAGGCGTTCGGACATCTCGACTGAGGTTGTGCCGACCAAAAGAGGGCGTCCACGAGCGTGGTTTTGGATGATCTCTTGCATGATTGCCCGCAGCTTGGCTTCTTGGGTGCGATAGACGACATCCGGGTAGTCTTTTCGCTTCCAGTAGACAGGCTTCTTTTCGGGGTCATCTTTGCGTGCGTAATAGCGATACTTGTATCCCCATTCATCTTTGCTTTCCAGTTCGATGAGACCCGAATCGGGCTGCATGGCGTGATATTCCAAATTGGTCGGGATGGCGATGACCCCCAATTTATAGATCTTATCGAACTCTTCTGCTTCGGTGACGGCCGTACCGCTCATGCCAGCAAGCTTTTCGTACATGCGGAAGTAATTTTGGATGGTAATGGTGGCGTAAGTGACATTTTCGGGTTGTACGCGCACACCTTCTTTGGCTTCCACCGCTTGGTGTAAGCCATCTGACCAGCGTCTGCCGGGCATCAGCCGGCCGGTAAATTCATCGATGATAATGACTTTTCCGCCTTGAACGAGGTAATCTTTATTGCGATGGAATAGGAATTGAGCGCGCAGGGCTTGTTCCAGATAGCCAAGTAGGCGTGCCTGTTCGGGGGTGACATCTTCGGGACGATCGGGGTCGCGCAGCGGGATGCCCAGCAATTCTTCGACATGTACCTCGCCGATTTCGGTCAACGCTACACTGCGATCGCGCTCGTTGACCTCGTAATCTTCGGGTCGCAAGGCGCGCACGACTTGCGCCATACGAGTGTACCATTCGACATCTTCAGAGGCTGGCCCGGAGATGATCAGCGGAGTGCGCGCTTCATCGATGAGGATATTATCGACCTCGTCTACAATGGCGTAATAATGACCGCGCTGGACACGATCCTCTAGGCTCCAAGCCATGTTATCGCGTAGGTAATCGAATCCAAACTCGCTGTTGGTGCCATAAACGATGTCCGCAGCATAGGCTTCGGCGCGCGGCACCATGCGCAGTTGGTGTTGATCTTCATGGGGCGATTGACGTTCTAAATCGACCACGAAGGCTTTCTTGCCATTCTCGGTGCGGGCTGCCATTTGCAATACCCCCACCGACATGCCTAGCGCGTTGTAGATCGGTGCCATCCAGCGGGCATCGCGCCGTGCCAGGTAATCGTTGACGGTGACCAGATGAACCCCTTTTCCGCTAAGGGCGTTCAGATAAAGGGGCAGGGTGGCAACCAACGTTTTTCCTTCGCCGGTGCGCATTTCGGCGATTTTGCCTTGATGTAAGACAATCCCACCGATGAGTTGGACATCATAATGGCGTAAGCCGATCGTGCGCTTGCTGGCTTCGCGGACAGCCGCAAAGGCTTCCGGCAAAAGGTCGTCCAGTGACTCTCCTTCCCGCAAACGCTGACGAAACTCAACCGTTTTGGCTGCTAGCGCGTCATCGCTTAGCGCCTCGAATTCTTTTTCGACGGCGTTGATCTCATTGACGATCAGAGCGTATTTTTCAATTTCTTTTTTATTGGGGTCACCCCCGATCAGTGTGACAAACCTTCTCAACATAGACATTACCTCGAATGGGGATTATAGCACAGGCGATGTGTTGCTTTGACGGATTAGAATGTTATAATTTATTCATCTCGGTGGGGATTGGGGAGACGAAGGATTTGGAGGAAAAAATGAACGAAAAAGCAGGTGCACAGATTAGTCGACGCGCTTTTATCCAATCGGCATTGATTCTCTTGATCATGATGATTGCTGCTGGTATGCTTACTTTGGTTTTACCAGCCGGTGAATATCAACGTTCGATCATCGAGGGGCGCGAGGTGATTGATCCACAATCTTATCGTCAGGTAGAGCAACCCCCTTATCCTATCTGGCGCTGGTTTCTTGCGCCACTCGAGGTGCTAGCAGGGCCAGATCGGTTGACCTTGATCGTCATTCTCCTCTTTATCTTGATGGTGGGTAGCGGCTTTGCCGTTTTGGACAAGTGTGGGATTCTACAAGCCGGGCTTGGACGGTTAATTGGACGTTTTCAGGGCAGGAAATATCTGCTCTTGGCTTTGATTTCCTTATTTTTCATGGCTTTGGGGGCTTTTTTGGGTATCTTCGAAGAGGTCGTGCCTTTGGTGCCCCTGATGCTTGCCTTGTCCTATGTACTTGGATGGGATTCGCTAGTTGGTTTGGGGATGAGCATTCTAGCCACCAATATTGGCTTCTCTGCGGCGATCACCAATCCATTTACCATCGGTGTTGCGCAGCGCATCGCCGGCTTGCCGCCGTTTTCCGGCGCTGGCTTCCGTGCCATCGTCTTTGTCGTGATGTACGGTATCTTCCTGATGTTTATCTTGCGCTATGCCAAACGCATCGAAAGGAAACCACAAGACTCATTGACCTATCAAGAAGATCAACATTTCCGCCAACGCTTTCAAGCTTTGCAGGTTGAGCAATTGACTGCCTCTGCTCCAAAACTATCAACCGCCCTGGCTGTATTCGGGCTTTTTCTGCTCTTGATTTTGTTGGTTTTGGTCTCGGCACCGTTTGTTTCATTTTTGAGCGATTTCAGTTTGCCGCTGGTCGGTTTGCTTTTCTTGATCGGTGGGTTGGCGGCTGGCTTGAGCAGTGGGGCAGGTTGGAAAACCGTGCGCACCGCCTTAGCTGAGGGGGTGGGGGGAATCGCACCGGGTATCCCGCTGATCTTAATGGCTGCCAGTGTCAAATACATTGTCGCTACAGGGGGGGTTATGGATACGATTTTGTATCAGGCTTCTCGCTCTCTTGGCGATTTATCCCCTTTTGAAGCGGCTTTATGGGTGTATGGCTTGGCATTACTGCTGGAGTTCTTTATCGCTTCGGGATCGGCAAAGGCTTTGTTGGTGATGCCAATCCTTCTGCCTTTGGCTGACCTGCTGGGTGTCACGCGACAGGTCACCGTAACAGCCTACTGCTTTGGGGATGGATTCTCAAACCTCGCTTATCCGACCAACCCGGTGCTTTTGATTTGTCTCGGATTGACGGTGGTCAGTTATCCGCGCTGGATGCGTTGGACAGCCCGTTTATGGCTTGGTATTGTCGTTACCTCGGTGGCGTTTTTGGGTTTGGCGGTGGCAATTGGTTTGGGACCCTTTTAGCTTGTAGCGTTATCAGAGGTGTGGATTTTGGGGAATCGCTTCCGAAGGGGTGCTGCTGGTGGCTAGCGAGAAACTCATCAAGCAACCGATGAGCATGATGACCGCGCCGCTGAGGTAGGGAAGGTACATCCGCAGATCGAAAACGAACCCTGCCCATAATGGACCGGCAATGCGTCCCAAGCTCAGGAAGGAATTATTTAACCCCATTGTGAAGCCTTGTTCTTCGGTGGTGCGTTTCGAGACCAAGGCGGCCACGGACGGATTGAGCATTGCATTGCTTAGCACAAAGACCCCGCTGGTAATAAATACCTGAAGGAAATCTTGGGCTAAAAGCATCAAAATAAAACCAACCGCACTACACAGCAGGGCAAGGCGGATGATTGCCACTTCGCCCCAACGACGGGTAGACGGGCCGGTCAATGTCCCTTGGACAATTGCCGAAATCAAGCCGATGAAAGTCAGAATACTGCCTACTTGGGCGGGAGTAAAGTCATATCGTTGTTTGGCATATAACCCAAAGATACCCTCGAAGTTTGTCAGACCAAAACTGATTAGGAAGGACATGAAGAAGAGAAGACCGAGGGGACCCTTTAGAGCCATGACCAGCATACCCCAGCGAGATTGCTTGACAACAGGTCTTGGAATCTGCGCAGGTGGGTGACTTTCAGGGAGCAGCAAGAAGACCATCAAGAGAGCTACAACCGAGAGTCCGGCCGCTAGGAAAAAGGGTGCAGAAAGTGAGAAGTGTGCCATCCACCCCCCTAAACCGGGCCCGACCACCATCCCTAAGCCCATGGCAGCTCCGATCATGCCCATCTTGCCACCGCGTTCACTTTGCTCGGTGCTATCTCCAATGTAAGCCATAGCGGTGGGTAGGGTGGCGGAAGAGAGAATACCTGCCAAAGCCCGCGCTGCGAAAAGCATCCAGAGCTGGCTGGATAAACCATAGAGCACTTGGGCAAGCGCGTTGCCCAACACACCAAGCATGAGAATCGGTTTGCGTCCTGTGCGATCGGAGAGGCTGCCCCAGATTGGGGCGAAGAGAAACTGCATCACCCCGTAGATTGCCATTAAGCCGCCCATTGCGCTGCCCCCGCCCCCAAATTGGGTGACATAAAAAGGCAAGATTGGGATGACAATCCCAAAGCCAAGCATGACGACCACGAGGGTGAAAAACAAAATCAACACCGGTCGATTATTCATCACGATGTGAGTTTACCTTTCTCTAGGGACAATTGAGCACCCCCGTCAAGCAGAGGCTGCCAAGAGGCTATTCTACCACCCTTTGGATAACCAACTGAGAGAAGCTCTGAGCAGGGTTTGTTCTTAAGGGCTGGTGTACTCAATGTATAATACTCCTATTCGCCCCTCGATGGCGCGGACGCTGTAGATTAGCAAGGAGGTTCTTTACCGATGTTCAAGCTTGGATGGTTGCTCTACGCGATGATTTCACTGGTAACTTGGGGGTTGTGGGGATTTTTGGGTAAAGTTGCCTCGCGAAGTATGTCTGGCGAGGGGTTGGTTTTAATCTCTAGCGTTGGCTGGATCGCGACATTTCCGATCTTTCTAGCAGCCTTTCGATCTCATCTTCGCCCCGCCTTAAGCAGTGGAGACGTGCTGTGGGGCTTGTTGGGTGGTATGGTGGGTAGTTTGGGAATGTTGTTTTTCTACTTTGCACTGGAGCGCGGCGAAACCTCTCGGGTGGTGGCGATAACGGCTGCCTACCCGTTGGTGACCGCCTTGCTGGCTTTTTGGGTCTTAGGCGAGGAATTTACGGTTCAAAAGGGGATTGGCTTGGTGTTTGCTTTGATTGGAATTATCTTCCTATCTCGATAGGCGTCAATAAAGGGGATTACGATGATTCGCTTGCAAGCGGTTGGGGAGGTCGTTCGCATTGAGCTTGCCAGAACGCTTCTCGGTCGTGGACGCTATTGGACGACAGCTTATTGGGTGGACGGCCTGCTGATTGATAGTGGGTGTGCCTATACCGCTAAGGAGCTCTTAAGCGCGCTGCGCAATTACGAAGTCAGGGCAATCGTCAATACGCACTCCCATGAAGATCATATTGGAGCAAATGGCTGGCTGCAAGGACAAGACCCCAACTTGCCTATTTTTGCTCATCCTAAAGCGATTGCGGTTCTTGCAGACCCTCAAGGCGAGCAACCCCTGCAGGCTTATCGGCGTTTTTTCTGGGGTATGCCTTTGCCTTCTCGAGGAATGGCAATCGAGGACGGTGAAGAGATTCGCGGGAGGACAAATTCTTTTCAGGTCATCTATACCCCCGGACATAAAGAAGATCATGTATGCCTTTATCAACCCCAAAAGGGATGGTTATTTAGCGGCGATCTGTTTGTCGGTGGCAAAGATCGTGCTCTCGGGCAGGGTTATCATATCTGGGAGATTATCGCCTCGCTCAAGAAAATTGCTCAGTTGCCCTTAGAGTGGCTTTTCCCTGGCAGCGCCCGAGTGCGCCAAAACCCCTTACCCGAAATTCAAGCCAAGATTGCCTATTATGAGGAATTGGGTGAGAAAATCCTTGCTTACCATCGGAAAGGGTGGGAAATTTCTGCGATTGCTGATCGCTTGCTTGGCGGCAGGATGTGGATTGAATGGATCACCGCAGGTCACTTTTCTCGGCGCAACTTGGTGTTGTCTTACCTTGAGCGTTCGGAGTCGAAGTAGCCATCTTCCCAGAAGGTGGGGTAAACGGTGAGGAGTTCATGTCTGCAACCGTTCTTTTTGCTGTTTTTCTTACGTATCCGACAACGAGATTCTTGGGGTGGGATGTGCCATTCGGTTCTATTCATTTATCACCCTTGATTCGTCTGGCGTACCTTAAAATTCTCAATTCTTTAAGATAAGGCGAGAGTTGATCATGCTATAATTTTATCAATCCCCCATGAGTTTTGTTCACCTACACGTTCACTCTGAATATTCCTTGCTGGATGGGTTTAGCAACATCCGTCAGTTGGTGAAGCGCGTAAAAGAGATGGGGATGCCCGCTGTTGCGCTCACCGACCATGGCACAATGTTCGGCGTGGTTGAATTCTATAACCAAGCCTTAGCTGCTGGCGTTAAGCCGATCATTGGCGTTGAAGCTTACCTCGCCGCCCGCAGTATGAAGGATCGCGATCCTCAGTTGGATAAAAAATCCACTCATATCTTGCTCTTAGCCGAGAATCAGACGGGTTATCAAAACTTGCTAAAGCTGGTCAGTGCGGCGCAATGTGAAGGGTTTTACTATTACCCGCGCATTGATCATGAACTGCTTGCTCAATATTCCGAGGGGTTGATTTGTACATCAGGTTGTATGTCGGCTGAAGTGCCGCGCTTAATCGTCGATGGTCAGGTGGAAGAGGCTCGTCGTCGCTTGGATTGGTATTACGAGGTTTTTGGAGCTGAGCGTTTCTTCTTAGAACTGCAACAACATGATATCGGTGAGATCGAAGCCATTAACCGCCATCTGCTTACGCTTGGCAAGCGCTATCAAGCTCAATTTGTTGCTACCAATGATGTCCATTACATCGAAAAAGAAGATTGGCGATTACAGGATATCTTACTCGCCATTCAGACCGGTAGCGTCTTGAGTGATCCGAGTCGGATGCGGATGACCGATCCGTCTTACTATCTGCGCTCGCCGGCGGAGATGAGTTCTCTGTTTGCAGAAGTGCCCCAAGCTCTCCAGAATACCTTGTTGATTGCCGAACGTTGTAATGTGGATTTGAGCTTTAAGGGCTACCACCTGCCGGTCTTTGAAGTCCCAGAAGGGTACACCCCCCAAACCTATCTGCGTGAGTTATGCGAAGCGGGTTTGAAGAAACGCTATGGCAGTCGCGCAGATGACCCCAGCGTACGAGAGCGCCTTGAGTATGAACTGGGCATAATTCATCAGATGGGATTTGATACTTATTTTTTGATTGTCTGGGATTTGTGCCGTTATGCACGTCAACGTGAGATATGGTACAACGCGCGCGGCTCTGCTGCCGGCTCGATCGTTGCTTATTGCCTTGAAATTACCCTCGTAGACCCCCTCGAACATGGATTGATCTTCGAACGATTTCTGAATCCGAGCCGCATCTCCATGCCGGATATAGACCTAGATTTCCGCGATGACCGCCGTGTTGAGATGATGGAATACGCCACACGAAAATACGGTGAAGATAAAGTAGCTCAAATTATTACTTTTGGTACGCTTGGGGCTCGGGCGGCTATTCGCGACGTGGGGCGGGTGATGGATGTCCCGCTCAATGAAGTGGATCGTGTTGCCAAATTCATCCCCAACATTCCCGGCAAACCCGTGACGGTGCGGCAGGCTTTGGAAGAAGTCCCCGAGCTAAAACAGATCTATGAAAGCACTCCCTATCTAAAGGACTTGATTGACACTGCCAGTCAAATGGAGGGAGTGGTTCGCAACGCTGGGACGCACGCGGCCGGCGTGGTGATCGCCGATCGCCCAGTAGTCGAGTATATCCCCATTCACCGCCCGACCGGTACAACCAGCGAAGAAAACCCGGTTAAGATCGTCACCCAATTTGAAATGTCCATCTTGGAGAGCTTGGGATTGCTCAAAGTGGACTTTCTGGGCTTGGCAACCCTGACCATCATGGCGCGAGCGTGCGAGTTGATCCGCCAACGGCATGGGGTTGAATTGACGCTCCACAATATTCCGGTCGACGATGCGGCGACTTTTGAACTGTTGGGGAGGGGTGAAACCGCCGGCGTCTTCCAAGTGGAAGGTTCGGGCATGCGCCGCTATTTGATGCAGATGAAGCCCAAGAACCTCTCGCACGTGATTGCCATGGTGGCACTGTTCCGTCCAGGACCAATGGACTTTATCCCCAGTTATATCCGCCGCATGCACGGCGAAGAAAAGGTGGAGTATCGACATCCTGCCCTTGAACCGATCTTCCGTGAGACCTATGGCTTTCCGGTTTATCAGGAGCAGTTAATGTTTGCGGCGATGAACTTAGCCGGATACACGGCTGCGGAAGCGGATGATTTGAGGAAAGCGATCTCGAAAAAGCTCAAAGATAAATTGCTGAAGCATCGGCAGAAATTTATCGAAGGCGCTGTAAAGAATGGCATCTCAGAGGAGAAGGCAGGGGCAATCTTCGATGATTGGGAGGAATTTGCGCGCTACGGTTTCAATAAGGCTCATGCTGCTGATTACGGGGTAATAGCCGTTCAGACGGCTTATCTCAAAACGCATTATCCCATCGAATACATGACGGCGTTATTATCCGTATCCGCCAGTGAAACCGAAAAGGTTGCCCTATATGTTGCGGATGCGCGTCGCATGGGGATTGCCGTTGAACCGCCTGACATCAATATTAGCGGTTGGGATTTCACGATTGAAGATGATCCAAGCAGCGGCTATTCAAAAATTCGCTTTGGTCTTGGGGCGGTGAAAAATGTTGGCCATGGACCGGTCGATGCGATCCTCAAGGGACGGGGTGACAAACCGTTTGCCGACTTGAATGACTTTGCGCGGCGAGTGGATTTGCGTCAGGTCGGCCGGCGTGCCTTAGAAAGCCTGATCCGAGTAGGCGCATTTGATCGCTTTGCGCCGCGTTGTGCCTTGCTCGATGCGATTGAGAACATCATGGCGACCAGTGCAGCTCATTTTCGAGCTGTTGAGAGTGGTCAAATGACTCTGTTTGGAGCACACACCGGCGTAAGCGAGGGGATTGCACTACCAAAGGCTTATCGCGAGGTCACTCGAAAAGAGATGCTGAATTGGGAGAAGGAGTTGATCGGTTTGTATGTCTCCGATCATCCTCTCAACCCCGTGATGGATGTGCTTTCCCAAGCAGTAACCCACTTTTCTGCCCAGTTGAGTGAGGCTTCTGCGCAGGAGAAGGTGCGCGTGGCAGGGATGATTACCCAGATTCGACCTCACCAGACCAAGAGTGGGAAGTCCATGGCTTTTGTGACCTTAGAGGACATTCAAGGCACAATTGAATTAGTGATCTTTCCGACGACTTGGCAAAAGGTGAAATCATTTATTGAATTGGAGCGCATTATCCTAGTGGAAGGCAGACCCTCTGGTGATGTGGGTGAAGCAAAGGTCTTAGTGGATCAGATCTTTACCGATTTACATGTGGTTACCCCCTTGGATGACCCGAAAACGCATGCTTCTGGCTTGAGAACGGTATCCCCCTCCAAGCCAAAAGCTACCTTTCAGCCCGCTGCTTTCGATGAAATTCCTCCTGAACCACCTGATTACCTAGAAGCGGAATTCCCTGACGAAGATATACCCTTACCCGAGGATGCCTTCCCCATTGGGCAAACAGAGGCCCAACGAGCGGCTGAACCTGCTCAGGCGATGGCGTCGCAGGCTCTCGAGGAAGCCCAAGAGCTCGGTACGGTTCAGTCGGAGGTTGATCCTAAGGTAGCTTCGGTTACAGAGGAATCCCTCAAGGTTCAAGAGACGAGAGCGGGCTATATCGTTCCTCCAACGCTGGAAAGCGAAGCTCAAGAAATTCAGATGGTGACCGTTGTTTTCCGTCAAGGGGAGGATAAGAGCCGCGATCTAATTCGCTTTCGCCGCATTTATGGCACTTTGGTATCTTATCCCGGTAAAGACCGTTTCTGTTTTCAAGTTTACGATAACGGACGGGGATACTTAATTGAGTTCCCCAACGAGACTACCCATGTCTGTGCCGAGTTGCTTCAGCGACTGCAGGATTTCGTTGGCGTAGAAAATTGCCGTGTTCAGCCGCTTGTTCTGCATTAAGCTAGCGATTCACCCCTATAAAAAGCTAAGCTAACGCCTCAATAATTGCTAGACAGAAGGCGGGTAAATCATCTGGCTTGCGGCTGGTGATGATGTTTTCATCCCGCACAACGGTTTCGTCGAGGTAGATTGCCCCGGCATTGATCAGGTCATCACGAATGGCGACCAATCCGGTCAGTCGCCTGCCCTTGACAATGCCAGCCGAGATCAATATCCAAGGAGCGTGACAAATTGCGGCGATGACCTTTCCTTGTGCGTGACAAGAGCGCACCAACTCCAGAACTTGAGGGTTGCGGCGTAGATAATCGGGTGAGAAACCGCCGGGAAAGACCAAAGCGTCGATTTGTTCGGCTTTTAGCTCCTCGAGAGAACTCATCTGGTAATGGGTTCCTGGGGGTAAGATAGGAAGCGGCAGTGGATGCCCAAAGCGTCCGCTGATGGGTTTATTTTCCAAATATGGCCTTGGATGATGTCCCATTGGTACGGCAACAACAAGAATTGCGGCTCCCTCTTCACTCAAACGCAGCAGGGGGTAGAGTAATTCGATATCTTCAAACTCATGAGCAACGAGGATAGCTATTTTCTTATTGGAAAGGCGTGACATCCCATCAACTCCGCCATTTTATTCTATTCCAGCCGATTCGGTTTGGTGTTCAGGAATCGGCGGGATCCGTGACAGTAATGATTAACTGCATCTCGAAGCGCACCGCTCAGGCAATCTGTGCGCTAGTCGCTGGTCATAATGAAAAGTGGTTGGAGTTGTAGTGATTTATAGTGCGGGCGCAAGCGGTCTTTGTTGTAGAACCGTTCGACATCCACCAATTTTTTCTTGCTGGTCACGACTTCAATCGGAACGTTATCATAGCGTCCGTCTTTAAGCACGACGAGACGCCCATGAATACGGTTGAGAATTAAGTCTAGGGCGAGATTGCCATACGCCATCGGCACGATGGAATCGATAGCATCTGGGTCACCAGCCCGTACAAGATAAGCCAGCTTTTGGTTCAGGACATTGACGGTTTTTCCATTATTGTATTTGGGGGAAAGCTCTTTGAGTTTGACGGCTACCAGATCGCCGATACCGCCGAGCTTTTTATGACCGTAAGCATCGGTGGTCAGGTCTTCAAAGACCATTTCTCCACCTTGGAACATTGCCCCTTCCGAGACCAGAACCACGGCGTAATGGCTAGGGTTATCGCGGCGGTCTTGACTGAGCAGTTCCGTCAGTCGCTCGATGTCAAATTTATACTCAGGTATCACGCACCGATTGGCTGCTCCTGCCATCGTAGGCAACATGGCTGTAAAGCCGGCGTAGCGCCCGAAAACCTCGAGGACGAGGAAGCGTTCATGTGAGCCGGCAACAGTGCGTAAACTGTTGGCGAGTTGAATGGTGCGCGTGATGCAGGTGCTAAAACCGATACAGTAATCCGTACCGGGAACGTCGTTGTCCATTGTTTTGGGAATGGCAACAACTTTGACCCCTTCGCTATAGAGGCGCACAGCGTAGCTCAACGTATCGTCACCACCGATGGGAATGAGATAGTCAATACCTAAAAATTCTAGATTTTTAAGTACTTCTGAGGTGAGATCGTTTTTCTCCTCGGTGTATTGTTCCTTGAGATGGTCAGGAACGCTATCCTTGCTCACCTTTGCCGGATTCGTACGAGAGGAATGCAGAAACGTCCCGCCGGTGCGCCCGACTCGATTGACAATGTCTTCGTTCAGTTCGATAAAACACTCGCTGTTGTCCGCTTTGGGATCGCGCACGATGTCAACTAATCCTGCCCAGCCGCGGCGGATTCCGATCACACGGTATCCTTCCTCTCTGGCGCGGATGGTGACTGCTCGAATGGCTGGGTTCAAGCCCGGAACATCGCCACCGCCGGTGAGGATTCCGATAACACCTTTGGTTTTCTGAATTGTAGCCATGATAAAACCTCCACAAGAACTCTCCTTTGACGACAGGTATTTGTTTTTCAAAGGAGGAATATCGCATTTTTATTGTTTTGTGCGGTAGTTGTGCAGATTATAGCATTATTTTTCTGCGCTTGAACGCCGAGCAGCGATTTTTTCAATTGTCCATACTACCAGAAAGCCTGTTAGCATCAAGGAAATAGCCGCGCCAACATAAAGCGAGAACGTTTCAGGCAAGATAAGGGTGTTTGAGAGTGTACCTTCGCCAATGGGGATTTGCCATGGCCATACCTTACGTAATGAGCCAATCATTAAACCGGTGAGCGCCGCAACGGTGGGATCGTGAAAGCGTCCAATCAGCCAACGCAGGAGGCGGGCGAAACTGAGTAGACCAATCACACAACCGATGCCAAACAGGGCTATCACAAAGAGATCAACGTTAATGAGGGCGCCTAGAATAAAACGATATTTTCCTAGTAATAAAAGAATAAAGGCGCCTGAAATGCCGGGCAAAATCATGGCGCAGATTGCAATCGCACCGCTGAGGAAGATCATCAGCGGGGTATGGGGGGTTTCCAAGGGGCTCAAGCCTACCAATGAATAGGTGAGCAGCATGGTCAAAATCGTGATCAAAATCAGACCCAAAGACCATTTGTTTACCCGTTTGCGGACGATGGCTGCCGATGCCAGCACCAACCCAAAAAAGAAAGCTGAGACCAGAGAAGGATGGTTCTCTAATGCCCAATGGATAGAGCGTGAAAGACCCACGATGGCGGTTAGGATGCCTAAACCAAGGGATAGGAGGAAACGCCAAGGGAAAATTTGTAAGGCTTGCTTCCAGCGAAAGCCCAGAATCAGACGGATAAGTTCAAGGTTAAACGCATGGAGGGCATCCAGCAATTGCTGATAAATGCCGAGGATAAAAGCCATCGTGCCTCCAGAAACACCCGGTACGAGATCGGCTGCTCCCATGCACAGGCCTCGGAGAAAGTTAATAAAATATTCTTTTTGCGTGGTGATAGATGTAGCTTGAGTCATGCTGGCAAGTATATCGAATTCAAGCAGTATCGACAAGGCGGATGTGGTTTTTACTTTTCTGGACGAATGATAGCTTTTTATCTGTTGTCTCGCAGGGTAATTTTTACATCCTAACTGAGCTGTAAGGTTTGCAAATTGACGCTCGTTGGGGTTGAATGTATAATCGGCGTGATAGTCGATCCGTGCAATGCACAGGAACCATCAGCTATGGCATTAAAAGGAAACCTGCGCGATTTTAGCTTAGCTCAGTTGTTGAATCTGATCCATTTAGCCAAGAAGAGCGGCACGCTGTTTTTGGATAACGCCAGAGTCAAAGCTTGGTTGGCTTTTCGCGACGGAAAATTAGCCTATGGGAAATATGGGGATGAGGATCATAGCCTAGCGGCGATCCTATATAACGCACGCAAGTTAAATGCCAATCAATTCCGCGCCATCAAGGAGCGGGGCAACTCCATGAACGATAAGGAGTTGGGCTTGTTGCTGGTCAATGCAGGGTATGTCACCCAGCAAGACGTACTGAGTAGTTTGCAAGAATATATGAGCGGTCTGGTGCAGCGTTTGTATGCTTGGGTGGAAGGGGACTTTTACTTCGACACCGAAAGCTTACCTCCAGCGGACAAAATCAATTTGCGGATGAATCTGGAAAACTTGATCATGGAAGGGGCGAGACAGCTCAAGGAAGTTGAGCAGTTGCAAGATGAAATTCCCAGCTTGGACATCGCCTTGAAGTTTTGTGATCGACCCGAGGCAAACGTTCGCAATCTGCGTTTGAGCAAAGAGGAATGGCGCGTGGTATCGTTTATCAATCCCAAGAACAGTTTGAAACAAATTGCTCAAGCGCTAAAAATGAATGAGATTGAGATTCGGCGAGTAGCTTATGGGTTGGTTCAAGCAGGTGTGGTGGAGATGGTGCGCCCAGAGACACCGTTGCCTAGACCGATTACCCCTGGTATTCCAAACGCTACGCCGCAAGAGCAGGCCTCGCTGGTGAGACGGCTTATCCAGCGCATTCGCTCGCTCTAATCTTACAATGGGACGGACACAGATGCAAACGGTCAAAATGGTGGTCACGGGACCCTTCAATGCAGGTAAAACGGCTTTTATTAAAACCGTTAGTGAAATTGATGTGGTCTCGACTGAGCGCAAGATAACCAAAGAGTCAGAGAAGGTCAAAAACACCACCACGGTTGCCATGGATTTTGGACGGATTACCATCGATGAAGATTTAGTCCTGTATTTATTTGGCACTCCAGGCCAGCGCCGCTTTGACTTTATGTGGGAAATCCTTTCGGAAGGCATGTTGGGTTTTATTGTCATGGTCGATAGTTGCCGCCCAGAGACATTTCGCGAAGCCCGCAGCATCTTGGAAACCTTTCGAGCTTATGCGCCCACTCCCTATATTGTTGCCGCTAATAAACAGGATCAGAAAGATGCTTGGGCGTTGGAGGATATGCGCATCGCTTTACGGCTAGATCATACGGTCAAATTGTTGCCGTGTGTGGCGACAGATAAAGAATCGGTCAAGACTGTCCTACTTGAATTGTTATATCAGATTCTTGAAGAGATGGAAAAGCGCGCAAATTAAACGCTTGCGGAGCAAGTGGCGTGTCATCTATTACCACAGACCAAGGAATCTTACACTATGAGGTGATCGGTCGAGGCAGGCCGGTGTTGTTACTGCACGGCTGGTTGGGCTCATGGGGATTGTGGCAGAGTACCATGACCTTTTTAGGGCGCTCTTTCCGCACCTATGCCATGGATTTCTGGGGCTTTGGTGAATCTGGAAAAAAACGAGATACTTATCGGGTGACGGATTTTGTCAGTATGGTCGATCAATTTATGGAGCAACTAGGCATCCAAAGAGCTCCTTTGGTCGGTCATAGTATGGGGGGGACGGTCAGCTTGATGGCAGCGATTCGATTTCCCCAGCGGGTTGAAAAAGTGACTGTGATCGGTTCGCCCATTGTCGGTTCTTCTTTGTCGTGGTTGCTAAAGTTATTCGGACGGCGACCCATCGCTTATCTCACCCATCACAACCTGTGGGCGTTGCGTCTCGGTTTTCGAGTTTTAGCGCCATTTTACTGCCGCGATCCAAATTGGGTGCAGATGATGAATCGCGATCTCTCACAAACCACCTTGGAATCCTTTTTAGTCAGCATTGCTTCCCTAAGGGAAACTGACTTACGCCCCGATCTCCCTAATATTCAAATTCCGGTGATGGGCATGTACGGCGATCGGGATATTGTCGTTCATCCGAAACAGTGGCAGCCTCTTCAAGCTGGGATACCGCATGCCCGCATCGAACGTTTCCCGAATGCGGGGCACTTTATTATGTTGGATGAACCGCAAGACTTCCGTTCTCGTTTGGTCGACTTTTTAGAGCATGGCAGCCTCCCAAATTGAAAACTTCCTTCCTCAGACAACATGCGCAAGTTTTCTGGCGCGCGCCCTCTTAAGATCGCTTGGTGAAACCCTCGGTGACGAGTTGTATGGTCGCGTATTGTCACAGGCGGGCCTTGATGAACTCACTGCCGGCATTGCTGACCAGGACGACGAATCTGGGTTTCCATTAGCTAAGCTGGAAGCGATCTTTGGTGCGCTTAAAACGGTGAGCGGAGAAAACAGTCAAAGTGGGGTGTTGCAGCGCAGCGGACGGGCTTGGTTTTTGAGCCTGCAACGCCGTTCGTCTCCACCGTTGGGGATTTTCACTCCCGACACACTGACTTTACCAAAAAAATTGAAAATTCGCCGTTGCGGTGAGATACTAGCTGAATATTTCCACCATTACATAGGCCTCCATTTTTCGGTTGAATCGGGCAGTGATACGCTGCAGTGGCGGTTTGCTATTCCCCATGCCTATCCATACTTTTGTTTGGGCAACGGACTCGCCAATCTGTGGTTGGGCTTTTGGCAAGAGTTGCTTTATACCTTGTCGGGTGGCAAACCTCACCTTTTGGGATTGTACCAAGAAACGCAGGGTGATCAACTTAGTTGGGTTATCGTGATCCCATACCTGCCCTTTGAAGGATAAAGACGCCCATGCTAAAGATCATCGTCGAAGACCCCCGTCACGTATACCCTTTCAATGAACGTGCCCGAGATCTTCGCATTCAAAATAAGCCGCTGTGGTTGCACCAGCGCGATGTCTTAGCACCTTTTACCCATCAGGAGTTGGTTGTCCCTTACGGGGCTCCCTTACCGCCAGTTCGCGAGGCGTGTATCGTGTATCGCGATCATTTGTTTTTTGATTCTTTCTACTTGGAGACTTTTCTTCAAGAGGCCCAAGCGAGGAAACGAGCAAGCCGAGCTGCCTTTACACTCCAAGATGCTGCCTTTCGCGAACATGCTTTGCCGCTTTCCACATCTTATACTCAGCAGGGAGACTTGTACCTAGCCGATTTGTGGTATTTTCCGAACGGAATTGAAGCCGAGATTGAACCGTTGGTCATCGACTTAAAAGCTAAAGAGGTAGGATATTATCACGTACCCACCTATATGGCTTCCGAAAGCGGCGATTTGGTCTTTCAGGTTCCCCGTCGGGCTTTGGTAGCCATTGATTCATGGGTGCATATCTTTATTGCCGATGTGGTGTTTGGCGTGTTTGCGCGTGGCGTGCGCTTTGAGGATCGCTTGGCGAGCGATCCATGGTTCAAGCTGAGCATTCTCGGTCAGGCTATGTACGAGGGAAAGCAAGTTTTGGAATGCTCAAAATTAGTTCGCATTGGCCGCAATTGTGTCATCGATCCACATGCCGTCATCCATGGTCCAACCACTATTGGGGATAACGTTACCATTAATGCCGGGGCTGTGATTGAGAACTGTATTATTGGAGATAACGTCAATATCTCCCAAGATTGCCAACTGATGCTTTCGGTTGTCGGTGATGGTGCCTTTCTGCCCTTCCGCGCTGCCTTATTCATGACCACTCTCATGGATAACAGCATGGTGGCACAAAATGCTTGTTTGCAGATGTGTGTGGTCGGAAGAAATACATTTATCGGCGCCGGCAATACCTTTACCGATTACAATCTTTTACCAACCCCGATTCGCGCTCGGGATGGCAATAACCAACTGCGCGAGGCGAATCGCCCTGTTTTAGGGGGGTGTGTAGGTCATAATTGCCGCATTGGGGCAGGGATGATTATTTTTCCGGCACGGGCGATCGAATCGGATGTGGTCTTGTTTGCCTCTGCTGAGCGTCGGGTGATCGAGCGGGATATTCGTTATGAGGACAGCGATCATCTAAAATTACCTTTTCAACACCTCCATCCGCGTTTGTATCCCCGTTTAGGTGAGGTGACCGTTGAGACGTGGTAATTTCTCACCGAGAGGGTTGAACCTAACAAATTTGTCGATGTCTGAGATGGTGAACAATTGTTGTCAGAAGGGCAAGAATGGCGTAAGATTAAGCACGGAGAAGAGAATCTTCATTCGATTGATCGAATCGGGAGGCTGGAATGAGTAAAGCTCGTTTATTGATTGTCGAGGATGATCATGACATCGCCACGATGTTGCGGATTTATTTTGCCTCACAGGGATACGATGTAGATATTGCTGGGCGCGGCAGTGAGGCGCTGGAAAAAACGCGTCAAAATATGCCTCACTTGATTATCTTGGATATCATGTTGCCAGATTTCGATGGCTTTGAAGTCTGCCGCACGTTGCGTACCCATACGCGCACCAGTCACGTGCCGATTATCTTCTTAACTCAGAAAGATGAACGCAGCGACAAGTTACAGGGGTTGGAGTTGGGGGCGGATGATTACATTACCAAACCCTTCGATATCGAGGAGCTAAAGCTGCGCGTTCAACGGGCAATCTCGCGCGCCGAACAGCAAAGTTTGACCGATCCGCGTTCGGGTCTACCCTCTGGGCGTTTGATCGAAGAGCAATTACGGCGCATTATCCAGAGTGATGGTTGGGCGTTGATGGATTTACGCATTAACTCATTTAGTGCATTTACCGAGGCTTATGGGTTTGTGGCCGGCGATGATGTCTTGCGCTTCACGGCGATGTTGCTCAACGAAGTGGTGGATCAATATGGAACGCCGCAAGACTTTATTGGACATGTGGGGGGCAGCAACTTTATCCTGATCACTGCACAGGATCGGGCAGAGACCATCCGTAAGATCCTCAAAGAGCGCTTTGCACAGGAAGTGTTGGCACATTACAACTTCATTGATCGCGAACAGGGGTATTTGCTGATCACCGATGACAGCGGACGGACGATCCAAACGCCTTTGATGACCCTAGCGATCGGTGTGATCTCGCCTAAGGAGCAACCCTTTGCCGATATTCGCGAGATCACCGAAATGGCTGCTGAAGCGCGCCGCGTTGATGCAATGACTTAATTTGGGGTATTATGGGGTTTTCTAGCGCGCAAGTCGGTTGGGTTAGTTTGCTTGTTGGCGTCCTCTTAACACTTGCTGCTATCTGGGTATTGGCGATAGTTAGCAAAAAAAAGGCTCTGCCAAAGACAAACTCTCGTTTGCCGCTGACTTTAGACCTAGCAGCGCATTCCGAAGCAGTTTTATTGGTTTCGCGTGGGGGAAAGATCGAATATCTAAATCAAGCCGCACGTGAGCTGTTCCGTTTAGGGCAAAGCCAACCCTTTTTAGAAGGCTTGGCGCGGCGGGTGACGCCATCGGATTCGTTCTTGAGTTTGTGTGCCGCGGAAGGGCGGGCGCGTTTTACGATCGATGGTCGGTTGATCGATGGGACATCTTATCGCATTCCCTATGGCGCTAGTTGGGCGACCTTGGTCTCGCTGCATCGCTCTCAGATTGTGTCGGTCGAAGGTCAAAGCCAGGTGACCTCGGATACTGCTCCACAAGGATTAGGCGCATTTGTCGAAGTGATCCAGGCAATGACTTCGACTCAGGATACCTCAGCCAGCCTGTTGACGATCTTGCAAAGCATTGGGCGAATTATCCCCTTCGACACCTCCCTGATTGCCCTGTGGGACGATGAGCAACAAGCCCTTGTTCCCTATTACTGGAAAACACAAGGCAACCAATTTGCCTTAGATCAAGGTCAGCCAATTCTGCCCTCTGATCGACTCCAGAGTGCGCTGCACATGATTAAACGAGAAGCCATCTTGTGGGATGCCGCCTCCTTTACCGAGTTGCAGGTGCTGTTTTCTACTGTTCAAGAAGTAGATGTATTTCACGCTTTTTTGAGCACTCCTCTGTGGGCGGGGAATGAGTTTTGCGGTGTATTGGTCTTGGCATCTTTGATGAGAGAGTCCTACTCCGAAGAAGATTTGGAAATCCTCAGGTGGATTGCTGCTGTTGCTGCCAATGCGCTACGCAACGCTCGAATTTTTGAGAACCAACAAAAAAGGCTGGTTGAACTAACTAGTTTGGTGCAGCTTTCTCAAGCGGTCAATGCGCTCAGCGATCCGCAGGAGTTGTTTGCCCATTTAGTGGAGAGCTTTGCCCCCTTGTTGGATGTCCGTGTATTGGGCTTTTTGCTCTACGATGAAAACCGTCATCTCCTCGAAGCTCAGTCGCCCTTTTTGGGTATTCCTCCCAATGCGCTAGAGTTCGCGCGTTATTTTATTCCTCCTGGTAGTGTACATGAGCATTGGCTTCGTCTGCAAGAAGCCTATGTTTCCGATGATGCCTCAAAGGAAATGGATTTAGCTGAAATGGGCTTTAACCATTTCGCCCAAGCGGTTGGAATCCGTCATTTAGCCCTGCAACCCCTGCAGTTGGGAGGGCGATTTTTAGGCTTTCTCCTAGCTGCCGAGAAAAATAACGGCGAACCTTTTCAGACGGACGACCTGCGCATTTTATCTTTGATGGCAGTTCAAACGGCTTCCTTGGTGGATAACGGCAACCTGATGCAGCAAGCCCGCCGCCGCGCCTTGGTGGCAGAAACGTTACGGCGCATTACCAATCTAACCAACTCTGCGGCGACCCTGGATGAGATCATCCAGTATTCGGTGCTGGATTTGGCAAGATTGTTGGGTTGCGATGTCTCGGCTTTATTCTTGTTCAATGAAGCCAAAGGGGAATTATCGCTCCATCAAGCCTCCACGTATGGGATTGATCCGCAGATCGCCAGCTTGATGAAGCGCATTTCGGTTGATGATTCAAGGTTTCAAAGCACGGTCACCGCTCGTCAAACGCCTCTTTTGAGCGGTAACAGTCTGGAGGACCCTATCGTTTTGGCAATTTATAACGAGTGGGTTGGCCCCCTGCAATTAGACTCGGTTTTGACGGTGCCTTTGCTAGTGCGTGATCAGAGCGTAGGAGAGTGGATGTTTGGCAGTCGAAAGCCAGATTTCTTCAGTCAAGTTGATTTACAGACTGTCTCCACCGCTGCAGCTCAGTTAGCCAGTGCGATTGAACGGGCAGCGCTTTATTCACAAACTGACGAGAGCTTGCGCCGGCGGGTGAATCAACTCGTCGCTCTGACGCGGATTAGCCGCGAGTTGAACAGCACCCAAGACCTCGACTACCTGATCGAACGCGTCTACGATGAAGCCCTCAGTACAACCAAAGCGGATTGTGGGACGATTCTGCTTTTCGCTTTTGGGGAGGCGGTTTCTCCCCTCACTTCTGAACCGAGAGTGATCTTTTACATCGGAGAGACACCTTCGCCGCAGTTGCGTCTAGAAGAGCGCTGGGTGCTTCAAAGTGGTGAAAGCTTTGTGATGGGAGATTATCAAAATCTTCAAGCGGATGCGTTGCCGCTGAGTAGTATGGAAGCTTCCGCAAACCTGACCCTTGAACCACCGCATAGCGATATCCGTTCAGCTATGATTGTGCCGATTGCCTATCAGGATCAAGTGGTGGGGTTAATAAACCTGCACGCCAAGCAACCCCACACGTTTGATCGCACTGCTCAGGAGATTGCCGAATCGCTGGCAATTCAGGCCGCCATTGCGATTAGTAACGCTCAGCGTTTTCAAGATGAGGTTCGACGACGCGAGACGCTGACTCAACGCGTGGATACCTTAGCAAAACTCTTTGAAATTTCGCAGTCTATCCAATTGGATTTGCCTCTGGAAAAAGCCCTCGAAAACATCGCTTACGCCATCCGCTCCATTACGCCCTTTCAGGCAATCAAGATTCACATTTTGGATTCCCAGACTGCTCTGCTAAACCCCATGGTGCAAATTGGCTCGGAACCAGAAGAGCAAGCCCGCTTTGAGCAGAGCAAGCCGAGCTGGGCTGAGCTGCAAACTCTTTTAGATGACAATTATCGCATCGGCAAGGCGTACTTAATCCCGCTGGAAGTGCAGGCAAACCCCCAGTCGAACGCTTACTTTCCCCAACTAATCCCTGCTGCACGAGAGAGCAGCAACCAATCAACTTACTTTTCATGGCGAGCGGGCGATCGTTTTTTGTTGCCCTTGATCAATTCTAGCGGTCAGGCATTGGGGGTGATTGAGATGGACAAGCCCCGCGATAACTTGAGACCCGACCGTTCCATTTCTACGTCCCTTGAGATTATTGCCATTCAAGCCACCTTGGTCATTGAGAGCCATGCCCGCGTGAGCCAACTTCAAGAAAAAGTTAATCAGCTTAGCGTTGAATTGGAACAAGCACGCCAACTCGGTTTAGATTTACGTTCGCACCTGATGGAACAGGTAGAAACCGAGTTAATGCAGGAGAGTCAGGTTGAACGTTACCGATTGTTGAGCCATCGCATCCATGCTTTGTTACAGATTGGCAACGATCTAATGGATTATGGCGATCGTCAGGAAATGCTGCGGGCGGTCGGAAAAACTTTTATCGAAAAATTGGGTTACCAATGTGTCATCTTTGCTGAGGCAGGCTCTGGAGGCTTGCGTTTGGTTGATGCTCTGGGGGCGATTGAAGAAGGTCTCGCTATTGAACCCCTGCTTGGTCAACGCAACCCGCTCTTGACTTGTCTGCGAAACCGCCAAGCAGAGCTGATCGCTTCCCTCGAGGAGGATGTCCGCTGGCAGGATTCACCTTTGTTGAATGCCTTGCGGACGCGCGGATTTGTCTGTTTGCCGATCCTACCGCAAAGTGCTCCCGAAGTGGTGCTCTTAGCGATCAAACACCAGCCGATGTTACCCTTTTTGGATGAAGATATCCAGATGTTTGATATCTTCAGCCGTCAAGTTGGGTTGGCGCTTCAACATATTGACCTGATGGAAGAGATCGAGCGCCGTTTTCAAGAGGTCAATTTCTTGTTGGATTTCAGCCGTCAGTTGAGCAGCTTAGAGCCGACCCATATTGTGCAAACCTTGCTGCAATCCCTGCTACACCAGTTGCCGATGGCAGAGGCGGGGATGATTGCCCTGTGGGATGCGCACCAACAAGTATTGGTACCCCAAGCGGTCATGGGCTACTCGGACAATGACGCTATTCGTGGAATTACTTACCTTCCCGGCGTTTCCTTGATTGGCAAAACGTTCCATGGTGGCGAAGCAGTCTTGATTAAAGACCTCGATTTTGCCCGACATTATCAGCTTTCGGTGGATGATCTGGCGGCGTATCGCAAGGGTACCAACGGCCGCTTGCCGATTTCCTGCATGGTCTTGCCTTTGAAAGGTTCCGCTCAAATGCCTGCCATTGGCGTTTTGGTGTTGGATAATTTCCGATTCCCGTCTGCCTTTGGACGCGAGGATTTGGCATTGGCGGCATCGTTGTGCCAACAAGCCGCCCTACATTTGGAAAATTCCCGCCTATTCCAGTCCTCTCGTCAAAGGGCATCCCAACTCCAAGCGCTGACCGATGTTTCTGCCTCAATCACCGCCAAGTTACAACCATCTGAATTAATCCATTCCCTCTTAGACGAATTAGCTGCGATTCTGGAGTATGACACTGGCACCCTGTGGGTGCGAGAAGACGAAAGGATGTGGATTGCTTCGGCGCGCGGCTTTACCGATCAGGAAGAACGAGTGGGGTTATCGGTTGCCATCGAAGATAGTCACTTGCTGGCAGAGATGATTCGCACTGCTCAGCCAATTTGTGTGCCGAATACCGCTTTGGACCCTCGCTTCCCCAAATTTGGTGACCAAATGCCAACCTCGTGGCTGGGGTTGCCGTTAGCCGTGGGCGGCAAGGTTCTGGGAGTGATTGCCTTAGAGCGCAAGGAAGTGGGGTATTTCAATCCAGAGACGGTGCAGATCGCAACAACCTTTGCCTCCCAAGCGGCGGTGTCGTTGGAAAATGCTCGCCTTTATCAAGAAAGCCTAACTCGTACGGCAGAACTGACCGAACGCACCCAGCGCTTGGCGATGTTAAATCGCATATCCCAGCAATTCAGCCAGACCCTTGATCCGCATCAGATCCTTCAACTGACCATCGAGGAAGTCCTTCAGGTTACCTCGGCAAGCGGTGTGATGGCAATTCTCTTTGACGAAGGGGATCGGGCGGCGATCTACGCCGAGCAGCCCCTTCAAGAAGCTCATTATCCACTGAGCATCGCCGATGTCCCCTTGTTCCATCGTTTGCGCGAAAGTTTGGGAACCTTCTTCACCGAGAATGTGATGCTAGAAGAAGAATTCGAAGCCTTGAAAGAAGTATTCAAACAACGCCAAGTGGGCTCTCTGCTAGTCTTACCGTTGGCGACCGCAGAAACCTTACATGGGGTGGCTCTGATCTATTCCCAAGCGGCGCAGCGATTTGCTGCAGAAAAGGTGGAACTGGCACGCACGGTGATCAATCAAGCAGCGGTAGCTTTGCAGAATGCTCGCTTGTATGCCGAGACGCGCCGTCTAACCGATGACCTTGAACAGCGCGTTCAGGAGCGCACCTTGCAATTAGCTTCGGAGCATCATCGGACGCAAATTCTGCTGCGTATTGCCACCGAGTTGACTGCCAGCCTGGATTTGGAACATGTTCTCAATCAAGTATTGCCGGTGTTGAACGAGTTGGTGGACGCCGAACAGATTGCCGTGATGGTTGTGCGTTCGGATTCTCCAAAGCTATATCATTTGGCTTCTTTAGGGTACGCCCCTTCGCCGCCGATGGGGGGACAGCCTTCGCCCTTTGAAGTCAACCAAGGATTAGCGGGCTGGGTGATCAAGTTTCGACAGCCTGCTTTGATTGCCGATGTGCGCGAAGATCCGCGCTGGGTTGCATTACCGGATCGTCCCTGTGAACACCGCAGCGCCATTGCTGTGCCGATGATGGTTGGGGAAGAAGCCTTGGGGGCTTTGCTCTTCTTCCACCGCCAACCCAATCATTTCACCGCCGAGCAGTTAGACCTGATCCTGGCGGCCGCCAATCAAATGGCAATCGCGGTCAACAATGCGGAACTCTACCGCCTGATTCGCGATCAAGCTGAAGACCTCGGCGTAATGCTGCGCAATCAACAGATTGAGACCAGTCGGTCAAAGGCGATCCTCGAAGCGGTGGCGGATGGCGTCTTGGTGACCGATGCCTCAGGAAAAATTACCTTGTTCAATGCCTCGGCTGAACGCATTCTGAACCTTGCCCGTAACGAAGTGATCGGAAAAAATCTCGACCAATTCAGTGGCTTGTTCGGCCGCGCTGCTAGCATGTGGACACAGACCATTCAGAAATGGTTGCGTCAGCCGAATTCGTATTCTCCGCAGGATGTGTACTCGGAGCAAATTGAGTTGGATAACGGCAAGGTGGTCGCCGTCAATCTGTCGCCGGTGTTGTTGAGAAATGATTTTCTGGGTACGGTTTCGGTTTTCCGTGACATTACGCATCAGGTGGAGGTCGATCGACTCAAGTCCGAGTTTGTGGCGACGGTCAGCCATGAGCTGCGCACACCGATGACGTCCATCAAGGGCTATGTGGAGATTTTGTTGATGGGGGCGGCAGGAGCTTTGAGCGAGCAACAAACCCGCTTTTTGGAAATCATTCGCAGCAACACCGAGCGTTTGGCAGCGCTGGTAAATGATCTGTTGGATATCTCGCGCATCGAAGCCGGCAAGGCAGGGTTAAGTTTACAACCTTTGAACCTTATTGAGCTTGCCAAACAATCGCTAACGACAATCCAAGAGCGTGCTGCTCGCGAGCACAAACCAATGCAGTTTGAATTACGAGTTGATCGACAAATTCCCTTCGTGCAAGGTGACCCCGAACGCGTTACGCAAATTCTCGACAATTTGCTCGAAAACGCCTATCTTTATTCCGATGCCGGCCGTATCGTTCAAGTTTCCATTCATGCGGAAGATACCATGGTTCAGGTAGATGTCATCGATCAAGGGGTGGGGATTCCACCCGCCTTGCAAGAACGGGTGTTTGAGCGCTTTTATCGCGGTGAAAACCCGCATGTTTTAGCTACCTTTGGAACAGGACTGGGGTTATCCATCGTGAAAAGACTTGTCGAAATGCATGGGGGAAAGATTTGGGTACAAAGCAAAGGCGTGGAGGGAGAAGGTAGTACCTTCTCTTTTACCCTGCCTTTTTATCTTGATCAGAGAATAGCGGTTGAAATCGATGGAGAGGGCTCATGGCAAAGATCCTAATTGCAGAAGACGAACGCGATATTCGCGACTTGATTGCCTTTACCCTTCAATTTGCCGGGCATGAGGTGATCACCACCAGTAATGGTGAAGAAGCCCTGCAAACCGTGCGTGCTCAGAAACCCCAACTGGTGCTGCTAGATGTGCGCATGCCAAAAATGACTGGCTACGAAGTGTGTAAGGAGCTAAAGGCTGATCCCGCAACGCAGTCGATTCCCGTGGTCTTTTTATCTGCAAAAGGTCAAGAATCAGAAATCCGCAATGGCCTAGAAGCTGGGGCAGAGCAATATCTGCTCAAACCTTTTTCGCCAGACCAGTTGATCGAACAGGTGAACAAGATTTTGTCCAAAGCCTAAGATGAGTGTTGTTATCCTGCGTAATCAAGTGGTGCATTACGAAGCGCTTGGGCGTGGAAAGCCGGTGCTTTTTCTGCATGGGTGGGTAGGTTCTTGGCGCTATTGGGTGCCCGCCATGCAGAGCGCTTCGATTGCCTTTCGGACGTATGCCCTCGACTTGTGGGGCTTTGGGGATACTGCCAAAGTAGGCGAAAATTATTCCCTCACCGCCCAAATCCAATTGGTGCAGGAGTTCTTGCATGCCATGGGGGTTGGCAAGGTTGCTTTTGTTGCGCATGGGCTTGGGGCGCTGGTTGCCTTGCAAGTTGCCTGCCAGAACGCTGCACAAGTGGACCGATTGCTCTTAATCGGTTTGCCATGGAAGATCGGTAAGTTGAACGGTCGCTTGGGAGCTTCGGCGGTGGTTGACTTAGCCGAGTGGTTGCTGAGCGGGGTGGATGCGGCAAGCCAAGCGGCGCAGGTCGAAGCGCGTAAAGCCGATTTGCAAGCCATTCGTACCTCGTTAGAAGAAATCCGCACCCTGGCGCTCGATCAACTGTTGCTTCCTTTGCCCACTCCCTATTTGTTGGTGTATGGTTTGAACGATCCCTTGGTTGGATTGCCGGAGGGGGAAGAGATGAATCAATTACCGCCAAACGCGCATTGGATTGTGCTGGAGGAGAGTGCTCACTTTCCTATGCTGGAGGAGAACGCCAAATTCAACCGCCTTTTGATGGATTTTTTGAATCTCAATTCTGGACAAAGCCCTCGAGAATTGCAGTTAAAGGAAGAGTGGAAACGGCGGGTACGCTAAACTCTAAATGGTAGAGCTCCCCCCATCCCCGGCCCTTCCCCCATGAAGGGGGAAGGGAGTCAAGACTCCCCTCGCCCTTTGGGAGAGGGGCTGGGGGTGAGGGCGGGTTTCGATACGCTCCACTTCGTTCCGCTACTCAACCCGTGTTTGCATGTAACCCAGAAGCGCAGCAGCTTAACCTCCATGTCACCCCGAAGTGAAACAACACACCCCCGTGTCCTTCCGAAGGAGCGGAGTGGCGTCTCCCGTGTCCTTCCGAAGGAGCGGAGTAGTGCCTGCCATGTCATTCCGAAGGAGCGTAGCGACTGAGGAATCTTAAGATGCCTCACTGCGTTCGGCATGACAGGGGGGAGGGCGTTCAGCATGACAGAGGAGGGGGT
>FWPV01004453.1_pt1 | contig 29788 bp, 27 predicted proteins | sample 2228371 | NCBI WGS metagenome assembly FWPV01 (sample SAMEA103939776, study PRJEB20133) | metagenome | reverse complement strand
ATCATGACAAATTCATCCATTCTTTGGGGCCATCTCACTAAAAAGGCCGATTTTCTGTCCAAAGAATGGGTACCACCTCAGGGTGGCGTAGTCCGTCTGCTCGGCCCCCTCATGCCGAAATCTCAGATGCCGAAAGGCGTTGAGCACTTTCAAACCACACCTGCTCGGAGAGGGCGAAATAAGATACAAAGACCTCTGATGCCTGATGGCGTTTAAAGGGGAAAAAAGATGTAGGAATTAAAAAAGTTTCTCTACTTCTCCTTCGATGAATTTTATCCTCGTTTTCTGATTTCCTACAGCCGTCCCGCGTAGCAGTACAGGCAGCCGTGCTTGCAGGTGCCGTAGGTCCCGATGTCCTTCGAGCCGGCGCAGAGGCAGCCCAGGCGCTGCCCCCGGGCTTTTGCGGAGGGGAAGGTCCTGCCGAAGGCCTTCTGGAGGAAGAGGGGATCGATGCAGGCTCCCGGGGTGATCCAGGGTTCAAGGTGCTCTCCCTCGCAGCAGGACTGGATTTGCAGCCCCAGCGATTCGGAAAGAGCCGCCATCCTGGGCAGCATTTCGGCCAGGGCCCGCTTTTCCTCGTCGCGGTCAAACAGTCGAAAACCGAGGCTCTGGAGCATCTTCAGCCGCTTGATCGCCTGCCAGTAGGGGTCGAAGACGGAGACGATGCAGCGGGAAACGTAGGGGGCGATCTTCTGTGCCAGGCGGGAGAAGGCCTCTTCGTGGAACGGGGCCGGGGTCAGCGAGGACAGCAGGATCGGGTCGTACCTCCAGGCGATCCGGTTTTTCCCGACCCGGTCGAAAAGCCTGGACATCGCCTCCAGGGCTTCGGGAACGCTGGGGGTGGCCGGCTCGAGCTCCTTCGGGTAATCCATGACCGTAACGAGGAACATGGAGCGGTACCCCCGTTTTTCCAGCTCGTCCATGTACGGAAGCAGGGGAAGGGGGTTCCTCGTCCAGAAAACGAAGACGTCGACGGATTCCGGGTCCAGTGGGACCCGCGAGACCTGCCGGGCGTTGTAGGGGTTTTTTACGTCCACGAACCCCTGCCTGACCCTTTCCATGAACCATTCGGTGTGAAAAGCAGCGATGTCGGACCTGCGACTGGCGCTGATGATCACGGTTCGTTCCCCTTCCCTTTGGCCCCTCACCTGGTATTTGATATTCTACCTTCAGTGCACGGAGAAAAGCGATTTTTTCCGTATCCTCGGAGGAGAACTTTCATGTATTTGAAGAAAATTCACATCCAGCCGGCGGATTGCGGTTTTCGGCAGGAAATCGGGCTGACCGCACTCCTGGACCATTTGCAGGAAGCTGCCGGCGAGGCGGCCTCGAGGCTCGGGGCTTCGGTGCCCCAGATCCTCCCCTTCGGGTTCACGTGGATGCTGGTGAAGTACCGCCTGCGTGCGGAGCGGATGCCCCGTTCGGAGGAAACGCTCACCCTTCGCACCTGGCATTTCCCGCACGGCAGGCTCTACTCCCTGCGGGCCTTCGAGCTTTCCGCGGGCGAAACACGCGTCGTGCGGGCCGAGACCTGCTGGGTCCTCGTCGACCTCGCGCGCCGAAAGCCGGTCCATATTGAGAAAGCCCTGCCCCATCTCTTCGAGGAAACGAACCCTCCCGTCCCGTTCGAGTTCGAGAAGGTCTCCCCCTGCGTGGAGGGCCCCTGGAGGAACACGGTGGACGTTCTTGAATCGGACATGGACGACAACGGCCACGTGAACCACGTCCGCTACCTGGACTGGGCGGTGGCCACGCTGCCGCGGGATTGGCGGGAGACCCGTTTCCTGGCGGGTTTCGATGCCGAGTTCCACGGGGAAAGCCGGTTCGGGGAGACCCTGGAGGCGGCGGCCCGGCCGGAGGATGAAACGGGCACGGGATGGACCTGCCTTCACGGGATCAGCCGACCCGCCGACGGGGCGGAACTGTTCCGGCTCAGGACGGTTTGGGCTTAAAAATGGCAAAAGGGGAAGGGAACACCCTGGCAGGCCCCCTTTCCCTTTGCTCTTACTGCTGGGAAACGCTATTCATTCCAGGGAAAAGACAGTCCCCTTGCCTGTTTCCAAAGCCTTGCGGTAGGCCAAGGCTGCCACGGCCACGTCCATGCAGCCCGTCCCGATCGGCACGCAGAGGATCCGTTGCCCGGGGTCGGTCCGTCCGGGCTTGATTCCCGCCACAACCTCTCCGATCGTCGCGCTGATGTCCTTCTCCGAAAGCCTGCCGCTCTCGGAGACCTCCTTGAGGGCCCCGCGGTGGAGGCACTGTTCCACGTGATCGACGAAGATCCGGTCGACCCCCAGGATCAGTTCGTCAGAACACTCGGTGTATGAGCCCAGCGCACAGACGGTAGCCCCAGGTCGGACCATCTCCGGCTTAAGGAACTTGCCCCTGGAGTGCGTCACGGTGAGGACCGCGTCGGCGTCCGCCGTTTCCTCAATCGAATCGGCCGCGCGCACCTTGCCGGGAAGCCGCTCGTTCATGTCTGCGGCCAGAGCCTTCGCGGCCTCCGGCCGGAGGTCATAGATTTTCAGCTCTTCCAGCGGCAGGGTTTCGATCAGGGCAAGCGACTGGGTCCGGCCCTGGGCCCCCGCCCCGAAAAGGCCTACGGTCAAAGGCCCCTTCTTCGCCAGGTGCTTTAGTGCGACCGCACTCTGGGCTCCAGTCCGGACACTGGTGATCCAAGCCCCGTCCATGACGGACAGGACCTCCCCGTCCTGCGGCTTCACGAGCAGGATCGTGCCTCGGATGTAGGGCAGCCCCTTCGCCATGTTGCCCTCCCATCCCCCTACCCACTTGAGCCCGGCGATATCCAGCCAGCCGACGTAAGCCGGCATGGCGTTCATTCCCGCGTGGTAGGGAGGCCAGTCGGACTGGTCGCCAAGGTTCAGGTGGACCTTCGTCGGGTTGACGACCGTCCCCTTGCCCAGCCCTTCGAAGGTTTTCTCTACGGCGTCGACAATCTCCCCCATCGAGACCAGGGTTTGCAGTTCACTTCTTCTGATCAGGAGAGTCATTGTTTCTCCATCCTCCCCTCAGGACGCGGCCGAGATGATCTCGGCGATCGTTTTGCCCCCCAGCCCAAGTTTCTCCGGGGACATTCCGATCTTCATGTAGTTCGTCCCATGCAGGAACGAGGCCAAGTCGACCACCAGCTTCGCGATGGGGGCGTCCGTTCCGGCGAGCCAAGCCAAGTGAATGGCCGGAACCAGCAGGCCGGGAACGTCCTCAGTCAGGTAGCGGCTCTTCACGCTATGGCCTACGATATCTACGTAAGGGCTTTCGGGGCTGTTGACATACTCGTAAATGGTCTTGCAGTCATTTCGACCATAATAAGTTTTCAGTTGTTCCAGTGTCGGAACCAGGTCCAACCCTAGCGCCTTGCCGATGGCCATCCGTTCTGCATCCATTTCCTCGATCTTCTCCGATATGATGGGAGTGATCCCGTCCATGTAATGGCGAAAGGTCTTCCCCTTCATCTCGATAGCCCCGTAGTTCAGCAGGATCGGAAGCGGGTGCAGCGTGTAGTTCGCGTTCTCCAGGCCGATCTCCAACAGGTTCCTGGCAAAAACGAACTCGACTAACCCATTGAAGATGCTGTTCATGATAGCCAACGCGGCGGGGTTTTCCCCGGTTGGCGAGGTGCCCAGTTTGACCCGGAACTTTTTCTTGTAGATCTGGACCGTGTTGTAGGAGCTGATCCGGCATGCGTAGGGCAGTGAAGCCGTCTCGGAGATCGCAACGCGGGCCTTACAGCCGGCCTCGGACATCATCTTCTTCAGCAGCAGCCCGCCGTAGTTGCCCGGCACGATGATGACGTGCATGCCGTCCTCCAGGTGCGGGATCATCCTGGAAAAAATCGACGGGTGCGCAAAGGAAGGTACAACGACCAGGACGACGTTTGCGCCCTCCATCGCCTCTCCAGCATCCATGGTGACTCCGTCCAGGTGCCCCTTGATCTGGATATCGCCTTCCAGGAAGATCTCCCGTTCTTGCTTCAGTTTCAGGAAATCCTCAGTTGCTTCAAGGGGCTCGAACATCCGAACCGGGATTCCCAAGGCAGCGATCTGACCGCAAAAGGCCCGCGCCCCGTTTCCGCTACCCATCACTGCAAACCTGAGTGCTTCGCTCATCTGGTTCCCTCCTTTTTCCTCCACTCGCGAGATCTCAGTTCCCGAGACTCTGAAAAACCCTGCGAAGCAGGTCTAGATCCAGCAGACGGTAATCTTCGGCGTTCTCTCCGGATCGGTCCAGCAAGTCCAGTTGCTCCAGGCGCACTACGGCCTCTTCGATCATCTGCACGTGGCCGGCGTCCGCGGGCCCTGGGGCATAAACCAGGATCAGGCTTCGATACGGGCTCCGAAGGAGGCGGACACTCCCCGCCAGGGGGTGGGCCGCCAGCTTCCAGCCCATGTGAACCCGGTCACGGGCCTTTCTCGCAACCTCTCCCGGGAATCCCTCGACCCATTCGGACGCCGGAAAAGCCTTGAGCACCCCGGGGTTGTTTGTCAGGACCACGTAATCCTTGCTCATTGGAAAACCGTCTGTTCCGTGATCGGCGTTGAAAGCGCTTCCAAGGCTTTCTTCAGCAGTTCTTTCCGCAGTTCGAGTTCCGCAGCCGGGTCTTCCGTAGGGTCACCCACGGGGTGGGGGATGGCGATTCCCCGTACGATCCGGTTGGCACCAACGGTCAGGGCGATCGGCGGGATGGCGGTGATGAGCACGGCCGGAAGCCCTGTCCGTTCGATTTCCCGTGCGAGCGTTGCGCCGCAACGCGTGCCGGTTCCTCAGGTTGAGGTCAGGATTACTCCCTGGACACCGGCGGCAATCAACGCTTCTCCCATCTCTCGGCCGTATCGCTCCGCCGACTTCACGGCAGTCACGTTGCCCACCGTGACCGGGTACCAGTCGTTGAGCCTTGCGAAGGCTTTTTCTTTCTCCAGCAGGCGCGCTCCGTCAAGTGGCAGCACCCGGTTCGGGTCTTCGTTGGCGGGAACTGGGTCATAGCCGCCGTGGGCCACCTCGAAATCCCCTTTCTGTAGGCGGTCCAGTCCCTGGATCGAGTAGCGGCACCACTTGGAGGCATTGTGGGCCTCGATGCGGTCGGGGTTGCCCCGGGGGACGATGCCTCCTTCCGTTCCGATGGCGATCACCGCGCTAGTCATGTCGAGGACCTGCCTTGCCGGCGGGACGCGGTCGTAGGTCGGCATGGGAAGTTCGGTGTCGTAGGGCTCGTTCGCCAGTTTTTTCAGCAGCATTTCGACCGCCCGTGTAGAACCACGCTTCGGAACCCGGACGTTGACGCGTACGCCTCTTGGAAGGTAGCCTTCCTCGGCAGGAGTCCCTATGGGGAGACCATCCACGAGCTTTGTGCCGATGGCCAGCATGAGTGGGAGAACTCGCCTGAGATCCTGCGCCGAGTCCTTCGTAGAAATGACAAAAACTTCCCTGCCGGCGAGTTCGTAGCCTGGGTTTACCGGATGCATACCGGTTACGGCCGGGATTCCGAGCGTTTTTTTTACGGCAGAGCAAAGTACGCCGCAGGCCGTACCGTAGCGCCCTGCCCCGAAGGCCGGCCCTGCAATGAAAAGGTCCGGGGAGGCTTCGACGACCCATTCCATGACCTGGCGCTTCAATTCCTCCAGGTTCTCCGCAGCAAAATTATCTCCACAAATAATGGTTCGAACCACCCGAACTCTACCGCCCGAGAGCACGGAGAGCGTCTCTCCAAATCCAACCGGTCCCTCGACAACCCTGGGTGAAACGTTGGCTTTATCCTCGCCGCCCAGCTGGCCGAAAAACTGGTTGATGTAGTGAACTGCGCGAATCGGTTTCATCTTTTCACCTCCCTACATGGCCACCGTCGTCAGGTTTTCCAGCCCGAGTTCGTTCGTGGAGCCCATGATCCCGGCAATCTCCATGTCCACCGAACCATCGGGCCTGAGGCTGCCGGCATGGCCCCCGGTGATCCGATCTACGCATTCGAGACAGCCGATGGTTTCCTCCATCGGCGGCAAAATTACCCTCTGATTGCCGTTTCCGTTGGTGACTACTGCGTCGGCCTCCGGGGTGCTGTCTGCCAATCCCGGGGAAGCCCCATCCGAACCTGCGTACTCGTCCGTGACCAGGACGGTCTTGATGCCTTCTTTCTCCAGAAGGCGGTCCAGCAGCATCAGGTCGTTCTCCGGGTTGCCGCCTCCGTCCTCGGAAATGATGGCACCATGCGCCCCGGCAAGGCGCACCATCTTCAGCGCCTGCGTACACATGCGGACTTTCTCCGCCAGTGCCGTCTTCACCGGGGTGACGACGACGCCCAGAAAGTTGAGGGTTTTCCCGTGTTCCTTCAGAAGGTCCTCCACTATGGGGTTGTTCTGGTGGTGGTATGTCGAGTGCTTGTGGCAAGGGGCCGCGCAGTTGCCGCTCACCAGCGATCCGTCCAGCACCTCTCCCGGGGACATCCAGACAGGCAGGCAGCCTTGGGCGTTGAGTCCGTATATGTAGTTGTCATGCAGAAGCCCCTCGGCGATCACCTGGCAGACGTAAACCACCCTTGGAAGACCGGGGTAGGCTTCGTACAGTTCCGGCAGGGTTTGGCAAGGGATACGGGTTTCCTCATCCCAGGCTGCATCGCGCGCGGCCTCGCCCAGGATTGTAGCCGCCTTTAGCCCGGTCAGCCGGACGAGCCTTTCGTGCTCGTGTTTCCCGAGCCCTTCCACGGGCTCAATGACCAGCACCACGTTGTACTTCCTGGAGAAGGTTGTAAACTCGGCTCCTAGACCAGTCATGTCGATGAGCCCTTCCTGGAAGTTGACCATCTTTCCGGTGGTAACCACGCACACCCCGTCGAGGACGGCAGTGACCCCCTCACCGGCGATCTCTGGGTCGGAAAAGACCCCAGGGAAGGGTTCCCGACCACCTGAGACCTTGCACCTCGGTTCGATCACATCCTTCACCGGAACAATCCGTATGCTTTCCCCCGGCCTGGCCAGCCTTACCTCCACCCGCCGGACCTGTTTGTCTTCGCAAAGGCTTCGCGCCAACCCCTCCGTATCCACGTACAGGCAGCCATTTTTGATCTCCGTGGACGTCCCCTCTTCGATACGTCTCACTTTTACCCGTCTCAGGACAAAATCTTTCAATGTCTTCACCTCGCTATGAAACGCCAGACTCCCTGCCGCGGCGGCCTTTTATGGTAGAATTTGTTTCGTGTGTTCAACACCTCGTTAACGTCTGGACGGTGAACCGGGTCATGGAAGATTCCACAAGCAAAAAAACAATTAACTTCCAAAGCGAGGACATCGACCTCCGCCTGGGACTTCGCATCCGGACCCTCAGGCAGAACGCCCGCTTGACGCTGGACGCCCTGGCCCGGGAGACAGGCCTCTCGAAGGCCCTGCTGTCGAAAATCGAGAACGGGAAGGTCAGTTCCCCCATCTCCACACACATCAAGATCTGTCGCGCTTTGGGCATCCCTTTGAGCGAACTGCTAAAGGAGGACGAAGAGATCCGGTTCCTGATCGTGCGAAAGGACGAAGTCAAACCTGCACCGTCCCGAAAAGCGCCGCACGGCTATCGTTTCGAATCACTGGGAGCCCGCTGGCCCAACAAGAGTTGGAACCCTTTCATCCTGACTTACGAACCTGTTCCAGGCCCTCACAAATCCCCAGGTTTCCAGTACGACGGGGAGGAATTTGTCTACGTCCTTAAGGGCCGGTTGGAGTTCTTCTACGGGGAAAACCGCTATGAACTGGATCCAGGCGACTGCCTCTTCGTGGACGGGAATCTGCCCCATGGAGGACGTGCCCTAGGAAACGAAAAATGCATCGTCCTCATGGTTGTCGTTCCACGAAACCGCTAGCCTAAAATCCCGGGGGCGGTTTTCCCCGCCCCCGGCAGCTCTTTTCTTTCCCCTATGGCTTGATGTTCATTGCTTTAAGCAGGTTGTCGAAGTACTCCGCCCCTACGTCACCCTTGATTTGCGGCCACACGGTGCTTCGGGCCTTCTTCGTGAAGGCCGAGATCTGGTGGATCGTCGGCCTGAGGACCTTGATGCCGTATTCCTCCAGCCTCTTCTCGTTGTAAGCCTGATCTTTTTCTGCGGCAGCCCAGCGCCGTTTCTCGAACTCCTGTGTGACTTTCATCAGGATGTCCTTGTCCTCTTTGGACATTGATTTCCAAAGATCCAGGTTCATGACGAGGTACCACTGCTCGAAGTGTGTGTTTATGGGCAGGTAGTACTTGATGACATCCCGGAAGTTGGAGTAGTAGCCTTCAGCGCCTGCTCCGATGATCCCATCCACGATGCCCGTCTGGACCGCAGTGAAAGTCTCCGAGAAGGGCAACGGTGTTGCCTGGTATCCGAAAGCTTCTGCCATGACCTGGTAGGACTTGATCGGGGGAACTCTTACCTTGATGTTCTGGGCAACGTTTGGATCCATGGGGTTTGCCGGCATTTTCTTCAGGGCAACGCCGCCAAAGTAAACCGGCCAGACAGCCAGGAGCTTGATGTTCTGCTTCTCGAGAAGGTTCCCGACTTCATTCATCAATGGACTGCCAGAAACGTAGATCTTCCGGGCAGAGGCCCAGCTATCAGCCAGGTAGGGAAAGCTCGAGACCAGCATTCGCTTGTCTGCAGCAGCTCCCATGGGCTGGACCGCCATGTCAACCGCACCGACGCCGACGCGCTCCTGGACAACCGTGTAGTCCCCGAGCTGCCCGGCTGGGAAGATGGACAGCTTGATCCGGCCGCCTGAAGCCTTCTGCAGTTCGGCGTCCAGCCATTTCACGTCTTTGTCGATGGCCGTGTCCGTTGGGCGAATGTGCGAGATTTTCAGGTTGTAGTTCTTCGCTTCAGCTGAAAAAGGCAACACCGCCACCAGCCCGAACACGAGCGCGAAAGCCAGGAAACCGTACAGCCATCTTTTCATTCTCGTTCCCCCCTCAATTATGATTTGGCGATGCGGTTACAGGAACAGCGATTCCTAGACGAAATCGAAGGAACCTCCAAGCCCCTTCTCCTTCGCCCTCTCCAAAACCACCGAGGCCACCGCCACGTCCATGGCACCGGTTCCGATCGGGATGCACAGGATCCGGTCAGACGCCGACACGCGGCCCTGCTTCTTACCCGCCACAACTTCGCCGATCGTCGCGTCGATGTCGGCTTCCGTGATCTTCCCGGCCTCCACCAGTTCCTTCAACGCTCCCCGGTGCAGGCACTGGCCGATATGGTCCACCACAACGCGGTCGGCCGAAAGGATGAAATCGTCATCCACTTCCTGGTACGAGCCCATTGGAAAAACAACCGTCCCGGGCCTCACCCACTCGTTCTTCACGAACTTGTCCTTGGACTGCGTCACGCACACGATCGCGTCGCCCCACGCAGCGTCCTTCGGTGTGTCCGCGATGACGATGGGGCCCTTCACCACGTCCTTCATGTCAGCCGCGAACTTCTCAGCTGCAGGACGGTACACGTCGTACACCCGAATTTCCTCGATGTCGAACACCTTGGAGATCGCTTCCGTCTGAGAGTGCCCCTGGGCTCCCGCACCGTACAGCCCCAGGCGGATCGTAGAACCCTTGTGCAGGTATTTCAGCGCCACCGCAGTCTGCGCCCCTGTCCTCATGGTGGTGATCCATTCCCCGTCCATCACCGCCGTGAAATTCCCGATCTTCGGGTCGATGAGCAGGATCAGTGAGGTGATGTAGGGCAGCCCCATCTTCTTCCTCTCTCCAAGGAAGCCTCCGGCCCACTTGATCCCGGCCACGTCCCTCCAACCCACGTAGGCCGGCATAGCGTTCATGAACCCCTGGTATGGCGGGAAGTCCGCGGTTTCACCCAGGTCCAGGCCCACCTTCGTCGGGTTGATCGTCTTCCCCTCGCCCAAATCCTTGAACGTCCTTTCCACGATCTCCACGACTTCCTTCAAATCCATGACTTTCTTGATGTCTTCCTGGCTCAACAGGACCGTCGACACGCTACATTCCCCCTTTCTTCAGGCTTCGAATTTGCGCCAACCAGTCTTCTTTCAACTTTGAAGCGGTCATCGTGCAGCCGAGGCCGCCTTTCATCGTTCCCCTCAATTCCGTGGGCAGTAGAGCTTGCACGTTGATGAGGGCCGCCACCACTTCGTCCGGGGGGATGACGCTCTTAACCCCCGCCAGCGCCAGGTCTGCAGTCGCGAAGGCGTTCGCTACCCCAACGGCATTCCTCTTGATGCAGGGAACCTCAACGGGTCCCCCCACGGGGTCGCATATAAGGCCTAGTAGGTTTTTCAACGCAAGTGCCGCAGCGTGACAGACCGCCTCGGGAGCCCCCCCTCCGATCTGGACAAGAGCAGCCGAGGTCATTGCCGAAGCAACGCCAATCTCAGACTGGCACCCGCCAAGAGCTCCCGAGAGGGGAGCCCGGGAGGCGATCAGAACACCTACCATGGCTCCAGCAAGGATGCCTTCGGCAACCTGGGCTTCCGACAGCCCCCTCGATTCCGCCACGGACATGAGGGCCCCGGGCATGACTCCGCAGGAACCCGCAGTGGGAGCCGCCACAACGCGGCCCAGGGAACCGTTGACCTCCATCGCCGCCAGGCTGCGGGCTACAGCCTTCGCCACGACATCGCCAGAAAGTGTCCGGCCCTGTTGGATCGCCTTCCAAACCTTAATGCCGTCGTCTCCCGGCATGAAACCTCCAACCAGGCGATTTATCTCCGCTAGCCCCTTTTCGACGGAATCGGCCATGGCCCGCCAGATACGGATGAAACGGCTCCTGACCTCTTCTTCCTCCAACCCGCCCCGTTTCGATTCCCAGGCGCAGGCGGCACCGGAGGCAGTCAATCCCTTCTCCTTGGCAAACGCCTCAAACCCCTCGAAGGAATCGAACAGCGGTTCCGGGTCGACCAAGGTGTAATCGTAAAGTGAAGGAAGGTAACGGACGCGCTTTACACCCTCCAGTTTCCCAAGCTTTTCCCGGGCAACCGAAACGCCCTCTCCCTCAAGGACCAGGGCCTGGGCGGCCCCTCCTTCCGCAGGGGAAAGGAGCGCAGTCACGCCTGCCAGGTGGGAAGCCACCTCTGCAGCGTCCCTGAGATCAGGTCCCTCCAGGATCACAGCGGGGACCTTGCCCCGCAGGTTCACCGGGAAATTCCCGATGCGGGTCACGAGGATTTCCCCGCCCCCTACCGTGATTGAAAAAACCCTCACGGTTTCTTCCGCACTCGAAAGTTCCATTTCGATGGTATTCGGATTGGCAGGGCTTTCGGGTTTCGCTCTAACTTGCACCTCGATCCCCTTCTGGCGGGCCAGGTCCAGGGCGTCCGGAATCCGTGGATCGTCGACGCCCAACCCCAGGATTCCTGCGACGACGCCTGAATCCGTGAAATGCCCCTTGAAGGTCTCCGACAAAGCTCCATGAAAACCGAGGATCACACCTCGGGGTTCTTTACCCAGGATGGCCCGGCCCAAAAGTCCGATCCTCACTGCCCCGGCCGTGTGGGAACTCGAGGGCCCCGTCATGATCGGGCCGACGATGTCAAAAAGGCTGGGCATTGCATTTTCCCTATCCATGTTTCACACCCCAGCCCAATAAGCGCCCTTCCCGGACTTTCTCCAGGACCTGTGCAGGCGTCATTCCCGTCAATCCTAGTTTATCGAGGTTCCGACCGCTTTGAGTAAAATTCTCTTCGGCAATCTCGGAAAGAAGGTTAACTACCGCCATCGCCAGTGGCGTCGGCACGCCGGCAAGCCTTCCCAGTTCGCAAAGAGGGACAAGCAGGTTCGGCACGTCCTCCGTGACATAGCGGTGGCGCATGGTTTTCGGCGCATCAGGACCGTGACTCGCGTAGACGGGGTTGTTTGAAAGGAGTTCATGGATCCCTTCGCCCTCCACCGGGTAGGCCCTGCGGATCCACTCCACCGCTGCTGGAAGGTCAACACCGAATGCCCTGCCCACGGCCAAGCGCTCGCGATCGATGCCTTCCATGATTTTCCCAACGGCGGGTGTCGCCCCATCCGTGTAGAAGCGGAAATTCCCGCCGCTTGCCTCAATGCGCCCCGCGTTGAGGAGTACCGTTGCACAATGCACGACCATGTTCAGGTTTGACAGCGCGACGGCCAGGACATGAGAAGCGCTTTCCAGCGGGACTGGAAAAGTCTCGGCCGCCAAGGCAACCGCCCGGTCCGTGACGGACCCAGGCAGCGCCGCTATAGATACCCGATTCTTGATTCCCCAGACGTGGACTTGGCCGGGTTTTTCAAGCCTGCAGGCGTAAGGCATCGTGTCGGTCTCGGCCAGGAGGATCTGCCCAGCCCTTCCAACCCCTTCGAGGACCCGTAAGGCCTCAAGAGACCCCAGGTTTCCCGGGACGAACACCGCTAGGGCTCCTTTTTTCATGAAGGGGAGGCTTGCATTAAAAAGAGGCATCTGCCCGTAGGAGGGTACGACGAAATAGGCGACATCGATCCCTTCCAGTGCTTCCTTCGGATCCGTTGTCGCCCGTACAGGCCCGATGCCTTCCAGGGCCCCCTTTAGTTCGATGGCACCGCGTGCACGCACTTCAGCTATCCCCGCCTCGAACCGGGGATCCTCGAGCAGGGAAACCTCGAACCCCTTGATACCGAGGTGCCCGGCCAGGGCCTGGCCCCCGTTGCCTCCTCCAATGACTGCGACCCGGTCTTCCACGCAGCTCACCCTGTCCCCGCGGTCAGCGGACAAACCCCATGATCCGAGGCAGCCACATGGATAGGTCTGGCCAGAAAGTCGTCAGGAAGACGACCGGGACATAGCCCAACCCGATGAACGTCATGGCTGGCCTCAGGATGTCCATGAATTCGACCTTCCCGACCCGCATCCCCAGGTAGAGGATGCTGGCGTAAGGAGGCGTCACTCCGCCCATGGCCAGGTTCACGCCGATGATGGCGCCGAAATGGATCGGGTGGATCCCCAGGGCGACGACCAGGGGCAGGAGGAGAGGAGCCGTAAGGATGATCCCGGTCAGGTCGTTGACAATCATGCCCACGATGAAAAGCAGCAGGTTGATCAGGATCAGCAGCAGCGTCCTGTTCTGCGTTACCCCGAACATGGTCTTGACTATGGCCTGTGGAACCTGTTCCAGCACCAGGACCTGGCTCAGCATGAGGCAAAACAGGATCATTACCATGATTGACCCGACGGCGGTTGCAGATTCCTTGGTGATGTGGAAGAAGTTTTTCCGATCCAGCCCCTTATAAACCCAGAATCCGACGGGGATGGCATAGACCGCCGCGATGGCTGCGGCTTCGGTGGGAGTACAGATTCCCCCGTAGATGCCACCCAGGATAATGAAGGGCATGGCCAGGGCAGGTAGGGCCTTGCCGCCTCGATCAAGGAAGAGTTTGAAACGTTCCATGCCGTGGACCTCGGGTTCGAGGACCAAAGGAAACTTGCGGGCCCAGACAAGGTTGATGACCGAGAACAAGATGGTGATCAGGACCCCCGGGCCGACGGTCGAAAGGAAGCAGGCCAGGATCGAAGTTTCTGTCACCCAACCATAGATGATCATCGTCACGCTCGGCGGGATCAAAAGGCCTAGGATCGAAGAATCGGTCACTAGGGCCGTGGCATACCCACGGGGATACCCTTCCTGCTCCATGCGCGGGATCAGGATCGGGCCGGTAGCGGCAACCCCGGTGAAACCGCTGCCGGAGATAGCCCCGATGATGGCGCAACTGACAGCCGCCACAACCCCAAGGCCCCCCTTGACCCGCCCGACAAACACGTTGACGAAATCGAGTAGCGATTTGGCGATTCCGCTGGCGCTCATGAGGGAACCTGCGAAGATAAAAAGCGGGACACAGAGAATGACAGGGTTGGTAATCTGGTTCAGGCCCCAGTAGGTGAGCCCTTTCATTGACTCCCCTCCGACGAGGTTCATGAACATGAGGGCGCCGCCGAAGCAGAAGGGCAGGGGAACACCCATCGTTAGGAGGAAAACCAGGAGAACCAGCGTGAAGGCAACTAGCGTCATAATCTCCATGTAGATCCCTCCTAATCCCTCTCGGTCTGGATGACCTTTTTCAGTTCTTCTTCCGGCTTGCCCATGAGACGCCCGTAATAAAGGGCCTCGAGTCCGGCATAGAAGGTGATCAGCGCCATACAGATAAAGACGGCGCTTTCCGCGTAGATCAGGGGGATGTAGAGAGTGGCGCTGACCCTGGGCACCCGAATCGCATAGAGGAGATAGTCGTAGGCCCAGTAAGTGAGCCATGCGGCCACCACGACCGAGATGGCCGAGCCAAGCATGCGGATGATGGCGATGGGCCTCCGGGTCTTGAAGAAGACCTCCAGGACACGGCAGACAATCTGGGTCCTTTGGGAGGAGGCGTTAACCCCCCCCAACATGTAGAGCCAGACGGTCGGGAAAAGCAGGAGTTCCTCGATACCCATCAGGGGAGCCCTGAGGACATAACGGAGGATGACTTGCACGAAGACAAGGGCCGCGATCGTTAGCATGAGCAGGAAGAGCGCTGACTCTGTCACTCTTGTCGCGAACTTCAGGATTCCCGAGTTGCTCTCATCCATTTCTTCCCCTCCTCCCAGGCACTGCCCATAACCTTTACAACCCTTTTAACTAAATAGACGTTTATCTTATGGTGTTTCATGAAACACTACAAAGTTTATTTCTACTCAACTTAACTGTCAAGGGGAAACCGCGTGTAATGTAATATAATGTGATATTTCACATATGGATTGTTTATTATTAATTGGCAGGCTTGTTTTCCATAAGGCTTTATTAAAATGTATTTCTATTCAATGATTGCTTGGGAAGTTGGGGGGAGGCCAATTGCAGGTAGAACCGTTCGTTATCAGGATGGCCCTCCGTTAAGCTCGCGCACGAAGAAAAAAGGATCACGAAAAAACCACACGGGAAATCGGTTGTCCGAAACGGTTTTTGGGGGGGGAGGCTGAAATCTCAACGTCGGGCAGGAAGAGAGTGAAGCCGACCCGCCGACGGGGCGGAACTGTTCCGGCTCAGGACGGTTTGGGCCTGAGGACTTCTTCTTCCCAGATCGCCAGCGAGATGCATTTCAGTACCAGGGAACTGGACTCCCGGGTCGGGTTGACCAGCAGGTCGTCATGCCCGGCGGGCCAGAACCGTGGAACAGCGTTGTCCCTGAAGAATCCCTTGAACGGCCCATCCTGGCAGTAGCGGGTCCTGGGAAGTCCGGAGCCCGACTTGGCCGCCACGGGAGCTCCCGGGAGTTTCCTCTGGAGCATCCGGTGGATCAGGGGTTTGATTTGCCCCTCTTTCGACAGGATTCGACCGGGCAGGGCGAAGGAAAGCGCGGCCCTGACCATCGAAAGGGTTTCGAAGGGAAAGGAAAGGCCGACGCCGTGAACGTACCCGGCCTGGCGGTAGTTGCTTCTCCAGGAACCGTTCAGGATGAACGACAGGCTCCCGAGGTCCGCGTGCCCCTTGCGAAAATCCCTGTCGAGGGGAACGGCCGGGTCCAGGCAATCGAGCGCGTAGGAAAGGTTGTCCTCCAGGAAGCCCAGGATCGTTCTTTCGCCAAAGACCCTGGAAAGCAGGGGCAAATCGTCCGGGAGCAGGAGGTGGACCCGGATTCCGTAGCCTTCCGGGGAAAGGGGCGAGGATGAAATGGCGTTCGCGTATCCGCCTGCCTTTCCCTCCTGGAAGATCCTGGCGGTGTGGGAGATCCCCCAGACCGAATCCGCCAGTTCGCCGGAGACCAGGTGGGCGTACCCCTGCCTGAAAGCCTGCAGGTAATAGAGCATCTGGAAATTGGAACTGATGAACGGCTGTCCCACGTCTTTCAGGGCTTCCCGGAAGGCCTGAAGGAACTCGCTCTCCCTGACCTGCATGACCCTGTGTTCGATTCCCAGGCGCATTGCCGTGTCACGGGCCCTGTCCCTCTCTTCCGGGTCGGTATCGACATACCCCGTAACGGCAGGGATTCGAGGGTTGAGGCTTGCCCAGATCAGCGTCGAATCGACCCCGCCAGAGAACATCATGGCCTTGTTCCCCACGGGGGCAAGCAGGTTCGAAACCCTGTCCAGGGCGTTCTCGAGGGTTTTTAGGGCTTCGTCCTCGTCCTCGATCGTCGAGTCCCAGGAAAAGCGCTGGATGCGCCTCCTCTCGGGCTCCCTTTCCCCCGGTGAGAACAGGAGCAGCTCTCCGTGGCCGACCCGCCGGATTTCCTCGATGAGTGTCCAGTCCCCGCGGATATTGCAGCCGAGAAGGAAGTGGACGGCCCTCCTGTCCGAGAGCCGCCGGGCCTGGGCGGGCAGCTCCGGAACGAGGTCGGCCAGCCGGTCCGAAAGGACGAAGCCGCCTTTCCCGTCCGAAATCCAGTAAAGGTCCCTCGAACAGATGACAGACCTGAAGGCCAGGACGCGGGGGTCCGGAAACCCCGGGGAGGGAACGAAAAGGATCGTCCCTTCCTCCATTTCCGGGGCTAGCCGCCGTAAGATTTCCAGCGGAGCCGCCCCGAGGGCCTCGTGCCTCCCGAGGAGAGTCTCGAGTTCCCGCTTTCCCAGGGAGGAAATGTGCCAGGTTCCTGACCGGCCTGGAATTACGAGGCGTTCCGGGTCTTTTAGGATCAGGCGGCAGAAGCCCCTCAAACCGAAGCCCCCTTCCCTCCAAGCCACGGTGTCTTCGCCAGGTTTTTTTCCAGGAAGGATTCGCGTTTTTCAAGAAGAACCGGCAAGAGCCTTTCTTCGGCTTCTTTCTCGTATCGGCTGAAAAGCCGGATCAGCCCCAGGTCGTGAAGTTTCCGTTTCCCAGCCTGCTGAAGCCGGTAGAAGTTTTCGAGGAACGTCCCTGCAGGCTCCATGTCAAACCGCGTTCCCACACCCGTTTCCATGACCCGTGCAATCTCTCTCTCGAGCCTGACGAAGGCAGGGTCCGTCGGCGTGTCGTAAAACTCGCGGTATCGAGCCATCGCATCGGCCCAGCGGGGATGAATTGAGGGACGGTCGATACTGGCAGCCGCTTCGCGGAACTGCTCGAACTCGGTTACGGTCGGAAGATCGTCCAAAATGGGGAAGTATCCGCTCCGGAAGGCAGAAGCTCCCTCTTCCGCCCTGCGGATGGCAAAGACGGGCTTGTCCGCAGCCAGGGCATCCACCGAACTGGTGCTGCTCCAGACGAAGACAGAATCGGCTTGGAGGATCCAGTCCCCGATCGGCCTTTCCTGGATCAGTTTCAGGGCAAAAACTCGCGCGGCCAGCTCCACCAGCCTCGGGGTCAGGCGTTCGGCAGGATGCGGCCGGTAGATGATCTCGATTCCCGGGTTTTCCAGGGCCAGGCGCTCCATCCAGTCCAGGATCCTCGCATAAAGCAGGCGAACCCTCTCCACCGCGGCCGGGAATTCCGCCCTCCCCTGCCGGACTTTCTTTCGTATGGCGCTTTTGGTCGCCGATACGATGGAAAAATTGCCGACGACGAGGATCCATCTCTTTCCGGGATCAAGCCCGTAACGGTCGGCGAGTTCCTCCCTGCGGGGTGCGAAGAAGCTCATGTCCGGGCGAAGGAAGTCGAGCCTGGGGTTGCCCGTCCGGAAAATCAGTTCCGGAGGAATGTCCAGGTCAAGGAGGAGCCGCTCGAACCTTTGCCCCCAGGCCAGGTGGAAGGCCTTTCGGGCTTCCCCTCGGGGAGCCATGTGGGACTCCATGTAGCTTTCCACGCCCAGCTGCTCGTGGTGGAGGTTGAGGATCCTGAGCCCTTCTCCCGGCTGGGGCTCGAAGCGGCAGTATTTCCTGACCTCGCTGTAGGCCCAGGGGACGATGAGCAGTTTGGGCCGAAGTGTCGACACCGATTCCCAAAGATCGTAAAAAACGGAAGCCAGCCTTACGGAATAACCCCGCTTCGAAAGGAGGATCTTCAGAAGCAGGGCCGTGTCAAGCTCCCGGTTCAGGTGCTCGATGAAGACCAGGATGTCGACGTCCTTTTTCACAGCGTTTCCTCCCATATCCGGTAGCAGGCCGCCAGCAGGTGCCAGGTTCCGCATTCAACTTCCAGGACCTGGCTTTCCGGGCCTTTCAACTCGACTTTCAATCCCATTGGTTTTCCCTCCAGGGGATCGATTGAAGCGCCTTCTCCCAGGTTGTCCAGGCGATGCACCGGTAGGCGGTCATGCTCGATTCCAGGGTCGGGTTCGTGACGGGGTCCGCCTTTTCCGGGTCGATGAAGGACGGAAGCGGGTTTTCCCTGAAATATCCCTTTAAGGGCCCTTCTGTGCAATAGCGGGTCCTGGGAAGGCCGGAGCCTCCCTTCTCCCTGCCGGAGGGAAAACCCGGCAGGCGGCGGGAAAGGATGTTTTTCAAAACGGGCTTGAAGACCCCGTTTCGGAAAACCCGGTCCGGAAGGGGTACGCTCAGGGCCGCTTCCACGACTTCCCGGTCCATGAACGGGGTGAAAAGTCCCTTTCCCCTTTCCGACGCCAGGTGGCGGTAGACGGAAAAGGAGCTGCAAAACAGGCTGGTGAGGCATCCCTGCTGCAGCCCTGCCAGGTTTTCCGGCTCGCTCACCCTGGAGCGGACGTAGGCCTGTCGGCATTCCACCCGGGACTTGATTTCCTCCTCGGTAAAAAGGGATTTCACCAGGCCGGCTTCTGCGGAAAGGGAAAAGCTTTGGGCCGGGAAAGCCAGGGGGGGTTCTCCCTCGAGAACGAGCCTGCGCTTCGAACGGGGCAGCGAAAAGAGCGAATCCGCGTCGAAACCCGAGGCAAAGACCTGGCTGTCCATGCCGAACACGGATGCGATCAGGGCAACCTGCGGTAGCGGGAGCGGAATGGCTGCCAGGGAGGTTTCCTTGTTTAGGAGACACGGGTAGTCTTTCTCCCGGTTGAATTGTTCCTTCAGGGGGATCCCGCATAGGCCGGCAGACTGCCTCGCATTCTCGGTCTCGAAGGCAAACTCGGGAGAATCGATCGTCGCGGTCACCGCAGGTGTTCCCGATCCCAGGAGGACCTGCACGAGGGTAGAGTCGACCCCTCCCGACAGCAGGTTCACGGAACCTGACGGCAAACGCCCGAGAGCCTTTGACAGGGCCTCTTCGACCCGCTCGACTCCCTCCTGGAAGGTCCCCTCCGATCTTCCCGCGGATAGACGTACGAACGGCCTCTCGGTGGCGGACCCGTCCCGTCCCGCCTGCAGGAGGTTCCCATGACCGAGGCGGCGAACGGAAGCGACCGGGGTTTCCGAAAGCGGGCTGTTCTGGAAAAGGAGGAAGTCGATGAACCCCTCCCGGGAAGGAAGCCTGGACGAGGGCGGAAGGGTTTCTAGGATCTCCCGGAAAGAATCCGACACGACGAAACCGTTCCAGGGCCCGGCGGAGAAAAACAGCTCGCACCCGGTGGAAGGCCCCCTGTAGGCATGGATTTCCTCCAGGTTTCCCTCCGTGTCCTTTTCAGCGAGAACGGCGACTCCGTCCCTTTCCCATCCTGCCAGAAATCGGAGTGCCTCCTCCGGGGGAAGTCCCATGAAGCGGGAGGCATCGGGGAGGCTCTTTTCCCACGTTCCGGCCAGCAGCACCTTCCGGGTGGGCGTTTCGAAAACCCTTTTTCCCGGGTCGGAGAAAAGGATCCCGAGTTTTCGAGTCATTCTTCCGCCCCCGGTGCTGTCGGTTTTCCGAACCTTTCCAGCCGGAACACTCTCGTACCGGGAACCGACGGAATCCTGACCCGCTTGAGCACTTTTTCCTGCCAGGTCGAAAAGGCTGCAGCTCCCAGTACAAAATAGCTCCAGTCCCATTGGGGGTCCGCCAGGAGTTCCCTTCCTCCGGGCGGCAAAAGGTCCGGAAAGGCGTTCTCGCGGAAAAATTCCCGGAAGGGGCCTTCCTGGCAGAAACGGGTGCGGGGAATGTCGCTGCCTCCCTTGCGGCCGAAAAAGGGGTATTCGGGGAAGAGCTTCCTCAAGAGCGCTTTTGGAACCGGCTTGGATTCCCCGTTGTGAAAGAACCGCACCCCCGGAGGGATCGCGGAGGCGATCCGGAGGACCGGCCTCGAGAAGAAGGGTTCCCGCGTTTCCTTTCCTTGGGATGCGGCTGCCTGCCTCTTGGCGTTCGTGACGGAGCTGGTGCTCGTCAGAAACTCGACCTGCGAGTCCAGCTGGACGTGTTCCTCGACGCGGCTCCCGGGACACACCTTGGCGGCAGCAAGGACATGGGACAAGCGAGCCTCGATGCGTCCTGAAACCGCATCTTCGCCGAAAAGATCCCGAACGATCCGAAAATCGGGGCTGGTGTTCGAGAGCGCCCCGTAGCCCCGGGGAGAATCCGCGGGCTCCGTCAGCAGCGCTTCGTAGCTCTTCCGCTTCACCGGGTCGAGGAGCTTTTTCGTCTGGGGGTGGCCGAAAAGGGTATCCGAGGCGTTGGCTCCCCAGAAGACGCCGAAGGGTTCCTGGAAGGCACGGTTCAGGAGCACGGGCTGGAAGTTCGGGTGAATGGGCTGGCCGAGGTTCACGATGGTTTCCTCGAAATGTTCCCGGTATTCCGCCTCTTTCAGGGCAACGTAGCGCCATCTTGCTCCCAGCAGGCGGGCCGTTTCCCTCGCGTACTCCTCTTCGAAGGCGAATTCCGGGGTATCGATGCCGACCGTCAGGGCCGCCGTCCCGGCCGGGCGGAAGAGCAAAGCCAGCGTGGAATCCACGCCGCCCGAGAAGAGGACGCACTCGTTCTCCGCGGGATCCGCGAAGGCAGTGAGAAGGGCATCCTCGAGGGCCTCCACCGCCTCCTCCACCCCCATCCCGGCCGGTTCGCAGGGGTAGGTTTCCGCCTGCACGGACACCTCTTTGCCGGTCTTGAGGTCGAGCCTTCGGAGTTCTCCCGGGACAAGGTGCCGGACACCTTCCACCAGGGTCTCTTTTCCCGCCGGAAAACGGAACAGCAGGAAATCCAGCAGCGCGCTGCCGGTATGACGGCGCTCCGGCGCGGGAACGGAGGCGAGCAGGTTCCGGAAGTGGTCGCCGATGATGCCGTTCCCCTTTTCGTCCCTGCGGTAGTAAAGGTCCCTGGTGGCGTTGATCGTCCGGTAGAACCAGGCGGAATCCCCCTCGGCAGGGACAAGCAGCAGGGTCGCGTCGTCGGCGAGCGCTCCGAGCCGGGAAACCTGCTCCTTGTCACCGAGAGACAGAAAGGAAGCTTTTCCCAGCTCCTGCTTCAAACGCCCGGCGTTGGAAGCGGACACGAACCAGTCTCCCAGGGGCGTTTCGACGTGAAGGGCGGCAGGATCCGCCAACTCGACCGTGATCATCGCGGGCTTTCTTTCCCGGCACCGGCCCGGAACCTCCGTGTTCCGGGAACCGGCTCGAGGTCCTTTTTTCCCAGGACCCGTTTTTCCCAGATGGCATAGCCGAGGGCGTTGAGGGCAAGGAAACTGGACTCCCTGCGGGGATTCAGGAGCAAGTCCGCGTGCTCTTTCGGCCAGAACCCGGGAAGCCCTTCTTCGAGGAAGAGGCCTTTCAGGGGCCCTTCCTGCAGGAACCGGGTCCGCGGGACGTCGCTCCCTCCCTTTCGGGTATGGACCGGGTAGCCGGGAAGCCGCCTTGCCAGGAGCGTTTTTGCCACGTGCTTGACCACCCCGTCCTTGAGGATCCTGCCGGGCATGGGCATCGAGAGGGCGAGTTCCATGGCGCTCCGGCAGGAAAACGGGGTCATGACCTTTTTTCCTGTGCACAGCGCCTGCTGGCGGGTACGACCGATATATTCCCGGATATGTCCGAAACCGGTGAAAATCGCCAGCATTTCGGCATGACCGGCCCTGAGGCGGCCCGTTTCCAGCCGGGCCAGTCCCGGGCAGAGCTTAAGGGCGAAATCCAGCCGATTCTCCAGGCGGCTTTCCGTGAGGGCCTCGCCCAGGACTTTTCGCGCCGTTTCGAAATCCGGGCTTAAGCCGCCGCGGGCAGCATACCCGGCCCTGTCACCGGGCTGCCGGCAAAGAGCCTCCCGGTCAGGGGCAGTGAGTTCCCCGTCCTCGAAGACCTTCGCGAGCTTGTTGAAACCGAAAAGGGCGTCGACTGCCTCTCCGTAAAGGAAGAAGCCTGGGTCCCGGCGAAAGGCCCGGTGAAAGGCCATCGGCTGCAGGAAGGCCATGCCGGTCGGTTGTCCGAGGGTCTCCACCACTTCCCTGACCGACTGCCGAAAGCTGGATTCTTCCAGGATCTCCAGGGTGTGGTCCGCCTCCAGCAGGCGTCCCGCCATCCGTGCATATTCCATCTCGAAGGCGTACTCGGGGCTGTCCAGGCCCACCGTGACGGCCTTTGCGCCTTTTCCCAGGCAGGAAAGGACCAGGGTCGAGTCCACTCCCCCGGAAAGGAGCACGCTCGGCTTTCCGTACAGGGCGAGGTACGCGGCGACCCGTTCTTCCAGGATTTCCTCAAGCCTGCGGACGGCTTGCTCGGCGCCCGGGCCGCTCCCCTCTTCCGGAAGGAGAAGGGTCTCTGCCTGCCGAAACCTGGGCCGGCAGCCCTGCCTGATTTCGGCCATCCCGCCGGGGACGAGCTTGTGGATCCCCCTGGCAAGGGTATGGGATCCGGGAAGGTACTCGTAGGCATAAAGGAGCTGGTCGGCGAAGGCTCCCTCGTCCGGGGCGCGCTCGGCGGCCGGGACGCAGGAAAGGGCGTTCCGGAAGTGATCGAAGACCTGGACGTGGTTCCCATCGACCCGGAAGTAGAGCTCGAAGGTCGAGGGAAGCGTCCGGAAGAGGGTCGTCCTTTCTCCGGCTTCCCCCGGGCATTCGACGACCGCGAAGGTTCCCTCCTCTGCTCCGCGGGCAAGGACATCGAGGATCCGGCCCGGTTCCCCGCCTTTCGCGGACTCCCGTTTGACCGTCTCCTCGAAGAGAGCCGGTTCGGATCCGGCGGCCATCCAGACATTTCCCGCGGCCTCAAAGACTCTCGTCCAGGGATCTGCAAGCACGAATTCGACCATGTCCCGCACTCCTCTCTACCGCGCACGGGCGGGTTATAGACTGAAGATCGGCCTTTTCCCCGGTGGAAGGTCTTCGGCGTCCAGCCGGGCCAGCCGCAACCGGTCTGCCTTCGGGGGATTGGTTTTTCGTTCCGTGGTGAAACCCCAGGAAAGGCCGCACTCCGCGGCAATCTCGACGACTTCCGGTGAAACGGCGAGGGCGTTTCCGTAAGGGTAACTCAACGCGAGCGGCCGAATCCCGGCGGTTTCTTCCAGGATGTCGAGGCTCTCGAGGATTTCCTGCCGAATCCTCTCCACGGGCAGGCGGGCCAGCGGCCGGTGGGCATGGGTATGCGTGCCGATGCAGCCGTTTCGGCCCAGTTCCCGGAGCATGGAGGGCGTCATGTAGAGCCGCCGGGCCCAGGGGGCCTCTTCGCCGAAGACCTTTTCGAAGGCCAGGGCGGAAAGGGCTTCCCGCTCTTCCAGGGGGAGCGAGTAGTTGAAAAGGGATTTCAGGGCCCTTCCCGGGGGGGCGTCATACGGGTAGGGAGCCGCAAGGCATTCTCCCGACCGGATCGCCCGCGCGCTTTCCTCGAACCCCCGGTTTTCGGCCAGTTCCAGGAAAAGAGCCGTCAGGTCCGGGTCGGCCATGGCACCCCGAAGGGCGTGGAGCCGGTGCACGTGCAGGAGGTTCCCCTGCCGGAGGAAAGAGGTGCAGGGGAAAAAGACGGCAGGAATTCCCAGGACCTTCAGGAGCGGCCAGGCGACCTCGAACTGCTCGGCCAGGCCGTCGTCGAACGTCAGAAGGACGTACCGGCGGGCACTTCCCAGCGGAGGTCTCCTGTTGTCTTCAAGCTCTTCGAGGGAAAGGAAGCGCGAACTTCCCGCCAGCCTTTCGACCTGTTCCCTGAAACGCTCCGGTCCGAAGGCATGGACGCCCTTGCCCGGGAATGTACCGGCCGAAAGGTAGTGGTAGGTGACGACCAGAAGTTCCGCCTCTCCCGCGTTCAATACGCCAGCCTCTTCTCGATCGTCAGGGGAAGGCTCGCCAGCAGGTCGGCAATCCGCTTCCCGGCCGAACCGTCCCCGTAAACCGGGTCCGGAGGGTAAGGCCCGTGGGCCAGCTGGAGTCTGGCGGCTTCCAATATGGCACGGCGGTCGTGGGGAGCGTCCAGGACGTTTCTTCCCCGTTCCCGCCCTTCCTGCCGCGTACCGATGTTGACCGCGGGGACGCCCAGGAAGGCGCATTCCCGGATCGCCGCGCTGGAGTTTCCGACGATGCAGCTGCATCGCGACAGAAGGCCCAGGAAGGGCTCCGGCGGGAAATTCCGGAAAAAGTGGATGTTCGACGGAGATTCGTGCTCCCTGAACCAGCGGATCGCCTTGGAGGTCCCGTCGGAGCCTGCGTCCGGGTTCGGCCAGAACCAGAGGGCCGGGAGCCCGAGGTCCCTGACCGCGTAGAGGGTTTCAAGAGCCTGCTGGCGGGCCTCGGCGTATTCCGTGGTGACCGGGTGCTGCATGACGACCAGGTACGGGCCGCTCAGGTCCAGGGCCGGTCCGACGCCGAAGGCGAAGGGGTCGAAGCCGTTTGCCGGGCGCCTGGAAACCTCTGCGGCCAGGTCGATGGAAGGGCAGCCGGTAACGAACACGCGGCCCGGGTCTTCTCCCATTCGGATGACCCGCTCCCGGGCCTTTTCCGTGGCGACGAAATGCAGGTCGGCCAGCTTGGTGACCGCGTGGCGGACCTTCTCGTCGATCGAGCCCGTCACTTCCCCTCCCTGGACGTGGACCAGCGGGATGTTCATGAACGCTGCCGCAGACGCGGTGGCCAGGGTCTCGAAACGGTCCGCGATCGTCACGACGGCGTCCGGCTTCAGGTTCTCGAAAACCGTCGCCATCTCCACGAGCCCGAGCCCCGCGGTGATGGCGGAGGTCTGGGGGTTCTCCCCCTCCAGGAGCATGAAAACGCGGGACGCGATCCGGAAGCCGTCCTTCTCGATCACCGTGGACGCCCCCCCGTACCGGTCCAGGAGCGCCGAAGCCGCCACGACGAGCTGGAGCTCGAGCCCCGGGTGGGTTTTCATGGCCGCCAGGGCCGTTTTGATCCGCGCGTAACTGGGGCGAGCCGTCACGACGACGGCGATCTTGCGGGTCATTCGAGGTTTTCCTCCCGGATGAAGTCGTCCGTTTCCAGCGCGCGTTTGACCCGTCGGCCGACGACCTCCTGCAGCTTCGAGGCCGGGATCCCGGTTCCCGGCTTTTTCAGGGCGACCATGGACCGGTCCAGGACCGTCCCGGCAGGGATGGGACGGGCGGCAACGAGGCTCTTGGTGAAAACCTGCCTCAACGGAGCCATCCTTTCCGCCGCGAGGTCCTTGTCCACGGGAGCCGCCAGCATGCGCTCGATCCACCGGACCCCTTCCACGAGGGTCGCCAGTTCCCCGGTCGTCACCGAAGCCGCGACGTCGGGGCCGAACATTTCGCGGGAGAACGTCACGTGGACCTCCAGGACCTGGGCGCCCATCGCCGCGGCGGCAAGGCCGGGGAAAATCGTCCCGGAGTGGTCCGATAGCCCCACCGGGCAGCCATACCGTTCCCTGAAGAGCCGGACCAGGTTCAGGCCGACCTGCTCCGGCGGGCAGGGATAGGCGCTGGTGCACTGCATCACGGCCAGCATAACCCCTGCCGCCTTCACTTTCGCCACGGCCGCGTCGATCTCTTCCATGGGGCTCATCCCGGTGGAAAGCAGGATCGGCAACTTGTCCGAAAGCAGGTTCTCCAGCAGGGGGCCGTTTCCCGTCTCTCCGGACGGGACCTTCCAGGCGGCAACCCCGACCCTGCGGAGAAGGTCCGCCGCTTCGGCCGAAAACGGGGAGCTGAGGAAAAACAGGCCCTTTTCTTCCGCGTGGCGTGCAAGTCCCGCCCACTGTTCCTCCGTGAAGGCCGTCCGGAGCCAGTAATCGTGCCTCGTGGGATCCTGCGGGCTGAAAGGGACCCGAAACGGTTCCGAGAGCGTCCCTTCCGCTTCCGCGAGGTGGGTCTGGAACTTGACCGCATCGGCCCCGCTGCGCGCGACCGCATCGATGAAGGCATGGGCCGTGCCAAGGCTCCCGTCGTGGGCCATGGCCACTTCTCCGACCACAAGGCACCTGCCGCTTGAAAGGGCTTCAGTAAAGGACGTTTCCATCCGCATCCAGCCTCCTTGGACGGTCCATGTCGTTGTCCGACTTCACCATGTAGACCCGCTCGAAAGATTCGATCCCCGGGGCCTTGACCAGGGCATTGATGGCCCGGCCGCGGCCCTGGGCCCCGTTGAAGAGGCGCGGCAGCGGCGGAACGCCGTCCCCGGAAAGATCCCGTTCGCGTGCGAAGCCCACCCTCGCCAGGGTCGGCCCGAACACGCCGGTCGTGCAGTGGAAATCTGCGGCGATGCACCCGGCTTCCCGGGACCAGGCCAGGCAGCGTTCCAGGAAACGGGCGAACGCCAGGTCTTCAACGGCGTGCCACGCCGAGGGACGCGCCGGAACCAGGTCGATCAGCCTGAGAACGGAGGATGCCCCTTCGGAAGATAGAAGGGGTTCCAGCCGCCCGACGGCAAATCCGGCTCCTTCCGGGTCCAGGAAAATTTCGTAGCGGAAGCCCGGGCTTTCCAGGATCCTCCATCGCCAGAATTCTTCGTTCCGGTAAAGCGAGAAGAACCCGGCTTCGAAAGCCGAGACTTCCCATATTCTAGCCAGGATGGCAGGATCGCACGGGGACGGGGCGATCGGGGGCTCCTTGCCGGACACCCCGGCACGCGGGAGTTCCGCCGCCCTGCTTCCGAAAAGGGACTGGCATGCCGGTGGATCCAGCGCAGCAAGGTACCGCTCCATCGACTCCAACAACCGGAAGCCGTTCCTGATGTAGATGGGGACCGACGTTTCGGGGTTTGAACCGGCTCCCGCGAGGACGGGGAAGAGCCGTTCCGCTTCGGCGTGCATGATGCGCCCGAGCCCTCGGCCGCGAAAGTCCTCCCGGAGCATCCACATGGCCAGGCTGCCTCCCCGGAGGACCTGCATCCCCCTCGGGGACGGAACCTGGTAAAGGCCTGGGATGATCCCCCTGAACCCGACCAGCTCGCCTTCCACGAAAAGAAGCAAGGAACCGTTCCCCTGCCCTTCGGCGCCGAAACCGCGGAACTGCCACTCGAAAAGCCGGCGGACCGCCATGGGATGGCTGCTGCCCCATTGGGAAACGATAAAATTGCCTACCGCCTCCCAATCGGGTTCCGAATAGGTTCGCAGGACGATTTTCTCCTTCAGCCCTCTACTCCCCATAAATGAAATCTAGCCCGTATCCAGGCTGCCCGCAAGAGGGGGTCCAACTTGCCCGCGAGCGATCCTGGGCGCAAAATAAACGGGGGAAAGTGAACGATTGCCCGAGGGGAGAGGTTTTCTTGAACGTGTGCGTGGTAGGCCTGGGCTACATCGGTCTTCCCCTTGCCGCCGTGCTGGCCGGCTTTGGGCACCGGGTCCGCGGGGTCGACCGGAACCGCGAAATCGTCGACAGCCTTCGGTCAGGGACGCTTTCGAACACGGAACCGGCGATCGCCTCCCTGGCCCTCGAGGCCGTCCGAAACGGGCAGTTCGTGCCGGCGGATTCCGTTTCCAAAGCCGAAGTGTTCATCGTCGCCGTTCCGACGCCGGTCGGGAAAACCCACAAGGCGGACCTTTCCCACGTGAGGCAGGCCGTCGACGCCATCGCCCCCTGCATGGAAGCCGGCAGCCTCCTCGTGATCGAATCCACCGTTCCCGTCGGGACGACCGAAACGATGGCCCTCCGGATCCTGGAAAAACGCCCCGACCTTTCCTCACCCCAGGGCCGCCCCCTTTTCTACGCAGCCCACTGCCCGGAAAGGGTCCTACCCGGCAAAATCCTGGAAGAAATGGTCAACGTGGACCGGATCGTCGGAGGGATCGACCCGGAATCGACCTCCCGCGCGGCCCGTTTCTATTCGTCTTTCGTCAAGGGGAGGGTTCATTCCACGGATGCCCGCACCGCCGAAATGTGCAAGCTGGTCGAAAACGCCTCCCGGGACGTATCCATCGCCTTTGCCAACGAAATCTCCATGCTCTGCGGCAAATGGGGGATCGACCCGGATGTCCTTATCGGCCTGGCCAACCGGCATCCCCGCGTGCAGATCATGGAGCCGGGCCCCGGGGTGGGCGGGCACTGCATTCCCGTCGATCCCTGGTTTCTCGTGCAGTCGGCCCCCGGCGACACTCCGCTGACCCGGGCCGCGAGAAAAGCCAACGAGAGAAAAACGGATTGGGTCCTGGGAAAAATCCGGGAGGCGGCCTCCCGGTTCCCGGAACCCGTCATCGCATGTCTCGGGCTGGCCTACAAGCCGAACGTGAACGACTTGCGGGAAAGCCCGGCCCTCGAGATCGTGCGGCGCCTCTGTTCCCTCGGAATCGGCAAAATCCTGGCTGTCGAGCCGAACGTCGCCAGGCTGCCCGGGATCCTGGCCGCTTTCCCGGCCTGCCGCCTGGCCGGGCTGGAGGAATCCCTGGAGGAAGCGAACGTGGTTGCCCTTTTGACCCGCCACAGCGAGTTCGGCGGCATCGAGGGGCGGATTCCTTCCGGGAAGCTTTTCGTCGACCCGAACGGAACCGTCAGGGACGGCAGCGGAAAGGGAGGCGATGCAGAATGAGGCCGGAAGACCTCGAAATCCTCGCTCTGGTTCCCGCCCGGGGAGGTTCCAGGAGCGTTCCCCAGAAAAACCTGCGGCTGCTCGGAGACCGAAGCCTCGTGGCCCGAGCCGTCGAGAGCGGCCTGCAAAGCCGTTTCGTCAGGCGGGTCGTCCTTTCGACGGATTCCGAGGCCATCGCGGAAGAGGGAAGGAAAGCCGGGGCCGAGGTGCCTTTCCTGCGGCCGGGAGAACTGGCCAGGGACGAAACCCCGACAGCCCCGGTGGTCGTCCACGCGCTCAAGCGGCTCAAGGAAAGCGAGGGCTACCGCCCCGACATCCTCGTGCTGCTCCAGCCGACCGCCCCCCTCCGCAAGGCACGTCACGTCGACGAGGCCCTCGACCTGCTGGTTTCCGCGGGCGGACGCAGCGTCGTCAGCGTGACGCCGGTCCCGGGCCATTTCCATCCCTCCTGGCAGTTCTCGATCCGGGACGGGGCCCTGTTCCCCTTCCTGGGAACCGCAAAAGTCCCGCACAGAAGGCAGGACCTCCCCCCGACCTATACCCGGAACGGGGCCATCTATGCCGCCTGGACGGAAACCTGGCTCGCCGGGTCGATAGCCTACGGCCCGGGCTGCGTGCCTTACGTCATGAGGCCCGAGGAATCCGTCAACGTCGACAGCCCGGAAGACCTGGAGCTGGCCGCGTTCTTCCTCTCCCGGGGGAACAGCGGGGAGTGAGCCGGATCATGGGCAGCCCCCCCTTCGAACAGGTTCGTTTCCTGTGGACCAACCCCGAGGCCCGATGCCTGCGAGAAGGCAACCCGGCCTGGTGGGGAGCTCTTTCTTCGGCGGCGGACTTCCTCCGGAAAACGGAAGCCCACCGCATCGACCTCTCCTGTCCCGACCCGGATTGGCCCCGCATCTCGGAATGCATCGAGGAGGGGACCCTGGTTTGCTTCCAGGATCCGGGGGAAAGAGGGGCCCGGGTCTTCCTGCACCGGTCGATCAATTCCACCGCAGACCTTTTCTTCCTGGCCGGAAGAGACGGAAGCCTCGTCGTCACCGACCACTTCCGCAACGCGATCGAATGGAGCCCCTCGGGCAGCCTTTCCCTGACCGAGGACTGGCTTGCCGACCTGCTCCTGTTCCCGGACATGCCGGGGAACTCGGCATCACCCCCCTGGTCATCGAAACCGCCGAAGCCGACCTGCCTGGCCTTAGCCTGG
>FWPV01004448.1_pt1 | contig 29804 bp, 31 predicted proteins | sample 2228371 | NCBI WGS metagenome assembly FWPV01 (sample SAMEA103939776, study PRJEB20133) | metagenome | reverse complement strand
CCCCATTACTGGTGCGTAGCGGATTTCAATGTGGTGAAAAAATGCTACGCCTTCGATGCCAGGAAGAAGGCCTGATATGGAGGAAAACGTCCGCAAAGAACTCGATGTGCTCAGAGGGATGCTGAACAATTGGAAAACCGGTTTTCTGACTTGGGCATCCCCGGACGGGGAAAATGATTACGTCCTACTGGAGTTTCGGGAGGAAATCCAGACTAACATCTACCCGTATATCAGGAGGCTGTGGGAAAATTCCTACCTCACTGAGTCCGAGGCCAAAGAGTTCATGGTTTATTGCTACGGCCAAATTGAAGATCTTCGCAACCAGTTGAGGGAAGTGGAGACCAACGTCAGCTAGAAGGAGGTTGAATATGCCTGAGAAATGCCGTGTGGTGGTCTGCGGCTTTGACCCCATGCTCGTAAAAGCCTATGTGGCCGCCAACGCGAGAGCACTGTGGTGGCACATATCCGACGAGCTGTATCATGAGTTTGGCATCAAGCCGAGAACCAAAGTGACGGGCACGCTGCTCAAGGTTTACTCGGGGAAGACCGGGCAGGAAGTGGCGGCGCCCAACGAACCGTTTGAGTGGGAATGTTCCAAGGAGACGGGCCTGGTGGTCCTGTTGCCGGGTGAGGTCATCAAGAAATACATGCTCACGGAATTTCACTTCCTGGAGCTGTTGATTGACACAATCGACGGCAAAGACGTCTATCCCGGCAAGGAAGTCCAAAGCAAGAAGTGGTGGCCGTCCGACAAGATGAAACTGGGCTATACTCTGGACTACATCGCATAACCAGAGCCAGACCTTGTGTCGATCTGTTCTCCCCGGCATTTGAGGAGGGGGCAGATCCCAACCGACAATCCCCCTTTTCGGTTCATCCGGGGAGGGGGATTTTTTATGGCCTGCCATGTGAGAAACCAAAGGGCTTGTCATTTACTCCTTTGTCTACTATTTATTTTCTCAACAGCGGCGTGTTTGCGCCTCTGCAAGCGAGCCTTTTACAAGAGTCTTGTACTATGGTTTTGGCAAAACCGGAATCCAAATTCTGCGCAGCTTTGTGAACCCCGGTTTCTGCCGGGCCGGCAGTTTTTGCGAGTTTTGCAGGAGTCCGGAATTGGAGCTTCTTGATAAGGAAATGACATGACTGATAAATCAAACAATAATGAGGGGCATGAATTGAACCAGGACCTGTTTCCACTGATCGAAGACGAACAGTATCCAGCAGAAGAACCGGATCATCCAGGCTGGCTGTCGATTGGCGAAATCTTAAAGGTCTCTCACCCAGTCTTCCAAAAGAGCAAATTTCTCATTGGCTATCATCATTCCTGTAATGTCTATGTGCTGGCGGGTGACTACTTGACCCTGGTGGATCCAGGCAATGATTACACCATCTTTGCAGAGCTGGAAAAGCTGGGCTACAGCCCCCTTGACATAAAAAAAGTGGTGCTCACCCACGGACACCGCGACCACTGCATGGGCGTATTCGAAATGCTGCGGTTCCCTCCCATCATGGAAAACAAGTCCGTCGAGATCATCATGCATGCGGCGGGCCCGGCCGAGTTCAAGAGAATAGTCACCGAAGCAGGGTTCCCTCCAACGGAGCTGAAAGGGGGAGAAACCCTGGAGCTGAGCGGTTTCGAGTGGGAGGTGATCCACACGCCCGGCCATACCATCGATGGCATATGCCTCTACCATGAACCGACCAGGACCCTTATTTCCGGAGACACGGTGGTGCCGGAAGTCGTGAGCGATGTGGATAAAAATGGCGGAGGCCGATGGGATCACTATCTGCACGGACTCAAGCTGCTGATGAAAAAGGATGTGGCACATGTTCTACCGGGCCATCGGGTTCCCGTCGCAATGACCGGTAGCCGGACCATCGCGGAAACCTATGAAAACGTGCTGATGAAGATCCTGGATATCAATCCGGAAGACAAAGTGACCTGGATGGAGGGGGCGAGGCAGCTGGGCGAAAAAGGGCTCCTGGAAGAAGTGGTGTTCTGCTGCGACAAGGAACTGGCCCTCAGGCCGGAAAATTTCCACGCCATGCAATTGAAGGCCCTTGCCTTGAACGATATGGGACGGTGTGAAGAGGCCATCGACATTTTGGAGCAAATTCTGGAGCGCCGGCCCGACGATGCCTATGCTTTAACTGCCAAGGGACAGGCTTTGCTGGGTTTGCAGAAGCCTGCCGAAAGCCTGCCCTTTTTTGACGAAGCCTTAGCCGGGAATCCGCAAATGACCGAAGCGCAGGTATTCAAGGGAATGGCTTTGACCTTTTTGGGCAGACACGATGAAGCCATGGCCATCGAGGCCTTCAAAAACGAGTTCATGGCGCGCTTCCAGGAACAGATCGACCAGCGGCAGCAAGAGCTGAAACGCGGTGAATCCGACCCAAACGTTTAGCTCCGCTGCAGCAATTGCAGCTCTAACCCGAGCTGAGGAGGAAGTTGCATTCGTGGCCCCAGAGGAATGCAGATCAGGACAGGTCAATTGATCAGCATTTGCCTGGGCGCCGCCTGCAGCCAAACAACAGGTGACCGCAAATGACGGATCACACACCCCGGGGAGCAGAAACGATGGACCAGGAGCTCATGAACCTTTACCAAGCTGCCAAGGCTTTAATCACTTACATTGACAAACAGGATGTCTTCGACCGGGCTGCCGCCGGAGGATGCAGCGGGTTGGACTTCCACCAGTCGGACGCATTCTATGATTTAATTGTCAAGACCCGGGGGGTCATTAGCGAGGTCGAGGCGCAAGGGAGCGGCAAGACCCCGGCCGGGGACGCGGACGGCGACCGCCCGATGCAGGCGGACAAAAAGTGCATGCAACTGCTCGATGCGCTACAAGCCTTGACTGCGCACATCGAACGAGAACGTGCCTTTGATACCGTAACGGATCTTGGACCTGTCGGCTTCGAAACCCACCAGTCCGACGCATTCATTGAGGTGATCAGGCAGGCCGGCGAGGTCGCAGAAGAGGTTGCTAAAAAACTGAGCAAGCAAGGCATCTGAGCAGTCGGCTTCCATTCTCAACAGCCCCTTCACTACGCCGTGCACAACCGCCCGGTTGGCGATTCGGCATGCTATGGGAGCATATATGGCCATAGAGCAAATCACTTACGAAGAATTTTTGAAGAAATTAGAGGCGATTGAAAAGCGCTATCTATCCGATGAGCCGGGCTTTCCCCCGGGAGCGAAAGAGAAAGGCCTGGAAATTTGCAGGAAATTCAGACGAGAGGTGGCGGAGATCGGCCCCGAAAACTGTGAATATTATATCGACACGCTCTATGGCCTGCCCATGCACAAGCCCATCAGGCCACAGGATACTGAATATGTTCATTGCGCTCACTGCAATGCGCGCATCAGCGTGGAGCAGGCGGTGCATTACAAGCACAGGCTGATCTACGGTGAACATTATCATTGCCGTGAGTGTGATCCCAAGGGTGTCTGGGACTGCATGAGCCACGACACCGACATGGAAGTGCACTGACCCGCCTCGGCTCGGTTGCCTTGCCCCTTGCGGGGATGAGAGATTTCACCGGGCGCCGGAGCGAGACCCTGGATTCTCCTCCCGGCTATGTCTATATATCCTCCTGCAACACCACGTCGCTGCCGACGATTGCCAGCAGGAGTCCCTTGGAAAAGTTCTGGCGCGAGATGCTGACCCAATTTTCCGGGCTCAAACCCTGCCCCACCGTGGTCAACAGCAGGCCGTTTTCAAGCTTCTTGCTCCCCTTGAGCAAAAAAAACTGACGGTGGTTGCTGAACGCAAACAACACCCAGCCGTTTGTCAACAGAAAATTGTATCGGCCCGGATAGTCCTCCACCAGGCGGCCGACCGTTTGTGCGACGGCACGGAACAGCGAGAGCGTGGAATTGCTCTTACTGTTGAGCTCCGCAATGCCGTCCAGCAGGTACTCGAAGGTTTTTGCCGAATCGCTGACCGCACAATCGAGTCGCACATTCTTACTGATGTAGGACTCTATGGAGGGAGCTTTGCCGTTGTGGGCGAAAATCCAGTCCTCGCCCCTGAATCGCAGGGTAAAAGGATGGGCATGACACTCATCGATCGGACCACTGGTTCGAAGTCGCACGTGCGCAATGATGAATTTGCTCGATATGATGCGCGCCAGCCTTTGGAAGCTGTCATCATAGCGTCCTTCGTAATAGGCCCGGTCGGCGGATTTTTCCACATGAGCCCGATTTTTCCTGAAAAAACCTATTCCCCAGCCGTCCACATTTCTCCCCGCCCTGGCGGCAAAAAGCGGCAGGGATCTGGGTGCTGAGTAATTCGTTGCCGCCGAAAGAGCAAATAAGTCACACATGGCAGAGTGTCCAGTGGCCTCACCATCATGCCGGAGGCCTCAATTCAAAAAACATATTGCCGGGATGCTAAACCACATCCCCCAGATAGAGTAAATCCGGCCCGGCGATGACCAGAAGCTTGCCCAGGGTAGCGGGCTCAGGACGGATAGTGATCCAGTCTTTATCACTCAACCCTTCCTTGATAGAAGTCAGAATCAGGCTGTTGCCGGAACTCTCCGTTTCTCGCAGGAGCATCAGTTGACGAAAATTGCAGAAGGCAAAAAGCACCGATTCATTGGCTAGAAAAAACGCATAGTTTCCCGGGTATTCGGTAACCATGTTCTTGATGCTCTTAACCAGCGACCGGCCGAGACTGCCATACGGTGTATAGCGCAGATAGGAGACCAGCTGGTCGCGCAAATACTCAAACACGCGAGCAGGGTAGACATCCACATCGATTCGCGGCTCATGGGCGGTCTTATACTCTTCTATTCCATCGATCAGCCCGACATGCACAAAAAGCCATGCATGGTCGAGAAAGGAGAGGGCGAAGGGATGGTTGTGGGCGGTGTGCCGCCCCCCGCTCAAGGGGCAGCTGATGTGCGACACAATGATTCGGCTGTCAACAACCCGCGCCAGCCTCTGGAAGCTCTCATGCACCTGTTCCTGACTGTAGACCCGTTCTGAGGATTTCTCGATCAGTGCGTGGTTGTCACGAAAAAATCCGATCCCCCAACCGTTCATATTCCTTTGGCTCTTTTCCGCAAAGATCGGCAGGTATTCCTGGGCGGTGTAATTGACCCCCGATGAGAGTGCAAAAATGTCACACATTCAATTCACGTCCCTTCGATGCTTTCCAAACCATGCGCCCGCTTTGTTCGCCAACCTTTGATGCGATCCATGTGACCAAACGCAAGGTAGACCTTATAGATGGTCTTCATCCACTTGTTGGCATCGGCGTAATATTCGATCAGCGGGATATGCCCATCACTCAGCTCAACCAGAAACTGGGTGAAGATGATCCACTGCATGGCTTCATCCACGTCATGCAGGACCGCGGAATGATAGCGAAATTCGATGGTCGATCGATACCAGTAGGAATGCAGATTGAGCCCGTGATAGCGGGTCATGTCATAGCGTTCGGATCGTTTGCAGTCGGGATCATACCTGTTCTCGACAGAGTACCAGAGCTGCTTGACCCGGCAGCCGTTGTTCCTGCATTGATCTTCGCAGGAATCAAGCTTGAGCAGCACTTCGATGTCCAGGTCCATGGGCCGGCAGGTATCTTTGTCCCTGCGATTGCCGTCTATGAGCAAATACAGATAATCTTCCATGGGGTAGACGATTCTCACCAGCTCCTTGAGGTTCTTGCAATCATAACGCTGGGAATCGACCCCGTGATGGACATGAAACCCGCATGATGCATCTATTTGCACACCTTTTATTTGACCGAGCAGGCGAAAACAGCGATACGCCTCCACCAGGCCATCCAGGCCGCGCAATATCGGGCTTATCAACTCGACACCGCCTCGATGGACAATGGATGAATCTTCCTCAAGGCGCCAGGCGCCCTCTTCCGAGCCAAACTTCACGCCATAACTCTCGAGCAAATCGCTGAAGCTTCTCCCATCTTTTGTTTTTGAGTGAATGTTGTGCACCTTGATTCTGCCGTTGTCAGGCGGCAAGAGGTAATAATCGAGGCCATAAAACTCGATTTCCACTCCAAAAGGCCGTTCGGTAAAGTATTGGAGCATGGGATACTTGTCTTTGAGTTTTGATTCCAGCTTTCGAGACCCTTCCATGAATGGCTCCTCCTAGGGTATCGCAGGTTAACCTCAGCTGTGGTGCAGTTTATGCCGCCTGGTCTCATTGGCAGAGGAGAGAAACCGAATATCCAGAAGATCCCCTGTTAGCGAGTCTCAGAAAAATTAGAAACGCACTCTGTTTTTATAACCATTTTAGTGTACCATGAACCATTCTGGACAACAATCATGGAATCATATTGGGGGCTGTTTTGCCGGGTTTTGCCCGGTCGCCCCGGGCCGGTTTAGACGAAGCACCGGCCGCCTGTTTCCGGGGTTCGAGGGCGGGATGAAAGATGGGGGGAAGCGTGGGCGACATGACCCGTTTTGACGACCGACAACACAGGGACAAGCCATTGGAAAACTCGACGCAGCCGCGCACCGACCCGGGCGCACAAATGACGCACATCAAGCACCTGGTGGCCGCCTGCTGGAGCTTTGATCCGGGCAAGCCTGTGACGGCGGAAGAACTTCTGGACCACGCCGGAGCCGCCCTGCTGCCGCTGTTTCATACCCCACCCATCGGCCCGATTCCAGCCTACCTTGAGCCCCACCATCATGTGCACCAGTGCGTTGCGGAGTATGAAGAGAGGCTCGAGGAACTGGATCGGTGGAAAGCCCGACAGCTTTGCTCATGGCTCAGGCAACGAGTCGGCGACGAGTTCATGATTCAGAACAAAGCCTACAGGCTGCACATGCAAGAAGCCGATACGGATGTTGCAGCACGTTACTGGCTCCAACCAATCCGGCAGTTTCCCGGTAGCCCGGGTTGATTTACGAAGCCCGGCAAAAACAGGCGTTGGGTTCCGTCACGCGCTACGCGTGCCTCTACCGAACCTACAGCAAAAACATGCTCCTGCAAACTACAGCAGGCTGTTCGGGAAAGGGATATTGTTCTCCCCCCCGAGGGGCAGAGGTTGGTCTCGGACAGGCCTCGGCACTCATCGGGCACAAATTCGGAATCACTGTCGGATTTGTCGCATCGAGTTGACAGACCAAAACTATCACTGTTATCCTATGGCCTACTTTTGGACTGAAAGGATGGAAGAAACATGTCGCAGGCGAAACTGGGCGATCAAGTGAGAGTTCATTACATTGGAACTTTGGAGGGCGGCGCGGTTTTCAGTTCCACCTATGAGGAGAAAGAGCCTTTTGTATTCACCATTGGAGAGGGGAACGTACTCGCCGGCTTTGAACAGGCCGTGGTCGGAATGAGTGAGGGAGAGACAAAAACCATTACAATCCCCCCCGACCAGGCCTACGGTCAGCACAGGAAGGAATTTGTGTTCAACATGGAAAAGGCATCCGTCCCCGCCAATCTCGAACTGCAGTTGGGGAAGAAACTGCAGGTTCGGCTGAGCGGAGGCACAACGGCCGTGGCAACCATTCAGGCGATTACCGACGACAGCGTCATCCTTGACGCCAATGACCCGTTGGCGGGGAAGACGCTGGTGTTTCAAATAAAACTTTTGGAAATCCTCTAGCGTGTTAAAATTTTAATGTTAAGTTAAAATTCGATTATGACTGCTCGACTGAACTAATGGAAGCCATCTCACTTTCGTTTGCGTGCGCCGACTCCGTTTGAAGTGCTCGATCTCATTCACTTGCGGCCGACGCTTTTCGCTGGAAGCCGACACACTTCCCACTTCCACCTGAATCCCTCTCTAACGACTCTTCTCCGCCTGTTGGAGTTCCTGCGGTAAATTTCCAGGCGGCGTTCACCATTTTAACCGACCCTGCTGCGCTGCCGAGGAAATGGAAAAGGCACGGATCGTGGCTGCAGAGCCTGCACCCAACAACAACGCGTTCCGGCAGGCCGCCCGAGAATGGCAACTGCCTCTCCCCCGGGGCGGCGGGATTGGTCCGGCGGCCTCCCGGCAACCCAACCGAGGAGCGAATCATGTCAATCATGTGGTTCTATGATGAAGCCAGGGAAATGCAAGAGTATCAAAACTTGAGCGAAGCTGTCCGCGGGCTGGAGAGGGAATACCTGGAAATTCGAGTTCTGCTGCGTGACGCGGAGAACAGTCTGAAGCAAGATCCCGAAAGCGACTATCTGGCGGCAAAGGTCAAGTATCTCAGGAAACGTCTGGCCGATCTTGAAAAAGAAGCGCCCAGGCTCGCTTCCGATGTGCCCCTGGAGATAGCTCTGTTTACCCCGCCCCATGGATAAGCGGCGTAGCGGTTCGCGATGGCCACGACCGATAATTTTGCCGAGGATGCTCGACTGGACAGACAACTGCGCATCGAGGGATGGAACCAGAGCGCATTGGAGAACGCCAGGATTGCTGTGGTGGGCGACGACGATCTGTTGTCATCTGTGTTTTTGATGTCCCTTTCCGCGCTGGGGGTGAACCGGGCCGTCGTCATTGCACCGTCGCTTCATCCGGCATTTGTCGAAATTGCCCGGGGAGTGAATGCGTTTTTTGAGCTCGCACACCTGCAGGGATTTTACACCCATTCGAGCCTGGATGACCTGTTCGGCGGTTGCCGGGTCATCGTGGATTTGAGCCATTACGGACTTGCAAACAAGCTGTTGCTGGCCAAGGGGTTCCTGGAAGGAATACCGATTGTCAGGGGTTTCTGCTGCGAACAGCTGGATGAACAGGGTTTTAAAGTCTTTACCTATGTGCGCGGACGCGAATGGCGGGAAATCGAGCAGTTGATATCTCCACAAAACCTGCCGGCCCAGCATTTTGACGACGCCGTGCTGGATACGATCATCGCCGGCATTGTCCTGGAGGAAACCAAAAACCTACTGATGGGCAGGGTGGTCTCTGATGAAATCATCGCCTACCATCGCCACACATTGACTTCGGCGGCAAAAGCGGATCATCTGCTGGTGGTCGGTGCAGGCGCCCTGGGTGTTTTTGTTGGAATGGGACTTGCCCATTCGGGCTATCACAACATCACATTCATGGATCCAGATACAGTCGATGTGACCAATTTAAACAGACAGGTGTTGTTCTACGATGCTGTGGGTGAGAGCAAAGCGCAAGCGCTGGCCAGGAAACTGAACGAGCTTTGTCGAGTGAATTCCCGCGGCCGGGTTGAAGCGTTCGCCGCCACTACCGACCTGGCCGCCTACGATGCGGTTTTCGACTGTGTCGACAATTTTGAAGCGCGCATCGCACTGAGTGAACGGTGTGAAGAGAAGGGCAAGGTGCTGATCAGCGGCGGGACCAGCGCGGAGGCCGGGCAGGTGGTGGTTTATACGCCCGCGGAGAAAGGCCCCACACCGGCGCAGTTGCTGGGCTTGTACGATATCGTTGCCGGCCGCCCCGGGGAGCATCACCGCAAAGAACGAGCTTCCTGCGTGCATCAACCCGATCCGTCGGTCATCATGACCAACCAGATTGCCGCTGGTTTTATGGTGGATAGCTATCGAGTGCTTTCCAGCGGTCAGGAACCGGAGAATATTTTTTATAATTCCAGGAGCCATGAAAGAATTTTGAAGGAAAGGAGACATCTGACATGACACAGGCAGAATTGACCAAGGATCATGCATTGGATAACGCTCGCCAGGTGATGCCGCTGGTGCTGGAAATCCTCCCGGGCCATGCGGCCGAAGGTTTGATCGGCGTCTATGAACCGGGGAGCTACGAAACCGAGCCTTTGCGCAAAATGTGTGAAAAAGTCCTGAACAAAGGAAACTTGAGCATTGAGGAACAACTTATCTGGGAAGACATCGCCAGGCAACTGGACGGCGGGAGACTGTTTTGCCGGGGTCAGGACATTGGAGGAACCGCACTGGAGTTTGCCCAGCTGGAGCAAACCGAGGCGGGGGAAAAATATTACTATGTGCCGGTACGAGCGATAAAGCCGCAGGAAGGCGGCATGTTCAAATGAGGATCGGATTGGTGGACTATGCGGCGACTGCTGGATTCTAACCTCGTGTTTTTTATCGAATCCGATTTTGTGTACATGCCTCTGCTGCTGGATCCATCCATCGACAGGGAGGCCCGAGCCCTGTCAGAGGCGCGAGGGCCAACCAGGAAAAGAGCGCCAACAGGGGAGAACATCATCATCCGGCAGGACGGCATGCAATTTGTCAAAACGTTCAACCTGTTCTCTCTGGTAAACAACTTCAAAGCGATTAACGCCCATGAATATCATCGCATGAGGGAGGCATGCCTGCACCAATACCGGCTTAACGGTGACGCCGACAATGTCTTTGGCGACGAAATGCTCAACCGGATCCTGTTTCTGATCCTGCCGCACTTTATAAAGACGAGCCGGGGGTGGCAGCGAAGCCGCCCGTCTCGGGAAGAACTGCTGGACTTCATCGTGAGCAAAATCGACATTCCCCCTAAATATGTGGCCGATGCCGCCGCGTTTCTTGATTTGCAGCCGCTGGAAAATATCCTGAAAAGCATGGACGATCAGAAGCCGGCGCTGCAGCCGCCCGCGGGAGGCGTGCTGACCTCAAGCGAACTGAGCGCCTGGCTGCAGGAAGCGGTGCAGGCGAACATTTTGACCTCCGAGTATGCTCGCCTGAGCAGGGCGCTGAAGCTGCGCCGGCAACTGCTGCGGGCCAAACCGGAACACATTGCATTGTTTCTCTACATTGCGGATTTCGGATCTATAGAAATTGCGGGCTTTGGCTTTGCGCGGATGAAATCGCCGCGAGATTACCTGGTTTACAAGCGGACCGGGGAATATGTGCTCAAGGATTATTACGGTAGACCCTACCTCTTTCCGGACTGCAGAGTCGCAGTGTCGACATATGCTCCCGCCAGGCCCTTCGTCATGGAAAAATACAAACACCCGTTTTTGCGCGGCTATCAGAGTAACCAGGAAATTTGTATGAAGCCCGTTGAAACTTCCGGCAAGCCTTCCCCGGAGACCATTATCAGGTCCCTGGAGGAAGGCATAACGGCGTTGCGTTACGGTTACGACCCGCGTCGCCGCAACGGCTATCACAGTCTGGATAAGACCTACATCTATATCCCCACCATAACATTTGAAGAATACCGGATATGAATGACCGCTGAGGGATATGTCGAATTTCTATAAAGTGGGGACCGCATGGATCTGCTCCAGAGTATCAAGTCGAAGCGGGCGAAACAAAAGAAAAAAGACCCTGTTGCGCGGGATGTGTTCACGCGGGTTGGCTGGATCGTAAGACAGAACGGTCTTGATGAGGGTTTCCTGAGAATGCTTGATCCAGCGGCCAACGACGCTTGGCAAACACGGCTCGGAGCTGCCCGGGTCAGGCTCAAGACAAGGACCGAGCTCCCCTTGTTCTTCCTTGCAACCCAGGAAGAATACAGGTTGATCAGGGCAATTCTCAGGGCCGTTGACAACCCTTACCTCGAGTTCGCCAATACGCCTGACGAGATCCTGTGGTGCCGCTACTTGTTTCGGCTCAACCCTGCAATCCCGCAAGACAGACTGATACGGTTTCATTTTGAAACGCTCGTTCTGCACGAGCAGGACAAGGTAGGCGGCGGCCTTGCAGGGGTGCCCCCGCCAGGGACCGGAAAGCGGAATTTGAGCCCATGAAGATGGACGACCGAATGCCCGGGCAGCGTCAGGAGCGCATCCAGGAAAAAATCACCCAGATGAAGACGGGCCAGGAAATGGAAGCCGTCCAGGAGATCATCGATTTTAACAAGACTCCTGCTCAGTTCAAGGCACAGATGGACCGGTTTGTCATCGGGCAGGAACAGGGCAAAAAGATCCTGTCTACAGCCGTTACATTCCACTACAGGCGACTCGGTCAAGCCCTGAGAAAATGGCTGACAGAAAACGACGGCAGTATAGACCTTGCTTTGCGCCATACCCTGACCCCCAGAGCCAATATAATGGTGATCGGCCCCACCGGCTGCGGCAAAACCTACAGCAGTGAAACAGCTTCCCGGCTGGTCGGTGTATCCTTCGTGCATGAAGACCTGACCAAATTCAGTGAAGTCGGCTACGTTGGCCAGAACGTCGGCGATATTCTGGTGGATTTGCTGCTGGCCGCGGGGGGCAACACCAGCGTGGCTCAGATGGGCGTCGTGTATATCGATGAAATAGACAAGATTGCCGGCGAGAGCTCCGTCGGCAGAGATGTCTCGGGCCGGGGCGTTCAAAAGGGACTGCTGCATCTGGTGGACGGATCGGAAAACACCGTGCAGATCGGCAAAGAGAGAATTCCCCTTTCAACCAAACATATCCTTTTCATTGCTGGCGGAGCCTTTGAGAATTTGGACGTGGTGGTCAAGAAGCGCATGGCCCGCCAGGGGCTTGTTGGAAACTGGCGCCATTTTTTGACGGCCGACGACCTGGTGGCATTTGGCATGGAAAGACAACTCATGGGGCGCTTCCCGGTAAAAGTCGTCTACGATCCATTGACAACCGAGGACCTCAAGAACATTATGCTCAAGAGCGAGGACAGTGCCCTGCTGGCCTACACCCATGACCTGGGGACATGGGGCATCGATCTGGAATTCACCGAGGATGCACTGACCGAAGTCGCCCACCGAGCTCAGCAGGAAGGAACCGGCGCGCGCGGTCTGATCAGCGTGCTGCACCGGGTGTTGCTGGAGGACATGTTCCGCCTGCCGGGAACCTTCACCGGTAGATTGTTGGTGGACCAGGAGTACGTGCAGGATAGACTGAGATGCGATTCAAGAACCTTTCCCAACTGAAGCGGCCGCAGATTTTCGAGAAAACCCTGGGAAGCCTGCCGCAAAAGCTTGCAATGACATCGTATGCCGGCCACAAGGCATTCAAGATTTGTGAACTGGTCGCCGCGATTTTCCAGGAGAGTTACGAATGGTATGGCTTCACGCTCGCCGAGAAAGCCCGGCCGGAGCTCGTGGTGGACATCGGTTTGACGAGAAATGACCTGAACCTCTCCGACTACGCCACCCTCGGTGGCGACACGATCGCAGCATACCAGGAAACGTTGCCCCATGATCTGATCATCAACGGATGGATTCACTCCCATGGGGCCCTCCACTACAAGAGTTTCTCAAACACTGATGCAGACAATCACCGCACCGTTCTGAACTTCGTTGCCGCCGGCACCAGAAGACCTCTGGCCAAAAGGCAGATAGCCATCCAGGATCTGCAATTGCTGGTGAAAGACAGTTTCACGGATGAGGACCTGCGCCGGGGCAGCGTCGCTCTCATAACGGATGCACCGATAACTGAAGCCAGAATATTGGAAACGATTTACGGCAGTTTCTGTTACTGTGTGGTGGTCGGAGACGGCGGGTGGCACAACCAGGAAATTCACTACCGGGAAAAGGGCATTCTTTCAGGTTATACCAAGGTGGGAAGCCGAGCGGCGGATCTCCTATTCATCGATACAGACAAAACATTGACCCGGGTTGACATAGACCTCTTGACCAAAGAGGTGGAAGAAAAAATTCGGCCGAACCTCAATCCACCCTTGGAAACAATGGAGCGGATGTAGCCGGAATTCTATCGCGACTCCGGCTCATCCAGCAAGCGAAGGCATCTTTGGGCATCGGCGTAGTCGCCATTGATCGCCATGGCCATGTGATAATCCAGCCGCGCCTCTTCATAGCGACCCAGCCTCTGCCAGGCCATGCCGCGATTGCAGTAGGCCTCGCAAAAATTGGGATTGAGCCCAATGGCTGCGCCATAGTCCGCAATGGCCGCCTCGACATCGTTGCCGAGAAACTTCATGTTTCCCCTGTTGTTGTATGCATTGGCATAGCCTGGATTGACCCGCACGGCTTTCTCATAATCCTCCCGGGCGGCCATGAAGCTGCCGTTTCTTTCCTTGTACAGCCCGCGACTGTTGAGCACATTGGCCGCCAGGAGCGGCAGAGGAAATTCGGTAAAATCTCCAGAAGTGCGACAATTGAAGCCTTGGGGGTCGGTGTTGTCAATGTCGATGATCTGCTCCCCAATCCTGAGCCGGTTGAGTACATGCTCGGAATCCATCAGCAGGGAAAGCTGCAGCCCCGCCCGCAAGCCCAGCACGGAGAAAAGAGACGTGAGTCCCACGCAGGTCCCAACCGGACGATTCACATCGGGGTCCAGTTGAGCATCAATCGCCTCGGTGAGAAAAAAAGAGGCACCAAACCGTTTCGGCTTGCTGGTCCAAAGATAATCAAACATACAGCGGGCGAATGATCGATGCCGGTAGAGGGGCAGCTGTACATACCGGGCGGGGCTTTCTTTTATGCATTTGCTCTGGCAGCGGACGAATACAGCATCTATTTTCCGTTGATAGGCCTTGATCGCTTCATCTTCCTTCAGACCGGCGAGAACCAGCAGGACTTTCTCCAGCAAGACCGATCTTCCCTCCCTGATGTCCGCAAGGAGCTCTGTTTCGCAGCCTGGAGCCTCAAGGAATGTAGTAGTGTCCCTCATAACGCTCCCGCATAAAGCTGATCGTCAGACGCACTTGGCCGCGTGTGTCGGGCAGAGTGTCTCGACCCGAGCAATTCCAATGTATTGAATCCCTTGTCACAAAGAGCTGTCCGAAGGCGAGAATTCCGCTCATGGCCGATTAGCGGATCGGCCCTAACATACCGTGCAGCCAAGTTCTTGCCGAAAAAATCAAAAAACTGGTCCCTTTAACGAGTTAATGTTAGAATTTTTATTTGAACGAAGTCGGCATGACACGCCACAATAGTCCACAACGGTGCATAGCATAATCTATTTCGCCGGTAGACGTTAAGGAGAATGAAGACCCATGAAGCAACAAACACCTTTGGCCCCTGATCTGATGAAAGCCAAACCGGCCGCCCCCTTGCGCAATCCATACATCGTGAACTTTTGCAGGGTTTTGATCGAAAAAAAAGGCGAACAGCTCGAACCTGAAATTCAAAAAAAGCTGGCGGATGACATGTATCGACTATTTGAAAACATGCTGGGTCAGAATATGATCAAAGCCCTGCCGGATGACCTGCGCAAACACTACCTGAACCTGACGGAAGACCTCAGTTCCCTTGATTACGACGCGATAGGTGAAGTCTTTGACGAGAGCATTCCGCATTACCAGGAGATCATGAAGGAAACCATGAAGCAGTTTGCCGAGATTTTCATGCGCAACCGCAAATTTGATCCCCTGGATTATCCGGTCGCGTTGGAATAGCTTTGCACCATTTATTCATCAAATCCCGCCTGTTTGCTCTTGTTTTCACGAGCACCAGTGCTTATTACAATTGGCGAATGATTCTTGAATAGGTGAGAGAGGAGAACAACCGATGAACGAAGATAAGACCATCTGCCCGCATTGCGGCGAAAAAATGAAGAAGTGGCGCACTCCCGATTATGGTACCTGGAGTGCCGAGTATTTTTATGTTTGTTTTAACGACAAATGTTCCTATTACGTCAAGGGTTGGGAGCACATGGAAAAAACCCTGCAGCAATCCTGCTCCTACCGGCATCGCTACGACCCCGATACCGGCCATTGCGGGCCGTTGCCGGTGTGGTCGGAAGACGCCTGCAAGTCCGGCATTATTCAGGAATAGGCGCAGGAACCGACGGCACCTGACACGACAGCGGGGAATCAACGGATCCCCCGCTTTGGTTTTTTCTGCGGGACGCGCACATCCCGGCGCCGTGATCATGCCGCAGCCTGGCCCGGCGGAACGCCGCAAAGCCTGGCCCTATTGCTGCCGCAGGGTGAGTTCGGGTTCGTTGCAAAGAGAAAACTTCAGCCATTTGAATGCCAACCTCAACAACACTTCATCGTCTCCCCCGAGCGCTTCCACTTCCTGCGCAGGCACATCAAACGCCTGCAGAAAACGGCTCTGTAAAACGAACCGGCGAAACTGGTCGAGATTATAGCTGGCGAGGAAAAACATTTGCTGCTGTTTTTCCGAAAGGGACCCGTTGCGCAATCGGGCATGAGTGATGATCGCCATCCACAGGTTGTTCAACTGGTGGTAAATCTCCAGACCTTGGTCCGCAATCCAGGCGTCAGGCGCCCACAACCGATCTTCGTCGAATCCTTTGCAATGGGCCTCCCGCAGCACATAATAATCCTCCTGCACGCTGCCGTGCCGGCGATTCATGCGGGAAGCCCTGGCCAGCGGGTAGATGCGGCAGGCCGAGGGACGGTCTGCATATATCCGGCACCCCGCGGAGGAGACGAAGGGACACGTGCTGCGATCATTGTCCTGCATCTTAAGGTAGATCATCGGCAGGTTTTTGCCTTCGTCCCACCGCACGTGCGTGTAGTTATCGAGAAACTCGCCGGCATCCAGCGCCAGACAGCTTTTCAGTCGAACGATATCATACGGCGTCAGCAACAGGTTGAGATCTCGGCAGCATTCCGTGAAGCAGGGCACCCCCGGATGGCAACGGAAGCGAAGCCCTTCTCGGGGCAGCCGCTGCAGTATATCCCGAATAGAGCCAGGGGCTGTGTCTTGTAAGGTCATCGAATTTCCTCGTTTAAAGAAGCTCTTCCATTTGGCCGCGAATGTATCTCAATGCCAGCCTGAGCAGTCTCTCCGGATCAGCTTCAGCCGCTTTTACCGTCTCCTCATCCAGTTCATAAAAAGAGCAGAACCGAGGGTCTTTGAGCAGCTCCGCAAAGCGGTCCAAATCGTAGGCCAGATACAGAAGCTTGCCCACGCCGGGTTGCGTTTTTCCGCAAGCGATAAGATCGGCGGGAAGGATTGCCTGAAACACACGATCCATCTCCACATAGGGTTCTACCCCCTGATCGTCCAGCCATTCCTGGACCGTCAAAACGGTCGTTTCTCTCAGGCCCAGACAGCGCTCCTGGTTGACAATGGGCTGATACGCGCCTTCCTGATCGGCCAGATCCAGAGGATACATGCGGCATGCCCAGGGGCGGTCCGAGTACACGCTGCAGCCTTCATTGGTCACCAGCCTGCAATACAGTGATGTCGGGTCCATGGCCAACTGCACAACGGGCAGATGCGACTGCCTGGCGAGAAAATGCCGCGTGTACTTGTGCAGAAATTCAGCCGCAGAGATTCCCAGCCGCGTGCGCAACCGCAACACGTCGTACGGGGTCAGGTAGATGTTGACGTCTCGGCAGCACTGGGTGAAGCAGGGAAGATCGGCGTGGCATCTGAAATGAAACGGGGTCGAACGGCTGAGTAAAGTCCTTTTTTCTGATGGAACCGGACACATGAGAGTCCCTCTACTTTTGTTGTTCATCCAGTAAAGAGACCTCATAGTCTCTAAACTTGGGGTTGCCATGGATCAATTTTTCAACCACCGAGAGCGATTGCGGGTCCGCACAGACAACGAAGTTACAGTGGCACTTGCGGTCGCATTGCCTGCAAAAGTAGTCTTCATCCAGAGAATTCCCACAATGGCAAAACGGCTCCATAACGAGCTGGTTGTCTTCCCAGCTTGCCACATAATAATCCTGCTTGCGCAAGCTCAGTTCCTTTAGATTCACCTTCATGCACTACTCGCTTTCTCATTGATGCCGACAAAAAAAGCCGGGCGGAGATCAACTCCGCCCCACATGACACAAATCTCTTAAGCCAGAGACGCTGCGAGAATTTCGGAGAGTTCGTTGATCTCCAGCACCTCTTGTTTATCCATGCTGTTGCACGCATCGGTCAACATATTCAGGCAGTACGGGCAGGAAGTCGTCAGGATCTCAGCTCCCTTGCCGACGGCGTCACTGATCCGCAGTTCGCCAAAGCGTTCTCCCATGGGGACTTCCGCCCAGATGCGGCCGCCGCCGCCGGCACAGCAAAGGCTCATTTCCCGGCAGCGCGTCAACTCCAGCGTCTCGGCCCCTGGAACTGCCGCCAAAAGCTTGCGCGGAGCCTCATAAATGCCGCTGTGCCGCCCAAGGTAGCAGGGGTCGTGGAACGCGACCCTTTTCCCCAAACTCTCGGGGAATGACAATTTCCCGTCTTCCAGGAGCTGCTCCAGCAGCTGCGTGTAGTGGATGACTTCCCATTCTCCACCGAGCTCGGGATATTCGTTCTGAAACGTCCAAAGGCAATGGGGTGACGTGGTGATGATTTTCTTCACACCCTTGTCGTTAAACAGCTTGATGTTGGATTGGGCCAATTTCTGGAAAAGCTCTTCATCCCCGAGCTTGCGCATGCTTTCCCCACAGCAGCTTTCTTCCGCCCCGATGACGCCAAAGCTCACTCCGGCGCGCTGCAAAAGCCTGGTGATGCTCTTGGCCACTTTGGTGCTGCGCTGATCATAGCAGGAGTGGCAGCAAACGAACAAAAAGTATTCCTTGTCCCCATCAAATTGGGGCACATCCAGCCCCTGCTGCCAATCCGTGCGTTTTTCCCGGGGACCCGACCAGGGGTTTCCCTGGGCATGTGCGCTGCCCAGGATGGGGCGCAGATTGGCCGGCGCCATTCCCGCCCCGACAATGCTGGAGCGCATGCCGCGCACGTTATCCACAATTTTCACCCCGCGTGGGCAGTTGGTTTGACACATGCTGCAAGTGGAGCAGGCAAACAGCACCTGCTCGTCTTCAAAACCTTCCATGCCCATTTGCCCGAGGCGCTGCATGTGACGGATATTGAATTTTTCACTGATTTCTCCGGGCACGAGCCGCCACGGGCACAGGTTGGTGCAGAGCCCGCACTGCATGCACCAGTTGAGCGTTTCCGCCCCCATTCCAGTGATGTAGTCTCTCATTTCGAGGGAAACGTACTTTGGTTCCATAGTCGATCACTCCTAGTAGCCTTTGTAAGGGTTAGGTCCCACTTCATCCAGTTTGGCTGCAAAACTATCCAGGATCTCCGGCAATTTGCTGTAGTCCGCAATGGATATCTGTTCCAGCCGGACGCGTTCGGATTCCAGCACGAGTCGATTCAGGGTCTCCTGGATCTTGCTCATGCGGATGTTGGCCAACTCACTCCCCTTGATAAAATGGCACTGATAATCGTCGCCATGTTTACAGCCCAACAGCAAAATTCCGTCGATTCCTTTGGAGAGTGCGTCCGCAATCCACACCAGATTCATGGACCCCAGACAGCGCACCGGAACGATACGCACCCACGGATTATAACTCATCCGCCGGATGCCGCTCATGTCGAGGGCAGGGTAAGCGTCATTTTCACAGGCAAGCACCAGAATGCGGGGCTTTTCCTCGTATTCATCCGGCACGTCGATGCTCTTGATGGCATTGCCGATCATCCCCACCGAGTAGTTCTTGAACGAGATGATTCGTTCCGGACAGGCACCCATGCACACGCCGCAGCGTCGACAGCGGGTCGGATTGGGCAGCGGGTTGGCCTTTTCGTCTTCGTTGATGGCGCCAAACGGGCATTCCTCGGTACAGCGCTTGCACTGGGTGCAGCGCTGCATGAAAAATTCCGGATAGGTCAAATCCCCGGCTCGCGGGTGAACCGCCTTGCCTTCCGAGACCATTTGCACACACTGAATTGCCTTGAGCGCCGCACCGGTCGCATCGTCCACGGCCCGCCAGTAATCCATCGGGGCGCGCACCGATCCGGCCGGATAGATGCCGGTACGCCGGGATTCATACGGAAAACAGATGAAGTGTGAATCGGGAAATCCGTATTTCAGCGCCGGCAGTTCAGGACCCTGCCGATAGTCGAGGTTCAAATTGTTGGAGACCACGATGGTGTCTTCCGGGACCGCCAGCTCCTCCTCGCCCTCCTTGGGCTCCTGAACCTTGAATTTTTTGCCCAGGGCGGTGGTCGGCACCATGCCGGTGGCCAAAACCACCACATCGACACTCTCGGACATGACCGGGGATCCGGTCAATACATCATCGGCGCTGACCACCAAACCGCCGGAACCGTCCTCTTCCACACCGGTCACATCACCGCGCACAAAAATGACGCCATCCTTCTGTAATTGTTTGTATAACAGCTCGTAGGTGCCGTGCGCCCGCAGGTCTTTGTAAAAAATATAGACGGGAGTCTCCGGGTTGGCCTGCTTGAAATACTTGGCCTGCTTGAGCGATTCCACGCAGCACGCCGCGGAACAGTAGGGCAGATGCTTTGGATCGCGCGATCCGGCGCACAGGATAAAAGCTGCACCGGTGATCGGCTGCCCATTGGAAGGACGTTTGACATCGCCGGACTTGAACATCGATTCGAGCTGTGCCGCAGTGATGACGTCGGCTGATTTTCCAAAACCAAGATGTTCCAGTTTCGCCGCATCATAAGGGATGGCCCCGGTGGCAAGGACGATGGCCCCGACCCGCTCATCGGCGACACCGCCGTTTTGCTGAATCTGCACATCAAACATACAGGGAGCACCGGAAATCTTGGCAATCTGTGCGTTGGTATACACCTTAACGGCCGGCTGGTCGGTCACTTGCCCAGTCACAGCACCCAGATCGAAATCCTGCAGCTCTTCATAAGGCGGGCGCGAAGGCGGGAGCTTATGCACCTCTTTGAGATACCCGCCCAATTGATCACTCTTTTCCACCAGCACAACTTCGTAGCCCGCCTTGTTTGCCTCACTGGCGGCGGTGATCCCGGCCAGGCCGCCGCCGACCACCAGGATTTTCCTGCTGAGATCTTCCGCCATGAAGGGTTCCGCCGGCTGCATCTCTTTGGCCTTGGTGATCCCCATGCGCAGCTGATCCTGCGCCATCATCTGGGTGTCCTCATCATTGGGTGGATGGGACCAGACCACCTGCTCACGCAAATTGACCCGCTCACAAACCTTATCGACACCGAAATCGAACACGTCGGTCATGACTCTGGGCGAACAAGCCGCAATGACGATCGTATTTATGCCTTCATTTTCCAGGTCGTGCTTGATTTCCGCAACGCCTTCCCGACTGCACAGAAATGCATTCTGCCGGCACACGGCCGCCTCATATTCATCCGTTGCAACGCCCGCCAGAGCATCTATCTCCAAAGCGTCGCCAATGCCGCAACCAGTGCAGATATAGACACCAATCTTTTTTTCCATGAGTTACCTCCTGAATGTCGCCTGAATAGCCTTGAGAGCTGCTGCCGTGGCATCCTGGACGCTTGTCGCCACATCGACCGGTTTCTTTACGCACCCTGCGCCAATGATCCCGCCCGTGGGCTGCTCGCCGAGCATGAACCCATGCTCATCGCAAGCTGCTTCGGCCGGCACTTTGTCGGTAGCAGACGCCGGCACCATGCCCGTGGCCAAAACAACCAAATCGAATTGATCTTTGAGGATCTTTCCGCTGCTCTGGTCTTCCACCTGAACCGTGACCATTCCCGTTGTGGAATCTTCCGTGATTTCTCCGGCTTTCCCCTTGATCAGGGTCACCCGCTCATCCGCCTGAACCTTGGTAAAAAAATCCTCGTACTTGCCAAGGGCTCGGATATCAATATAGAAAATCGTCGCCTGCGCTTCGGGGTTTTGCTCGAGAAGGTAGGTCGCCTGCTTGAGAGAAGCCAAACAACAGACCCCGGAACAATACGCCAGATGATTCTCATCGCGTGATCCGGCACACTGGACAAACGCCACCCGGCCGGCTTGCCTGTTATCCGAAAGCCGGACAATCCGACCGTTGGTCGGACCGTTATATGCGGCCAGCCGTTCCATCATTACGTTGGAGATGACATTTTTGTGCTTGCCGAACCCGTAGTAACCTATCTTGCCCGCATCGTAGGGTTCCCAGCCGGTCGCCCAGATGACGGCGCCAACTTTCAGGTCGAAGGTGCTCGGCTGCATGTCCAAATCGATGGCGTCGTAAGGGCAGGCCGCCTTGATGGCGGCGGCCTCCTCGCTGCCGATGACCTCGGGGGCAAGCACATAGCGCATGGGGAATGCAAACTCGTGCGGAAGATAAGCCGCCTTTACCGTGTCCAGTCCGTAGTTGAACGGGTTGGCGATGTGCGTTGTCGCCGCCTCCGCACACGCTCCGCATCCGGTGCACTTGTCGTTCACATAGCGGGGGGAGCTCTTCAGCGTTATATCGAAATTGCCTGCCTCGCCAACGATCTTTTCCACTTCGGTCATGGTGAAAAAACGTATCAAAGGATTATTTCTGATGCGGCGAAAATTGATTTCCAGCCCGCAATTGGGCGGGCACAGCTTGGGAAAGTATTTGTTCATTCGTGAGACGCGGCCGCCGAGGTAAGGTTCCCGTTCCACAAGATACACCTGAAAACCAGCCTCAGCAGCCTCCAGGGCGGCACTTAACCCGCTCATGCCGCCTCCCACCACCAGAATGCTCCGTTCTCCGTTTTGCCCTTGAGCCATAAGATTTTCCTCCATACGTTAACATTGCCAAAAAGGAATACTATTCAATCCTGCAGTGCGGGAATGCTCTATTCAATTTATAAAAACTATTTATGATAACGCACAAGTGAAAAAAATTTCAACCGTGAAACGGACAGATTCAAAAGGAAATGGAGGCAATGGGAAGTATGCCGGGGAGCAGATGCCTTGAGGCAGAAAAACAAAAACCTCCGGGTGCGTGCACCCGGAGGTCGGGGTCTAACGGACTAGTTTAACTTATACATCCAGATGAACAACGGGGACCTTCTTCATGGTCCACTCGCCGGTCTTGGGATCCCATACGGAGTTGACGAACACCTTCCAGTTCGACTCATCCATCTTGGGGAAGTCGGCCCGGTAGTAATATCCCGGCCAACGGCTTTCTTCGCGGAACATCACGTGGCGCAGGTGGCTCTCGGCGATCCACATGCGGTTGACGTTTTCCCAGACGCGCAGCAGCTCGTGCAGGTTCTCGGCTGCCAGCTTCTCGGAGTCTTCCTTCAGCATGCCAAGCAGTTCCAGGCCTCTTTCCAGAAGATGCTTATTGGTGGTGAACTGAGCGCTAACACCGGCGCAATATTCATCCATGATCTTCTGCAGGCGGAACATGAACATCTTGGGCTTCATGAAGTTGGGGTTGATGTTGGGATCACTGGACAGCCCCTGGAATTCTTCAAACCGTGCCAAAGGAGCGAGAATGGTCTTCTTCAGCTCTTCCACCTTGGCATCGTCCATCTTGGGCATGCTGTTGTTGTCCAGAATGTACGCGATGGCGCCCTTGGCGGTGATGCGGCCTTCCGCATGGGAGCCGGAGGAGAACTTATGGCTGGAGGCACCGGCACCGTCACCACAGGTGAACAGACCCTTAACGGTGGTCATGTGATTGTACACACCGATGGGCTCCCACTGCTTCTTGTACTCTGCAGGCATTACATCTTCGGGACCACAGACCCAGGCGCCGGAAGCACCGGAGTGGGAACCGATGAAGTAAGGTTCGGCCGCTGCGATTTCAGAAGATCTTTCTTCCGGGGCAATGTTCATACCGGCCCACAACAGAGCCTGGCTGATGGTCATATCCAGGAAGTCTTCCCAGGCTTCGCTTTCCAGTTCCTTCATTTTCTTCTTGAAGGCCTTGGGATCGTCTTTGTACTTGGCAGCCAGGTTGGCAATGGCCTCTTCCGTCCTCATGTAGATGGGACCCTTGCCTTCCATGATATCTTCCATACCCAGCCAGTTACGCAGGTTGGCGGGAATCGGCTTGGCGGTGCCGTAAGGAGCCCAGTTGGGCAGCTCGTCGGCGCGCTCAACCATGTATTCGCCACCCATCGCGTTGGTTGCACGGGATTTGAACAGCAGGAACCATGCCCCAACCGGACCGTAACCGTCTTTGAAGCGGACCGGAATGAAGCGCACCTCCTGGCAGGTCATTTCCGCACCGGCGCGAATGGTGAAATATGCGGTGGAGCCGGAGTTCCAGGGCGGATACCAGGCACGACCAAGACCTTCACCCACGGAACGCGGACGGAATACGTGTACCGCGCCACCCATGGCAGCGATGGTTGCCTTGGCATTGAATACGTAGAACTTGTTTTCGCGTGTGCTGAAGCCAACGGCGCCGGCGATTCTGTCGCCGTCCATCACCGGTTCGACTACAAATACGCGCTCGAACAGCTCGCCCTTGTCGCCCATTGTTGCCAGAGCATTCTTGGCCGCTTCGGCAACGATTACCTTGTAGGACTCACCGTTGATCATGATCTGCCAGCGGCCTTCGTGTACGTACTTGCCATCGGCGTCTTTCCAGATGGGCAGGCCCCATTTTTCGAACAGATGCACGGATGAATCAACGTGGCGCGCGATATCATAGACCAGGTCTTCACGGGAGATGCCCATCAGATCCTGGCGGACATATTTCACGTAATCTTCCAGGGTGTTGTCGCCTTCGCCATAACCGATGTACTGGTTGATAGCGGAGAGACCCATGGCTACTGCACCGGAACGGTCCATGGCAGCCTTGTCAACTACGGTCACCTTCAATCCATGCTTCTTTGCCCAGTATGCAGCTTCAAACACGGCGCCAGTGGCCGACATACCACCGCCTATGATGAGCAGATCGGTATCGACTTTTACAGTTTCAAAATTTTGCATATCTACACCTCCTTAGGGGGTTATTTCTTCAAGGTTGGAAGCTCTTTGGCCCAGGTGGAAGCAGGCTCGGTACAAAGCACGGGGCTCTTGATATCATCGGTGCCGGTCTCAAAGCCCGCCAACGGGTCCGCCTTGCCTTCAGGAGTGGTACGGATGGGGAACTTGAAGCGTTTGAGCGAACCGTTGCGGAATTTCACCGTCCACATGATGTCCTCGGAACCACGCAGAGGCACAACCGAAGCTCCCATGGGGACAAAGTCGGCGTAGGCGCGTACGTCGATGGCTTGCTGGGGGCAGATCTTTACGCAGTTGTAGCATTCCCAGCACATCTCGGGTTCCATGTTCCAGGCTTTCATTTTCTCTTTGTCTAAAATCATAAGGTCATTGGGGCAGATATACATACATGCGGTCTTGTCCTGCCCTTTGCAACCATCGCATTTCTCCAGAATTACATAACTTGGCATAACTTTACCTCCTGATGGGTTCTTCTTTTTTCATTGGCCTGAACTATTCCTGATGTTAGGAACTCCCGTTGCGGATCCTTACACCTCCTTTCTCAACACAAGGCTACCCCCCTCGGGCGAGCAGCACAGTGCTCCTTGGAAAAGGGGGGCATTCCTCACTTGATGGATTATGGAGATTATGCACCGTTACTTTTTAACATCACCCGTAGCTGCACCGTGGAGTTTGATTTCCACCTTATCTTCCAGACCTTGATAGTACTCCTGCAGCACCGCCACTACCTCAGGACGCGAAAATTCCTTGGGCAATTCGCCGCCTTCCGAGAGAGTCTTGCGCACCATGGTGCCGGAAAGCAACAGACGATCTTCCTTGCCGTGCGGGCAGGTACGCATGGATGCCATGCCCTGACATTTGAAGCAGTGGAACGTCCAGTCGATTTTGAGAGGCCTCAGGATCAGAGCGTCCTCGGGAATTTCGTCGAAGATCTTCTGGGCGTCGAATGGACCGTAGTAATCCCCCACGCCGGCATGGTCGCGACCGACGATGAGATGGCTGCAGCCGTAGTTTTGGCGGAACACTGCGTGCAGCAGAGCTTCGCGGGGACCGGCGTAACGCATTTCTGCAGGGTAGCCACCTTGCACCACGGTGTTCTTCACGAAGTAGTTTTCTACCAGCACGTTGATGGCTTTGACGCGAACGTCGGCCGGAATGTCCCCGGCTTTAAGCTTGCCCACCAGCTGGTGAATGTACAGGCCGTCCATCACTTCGACGGCGATCTTGGCGAGAAATTCATGGCTGCGGTGCATCGGGTTGCGCAGCTGCAGAGCCGCTACTCTGGCCCAACCCAGATCGTCGAAAATTTTGCGTGCTTCCGCCGGCCGCTGATACACTTCTTTGAACTGCGTGGGGTAGAAGCTCTCACTGATCACTTTGACGGGACCAGCCAGGTTGACTTCCTTTTGCGCCATTACCTTCTGCACACCCGGATGGCCTTCGGCGTCATCCGTCCAGAAAACCGACTTGCACTCATGCACCTTATCGATGGTGTATTTCTCGGTCACTTTCATGGTACCGAGGATTTCGTTGTTTTCTTCGTCAAGGAGAGCCACTTCTTCGTTGGCGCCGATGCTGTCGGCCAGAGCCTTGTCGGCAGAGAGGGTGATGGGAATCGGCCAGAACACGCCGTCCGCCATCAAGTACTTGTCACAGACGCCCTTCCAGTCATCGTAGCCCATGAAGCCATCCAGCGGAGTGAAGGCACCAATGCCCAGCATGATCAGGTCGGATGCTTCGCGGCTTGTCATCGGTACCACTTTGAGCTTTTTCGCTTTTTCCTTTTCGGCGGCCAGCGCTTCACCTTCAAGCAGCAACGGTTTTAATTTTTGTTCTTTTCCATGGGGAGGAACCAGCTTCGACATTTCTTATTCTCCTTGAGTATATGGTTTTGGGACTTTGACTTGAAACCGCCATTTCACTCGCAGCCAGGTGCTTGTGCAATATGTTGCAAGGTCATTATAGGTGAGGTCCATCGGTTGTCAAGCGAAAAATGATGCAATTTTTCACAAGCACAACCGTGCGACCACCTCATCAAATAAAGCGGTACACGACAACCCGCCGCGCCTTTAAACGGAATCCGGATATCCTTGCGGCAATGCCTCCCGTCAGCGACCAGCCCAACTTCAAGTGAAGAAGCTCACAATCATATTAACCGCCTTAATACCACCGGCGCGTTCAATATGCAAGCACCATTGCACCGCAGGTCATGCCGCCACCAAGGCACCACCCCGACAGGTGCACCCTCGGCCCGGCGCTCCCCATCCCGGCCTGCCGACCCGCATCACTTTCTTTCTATTAGCACTGAAATGAAGTATGAATGAGCTTTACCGGTATTGCGGCGAGAAGCTGCTCTTTACAATTTGCATCACTGCAGGATGGAACCACCATGAAGAACCCCTGGATCATATCCACCGGGCGCCACGTTGTGATCCTGTTCGGCTTGTCCTCACTGCTGATTGCATTCGGGACCCTCGGCTATATGCTCATCGAGGGGTTTTCTCTGCTGGATGCTCTCTTCATGACCGTCATCACCCTCACCACGGTCGGTTTTGGCGAAGTCAGGCCGCTGGACGAAGCGGGACGTCTTTTTACCATTGCCCTGATCATGCTGGGAGCCGGTTTCGTGGCCTACAACCTGGCCTACTTCACCCAGCTCCTGTTGGATGGCAATCTATTGGAATTATACCGGAGGCGGAAAGTGCGCAAGCAGTTGGAACAATTGAAAAACCACTACATCATTTGCGGCTACGGCCAAATGGGGCAGATCGTGGCCCGCGAATTGAGAGCCTACCATGTCCCTATCGTGATCATTGAAAATGAGGAATCAGCCCTTATCCGGCTCCAGGAAAAGGGATTTCTTCATCTTGGAGGCGATGCCACCGAGGAAGAAAATCTCCTCGCCGCCGGCATCGAGAGAGCCGCAGGGCTCGTGTCGGTGGTCTTCAAAGACACCGATAACGTGTTTATTGTTCTGACCGCCCGGGACCTCAACAAGGATCTGTTCATCTGTGGCAGGGCAAGCACCCCCGGCACCGAAAAAAGGCTCCTCAAGGCGGGCGCCAACCGGGTGGTTTCGCCCTATGCCAGCAGCGCCCTGCGTATCGCTCACCAGATCCTGCGACCGACGGTCACCGACTTCCTCGAGCTGGCATTGTCCGGCGAGGGCATGGAGCTCAGCATGGAAGAAATTCAGCTTCCCGAAGGGGCCGACATCGTCGGCAAGGACCTGATGAACTCGGGCATTCGCAGTCAGTATAATTTGATCATCGTCGCCATTAAACGAAGCGACGGCACCATGGTCTACAATCCTTCCCCCAGGGAGGTGCTGCGCGCCGGAGATATTTTGGTTGCCATCGGTCCGCAGGAAAACCTGGGACAATTTGGCAGCCGCATTTATGGCCGCCCCCATCCGGCCTTCAAACCCTGCTGATCGTGGCCCAGGTTTGGTTTGACAAAGGCCAACCAATTCCCTATAAACAAACGAATTTTGATCAAACTTACCAATGGATTGAGCCCACTGACTGAGGCTGATACACAGGATACATTGGAAGATGGCGGGCTAGCCCGTATCCGGCGGGGCAACGGTTTCCCTCCCCGCCGGTGCGGACTTTAGTCAATGAACATGGAAATTCGAATGCGGCCGAGCGAATCGAGTTAACGCAGCACACACGCCATGGAGGTACCAACAATGGAACAAGCAGTTATTGTCCACGCTGTCCGAACGCCCGTAGGCAGTTATGGAAGATCATTGACAAAAACTTCAGCGGTCGACCTCGGGGTCATCGCCCTCAAGGAAGCATTCCGCAGAACCGGCCTGAAACCCGATGACGTTGACGAAGTCATTCTCGGTAACGTTCTGCAGGCCGGGCAGGGGCAGAACCCGGCACGCCAGGTTGCCATCAAATCCGGCATCCCCAAGGAAGTCCCCGCTTTTACCATCAACAAGGTCTGCGCCTCCGGTCTCAAATCGGTGTTTCTGGCCGCTCAGGCCGTCATGCTGGGTGACGCCGAAACGGTCGTGGCAGGCGGAATCGAAAACATGAGCCAGACTCCCTACGGCGTGAGGGAGGCCCGCTGGGGGCAGCGCATGGGGGATACCAAGCTGGTTGACCTGATGATCCTGGACGGACTCTGGGACGCGTTCAACGGGTATCATATGGGCAATACAGCGGAAAATGTCGCGGCCAAGTTCACGATCAGCCGGGAAGAACAGGATCAATTCGCCCTGGCGAGCCAGCAGAAAGCTGAAGCCGCCATCAAGAGCGGCTATTTCAAGGACGAAATCGTTCCGGTTCCCCTACCCCAGCGCAAAGGCGACCCCATTTTGTTCGACACCGACGAGCACCCCCGTTTTGGAACCACTCTGGAAGCGCTGCAAAAGCTGAAACCGGCCTTCAAGGCCGACGGCACCGTGACCGCGGGCAATGCCAGCGGCATCAACGACGGGGCCGCCATCATCCTCGTGATGTCGGCCGGCAAAGCCGAATCCCTGGGCTTGGAGCCAATGGCGGTCATCCGCTCATACGCCTCCAGCGGTGTAGACCCTGCGATCATGGGAATCGGCCCGGTGCGGGCAAGCCAGAGAGCCCTGAAGAGGATCGGCTGGACGGTGGATCAATTGGATTTGATTGAGGCCAACGAGGCCTTTGCCTCCCAGGCCATTGCCGTCAATCGCGAAATGCAATGGGACCTGTCGCGGGTCAATGTGAGCGGCGGGGCCATCGCCCTGGGACATCCCATCGGCGCGTCGGGCGCACGCATCCTGACCACCCTTTTGTATGGCATGAAGCGTCTGGGAGCCAAAACGGGACTGGCCACCCTGTGCATCGGCGGCGGTCAGGGGGCGGCCATCATCGTTGAACGCCCCTAGGAGGCGGTCCGCGAACGGTAGAATACCGAGTCGGCAACGCTTAATTCGTACCCGGACAGCTCCCGAGCGAGCGCAAATTCTTTGCTACAGGAGGCCCCTATGAGCTACGAAAATATTCTTTTTGAAGTGAACCAAGGAGTTGCAATTCTCACCTTCAACAGACCCAAAGCCTTGAACGCTCTCAGTCCCAAAACCCTGGAAGAAGTGGCCGAGGTGCTCGACCTGGTGAAAAAAGACCAGGGGGTCCGCGTGCTGCTGCTCACTGGAGCCGGAGACAAGGCATTCATAGCCGGCGCCGATATCACCGAGTTCCAGAAGATGAATCCTTTGGAGGCCCGCCAGTTTGCCGAGAGAGGCCAGGAGATATTTTTCCAGCTGGAGCAACTCGCCATCCCGGTCATCGCCGTCGTCAACGGCGACGCCCGGGCGGCCTCGGCCCTGCGGGTCGCCTTCGTGCCGGACTACCGCGTGTCGCTCGCCGAGCGGATCATCCCCGGACGAGACCACGGTTTCCAAAGGTCTTTGCCCTTCCCGCCGG
>FWPV01004446.1_pt1 | contig 29811 bp, 27 predicted proteins | sample 2228371 | NCBI WGS metagenome assembly FWPV01 (sample SAMEA103939776, study PRJEB20133) | metagenome | reverse complement strand
GGCGCAGTAGAGAGCCTCTCCGCGGAGAGGCTCTCTGCGTTTGGGCGGCTGGGGAGGCGCGCGGCGTTGACACGGCCGCCGGCTAGGGGTATAGTCAAGCGGGAGCGCCATATGGAACTGGTACAGCGGGTACGCGACACCATTCGGAAATACCGAATGCTACCGCCTGGGACTGTCATCGTAGGCGTGTCGGGCGGGGCCGATTCCGTCGCGCTCTTGCACATCCTGCTGCAACTTCAGGACGAGTTGAGCATCCGCGTTCATGCGGCCCACCTGAACCACCGGATTCGCGGCGACGAGGCAGATGCCGACCAGGCCTTTGTTGTGCACCTTGCGGAACGGTGGCGGGTGCCCCTCTCGGTGGCCGGCGTGGACGTGCCGGCGCTCGCTAGGGAGCGGCGTCTTGCCATTGAAGAGGCGGCGCGGCAGGCGCGGTATGCATTTCTGCTGCAGACGGCGCGGCAACTGGGGGCGCGGGCTGTGGCCGTCGCACACCATGCCGACGACCAGGCCGAGACGGTGCTCATGCACTTCCTGCGGGGGGCGGGCCTCGCGGGCATGCGCGGCATCTTGCCCGTCTCGGACCTGACGCGGCTTCGCATGGGCGCGTCCGAGGAACTGCTCCGAGGTGAACCCGTGCTCCTCGTCCGGCCCCTGCTGGAGGTTTCAAAGGCCGACATCTTGGCCTATTGCCGTGAGAACGGCCTGGAGTTCCGCTTTGACCGCTCCAACCTGGACCAGACATATTTTCGCAATCGCCTGCGGCACGAGTTGCTGCCCATTCTGGAGACGTACAACCCGAACATCCGCGAGGTTCTGCGCAGGGCGGCGGCGGTGGCCGCGGACGACTACGCCTTCCTAGCGCAGGAATTGCAGAAAGCGTGGGGCCGGGTGTGCACCGCTGAGGGAGCCGGCTGGATTGAGTTTGACCTCGCGCAGTGGCGCGGGCTTCATCGCAGTCTCCAGCGCAGTGTGCTACGCGAGGCCATTCGCCGCCTGCGGCAGGGCTTGCGGAATATCAACTGGATTCACGTGGAGAACGCGCTGGACGTGCTGAACCGCACAGATACCGGCGCGGCCACGCTGCCCCAGGGTCTGGTTGCGGTGGCGCGCTACGGGCGGTTCTACGTGGCCGACGACGGCGCACTGCCGCCGCCTCCGGCACCGCAACTGGCGGGCGAGCCGCTGCCTGTGCCTGTGCCGGGCATGCTGGACCTGCCCGACGGCCGCTGGGTGTTGGAGACGAGGGTGCTCGCCGCCGTACCCGAGGAGGCGCGGCACAACGTGGACCCCTGGCAGGCGTGGCTGAACTTGGAGGCGGTGGGCGAGGACCTGGTGCTGCGCCCGCGCCGGCCCGGGGACACCTTCGCGCCGTTGGGTATGGGTGGGCGCCTGAAGCGGCTCAACGAGTTCATGATCAACGCCAAGATTCCCCGCGAGTGGCGGGACAATTGGCCGCTCCTGTGCAACGCGTCGCACATCCTGTGGGTGGCGGGCCTGCGGGTGGATGAGCGGGTGGCTATCGCCGAAACCACCCGGCGCGTGCTCTGGGTCAGGCTCACCGCAAAACGTGCAGGCGCGCCGTGATCCATCGTGGAGGATACGAAGTGGGAAGCAAAGAACGACCGGCAGGGACCGTCATCTTGAAGCCCGGCAAAGAGAAGCCGATCCTGCAAAAGCACCCGTGGGTCTTTTCCGGTGCCATTGCCCGCGTGGAAGGCACCCCCGCCGACGGCGATACGGTCCTCGTCGCGGACAGCCGCGGCCAGCCCCTTGCCCGTGGCGGCTACAACAGCCGCTCGCAAATTCGCGTGCGCATCTGGACGTGGAACTTGGGCGAAGTCGTGGACGCCGCGTTCTTCGCCGAGCGACTGCGAAAGTCCTGGGAGCGCCGCGAGACCCTGCGGGCCGCGAATCATACCACCGCCTACCGGTTGGTCAACGCCGAATCCGACTTACTGCCCGGCGTCGTGGTAGATCGCTACGGTGAGTTTTTGGTCGTGCAGATTCTGACTCTGGCCGCGGAACGCTGGCGGAACGAGATCGTGAGTGCGCTGGCGGAATTGTGCCATCCCGCGGGCATCTACGAGCGCAGCGACGTGGACGTGCGCCGCAAGGAAGGGCTGAATCTCGCCGCAGGCGTTGTCTGGGGCAAAGAGCCGCCCGACACGGTGGAAATCCTGGAACACGCGCGTAAGTTCCTGGTGGACATCAAGCAGGGCCAGAAGACCGGCTTCTACCTGGATCAGCGGGAGAACCGAAGGCGTATTGCCCAGTACGCGGCCGACCGGGACGTGCTCAACTGCTTCTGCTACACGGGTGGGTTCAGCGTGTACGCGGGGGCGGCGGGGGCACTGCGCATCGTGAACGTGGACACATCCCGCGATGCGCTGGCCCTGGCGAAGCGCAACATGGCGTTGAACGGCCTGGCCGTGGCCGATGACGAGTATGTGGAAGGCGATGTGTTTCAGGTGCTCCGCGCCTACCGCGACCAGGGCCGCACCTTTGACCTGGTGGTGCTGGACCCGCCCAAGTTCGCCACGTCCCAGTCGCAGGTGCAAGCGGCTACTCGCGGCTACAAGGACATCAACCTGCTCGCCATGCAGATCCTGCGGCCCGGGGGGATCCTGGCTACATTCTCGTGCTCCGGCTTGGTGTCGCCTGACCTGTTCCAGAAGGTCGTCTTCGGCGCGTCGGTGGACGCGGGCCGCGATGTCCAGATCCTGGAGAAACTCACCCAGGCCAGCGACCACCCGATTCTGCTCTCGTTTCCCGAATCGGAGTACCTCAAGGGATTCATTTGCAGAGTTATCTGAAGTCGGTTATCATTGCGGCGAAACTGCCGCGTGCGAGGAGTAACGAATGTACGAAGATGTATCCGAAGTGCTGTTGACCGAGGAGCAAATCCAGCAGCGAATACGCGAATTGGCCGAACAGATCAGCGCCGACTACAAAGGCAAGGATTTGCTCCTAGTGTGCGTGCTCAAGGGGGGAATCCTGTTCTTGACCGACCTCATGCGCCAGTTGGACATCCCGCATGCCATTGACTTCATGGCCATCAGCAGTTACGGCGCGGGCACCGAGTCCAGCGGCGTCGTGCGCATTCTCATGGACTTGAACACCAGCATTGAGGGCAAGAACGTCCTTATCGTAGAGGACATCGTGGACACCGGCCACACGCTGGACTATATCCTGCGCAACTTGAGCACCCGCAGGCCGGCGAGTCTCAAGGTGTGCGCGCTCCTGAACAAGCCCAGCCGCCGACAAGTGGACGTGCCCATTCACTACGTGGGGTTTGACATCCCCAACAAGTTCGTCATTGGCTACGGGCTGGATTTTGGCGAGAAGTACCGCAATCTACCATTTGTGGGCGTCCTGAAGCCGGAATTCTATCGGTAAGGGCCCCGACGGTCGCCCTCTGTCTCGTGCGCTGCGCCGAGGCAAGCACCGGCGCGTCGGCTGTCCGCATACCCTGAGGAGGAGAGCGATGACCACGGCGAGAGTGGAGACCCTGCTGGCGAAACTGGAGAAAGGGCACAGGAAGACCCTGGAGATTTTCGCCGCGCTGAACCCCGAGCAGTGGGCGCGGGTCGTGTACGAAACGCCGCACATCTGGCGGACAAGGGAACTGCTGGCTCATTTCGTCTCATCCGAAGAGGCGCTCCTAAAACTGGCCCAGGACGTCGCCGCCGGGGGCGAGGGTGCCGCGCCCGACTTTGACTACGACGCGTTCAACGCGCAAGAGCAGGAGCGGCTGAAGGGGCATTCCCCGGAGGAACTTCTGGCGGCGCTGGACAGGGCACGCCGGGCGACGCTGGCCTGGGTGGGGACGCTGGACGACAGCACACTCGACCGCGTGGGGCGGCACCCGGCCCTGGGCGAGGTTACGCTGGAAACCATGATCATGGCCATCTACGGCCACCAACTGCTGCACATGCAGGACTTGCGGGAGCGCCTCGCCTCGCAGTCCTGATGCAAGCAGTGGCACGCAACAAAAACGAGAGGGAGACCACTCTCCCTCTCGTTTCGCGTCTGTATGGGGCAGGCGACTATTTCGGCAGTTTGGCGATAGCGTCGGCCATCCGCTCCAGCGCCTTCTTGATGTTCTCCACCGAATTGGCGTAGGACAGGCGCAGGTATCCCTCGCCGTAGGCTCCGAATGACGTGCCCGACAAGCAGGCCACGCCGGCCTCGTTCAGCAGGTAATCGGCCAGCGGCTTGCTCTTCATCCCCGTGCCCGTGATGTTGGGGAAAGCGTAGAACGCGCCCTTGGGCAAGACGCACGACACGCCCGGGATCTCATTGAGCCCCTTGACGATGACATCGCGGCGCTCGCGGAAGGCGGCCACCATGCGATCCACGTCGTCCTGCGGGCCTTTGAGCGCGGCAATGCCGGCGATCTGCGTGGCCGCGTTGGTGCACGAGTTGGAGTTGGTCATCAATCGGGTGATGTGCACCGCAAAGTCCTTGGGCATGACGCCGTACCCGAGCCGCCAGCCGGTCATGGCATAGGTCTTGGAGAAGCCGTTTAGGATGATGGTGCGCTCCTGCATTCCCGGAATGCTGGCGATGCTGTGGAACTCGCCGTCGTACAGGATGCGGTCATAGATTTCATCGGACAGCACCGGGATGTCGCGCTCCATGGCGATCTTGGCAATCTCGTGAAGCGTCTCCTTATCCAGGACGCCTCCCGTTGGGTTGTGCGGCGAGTTGATGATGATGAGTCGGGTCTTGTCGGTAACCAGTTTCCTGAACTCGTCTATGTCAAAGGCAAAGTTGCACTCCTCGCGGAGCGGGATGGGGACGGGCTTGGCCCCCGTGAAGTTGATCATGGACTCGTAGATGGGGAAGCCCGGGTTGGGGTAGATGACTTCGTCGCCCGGCTCGGCCAGCGCGAGGATGACGTAGAACATGATGGGCTTTCCGCCAGGCGTTACCACCACATTTTCCCAGTCTACGGGAATGCCGCGGGTGCGGGACATCTCCTCGGCGATGGCCTGCCGCAGTTCGGGGATGCCCGCCGAGGGGGTGTAGTGGGTGTAGCCCGAATGGAGTGCCTTGCATGCGGCTTCAATGATATGCTTGGGCGTGTCAAAGTCAGGTTCGCCGATTTCCAGATGCACGACCTCCCGGCCCTGGGCCTCCAGCGCCCTGGCCCTGGCCAGCACCTCAAACGCGGTTTCGGTTCCCAAGCGGCTCATGCATCTTGCTAGTCTCATTGCGATTCCTCCTATTCGCTTGTGTTCGCCGCGCCGTTGCGGCTCGGTTGCTTGCGCACGTTGGGCAGATTATAGCACAGGCGGCGTTGTCTGACAAAGCCTCACCCGCGGCCCAGGCGGGCGTACACGGACAGCAGTTCGCGGGCAGCGCCCTCCCACGTGAACTGCCGCGCTCGCTCCAACCCCGCGGCGCGCAGGGCGGCTCGGAGCGCCGAGTCCTGGATAACGCGGAGTAGGGCATCGGCCAGGCCCGCCTCATCGCGGGGGTCAATGCGCACGCCCGCATCGCCCACAACTTCCGGCAGCGACGAGACATCGGAGACGATGACCGGCGCGCCGCAGGCCATGGCCTCCAGCGCGGGCAGGCCGAAGCCCTCGTAGAAGGAGGGCGTTACCAGCACGTCGGCGGCACTGTACAGGGCGGGCAGTTCCTCGTCCGGCACGAATCCCGGGAAGAGCACCTCATCGCGCAGTTTCAGGTCGTCCACCGCGGCGAAGATGGGGTCGTACACCCAGCCCTTGCGGCCCACGATGACGAGAACGTGCGGGAGCCGCGCCTCCTCTCGCGCCCGCGCAAAGGCGCGGATCAGCGTCGGGTAGTTCTTGCGCGGCTCCAGCGTGCCCACCGCGAGGATGTACGGCCGCCCGCGAGCGTACCGGTCGCGAACGCGGCGCAGGGTCTCCTCATCTTCGACCGGCGCGAACCGCGCGTCCACGCCGCCGTAGATGACCTGCACGCGGTCGGGGGGCACGCCCAGGAGTTCTATCAAGTCGTGGCGCGTGCTCTGCGAGTCGGCGAGGAGAAAGTCCGCCCGCCGCACGGAGCGCGGTACGACTTGGCCCAGATACCAGCGCAGGCGCGGGTCGGCGCATTCGGGCACGCGCAGGAACGACAGGTCATGGATGGTCAGCACTTTGACGGCGCGGGCCACAGGTGGCAGAACGAAGTCGGGCGAGTGGAAGATGTCCAGTCGGCCCAGGAACACTTCCACCGGCAGCGGCACCTGCAGTCGGTGCCATAGGCGCACCAAGTTGCGCTCGGAGACCGGCGTCTGCACCAGGCGGCAGCCGCGGCTCGGCGGCGGCAGGTGAGCCTCCGCGATGGGTTGGCGACCCGCCACCAGCAAGCGGTACTCGTTGTCCGTGTCCAGCGACAGGGCCGCGCGGATGAGTTCCCGCGTGAAGCGTCCGATGCCCGCGCTCTGCCGCGCCGCCGACGTGTAGTCAACCCCTATTCGCATAACTCGCCCCGATTCGGGAATCGCGGCCGCTGTCCCGATTCATTTGATGCCGCGATAGGTCCAGATGCGGTTGATGCCGAAATTCCAGAATAGAACGATGATAATGGCGATGGCTTTGGCCACATTGTAACCCAGACGCCCAAGCAGAGGCCCGAATACATAGCGGTCTAGGCTCAAGAACACCAGTTGATTGATGGCGAGACCGGCCAGGTTCACCAGGGCAAACTGCGCCAGTTGGCTCCTGAGCGGGCGCTCGCGCGACTCGGGAAAAGTCCACAGCCGATTCCACGTGAAATTGTTGATCACCGCAAGGGTGAACGAGCAGGTATTGGCCCAGAACTTGCTGAACCCGAAGACCAGATGCAGCAGGTTCAGAACGCCGAAGTCCACCACCGCGCCGGATGTCCCCACGATGGCAAACTTGATGAAACGCACGAACTCCTTTCGGTTCGTCTGTACCAGTTCTACCAGTCTTGTCAATTTCCACCTCGCGCTCAAGGCTTTGTCTCCAAACCGCTTGCTGAGGGATGTTCGCCGTGGGCGATTGGGCCTGCATCACGCGCATCTTGCGCATCCGCAAGGGCGGCCCAGGCCATGCCCAGCACCATGCCCACCAGCATGTTCATGCCGTGCACGTACAGGTTGTCGACCAGGTTATGCACGCTCAGGTGCGCCAGCAAGCCCAGCGCTCCTACGCATACGGCGCGGGCCAAGCCCGACGTGCGCGCCGTCGCCCGCCCGGCCAGCGCCAACGCCGCCGCGAGCACCGCAAGGTACGCCGCAAGCCCGATCAGGCCTGCCTCGGCGGCGACGTTGAGGTAGTAGTTGTGGGCGTGGCCCAGGGGATCGCGCCAGATACCGATGGCGTAGGCGGGGTACACGGCTTCGTAGTTGCCGAATCCCACGCCGAGCCATGGGCGATCGCCGAACATGGCCCAACCCGCCTGCCAGTGGGCCATGCGCTCCACGATGGCCCAGTTGGCGTCCGTAACTTCCACCGTGCGCACGTCAAACGGGCGGAAGTAGGCCCCCACGTCGGCGAAGCGTTCCAGCACGGCAGACGGCAGGATGTTCGCCGCCGATCCCGCCAGTACCGCCGCTCCTAAGACCGCCAACGCAGTCAGAAAGACGACGGCCCACTTCTTGCCGCGCAACATGAAAACAGTGCTGGCGCTCACCGCCAGCCCGATCCATGCGCCCCGCGACCAACTGGCGATGATGCCCCCCAGCGCGAGCGCGCCGGCCCCGGCGGTGCCAATCCATGCGAGGACGGCGCGCCGATGCGTGGCAAGGGCCGCTTTCCAATTCGCGGGAGCGCATAGCAGAAGCGCCAGGGCCAGCGGGGACACCAAGCCCAGGTAGCCTGCGTATGGGTTCGGCTGTTCAAACGTGCCGTAGGCGCGCATGAACCGCCCCATGAGCACAAACCCCTCCGGCCCCACCTGCCGGAAGAACTGGTACAGACCCAGCAGACCCTCCAGCGCCGCGCCTGCCAGCAGGAAGCCCGCCGCAACATAGATGCGCCTGCCGCGGAGCAAGTTCCCGGCGGCCAGGAAGATGACCAGTAGTTCCGTCCAACGGAGGAGTTCTTTGATGCTGTGGGCCAGGGACAGCGCCCCCAGCGTGCTCATCAGTCCCACGTAGAGAAACAGCAGGAGTGCCCAGGTCAGCGGCGTGCGCCATCGGATGGGTTCCCGCAGCGCAAGGACGCGAAGAAGCCAGGCCCCCACAACGAGAATCCCGGCCGCCTCTGCGCCGCCGATGGCCAGCGGCCCCACCGCGAATTCCCGCAGGGAGCCGAACGGAACGGCCAGCGCCAGCAGGTACAGTGCGTAGTGGGGGCGAATCAGCGTGAGCAGAAACACCGCCGCGCCCACAACCGCCGTTGTGGCGAGGGTGAGGGGCAGCAGGGCGAGCGCCATGGCTACGCCTAGGATCAAGCCGACCCATGCCAATTCGGGGGCGCGCCGCCGCAAGTTCCACATCATCGTCAGAGCCCCTCACTCTTGGGCCTCACCGCCAGGCCTTCGGGCAGCGCCTTTCGGCCAAGGGCCGAAGGCGTTCATTGGGCCAACCGCTTCTTGAACCACGCGATGGTCTCGGTGAGGCCCTCGCGCAGGCCCACCTTGGGCTCCCAGCCCAGCAGCGTGCGCGCTTTGGTGATGTCGGGGCGGCGCTGGCGGGGGTCTTCGGGGCGACCCTCGGTGAACACGATGCCCGCCTTGTTGCCCGTCAACTCGTTGATGATGTGGGCGAATTCCAGAATCGTGTGCTCGTCGGGGTTGCCCAGGTTGATCGGGTTCACTTCTTTGCTGAGCAAGAGCGCCACGATCCCTTCCACCAGGTCGCTGACGTAGCAGAAACTGCGCGTCTGCTTGCCATCGCCGTGGACGGTGAGCGGCTCGCCGCGCAGGGCCTGCGAGACCAGGCTCGGCACCACGCGCCCATCGTTCAGGCGCATGCGGGGCCCGTAGGTGTTGAAGATGCGGACGATGCGCGTGTCCACGTTGTGGTACCGGTGATAGGCCATCGTCATGGCTTCGGCGAAACGCTTGGACTCATCATAGACGCCGCGCAGGCCGATGGGGTTGACGTTGCCCCAGTACTCCTCGGGTTGGGGATGCACCAGTGGGTCGCCGTACACCTCCGATGTGGACGCCAGCAGGAAGGTTGCGCCTTTGGCCTTGGCGAGGCCCAGGGCTTTATGCGTTCCCAGTGCGCCGACCTTCAGCGTTTGGATCGGGAAGTTCACATAATCTACAGGGCTTGGAAGGGATGCAAGGTGCATCACGGCGTCCAATGGGCCTTCCACGTAGATGTAGTTGGTTACATCGTGTTGAATGAAGCGGAAACGCGGATTGCCAATGAGGTGGGCAATGTTGTCCGGGTTGCCCGTGATCAGGTTGTCCATGGCAATGACATCGTGCCCGCGCGCGATCAGGTAGTCGCACAGGTGCGAGCCGATGAAGCCCGCGCCGCCGGTGATGAGAATGCGCATGTCGCTGTCTCCTGAAACAGATTGTCCGGCAAGCCGCGCCGGAGCCTGCCCCGTCAGAGGCGCGCGTAGTATACTCAAGGCCCGCGGGCGCGTCAAAGGGGCGCTTGGCCCCCGATGATCCTGCCTAATCCTGGCTTCCTTTCCGCTCGCGCAGGATGGAGACCAGATTCTCGCTCACGCGTTTCAGGTGCTGGGCGACCAATTCTGCGGCTCGGTTGGCGTCGCCGGCGCGGCAGGCTTCCAGAATCGCACGATGCTCGGCCATGGCGTGGTGTGCCCGCGTGGGGTGGGAGACGTCGCGCATCACGTAGGGCTGTACCGTGTTACGCAGGCTCTCTATGATGCCGCACAGCCGCGCCCGCCCCGATACCGCATACAGCGTCTGGTGAAAACGATTGTTCAGCGTCGCCCACGCCAGCGGGTCATCGGCAACCTCCTCCATCTCCTTGAGGATGCCCGATAATCTCCGATCCGCCTCCTCGTTGAAGCGAGACACGGCGAGTTGCACTGCCATGGCCTCCAAGACGCCGCGAATCTGATAAATCTCCTCAATCTCCTCCGGCGACAGTTCGCACACCTCCACGCCGCGGTGCGGGTAGAACTTCACCAGCCCTTCGGCCTCCAGCGTGCGAAGCGCCTCGCGGACCGGCATGCGGCTGACCTGGAACCGCTCGGCGATTTCGGCCTGATCCAGGCGCTGGCCCGGCTTCAACCACCCTCGCAGGATGGCCTCGCGGATGCGGTCCGTTACCAATTCCTGAAGGGTGCGATACGACGGTGCTGCCCAGTCATGCGGACCTTCCAATCTCCACCTCCCAATCGCCCCGTGAGTACGCCTCAACCTTACTCAATTCGCCGCCGCGCGTCAAGCGCCGCCGGGTAGCGTGCCCGCGATTCACGCCGTTGCCCCTAGGCGCCCTTCTCCCTGCGCAACAGCCCCTCAACCCCCAGTGTAAGCGCAAACACCAGAGCCAGATCTGTGAGGAAAAACATGTTATCCACCAACCCGTGCGCTAGGGCGGCGACCATGCTCGCGGCCAGCCCCAACACCAAGGCGCGGATGGTGCGGTCGGAACGCACGCGGTACAGGTTTGCGGCGGTGGCGAAGAAGACGCCGAGGAGCCAGCCCAGGACGAGCAGGCCTGGAATCCCCAGCCGCGTCCACCAGTCCAGCACGAAGTTGTGCGGGTGCGACAGGTTGCGCTCCTCCCAGGCGGCGGGCAGGATGTGGCGCGTGCGGTAGGCGTACAGGAAGTTGTCCAGCCCAACGCCCCGCCATGGATGCTCGCGTATCATGTTCCAGGCCGACCGCCACAGGTTCAGGCGCAGGAACGCGGTACCCTCGCCCGTTCGCAGGAGCGATGCCACCCGCTGGGTGCCGGCCAGGGGAATCAGGCTTGCCCCGATGGCCACGGCGCCGGCCAGCATGGCCCACAGCGTCCTGCCCCGCTTCACAATGCCGATGAAGATGAGCGCCGCCGGCACGCCCAGCAGGAGCGCGCCCCTGGAGAACGTGAGGAACAGCGCCGCCAGTTGGGGCACAGCCACCAGACCGTATGCGATTTGCCGTCTGCGCCCAAAGGCGGCCAGGCACAGGGCAAGCGGCAGTGTGCGCCCCAGGAACAGCGCCAGGTTGTTGGGTGATCCGTAGAACCCGCGCACGCGCTGCACGCCCTCGGCGGTGATCACGTTACTGCCCGTGATGAACTGGAAAATCGCCACAAGGGATATGGCCGTCGCCCCGGCGAGAAGCCAGTCCACCAGAATCCAGGCCGGACGGCTGCCTTTCTGCGCGTGGATGAGCGAGTAGAACAGGGCAGACGCCAGAACAACCTGAATCCACTCGCGCAGACTGACGTCGGCGCGTTGCGACCAAGAAATGGACACCCCCGACACAACGGCCAGCGCGATCACGGCGAAATCCATCACATCTAGATTGCGCCACCACCCGGCGAACCTATCCTGCACCCGTTTCCACGTGTAGCGCAGGCCATACACGCGCCGCCCCAGCGAGCCTTCCACAACCCAGACCAAATACCCATCGCAGATAGCGGCGATGACCGCCGTCGCCAGCAAAGCCAGCGTCAGCGATGCGTGCCGCCCCAACACGGAGCCGTACACCTGATAGAACGGCAAGGACGCTGCCACGGCTCCCAGGGCGATGTCGCGGCGGACGATACTGCACACGATGAGGAGCACCAGGCCCACCAGCGGAAGCCACGCGGGACCGGGCGACAGGAACAGGGCCACGCCAACGGCTATGCCCAGCGCGAAGACCTTGCCGTGAAGCCACCGCGCTCGCTCCACCCACCGGTACACGACCCGCGCCCACCACAGAGCACTTCCGAACAGCGCGAACGCCAGCACCGCCGCCGGAATCGCCAGCAGCAGGATGGGCAGCCGTTTGTGCTCCTCGCGCAGGACAGACCACCCCACGATGGCCCACTGCCCCCAACCGCCCTCGGCTTCCAACCGCAAGACGTGATACCCATCGGGCAGATGGCGCGCAACGGTAACGGTGGCAGGCCGGTGCTCGGGATCGTACAATACGATGTACGCCCTGCCATCGGCCGTCTTCGGCAGGGCGTTTGCCGGCGCCCCGTCTACGGTGACGTAGAGCGTGGCCCAGTAATCGCCGGGGCGCAGGTGCAGGTCTATCCGCGTGCCTGTGAACGGGATTTCCACCGCATCGCCCGTCTTGCCGATGTCCGCGCCGAGGGGCGAGAAGCGCCAATCGCCGACCCACGCCGCGGCAGAAGGGGTCGCATCGTAGCGGCCCGGGCCGGTGTAGTGCAGAACGGAGAGCGCGCCCAACTCATGCGCGAACGGTCTGACCGCGCCCTCAGCCGACGCCAGGGCAAACCCCCAGATCGGATCATCGGCGGCGGCCTGCGGCTGGAACGCCGCCCATATCATGGGCCCCATCCATGCCCATTGGCCCCGCGCCTGCCGCACTGCAAGGATGGAACGCGAGTCCTGTTTGTACGCCGCGTCCGTTCCCCAGGGTGAGGGCCGCCCCGTCCAGTGATCGGGCAGGACGTTCCAGCCAAATTCCACGGCCCAGATGCCCTTGTGGCCATCGCCGTTCTCGCACATGATGTCGTAGGCGAGCTGGACGCGGGCGAAATTCGTTGCGTTCGGGTTCGCCGGATCGTCGGGGCCGCTCCAAAAGCCGTAGGGCTTGTAGGCCAGCGCGTCAAAATAGGGCGCCGCCCCCGCCGCATACAGCCCGCGGAGGAAGTCCAGGTCGTTCAAGTTCGCCGGGCTGCGCTCGGTGGTAGGGGCCAACCCTGCCGCCAGGACAATAGCGTCCGCGTCGCCGCGGCGAATGCCCTGATGCGCCGCGCTGAGCAACGCGGCGTAGGCCGCCGGGTTCACGCCGTCGCTGCCCCAGTGAGCGCCCAGGTTCGGCTCGTCCCAGACCTGGTAGGCCGCGACCAGGCCCCGGTAGCGGGCCGCAATCTGCTCGGCGAAACGCGCGAACGTCTCCGGATCGCGGGGCGGCGCTCCCCGAAAAGACACATCCTTCGGAGCCTTCGCCCAGTCCGGCGCATCCTCCAAGACGAGCACGACCTGGAGCCCCCGGGCGACCGCGCCTTCCACAATGGCATCCCAAGCGGCCCAGTCCAATTGCCCAGGCTCGGGTTCGGTGCGTGCCCACGATACCCGTTGCCGAATCCAGGTGAAGCCCGCCGCCTGGATTTGGTACAACTGGCGGCCCACCGATTCAGCGGGCATCCCCTCCAGCCAGACGTTGACGCCAACACCCGAGGGAATTGCACGGAGGTTTGGGAGGCATGGGGGCTCCGCCGGGCGCAGAGGCGCGGTGATCGCCGGGATGATGGCCAGCAAGGCCAGCGCCCCCACCGCAATCACACCGAGAATTCGTTCAGTGCGCGAGATACCTCTCATCGCAGATCCCCTACCGTGCCCAGCGCACATGGCTGCTGTTTCCGTCCGCGGTCAGTTGCTGCACTTGGCCCGTTTCCGTATTCAGCAGGTACAGGTCGCCCTGGAAGGCCAGGGCCGCTGCGTTCCCTTTGGGCGCCCAGGCGATTTCCACCGTGTCCACGCCGCGCTCTCCCGGGGGCGGGAAGACCCTGCGGCGGTTGCTGCCATCCCGGTCTATGATGTGCAGTTCGTACAGCGATAGTTCGGAGTGAGCGGGGTTCTCGGCCACGCCGAACAGGATTGCATTCTGCGCCTGCGCGTCATCCATCCACGGCGACCATGCAGGGTTGGCCCACATGCCCACATCACGCGCGACAGGCACAACCATCGCGCCATCCGCCGACAGGATCCACAGGTCAAACAGCGGGCTCTGCTCGGGGAGGCCCACGCCCGAGTGCCCGTGCACGACCGTGGCGATAAAACGGCTGTCGGGCGACCACGTGAGCCCGGGCACCCACACCCATGTGCTCTGCGAGTCAAAGGGGGCAAACTGAACCAGCCTCCGACGCGCGCCGGTATTTACATCTACCACACCCACCTCGCCCGCGTTTGCGTAGGCGAGTTTGGTGCCGTCGGGCGACCAGGAGTAGGTCGTCCCCCACCAAGAGTAGTACACATTGGCCGTGGGCGACAGCACCTGCGTGGGCGTGAACGCGGGCGCGTGGGCAATCCAAAGATCGTTGCGGGCCCTCCATCCCGGGATTCCCGTGGCGCGCTCGCCTGTGGAGAATGCGATGGCATCGCCTGTGGGCGACCACTCGGCCCACAGGACGTTCTCAATCTCCAGCGGCACGGGGGGGTCCCCCCTGACGGTTGTGGTGATAACCCACAGCGTGTTGAAGACCGGGTCATCGGCCTTTGGGTTCTCGCGCGAGTATAGGAGAAGCCGCCCATCCTGCGAGAGGCTGAACACATGGCGATCCAGGTCGCCTTCGGACGTGAGGGGTCTGCGCCCCTCGCTGTTCTCGCGCATGACCCAAGCGTTGCGGCTGGAGATGTAGGCGATGGTGCCCGTGAAGGCCACCGGCGGCAGCGAGCCTTTGGAGCCGGCGACGAGGATTTCATCCACCGGCGCAACGGCTGTGGCGCGTTTCACCAGGGTGCGGCTCACCTCCACGCCGTCCTCGCGGACGATGCGGTAGGTGAGTTCCTCCACGCCCTCCTTGCCCGCCTGGATGAGCCGGTGTTCGCCTGCGGGCAAGGCCTCATCATGGATGATCTTGCGCGCGTAGGGGATGGGCCGGGTCTCGGTGATCATCTCTTCGGCGACACGCACGACGACGATGCGAAGCCCGGGCGTGATGGATGTCCATGACGGGGGCGACACGCGATCCAGCGGCCCAAGGGTAACGCCGGCCTCCTTCAGCGCCTGGTTCACCGTTGCGGCAGTGGTGTTGAATGCGCGCTCCCGCCCATCGGCCACGATGGTAACCGTCTTGGCGCTGGGCCCGGCGCAGGCGGAGAGCAAGGCCAGTAGCACGAGGGCGAAAATCCACGCCGCAGTGCCAAGAGTCTGTCGGGTGAAAGATCGCGATTCCAACGTCCGCTTCATGGGGCCCCGTGGCTGCCTTTAGGCGGATGGGGGGTTACCAGGGCCGCCACCCGAATCGCCCTTGCGCAACCCCAGGCGCTCTAGCCATTCGGCGATGCGCTGTCCAATGCCTTCCGCGGGAGAACTCGGGGCCCCGACGTCGCCGCCCCCGTCCTTCGCCTGTAGGCGCGGGGCCAGGAGCAGAATCCCACCACCCACAAGGAGCAGGCCCAAGAAGACCCCCACCACTACAGAGATGATGCCCCAGGGCGTCTCGGCCTCGCCGGGCGGCGTCGGAGTTGGGGAAGCGGCCGGTTTGGTCGGCGAACCCTGCGGGCGCAACGGCGTGCGTGTGGGTGTCTCCGTCGCCATCGCCATCACGGTCGGCGTGGGCGTCGGCGTATCGGTTGGAAACTCAAACGGGAACGTGGGCGAGGGCAAGATCTCCCACGTCGGCGTCGGCGGCATTGTTGGCGTAGCCGTGGGCGTGCGGGTGTACGTGGCCGTCCGCGTAGGTGTTACCGTGGCGGTATCGGTGGGCGTGGGCGTGCGCGACGGCGTCGGCGTGATGGTAGGCGTAGGCGTAGGGGTCGGCGGCGGCAGGACGCGCACGTAGATGAAATCGCGGTTGTTGTCCTCGTTGGATTCGGTCAGGGCGTTGGTGTAGTCGGCCTTCACGAACAGGTAGTGATAGCCCGCCTGGTCGGGCGAGGCGAATGTCAGCGTAAAGGACACGATTTGCGTGGCATTGACTGCAATGGGATACACGGGCATCTGCTGGTAAGGAGTCGTCTCGGAGTTCTTGAACAGCGCCACCCAAGTGATGGTGTGCGACGGCGCTGTGCCCTTGTTCGTGATGTTGACGATGACCGTACACGGCTCGTTTAGGTATGGGATTGCAGGATCGGTTCGGATGCCCGTGATCACGTAGTCGGGGAGCCGAAGCGGCGTCGCCGTAGGGGTGCGCGACGGTGTGCGCGTCGGCGTGATGGTGGGCGCGACGGTGGGCGTGCGGGTGCGCGTGGGCGTGGAGGTCGGCGCGCTGGTGTTCGTAGCCGTGGAGGTCGGCGCGCTGGTGTTCGTAGCCGTGGGCGCTGCGGTGTTCGTCGGCGTGTCGGTGGGGGTAGCCGTTGGCTCAGGAGAGGCCGTTTCCGTAGGTGTGGCCGTCGGCTCAGTCGTGTCGGTTGGCGTCTCGGTAGGCGTGGGCGTCTCGGATTCCTGCGCAGCCCAGACGTCCCCCATTGCTCTGCCGACCAGCCCAGGAGAGACCGAGAGCACGAGCACCAGTACAACCCACAGGCCCAAGCACGCGGAGAATCGCAACCGTCTCATCGGCATCTGACTCCTTATACTGACTTGCGCGGGATCGGCATGTGCCGAATGCACCTCTGCGGGCCGGCCGCAGAGCCTGTCTTGTAGTGCGGCTCATTATAGCGCATGCGAAGTGTTTTTGCAACCGAATCTTCAACAGCGGTTGCCATACGTGTTCAGTCTCCGAATGGAGAATCGCTGAAGGCCAACGTAGAGGATCGCCAAGAGGCGCGCAATGCGCTATACTCGGTTACGGGAGGTGCTGATGATGGGGAGCGTTACGGTCAATCTCGCCACGGCTTCAGATCGGGAAGAGGTATGCGCGCTCTGGGCGGCCAGCGAGGCAGAGTCTGGGCAGGGAGCGCAGGCGTGGATGCCCCGCGACTTCCTCGCGCACGACGGCTTCTGGGTATTGCTGGCCCGCGTGGACGGCAAGCCGGCGGGTGTGGCCCATGTGTGCCTCATCCCGAAGCCTGATGCACGTCGGGGGTTTCTATTCGTGGACGAGTTGTTCGTTCATCCCGCCCATCGGCGCAAGGGCGTCGCGCTGGCGCTGCTCAATCGCGTGGTGGAGATGAGCCGTGAATTGGGGCTGGCCGGGGTGCGGCTGCTTGTCCGACCGGAGAACGCCGCGGCCCGCGCGCTGTACCACAAGGCCGGGTTTCACGAACATCCCACGCTCCTGTGCCAGCGCGAGGTGCATGAGGCTCCATCATAAACAGACGAACTCCCGAGCCTATGGCTTCGGGAGTTCTCCTGGTGGGCGGTATAGGGCTCGAACCTACGACCTCCACGATGTCAACGTGGCGCTCTGGCCAACTGAGCTAACCGCCCACTACCGGACAAACTCATTATACACAATGCGGGCGAAGGTGCAAAATCACCGATTCGGTTCCCGGCAATTCTCAGTGCGGGAGTTCCAGGGATGGCAACTCCCATCGCCGGAAGGGTAGAGTGCAGGAGGGGTTAGGTGAGGTCAAGAGACCTAACCGCTGCCATTGACGGTCTTGACGGGGCGTGGGATTCCATGCTAGAATGCAATACAACCGGGGGCTGTTCCATCGTCCCGGCCTGTTCCCGTTTCTACACCACCGAGGACGTCATCAGCAATGCCCCCGGAAGGAGCGAGGAACATGGCACAGGAGTCCCAAGAAGTCTATGGCAATATCCCGGGTGTGGTCCGTGGGCTGTTTCGGCAGGGCCAGAAGGGCCACGCCGCCGCAGAACGCCTGCTGGCCATGGGCGTGCCTCCGCGCGACATGCAGGTAGTCCCCATCACGCCGCCCGAGGTACGGAAGTATGCGCGGCCGCTGTTGGAAATCCTTGGCATCCGCAAGCCCAGAAGCGCGGCGAAGCAGGCCCAGGAAGGCGCCGGTCGGTTCCAGCCGGGCGACGTGGTCATCCTGGTGCGGCTCCGGGAATGGACGCGCGAGCGTGCGGAGAAGGCCCTGCTGGAGCTGGAGGCGGACGAGGTGGCGTACTTCCCGCCGCCCGGCGAAGGCGGAATGGTGGATGTGAAACTGGCACCGGCCCGCCCGACGAGCACACAGCCGGGCGCTTAGCGCACGCCTCGGAACGATGTCCCCTGCTCACAAGGTAGCCCGAGCCCCAAGCAGGCGGGATTGACCGCCGCGCGGGATAGGCGCGGCGTCCAGACAGGCCACGCCTCGGTGCATGCGCACCATGTGGCACACCATGCGCAAAGGAGCCACCACAATGGCTTTGCCCGAATCGGTCCTGCAAACTCTGTTGGCCGCCCAGAGGAACGAACTTACCGAACACCACATCTACCATCGGCTGGCCGCGACCGTGCGAGAGCCGGAGAATCGGCGCATCTTGGAACACATCGCCGCCGACGAACTGCGGCATTACCGCGCCTGGAAGAAGCACACCGGCGCTGAGGTAGCGCCCGATCGCGTGCGGATCTGGAAGTACTACATGATCAGCCGCGTCTTCGGCTTCACGTTCGGCGTCAAACTGATGGAACGGGGCGAAGATAGCGCCCACGCGAGTTACGCTCAACTCCAGGACGTGCTCCCCGAAGCCGCGACCATCGCCGCGGAGGAGGAGGCCCATGAGGAAGCGCTGCTCCGGATGCTGGACGAGGAGCGCCTTCGCTACACGGGCTCTATGGTGCTGGGCCTGAGCGACGCGCTGGTGGAATTGACAGGCGCGCTGGCCGGCCTGACCCTGGCCCTGCAGAACACGAAACTCATCGCCATGACCGGCTCCATCACCGGCATCGCCGCCGCGCTCTCCATGGCCGCATCCGAGTACCTGTCCACCAAGGCCGAGGGCGCGGGCAAAAGCCCCGTGCGCGCCTCGCTGTACACCGGCGCGGCCTACTTGATCACCGTGCTCCTGCTCATCCTGCCCTACCTGCTGGCAACGAACTACTACATCTGCCTGGCGTGCTCGCTGGCGCTAGCGGTGCTCATCATCGCCCTGTTCAACTACTACATCTCCGTGGCCAGGGACGAGCCGTTCCGGCGGCGGTTCGTGGAGATGGCCGGGCTGAGCCTGGGCGTCGCGGCCTTCAGTTTTCTCGTGGGCCTGCTCATGCGCACGTTCTTCGGCGTGGAAATCTAGGCGGCGCGGTGGATTGGGGGAGGACGTCGGTGATTCAGGCGCACGCGCGGCGGTGGGAAACCGCTGGCATCGTGTTCATCCTCTTGGCCGGATCCACACTGCACTTCGCGTTTGAGTGGTCGGGCTACTGGCGGCCTCTGGCCTGGCTGGCCGCCGTCAACGAGAGCGTGTGGGAGCATCTGAAAATGGCGTTCTGGCCCGCGCTCCTGTTCGCTCTGGTGGAGTACGCGGCATTCGGCGCGCGTATTCCCCGCTTCTGGGCGGCCAAGTCGGTGGGCATTGCGCTGATGCCCGCCATCATCGTCGCGCTGTTCTATGCGTACACGACGGTCTTGGGCGACGCCTTCCTGCCGCTGGATGGCCTCATCTTCGTCCTCGCGGTCGTCGTCGGCCAGTGGGCGAGTTATCGGCTGTTGTTCGCGCCCCGCGCCGTCGGGCGGTGGGCCGTCGCCTTGCCCATCGCGCTGGCCCTGGCTTTCACCCTGTTCTCGTACCGCACGCCGCAGTTCGACCTGTTCCGGGATGGGCCGACGGGCGGCTACGGCATCCTGGAGGAGTATGGAACCCACTAGCGGCGCGGTGCGGGGCGTTCGGGGCGTCATCCTGGACATTGACGGCGTGCTCCAGTTCCAGGGGAGGGCGTATCCGGGCGCGGTGGAGACGGTGCAGGCCCTGCGGGGCGGGGGGCTGATCCTGCGCTTCCTGTCCAACAGCACCCTGCACAGCCGCCGCAGTCGCGCCGAACGATTGGCCCAGATGGGGTTCGCCATCTCGCCCGACGAGGTCATTACGGCGTCTTCCGCCACCGCCGCGTACCTGCGCGCGCTCCGCCCGCGCTCGGTCTGGGTGATGCTGGACGGCGCGGGGCAGGAGGAGTTCCGCGACTTCGTCCACGACGAGGAGAATCCGGAGTACATCGTCGTGGGCGACAACCGAAGTCGGTTCAACTTTGATACGCTGAACAAGGCCCTGCGCCTGCTCCTTCGCGGGGCCAAACTTGTGGCCATGTCGCCGGAACTGCTGGACGCCAGCCTGGGCGACGTGGAGTTGAACGTGGGGGCGTGGGCGCTGATGCTGGAGCGGGCGTCGGGCGTTCCCGCGGTGTACGTGGGCAAGCCCAGCCCGTATGTGTTCGCCATGACGCTGGCGACGATGGGCCTCGCCAAAGATGAGGTCATCATGGTAGGCGACCGCCTGTCGTCGGACATTCAGGGGGCCAACGACTTCGGGATTCGGTCGGTGCTGGTGAAGACGGGGGAGTACGCGCTGGGGCGAACCGAAGGCGGCGCGCGGCCCGACTGGGTGCTGGAGTCGGTGGCCGAGTTACCCGCTCTGTTGGGCCTGCGGTAGCCCCGTTGCCCACCGCGCAATTCTGCACAGAGGTCTGGGATAGCACCTGCGCGCGAGGGTAAAGTCTCGGGCTCATCATCATTCCTACCCCTTTCGCGTGGACTCGCGCGAATTCGCGGATTTCGTCCGATGTACCCCTGTCTAGGCCCCCCGACCTCACCTAACTCCTCCCACACCCTCCCCTTCCCTCTCTGCACTCCAACAGAGGTTCCTACCCCCTGTTCAATTTTCACTTTTAGAATGGCTGCTTCGCCTTGCCGCAAACGCCCTTCTATGGTAGCATGGGCGCACACTGGAGGAGTTTATGCGACGCGCGGGTTGGTTTGTGGTAATCCTTGGCTTGCTCGGCCTGACAGCCATTGGAGTCATCCTCGGGGTGTCGGTGTGGTGGCCGCGCGTGGCCGATGCACCGGTGGCCGTCCCGCGGCTCTCGCCGCCGACCGCCCCCCCAGGGGCCACTCCTTCGTCCGAGGCCCATCGGCTTACGTTGCCCAGTATCTCCGTACCCGCGGCTACGGCGACGCCCACCATCACTCTGGCGCAAATCGTCCTGCCCACGCCCATCCCACCCACGCCGCAACCCATGAACACGGCGGCACACACGGCTGCGCCGACGGGCGCAGTGACGGCGGGCGAACTTGCGGCTTTGTCGGATCGGTGCGTGGGAATTGTTACGCGGGTGGGCGCGCACCTCACTCTAGATGGCAAACCCTTCCGCTTCTTGGGCACCAACTCGGCCTACTTCATGGAGCCCTATTTCCCTGAGGCAGAGATCACGCCCATCCTCGCTTTCATCGGCGAGACGTTCCCCAATGCCGTGTTGCGACTGTGGGTGCTGCCGGGCTGGGACCTGGATCGGCTTGGGCGCCTGTTGGACATGGGGGCCCAGCACGGCGTGCGCTTTCTTATCACGCTGGACGACTACTATCGCGGCAAGAGCGAGCACTGGTTCCAGAGCACGTTCCGCATGGAGTATCTGCCCCTTGTCAGGGCTGTGGTGGCGCGGTTCCGCGACCATCCGGCGGTGATGGGTTGGGAACTGATGAACGAGCCGACGTGTGGGCCGGAGGGGTTTTCACAACCCTGCCTGGATGCCGAATATGGATGGGTCAAGGAAACGTCGGAGGCTATCAAGGCCCTGGACCCCTGCCGCCCCGTGTCGGTGGGGACGATAGGCTTCCTGTGGGGATCTGAGGCCGACCGCTCCAACTTCCGCCGCATCCATTCGCTGCCCTCGGTGGACCTGGTGAGCATCCACAAGCAGGTGGGTTCCGAGGAAAGGGAGATTGTGGACATGGCGCGGGACCTGGGCAAGCCGTGGTTTTTCGGCGAGGCGTATTACCAGGCGTACGATGATGCGTGTCGCCCCATCCGCTCGGACATTCTGGCTGAGCGGGCCAACGCCGTGGCCGCCGACATCCGCCAGAGCCTGGACGCAGGCGCCAGCGGCTATCTGTTGTGGCAATTTGCCGCCGGGCCTGTGGACATGGGCGGGCGCATCCAGTGGTTCTGCCAGGCGTACGAATACCTCCGCGATGACCCCACTCACGCCCGCATACGGGATACGGATTGGGGGCTGGAACGGTAATAGCCGGTATTCTTGACGCCTGCGCCCATATCCACTACACTGGAGCGCGCATTCGTGGGCAATTTTTCTGAGGAGGCGCGTATGGCCGGAACTGTGTACCGTTACGCCGAACTGACCCAACCCCAACTGCTGGCCCTGGACCGAGACCACACCCTGGCCGTGATGGCCTTGAGCCCGCTGGAGACGCACGGCCCCCATCTGCCGCTGGGCACGGACGTGTTCGTCGCCGAGGCCCTGCGCGACCGCGTCATCCAGAAACTTCAGGCCGCCGTGCCCGAACTGGACTACCTGGTCTTCCCCAGCGTGGCTTTGGGAGCCGACCCCATCCCCGCGCCCGGCTCCGTGAAGATTGACAGCCGCGCCGTGCATCTCCTGCTCGTCTCCACCGCGGAGAGCCTGGCCAAACTTGGGTTCAAGTGGATGCTGGTAACCGACAACCACGGCGGGGCGCGTCACCAGGCGGCCATAGAGAAGGCCGTGCGCAAGGCGTGGAAGAAGCACCACTTCGCCCTCATCTGCCCGTTCCTGAACTTCTACCGCCGCATGGTGGAGCATGACCCCGAACTGCTGTCGGCGACCGGCACTGCGCCGCGCTCCTGCGGCGACATTGACGACGCTCACGCCGGCACCAACGAGACCTCGCTCATGCTGGCCATCGCCCCCGACCGCGTGGCCCCCGACTGGCGGCAGGTGCCCCCGGCCACCATCAACCGCGACAACCGCCTGTACCGCACGCTGTCGTTGTTGGGCAGTTTGATTCGGCTTCTGGGCGCAGACACGCTGGGGCGCGACCTGGAGTACATGGGGTCGGGCCTCTCGTGGCAGAACGCCAACCCCATGCCGCCGTACATGGGCGCGCCGGCCAACGCCGACCCCGAACGCGGCCGCCGCATGTTGGAGGCCCACGCGGAGGAGGCCGTCGCGCAGTTGCGCCGCGCGCTGGAGGGCCACCCGCCGTTCAGCACGCCGCTCCTGTGGGGCCTGCGCTTCGCCGAGCCGAGTTAGCGCCCGCTGGGACTTTTGTTACAGCGAGGGGCCGCGCCGCTCCCTATAATCGGTATCGCTGACCTGTGGACAGCGTTACCTATCATGAGTGGAGGAAAGGTCCGTGAGTGAACTTTTCGGCAACCAAAAGGAGATGTTGAAGCAACTCATCAAGGCACTGCACCTGGGGGCAGACCCCGACATGCTCAAGGCCCGTTTTCGCACGCTCCTGGGCGAAATCGGCCCCGCCGACATCGCCAGGGCCGAGCAGGAACTCATCGCCGAGGGGATGCCGGCAGAGGAGATTCACCGCCTGTGCGAGGTGCACCTGGCGGTCTTGCGCGAGGCCGTGGAGAAAGAGAAGCCGGGCGAAGGCCCAGGCCACCCCATCTACATCCTGCTCAAGGAGCACGAGTACATGAAGGGCGTGGCCCGGGACCTGGCCGAGGTGATCGCTCTCCTGGAGCGCGCGTCAGACTGGGGCGAGGTGGAGGGCGACCTGGAGCGGCTGGGCGCGCTTCTGGCCGACTTCCGCGAGTACAACAAGCACAAGGTGCGCGAGGAGAACTGCCTGTTCCCCGTGCTGGAGAAGCACGGCGTAACGGGCCCGCCGTCCATCATGTGGATGGAGCACGACCAACAGCGCGCCGCGGCGAAGGCGGCCACCGACGCCCTGGCCCAACGCGGGGCGCAGTCCTTCGCCCAGTTCAAGGCGGCCATCCTGCCCCACCTGAGGGCGCTGGCCGAGGGCGTGCCCAGCCATTTCTACAAAGAGGAGAACATCCTGTTCCCCACCGCCCTGCGCCTGATTTCCGAGGACGAATTCAAGGCCATCAAGGCGTCCATGGACGATCTGGGCTACTGCACCTTCACCCCGCCCGACGCCATCGGCGCGCGCGCGGAGTTGCAGGCGCAGGTCGGCGAGGGCGAGATTCGCCTGCCGTCGGGGGCGATGACGCCGGCCGAGTTGGAGGCCATCCTCAACACCTTGCCGGTGGACATCACGTTTGTGGGCGCGGACGACACCGTGCGCTACTTCAGCATGGGCAAGGAGCGCATCTTCCCGCGCACCCCGTCCATCATCGGGCGCTCGGTGCAGTTGTGCCACCCCCAGAAGAGCGTCCACGTGGTCAACCGCATCCTGGAGGATTTCAAGGCGGGGCGGCGCGAGGTGGCCGAGTTCTGGATTCAGATGAACGGGCGCATGATTCACATCCGCTACTTCCCCGTGCGCGACAGGGAGGGCCGCTACCTGGGCACGCTGGAGGTAACCCAGGACATCACGGACATCCAGAAGATCACGGGCCAGAAGCGCCTGCTGGACGAGTAACGGCGAACGCGGGGGCGGTGGTCATTCCACGTGCTGCTGGTAAGAGAGACATTGCCGCACACCACCCCGAATAGCGCCCAAAGAGGGGCGCTGAAGCTCGCCCGCCGGGTATGGGGCGGCTTGCGGCAGGGAAATTGACATCCCTAGCCCCCGCTTATACAATCCTATCTGCGGCCGACGGTTGGCGAAGGGCTAACCGCGAGCGGAGGGATGTATGAAGTTCTACGTAACGCTGGATCGTGACGAAGACGGGGTTTGGGTGGCCGAATGCCCGGCCATTCCTGGCTGTGTGAGTCAAGGCAAGACAAAAGAAGAGGCGTTGGCCAACATCAAGGAGGCCATTCAACTCTGCCTGGAGGTGAGGGCCGAGAAGGGACTGCCGCTAACCCTGGAGATGCACCAGTTATGATTCTTACGCACGCATCCCGTGTGGGGCGGGTTGGCCGCAGGACGAATCTCCACGTCGCTTTGACATGCCCCCGCTCCGCCGCTATAATGTCCGCGTTCGGGTAAGCAAAGCGAAAGGAGGTGATGCACCGGATACCGAAAAGCGAATTGCAGTCGGGGAGACTAGCGCCTGGACTGGACGAGGGTTGTCGGCGCAGGGGCACGGCGTGCTGCGCCCGTGCGCGGATGGGCCCACCGCCCAGTTGACGAGGACGGAGGTTCCCCACCTCGCGGTGGGGCTAACCGGCGCTGGCCGGGAAAATCGGAAGATCGGCGGAAGCCTCCGGGGATGATCCCATCCCCACATCTCCCCTCTGACGTGAGCGCGCCCACAAATCCGCGCGGGCGACCGCCGGGCCAAAAGGGCCGCGCAGGGATCGGGCCGGGAGTCTCGGCCCGCGCTATCCACATAGAGGGGCCTCGTGCGGTTTTGCCCCCAAACGAGCGATCAGCAACCTGCAGTCAGCGGTCAACGGCTGACGGCTGCATGCTGACGCCTGACGGCTACATTCGGGAGGAATGCTCATGTGCGGCATTGTGGGATACATCGGTCCCCGCGACGCAACGCAGATCATCATGGACGGCCTGCGCCGTCTGGAATACCGCGGGTATGATTCCGCGGGCATCGCCATACTTCAAGAGGGCCGCCTGGCCGTGCGCCGCGACGCCGGCAAACTGGCGAACCTCGCCGCCATCCTGGAACGCGACCCTGTCCACGGCCCCATCGGCATCGGCCACACGCGCTGGGCCACCCACGGCAGGCCCAACCAGCGCAATGCGCACCCCCACACCGACTGCACCGGCGAGATCGTCGTCATCCACAACGGCATCGTGGAGAACTTTATGGCGCTGAAGGCCGAACTCCAGGCCGAGGGGCATGAGTTTCGCTCCGACACCGACACCGAGGTCATCGTGCACCTGGTGGAGAAGTACTACCAGGGCGACATTGCCGAGGCGGCGCGGGCGGCGTTCCAGCGGCTTCGCGGCGCTCATGCCATCGTTGTCATGACCTCGCGGGAGCCGGACCGCCTGGTGGCGACCCGCATCGGCAACGCGGGCGGCGTAACGGTGGGCCTGGGTGACGGCGAGATGTTCCTGGCCTCGGACATCCCCGCCATCCTGGAGCACACGCGGCGCATGGTCTTTCTGGAAGACCGCGAGATGGCCGTGGTTACCCGATGGGGCGCGGAATACTTCCGCCTGACGGGCGAGCCGGTCGCCAAGTCGCCCCACACCGTGCCCTACGACCCCGTGGCGGCGGCCAAGGGCGAGTACAAGCACTTCATGCAGAAGGAAATCTACGAACAGCCGCGCGCCGTAACCGATACCATCCGCGGGCGCGTGGACTTTGAGACCGGCGAGATCATTCTGGCGGAAGTGGGCATCACCGCCGAGCAGGCCAGGGCTTTGGACCGCGTGGTCATCGTGGCGTGCGGCACGTCGGCCTACGCGGGGCTTGTGGGCAAGTTCATGCTGGAATCCCTGGCGGGCCTGCCGGTAGAGGTGGACTACGGCTCGGAGTTCCGCTACCGCGACCCGCATATCACCCCGCGGACGCTGGTGGTAGCCATCACCCAGTCGGGCGAGACGGTGGACACCCTGGCGGCCATGGAGGAGGCGCGCCGCAAGGGGGCCGCGATCGTGAGCATCGTCAACGTGGTGGGGAGCATGGCGGCGCGCGTGTCCGACGGGGTGATCTACATGCAGGCGGGGCCGGAGATCGGCGTCGCGTCCACCAAGGCGTTCACGGCGTCGCTGGTGGACCTGTACCTGCTGGGCATGTACCTGGGGCAGAAGCGGGGGCTTCTGGACAAGGAGCGGTCGCTGGCCCTGGCCCAGGACCTGGCCGAACTGCCCAACCTGATGGGGAACGTGCTGTCCAACGGACACGAGTACGAGGCGCTGGCCCAGCGGTTCTACGAGAAGAGCGATTTTCTGTACCTGGGGCGCGGCATCAATTATCCGATTGCCCTGGAGGGCGCGCTGAAACTCAAGGAAATCTCCTACATCCACGCCGAGGGCTACCCGGCGGGCGAGATGAAACATGGCCCCATCGCCCTGATTGACGACCACATGCCGGTCATGGTCATCGCCATCCGCGACCGCGTGTACGAGAAGATCATGGGCAACGTGGAGGAGGTCAAGGCACGCAACGGCATCGTGCTGGCGCTGGGCACGCAGGGCGACACGCACCTGGCCGAGAAGGCCGACCACGTGCTGTACGTGCCGCCCCTGCCCGAACTCCTGTCGCCGGTGGTTACGGTCATCCCACTACAACTGTTCGCGTACCATATGGCAGTGCGGCGCGGGTGCGATGTGGATCAGCCGCGCAACCTGGCGAAGAGCGTAACGGTGGAATAGGGGGCGTGTCGCGCGGCGCGGCTGGAATCGGCGCTTTGACAGGGCGCAGCGACTGTGCCATACTGCCGGTCGGTACCTCAATACTAAACCGCCCTGAGGAGGCAACATGACGAACGACGCAGATGCCGTGGTGGAACATGCCCGCCGCGTCTTCCTCTCGTGTCATCACTGATCCGAGACCATGGTGATCGCCGTCGGCGATTACTACTTCGGCAAGGCCCCCGAAATCCTCATCCGCGCGGCGTGCCCGCTGGCCGGCGGCGCAGGCTGTTCCTACCAGGAGATGTGCGGCCTCTTGAGCGGCGGCCTGATGATCATGGGCGCACTGCTGGGCCGCGTCTCCGTGGAGGAGAGCGATGAGGCCGTGCAGGCGCTGGCCTGCGAGTACCGCGATCGGTTCCGCGCGCTGGCGGGCCATACGCAGTGCCAGGCCATCCGCGACAGCCTGCCCGATGTGGACAAGCGGTGCGAGCCTATCGTCGTCGGGGCGGTGCGCATCCTGCTGGACATGCTGGCGGGCCAGGGCGTGAAGCCCAGGGCATGATTCCTGGGGAAGGCCCGGTGGCGGCGCTGTCGTTGCTGGCACAGGGCTTCGCGCTGGGCTTCTCCATCGCCGCGCCTGTGGGGCCCATTGGCCTGCTGTGCATCCGCCGCACACTGGCCGAGGGGCGCTCGGCGGGCCTGGCCTCGGGGCTTGGCGCGGCGACTGCGGACGCGCTGTACGGCAGTGTGGCCGCGTTCGGCCTGAATGCCCTTTCCGGCTTTCTGGTGGGGCATCAGGGCGAACTGCGGTTCGCCGGGGGCGCGCTGTTGCTGTACCTGGGCGCGAGGGCCTTCTTCGCGGCGCCCGCGCGGCACGCGGCCCCGTCGCGTGCGCGTGGCCTCGTCGGGTCGTACCTGTCCACGTTTGCCCTCACGCTGACCAATCCGGTAACCATCCTGGCTTTTGTGGCCGCCTTCGCCGGGCTTGGGCTGGCCGGTACGAGCGGGGATCCCGGGCGGGCGGCCGCGCTCGTGATCGGGGTGTTCCTCGGGTCGGCGGCATGGTGGGCGGTGCTCAGCGGCGGCGTATCCCTACTGCGCGACCGATTTTCGGCGCGGCTGATGACGTGGGTACACCGCGCCTCCGGCATCCTGATCGCGGGATTTGGCGTTGCCGCCCTGATTGGCCTCCTCGTGTGAGTTGGCGCGCAGGCGCGGCCCGGGCCGCATTGGCGCTGCGGAGTTTGGCTTCGGAGTCCGTTGGTAGCCCCGCTGGTCCTGCCATCACGGGCGGAGCCCCTCGGTGGGATGTTGACCGCGGAGGGGGTTTGGAACACGAAAGGCGCGAAAGGGCGCGAGAGACACGAAAGGGTTTCCCCGCACCCTAACCCTGGCTGGCGGAAGGCTGGCTAGGGCGAGGGGGTGAGCGCATCCGCGGTTACTGTCGGGTGGCACCTTTCGCCGCTTCACGGTTCGGATGGGCGCCTGCCTAGCCCAGCAGTCGCCGACGCATCCACAGGTACATGGCGCCGGGCAGCAAGACCATCAGCGCCAGCGTCAGGACAAAGGCCGGGTTGTCCGTCCACGGGGCAAGGCCCGAAGCGACCGGGCCGAAGAAGTTCATCCCGAAGAAACTGGCGATGAACGAGATGGGCATGAACAGCGTCGTGATGAGCGTGAGCGTCTTCATCACGTCGTTGAGGCGATTGTTCACCACCGAGAGGTAGGTATCCAGCACGCCGCTGACCAAGTCGCGCATGGACTCGTTGATGTCGTGCAGGCGCACCAGGTGGTCGTACACGTCGCGGAAGTACAGGCGTCCGCGCGCGTCCACCACCTCGTAGTCGTCGCGGGCCAGTTTGTTCAGCACCTCGCGCTGGGGTGCGATGATGCGCCGCAGGTTGAGGAGCGCGCGTTTCAAGGCCAGGAGCCGCTCCAGGGTGGCCGTCCGCAGGGCCTCGCCCAGCACCTGGTCTTCTATGCGGTCTATGGCCACATCAATCTCCTCAAATACGGGCATGTAGCCCGCCACGATTTCGTCCGCAATGCGGTACGCCAGATAGACCGCGCCGCGCGACGTGTGGCGCTCGTCGCGCTGGCAGGATGTCCACACCCGATCCAGCGCCGACACGGGCATGTCGCGGTGGGTAACCAGGTAGTTCTTGCCCAGGAACACGTCCACTTCCAGCGTGTCTACGTGCTCGCCGCCGTCGGTGTCAAAGGCAACCGCGTGCAGGACGATGTACAGATACTCGCCCCAGTCGTCCAGTTTGGGCACGTGGGACTCCTGGAGCGCGTCGTCCACGGCCAGCGGGTCAAAGTGGAACACGTTGCGCAGGATGGGTTCGCAGTCTTCCGGGCGTTCGCCGACGAAATCCGCCCACAACAGCCCATCTCCCTGGGCGAGGATGGCGGCGAACTCCTCGGGCCGCACGTCGGTGCGCAGTTTGCCGTCTCGGGCGCGGTACACGGTGCGAATCATAGGGCCTCCTGAGCGGTGTCGGGTGCTGGGAATCAGTGTAGCACATGCGCGCCGTAAGTTCAATTCGCGGTGCGCAGGGGCAGCAGTTCTCAATACGGCTTTCTCATTCCGGCGTGGGTCGCCAAGCCCGGCCGAAGACCCTCGTTATCGTGAGGTTCGCGGCCCGCGGACGGCCGGGGTGTTGACCCAGGTCGGGCCGAGTATATAATACGGGCATGGACGGAGGCGTGTATCTTCTCGTGCTTCATCTCCCCCGCGCGCGCAGGTTGACGGTGGGGGCGCTGGGGGTGTTCCACTTCCCCGCAGGCTGGTACGTGTACGTCGGCTCGGCGCATGGGCCGGGCGGCGTGGATGCCCGCCTGCGCCGCCACCGGTCGCTGCGCAAGGCCCTGCGCTGGCACGTGGACTACCTGCGCGCCGCGGCCCGCTGGGTGGAGGCGTGGGCGG
>FWPV01004445.1_pt1 | contig 29812 bp, 27 predicted proteins | sample 2228371 | NCBI WGS metagenome assembly FWPV01 (sample SAMEA103939776, study PRJEB20133) | metagenome | reverse complement strand
ATCGAGCCCTCGGCCAACACCGAACCTTCGGCAAGACAGGTGACCTTGACCCCGAGATCGCGAATGAAGCCCATGTCGTGTTCGACGACGACGACCGAACGGGTCCGGGCGATTTCCTTGAGCAGGATCGCCGTCTCCGCCGTCTCCGCGTCGGTCATGCCGGCCACCGGTTCGTCGACCAGCAGAAGCTTCGGCTCCTGCGCCAAGAGCATGCCGATCTCCAGCCACTGCTTCTGGCCATGGGAAAGATTGGCGGCGAGGTCCTGGGCGCGCGCGCTCAGCCGCACCGTGTCGAGGATTTCCTCGATGCGCAGCTTGTCCTCTGCCGTCAGCCGGTAGAACAGCGTGCCGAACACGCCGCGGTCGCGGTTGAGCGCCAGTTCGAGATTGTCCCATACGGTATGGCTCTCGAACACGGTCGGCTTCTGGAACTTGCGGCCGATGCCAAGCTGGGCGATCTCCGCCTCGTCCTTCTTGGTCAGGTCCACCTCGCCGTTGAAGAACACCTCGCCGCTGTCGGGCCGCGTCTTGCCGGTGATGATGTCCATCATCGTCGTCTTGCCGGCGCCGTTCGGGCCGATGATGGCGCGAAGCTCGCCGGGCTCCACGACGAAGGACAGCGAGTTCAACGCCTTGAAGCCGTCGAAGGAGACGGACACGCCGTCGAGATAGAGGATGCTCGTCGGTTTCCTGTCGCTCATGGCCTTCACTCCGCCGCCTGGCCGACCGGCAGCGCCGCGTCGGTTGCCTTGTCATTGTTGGCGGCATCGTCCGCCGCCTTGCGCTCGCGCCGCGCCGCCAGCCGCTGCTGGATCGTGCCGACCACGCCCTTCGGCAGAAACAGCGTCACGCCTATGAACAGCCCACCCAGCGCAAACAGCCAGAGTTCCGGGAAGGCGCCGGTGAAATAGCTTTTTCCCGCATTGACCATCAGCGCGCCGATGATCGGTCCGATCAGCGTGCCGCGCCCGCCGACGGCGGTCCAAACCACCACTTCGATCGAATTGGCGGGGGCAAATTCGCCTGGGTTGATGATGCCGACCTGCGGCACGAACAACGCCCCGGCAATGCCGGCCATCATTGCCGAGACGACGAAGGTGAAGAGCTTGATGTTCTCGACCCGGTAGCCGAGGAAGCGCACGCGGCTTTCGGCGTCGCGCACGCCCACCAGCACCTTGCCGAACTTGGAGCGCACGATCACCGAGGCGATCACGAGGCAGAGCGACAGCATGATCGCCGAGAGCGCGAAGAGCACGGCGCGCGTGCCGTCGGCCTGCACGTTGAAGCCGATGATTTCCTTGAAGTCGGTGAGCCCGTTATTGCCGCCGAAGCCCATGTCGTTGCGAAAGAAGGCCAAGAGCAGCGCATAGGTCATCGCCTGGGTGATGATCGAGAGATAAACGCCGTTCACTCTGGAGCGGAAGGCGAACCAGCCGAACACGAAGGCCAGCAGGCCGGGCACGAACAGCACCATGATCATGGCAAACCAGAACATGTCCATGCCGTGCCAGAACCATGGCAGTTCCTTCCAGTTGAGGAAGACCATGAAGTCCGGCAGGATCGGATTGCCGTAGACGCCGCGGCTGCCGATCTGGCGCATCAGATACATGCCCATGGCATAGCCACCGAGCGCGAAGAAGGCGCCGTGGCCGAGCGAGAGAATGCCGCAATAGCCCCAGACCAGATCGAGCGCCAACGCCAGCAGCGCATAGCAGAGATATTTGCCCATCAGCGACACGGCATAGGTCGGTATATGGAAAAAGCTGTCAGGCGGGGTGAGCAGGTTGAGCGCCGGGACGATGATCGCCACGCCGAGAAGAATGGCGACGGCGACGAGGATCTTGCCTTCGAGTGCCCTGAAGATGAAACCCGTGATCATGCTTCCACCGCCCTTCCCTTGAGCGCGAAGAGGCCGCGCGGTCGTTTCTGGATGAAGAGGATGATCAGCACGAGCACGAGGATCTTGCCGAGCACGGCGCCGACCGAGGGTTCGAGGAACTTGTTGAGCACCCCGAGCGACAGCGCGCCGACGAAGGTCCCCCAGAGATTGCCGACACCGCCGAACACCACGACCATGAAACTGTCGATGATGTAGGCCTGGCCGAGGTTCGGCGAAACGTTGTCGATCTGGGAAAGGGCCACGCCGGCGATCCCGGCGATGCCGGAGCCGAGCGCGAAGGTGAAGGCGTCGACCCAGGGCGTGCGGATGCCCATGGACGAGGCCATGCGCCGGTTCTGCGTGACGGCGCGCATCTGCAACCCGAAGGCGGACCGCTTCATCAGCGCGAGCAGGGCAAAGAAAATGGTCAGCGAAAAGAGCACGATCCACAACCGGTTCCAGGTGATCGTCAGCCCACCCAGCGCGAACGAGCCGGACATCCACGACGGATTGCCGACCTCCTGGTTGGTCGGGCCGAAAATGGTGCGGATCGACTGCTGCAGGATCAGCGAAATGCCCCAGGTGGCGAGCAGTGTCTCAAGTGGCCGGCCGTAGAGGAAGCGGATGACGCCGCGCTCGATGACGAGGCCGATCACGGCGGTGACGAGGAAGGCGACCGGCAGCGCGATGGCCAGCGACCAGTCGAACAGGTCCGGATAGGAGGTGCGGATCACCTGCTGGACCATGAAGGTGGAATAGGCGCCGATCATCACCATTTCGCCATGCGCCATGTTGATGATGCCCATGACGCCGAAGGTGATGGCAAGGCCGATGGCGGCCAGCAGCAGGACGGAGCCGAGCGAAATGCCGTACCAGACGTTCTGCGCGGCGTCCCACAGCGCCAGATCGCCCTCGATCGCGGCAATGGCCTTGTCGAGATCGGGTTTCAAGCTCTCGTCGATCGTCGAGGACACGGTCATCAGGATGCCGATCGCCTCGCGCCCGCCGAGCGAGGCGACGGTTTCGATTGCCTGGCGCTTTTCCTCGACCGAACGATCGGAGGCGAGCAGCGAGACGGCGCGCGCCTCTTCCATCCGGGCCCTGACCTCGCTGTCGGTTTCCCTGGCGAGCGCCGTCTCGACGAGATCGAGGTTTTCGGCGCTCGGCGATTGCAGCACCTGCTGCGCCGCCTGCAACCGCACCGTCCTGTCAGGGCTCACGAGCGTCAACCCGCCCAGCGCGGAGCGGATGGCGCGGCGCAGATTGTTGTTGACCTTGATCTTGGTGAAACCCGCCTTCGGCGCTTCGCCGAGGGTTTCACCGGAAAGCGGATCGATGGCGACCAGATTGGAACCGGCGGCCTTGGTGATGACGACCGCGCCATCGGACTTGCGAACATAGAGATCGCCCTCGGCGAAGGCCTCGAGCGCCGGAACGACACGAGCATCACCGGTCGCCGCGATCTGCGTCAGCAGTTCCTCGGCCTGCTTGAAATTGGCCTTGCCCAGCGCGTTGATGAGGTCCTTCGGATCGCTCTGCGCAAAGGATGGCGCGGCGAGGGAGAGGAAGATGAAAAACAGTGTGATGAAACGAACAGGCATTCTCTTGTCCCCCGGATGGCGGGGCGGCGGGAGCTGTCAGCCCCTCATCCGCCTGCCGGCACCTTCTCCCCGCAGGCGGGGAGAAGGCAGGTGCGGCAGCCTCTTCCGCCTCCCCCGATCGTCGAGTGAAGCGTCAGGCACGTCCCCTCTCCCCGTTTACGGGGAGAGGGTTAGGGTGAGGGGCAACTGCCCCAATGCATCAGAGGGATCAGCTACCCTTGCCGCCGCACTTGCCGGAAGCGACGTTGAAGTTGCCGCATTCCATCGGCTTGCGCCAATCGGAGATGAGGTCCTTCGAATCCGGCAGATAGTCGGACCATTCGTCGCCGACAACCGAGGGGGTCTGCTGGACGATTTCGAACTGGCCATCGGCCTGGATTTCGCCGATCAGCACCGGCTTGGTGATGTGGTGGTTCGGCATCACAGTCGAATAGCCACCCGACAGGTTCGGAACGGCGACGCCGATGATGCTATCGAGCACGGCGTCCGTGTCGGTGGTGCCGGCGGCCTCAACGGCCTTCACCCAGGCGTTGAAGCCGATATAGGCGGCTTCCATCGGGTCGTTGGTCACGCGCTTGTCGTTCTTGGTAAAGGCATGCCAGGTCTTGATGAACTCGGCATTGACGTCCGCATCGACGGACTGGAAGTAGTTCCAGGCGGCGAGATGGCCGACCAGCGGCGCGGTGTCGAGACCGGCGAGCTCTTCTTCGCCGACGGAGAAGGCAACGACCGGAATGTCTTCGGCCTTGATACCCTGGTTGCCCAGCTCCTTGTAGAAGGGAACGTTGGCGTCGCCGTTGATGGTCGAGACGACGGCGGTCTTCTTGCCGGCCGAGCCAAACTTCTTGATGTCGGAGACGATGGTCTGCCAGTCGGAATGACCGAAAGGCGTGTAGTTGATCATGATGTCCTCTTCGGCCACGCCCTTGGACATCAGATAGGCCTTGAGGATCTTGTTGGTCGTCTGCGGATAGACGTAGTCGGTGCCGGCAAGGACCCAGCGCTCGACGCCTTCCTCATTGGCGAGATAGTCGACGGCCGGGATCGCCTGCTGGTTCGGGGCAGCACCCGTGTAGAAGATGTTGCGCGAGGATTCCTCACCCTCGTACTGGACCGGATAGAACAGGATCGAATTCAGTTCTTCGAAGACCGGCAGGACCGACTTGCGCGACGACGAGGTCCAGCAACCGAAGACGGCGGCGACCTTGTCCTGCGAGATCAGCTGGCGGGCCTTTTCGGCAAACAGCGGCCAGTCGGAGGCCGGGTCGACGACGACGGCCTCGAGCTTCTTGCCGAGCACGCCGCCCTTCTTGTTCTGCTCTTCGACGAGCATCAGCATGGCGTCCTTGAGCGTCGTTTCCGAGATCGCCATGGTGCCCGACAGCGAATGCAGAACGCCGATCTTGATGGTGTCTTCGGCGGCAAACGCGCCGCTGAATGCCGTCGAGGACAGCATGGCGGCGGCGAGTACGCCCGCGAGTTTCATCTTCATTGCCATTGTCGTGAACCCCTCTTCTTGTTCGCAACCGGTCGGTTAAGGAAGGTTAACCGTTGCTGAAGAGGACTATCCGACGCTGCAGTGCAAAACGTTATACGTCGTTTGACGTAGGTCGGGGGGAAAAGGCGCGCCCGGCGAACAGTGTCCACCCCTTGCCTTTCGGCTCAGAACTGCCAAAACTGCCCGAACAACGATCATCCCCAAAGAGGCGCCAGTTTTTAGGCATGGCCGCTCGGCAACGCATCATTCCGGTTCGCCGCGAGTATAATCGCTGGGTCGCCAACCAGACGCTGGAAGATTATGCTCTGCGCTTCACTGCCAAGGGCGCCCGCCAGTTCTCCTCTAGTCGCATTTCGCAGACGGCCATCGGCGCCATCTCCTTTCTGGCGCTGGAGGCGATCGGCGGCACGATCACGCTGTCCTACGGCACGACCAATGCCTTCTTCGCGATCATCGCCGCAGCCGTCCTCATGCTCGGCGTCGGCCTGCCGATCAGCCGCTATGCGATCCGCCACGGTGTGGACATCGACCTTCTGACCCGCGGCGCCGGCTTCGGCTATATCGGCTCCACCGTCACCTCGCTGATCTATGCCAGCTTCACCTTCATGCTGTTTGCGATCGAAGCCTCGATCATGACCGGTGCGCTGGAGCTCGCCTTCGGCATCCCCTTGTGGATCGGCTACATCATCTCGGCGCTGGTCGTCATCCCGCTCGTCACCTATGGCGTGCGGCTGATCTCGAAGTTCCAGTTGTGGACGCAGCCCTTCTGGATCGTGCTAAATATCCTGCCCTTCGTTTTCATCGCCTTTCTCGACTGGGACAAGGTCGACCTCTGGCGAGCCTTTGCCGGCATCGGCCATTCCAATGCCGAGGTCGGCTCGGCCGCCCCCTTCGATCTTGTCGAATTCGGTGCCGCCTCCGCGGTGATCCTGGCGCTGATGCCGCAGATCGGCGAGCAGGTCGACTTCCTGCGCTTCCTGCCGCCCGAGGGCGGGCGAAGGCTGCACCACCGTTTCGCTGTCTTCCTTGCCGGCTCGGGCTGGGTGGTGCTCGGCGTGCCGAAGCTGCTGGCGGGCTCCTTCCTCGCCGTGCTGACGCTGTCCACCGGCGTTCCGGCACGCGAGGCCGCCGATCCCGCCCACATGTATCTCGCCGCCTTCGGCTACATGATTCCAAACGAGACCGCCGCCCTGCTGCTGATGGCCTGTTTCGTGGTGATATCGCAGCTCAAGATCAACGTGATGAACGCCTATGCCGGCTCGCTCGCCTGGTCGAACTTCTTCTCGCGCCTGACCCACAGCCACCCCGGCCGCGTCGTCTGGCTGGTGTTCAACGTGGCGATAGCCCTTCTGCTGATGGAGCTCGGCATCTACCGGCTGCTCGAGGAGACGCTCGGCATCTTCTCGATCATCGCCATGAGCTGGCTGTGCACGCTGTCGGCCGACCTTTTCATCAACAAGTCGCTCGGCCTTGCCCCGCCCGGCATCGAATTCAAGCGGGCCCATCTCTACGATATCAATCCGGTCGGCTGCGGCACGCTGCTTCTGTCCGCCGGCATTGCCCTCGTCGCGCATTTCGGCCTGTTCGGGCCGCTGATGGCTTCGCTCGCAACCTATGTGACGCTCATCGCCTTCCTGATCTCGCCGCTGATCGCCTGGGGCACGAAGGGCAAGTACTATCTCGCGCGCAAACCGCGCCACAGCTGGAAGAACCAGACCTCGATCACCTGCTCGATCTGCGAACACCCCTTCGAGCCGGAAGACATGGCCTGGTGCCCGGCCTATGCCGCGCCAATCTGCTCGCTGTGCTGCTCGCTCGACAGCCGCTGCCACGACATGTGCAAGCCGCACGCCAAGCTCAACGCCCAGGCGACCTTCGTCGCGGCGCGCTTCCTGCCGGAGAGGGCGCTGGCCTGGCTCCACACCCGTCTCGGCCGTTATGCGCTGACGGCAGTCGTCGCCATCTCGCTGATCGGGGCGATCCTCGCCCTGATCGCTCATCAGGTGGGGCGCGCCTCGCCCGAGACCGCCGATATCGTCAACCGCACCGTGCTGATCGTCTTCATCGTCTCCGCAGTGATCTCCGGCGTGGCCAGCTGGTTTTACGTGCTTGCCCATGACAGCCGCGTGGTGGCGGAAGAGGAATCCTCGCGTCAGAACACACTGCTGCTCAAAGAGATTACCGCCCATCGCAAGACGGATGCGGCCCTGCAGGCGGCCAAGGAGACAGCGGAAGCCGCAAACCGCGCCAAGAGCCGCTACGTCGTCGGCCTGTCCCACGAGCTTCGCACGCCGCTCAACGCCGTGCTCGGTTATGCCCAGATCCTTGAGCGGGACGAGACCATTCCCCCTGCCCGCCAGTCGGCGATCAAGGTCATCCGCCGCTCCGCCGACCATCTTTCGGGTCTCATTGACGGCCTCCTCGACATATCGAAGATCGAGGCGGGGCGCCTGCAGGTCTTCTCCAACGAGCTCAACATCCAGGATTTCCTCGACCAGCTCGTCGATATGTTCGCCCCGCAGGCCGCCGCCAAGGGGCTGGCCTTCGAGCACCAGCGCTCGCGCGCGCTGCCCCTTTATGTGCGCACCGACGAAAAGCGCCTGCGGCAGATCCTCGTCAATCTCCTGTCGAACGCGATCAAGTTCACCGAGGAAGGCTCGATCCGCTTCGAGGTCGGGTATCGCAGCCAGGTGGCGACCTTCACCGTCGCTGACACCGGCCGCGGCATTTCCGAGCGCGATCTGAAGCGCATCTACGAGCCGTTCCAGCGCGGCGAGGCGGACAATGTCCGGCCGATGCCCGGGCTCGGCCTCGGGCTGACCATCACCAAGCTTCTGACCAACACGCTCGGCGGCGAGATCTCGGTGGAGAGCGAGCGCGACAAGGGATCGACCTTCAAGGTGCGACTGATGCTGTCGGCCATCGACCGGCCGAGCACCGCCCCGCAGGCCGAGCGGCGGATCGTCTCCTACACCGGTCCACGCCGGACCATCGTCGTTGTCGACGACAACGAGGATCATCGCGACCTGATGCGCGAAGTGCTGGCGCCGCTCGACTTCGTCATCCTGACCGCCGCCGGCGGCCCGGAATGCCTGACACTGATCGAGGGGGTGCGGCCCGACCTCTTCCTAGTCGACATCCAGATGCCGGGCATGAACGGCTGGCAGCTGGTCGAGAAGCTGCGCGATGCCGGCCAGACCGCCCCGATTCTGATGCTGTCGGCCAATATCGGCGATGCGCCCGGCCCCGGTGGCGAGGGACATGACGATGCCATTGCCAAGCCGGTGGATATCCAGCGGCTGCGCGACAAGCTCGCCATGTATCTCGGCCTTGACTGGATCTATGCCGACGAGCAACCCAGCATCGCGACGGCGGGGGGCAGCGCAGCCGCCGCAGCCGCGCATTCACCCGCCTCGCCCGGACCGGACCACCTCGCCGAACTCTCTCGGCTGAGCGAGATCGGCTATATCCGCGGCATCGAGGCAAAACTTGCGGATCTCGCCAGGATCGAGGACAACAGCGCGTTCGTCGACGCCTCGCGCGGCTATGTCCAGGCCTTCGACATGGCGGGCTTTGCGAGCTTCCTCAAGACCGTTGACGCCAGGGGGGAGAATGGACATGGCTGAGGCCCATCGCCGGCGCGACATCGTGCTGCTCGTCGACGACAGCCCGGAGGCGCTCGGCTTCCTCACCGACGCGCTGGAACAATCGGGATTTTCGGTGCTGATCGCCACATCGGGCCAGGCGGCGCTGTCGATCGTCGACAAGATCAGCCCCGACCTCATCCTGCTCGACGCCGTCATGCCCGGCATGGACGGGTTTGAAACCTGCCGCCGGCTGAAGGCCGACGCCGTCGTCGCCCAGGTGCCCGTCATCTTCATGACCGGGCTCACCGAGACCGAGCACGTGGTCCATGCGCTCGATTGCGGCGGCGTCGACTATCTGACAAAGCCGATCAACATCGACGAACTGCGCGCCCGCATTCGGGTACACCTGTCGAATGCCCGCTCGGCCCAGAGCGCCCGCGTGGCGCTCGATGCGGCAGGCCGCCATCTGATGGCGGTGCGCGCCGACGGTGGTATCCACTGGTCGACGCCACAGGCGACCCGGCTGGCCGACAGCGCCACCGGCACGGCGAACGGGCTCGAACTGGTCGCCGGCGCGATCGCCGGCTGGATGGCGCGCCGCGATGGCCAGACGACCAGTGAGGCCGCCTTCTCCTTCACGCCCGCCGGCGGACGGGAGATCCAGCTCGGCTATCTCGGGGACCTTGGTCTCGACGAATATCTCTTCCGGCTGACGCTTGCCAATGCCCGTCACGAGGACGAGATCCTGCGCGGACAGTTCGGGCTGACCCAGCGCGAGGCGGAAGTGCTGCTGTGGATTGCGAAGGGCAAGGCCAACCGCGACATTGCCGACATCCTCGGCCTCTCGGCCCGCACCGTGAACAAGCATCTCGAGCAGATCTACGTGAAGCTCGGCGTCGAAAACCGCGCCTCGGCCGCGGTCAAGGCGGCGCATGTGCTGCATGTGGATTAGGGACGCACGTCCGAGCGTTAGCAGAGCCCCTCTGGCCTGCCGGCCATCTCCCCCACAAGGGGAGAGAAGAGTCGCGGTATCGCTCTGCCCCCGTGAGACAGTGGCGCGGGGCGCTAAAGCCCCTTCCCCCGTGGGGAGGGGTCGGGGAGGGGGTTCTTGCCCCCTATAGCGCCTTGGCCTGTTCGCGCAGCACGTATTTCTGGATCTTGCCGGTGGAGGTCTTCGGCAGGGGCCCGAACACCACCGTCTTTGGCGCCTTGAAATGCGCCATGTTGGCGCGGCAGAACGCGATCAGTTCCTTTTCGGTGACGGTCGCGCCCGGCTTCAGGCCGACAAAGGCGCAAGGGGTCTCGCCCCACTTCTCGTCGGGACGCGCCACGATCGCCGCCTCCATCACGGCCGGATGGCGATAGAGCACGCCCTCGACCTCGATCGAGGAAATGTTCTCGCCGCCGGAGATGATGATGTCCTTCGAGCGGTCCTTGATCTCGATATAGCCGTCCGGATGGCAGACGGCGAGGTCGCCGGAATGGAACCAGCCGCCGGCAAAGGCCTTGGCCGAGGAGGACGGGTTCTTGAGATAGCCGCGCATGACATTGTTGCCGCGGAAGAATATCTCGCCCATCGTCTCGCCGTCGCTCGGCACCGGCTCCAGCGTTTCCGGATCGGCGACCATCAGGCCGTCGAGAACCGAATAACGCACGCCCTGGCGCGCCTTGAGTCGCGCCTTCTCGGAGATGTCGAGTTCATTCCACTCGTCATGCCAGGCGCAGACGACGGCCGGACCGTAGGTTTCGGTCAGACCATAGGCATGGGTCACATCGAAGCCGAGTTCTTCCATCGCCTGGATGACGGCGGCCGGCGGAGCGGCACCGGCGGTCATGACGCTGACCTTGTGGTCGATGCCGGCCTTGAGCTCGTCCGGCGCATGGGCGATCAGGTTGAGCACGATCGGCGCGCCGCAGAAATGCGTAACCCTCTCGTTCTTGATGAGGTCGTAGATCGGCTCGACGCGCACGGCGCGCAGGCAGACCGAGACGCCGGCCGCGGCCGCGATCGTCCAGGGGAAGCACCAGCCGTTGCAGTGGAACATCGGCAGGGTCCACAGATAGACCGGGTGATTGGCCATGTTCCAGGTGAGGATATTGCCGATGGCATTCAGGTAGGCGCCGCGGTGATGATAGACGACACCCTTCGGATCGCCGGTCGTGCCTGAAGTGTAGTTGAGACTGATCGCATCCCATTCGTCGGCGGGGCGCTCCCAGCGGAAATAGGGGCTGCCCTCGGTCAGCAGGTCGTCATAGGTTGCGCTTCCGACGCGATGACCGCCCTCGAAGCTTGGGTCGAGAATGTCGATCACCTCGATCGGCCGGCCGGCAATGTGCACCGCGCGCTCGGCGACATCGGCGAATTCCGGATCGACGATCAGCATGCGCGCTTCGCCGTGGTTGAGGATGAAGGCGATGGCCTCGGCATCGAGGCGGGTGTTGATGGCATTGAGAACCGCGCCGACCATGGGGACGGCGAAATGGCATTCGAACATTTCCGGAATGTTGGCGGCGATCACCGCCACCGTATCGCCCTTGCCGATGCCGCGCCCTTCCAGCGCGCTGGCGAGGCGACGCACGCGGTCATAGGTCTGCGCCCAGTTGCGACGGACTTCTCCATAAACCACCGCGGTGCGCCCCGGATAGACGAAGGCAGCACGCTCGATGAAGCTGAGCGGCGTCATCTGCGAAAAGTTGGCGGCGTTCTTGTCGAGTTCGCGGTCGTAGATGCCCTCGCCGGCCGCAGTGACGAAACCTTGCATGATGATCGATCCTCCCAGTTCTTCAAAGCGGGAGGCAGTATTGCCGAAACCATCCGCATCGCAATCGCAAAGTGCCGTGCATGCGACGAAGGACGAAGATCGGCGTGGACAGGCGCAAGAAACGCAAATGGCCCGGCTGTGAAGCCGGGCCATCCGATGCAAGTCTGCATTCCGGCCGTCAGACGGCCAGGACGATTACTTGTTCTGCAGGTAGGTGTACTTGCCGTCGGCACCCTTCTGCCAGGTGTACATGACGTAGTCCGGACGAGTGATGTCGCCCTTTTCGTTGAAGCCCAGCTCGCCGATAACGGTCGTGTACGGACCCTTTTCCTTGAGAGCGGCAGCAACGGCTTCCGGATCGTTCGAGCCGGCCTTCTTGGCGGCGTCGGCGATGACCTGGAGAGCAGCGTAGGAGTACAGCGTGTAGGCTTCCGGTTCGAAACCAGCGTCGCGGAACTTCTTGACGGCTTCAGCAGCGTTCGGGTTCAGGCGCGGATCCGGCGGGAAGGTCATCAGCGTGCCGTTGACGGCGTCGCCGGCGATCGAAGCCAGTTCGTTCGAGGTGATGCCGTCGCCCGACATCAGAACGGCCTTGAGGCCCTGGTCAGCCATCTGACGCATGATCAGACCGGCTTCGGTGTGCAGACCGCCGAAGTAGACGAGGCCAACGCCGGCTTCCTTCATCTTGGCGATGAGGGCGGAGTAGTCCTTTTCACCAGCGGTGATGCCTTCGTACATGGCTTCGGTGATGCCGAGGCCGTTCATCGCCTTCTTGGTTTCGTCGGCGAGGCCCTGACCATACGGGGTCTTGTCGTGAACGACGGCAACCTTCACGTCCTTGAAGTTGTCGGCGATGTACTTGCCGGCAACGGCGCCCTGCTGGTCGTCACGACCGCAGACGCGGAAGGTGTTCCACATGCCACGCTCGGTGAAGACCGGGTTGGTAGCAGCCGGGGTGACTTCGAGGATGCCGTTTTCGGCGTAAACTTCCGAAGCCGGGATCGAAACGCCCGAGTTGAAGTGACCGACGACGAACTTGACGCCGTCAGCAGCGAACTTGTTGGCAACCGAAACGCCCTGCTTGGCGTCCGACACGTCGTCGCCCAGAACGATCTTGATCTGCTCGCCGTTGATGCCGCCAGCAGCGTTGATGTCGGCAGCTGCCTGCTCGGCACCCTTCTGGAGCTGAGCACCGAAAGCTGCGTTCGGGCCGGTCATCGGGCCGCCGACGCCAATCAGCAGGTCCGCCCAGGCGTTGCCGCTGAAGGCAACCATTGCCGTCAGCGCAACGGCTGAAAGAAGAGACTTCTTCATTTTGTTACTCCCAATTATTAGGTGGGTTAGGTTTGAAAAACCCTGCGCAATACCCACCATGACTGCGCCGGAAAAGCTGTTCCACTCTTTTGAAAGCTCACGCTTTTCACGCCCATGTGAGGCGAGAAAAACGCGGCTGTCAATCTTTCTTCTTCCACGAAAAGGCAGAGGTCTTTTCGTATAACCAGTAGTAGTTGTTCACCATCTGCGCAGTGCGCCGGGTGCGGAAACCCGTGATGGAGAAAGCCAGCAGAACCACGACGTCAATGCCGTAGAGCAGCGGGCTAATCATCGGCCCCTGGAACAGGGCGAAATGCAGGAAGCGCATCACCAGACCGAGGAGCAGGGTGTAGACGATGACCGTCGGATAACCCTGCCAGCCCTCGGCAACGGCCTTGCCCGTGCGCCACGCGGTCCAGAAACCGAGCAGGAGCACGAGGACGCGCAGCACGTAGCGGACGCCGGTATCGCTTTCGAAAAACAAGCCTTGCATAATCTATTCTCCCTGCCCGCTCAGTGGTGGCCGCCTTCGAGATAGGCCGCGCGGACCGAGGGATCCGCGAGCAGTTCCTTGCCCGTGCCGCTCATCGTGACCTTGCCGTTGACCATGACATAGGCCCGGTCGGAGAGCTTCAGGGCGGCAAAGGCGTTCTGCTCGACGAGGAAGACGGTCAAGCCCTCTTCCTGGTTGAGCTTCTTGATCGCCTCGAAGATGCCCTTGACGATCAGCGGCGCGAGACCCAGCGACGGCTCGTCGAGCAGAAGAAGCTTGGGCCGGGCCATCAGCGCACGACCGATGGAGAGCATCTGCTGCTCGCCGCCGGACAGCGTGCCGCCGCGCTGGCTCTGGCGCTCCTTCAGACGCGGGAACATGGCGAAGATCTTCTCCACGTCCTCGTCGAAGTATTTCAGGTTGTCGAGGCCGGCGCCCATCTGGAGGTTTTCCATGACGGTCATGCGCGGGAAAATGCGACGACCTTCCGGCGACTGTGCAATGCGGCGCCGCGCGATCAGGTGGGTCGGCATCTTGGTGATGTCAGTGCCGTCGAAGATGACCTTGCCGGCGCGGGCCTGCGGGCTGCCGCAGATGGTCATCATCAGCGTCGACTTGCCGGCGCCGTTGGCACCGATCAGGCTGACGATCTCACCCTGGCGAACCTCAACATCGACCCCGCCCAGTGCGCGGATGTTGCCGTAATAGGTCTCGACGCCCTCGACTTTCAGAAGCGGTTCAGAAGACATCAGTTCTGGCCTCCCGAAACGGCTTCGACTTCATGGATTGCTTCATCCAATTCCTCGTCCTCGACACCCAGATAGGCCGCAATGACCTTCGGGTCGTTCTTTACGTGGTCCGGCGTGCCGTCCGAAATCTTCTGCCCGTATTCGAGCACGACGACGTGGTCGGAGATTTCCATGACGACCGACATGTCGTGTTCGATGAGCAGCAGCGAGGTACCTTCATCCCGGATGGTGCGCAGAAGCGTGTTCAGCGCCAGCGATTCCTTCGGATTGAGGCCAGCTGCCGGTTCGTCGAGGCAGAGCAGTTCCGGTCCGGTGCACATGGCGCGGGCGATTTCCAGACGGCGCTGGGCGCCATAGGGCAGATCACCGGCCGGGTCGTCGGCCCGATCGGTCAGATCGGCCTTGTCGAGCCAGAACTTGGCCTTGTCGATCGCCTCGGCAGCGGCCCGCTTGTAGGCCGGAAGCCCAAGCAGACCGAGCACCGTGTAACCGGAGGCCTTCATCAGCGCGTTGTGCTGGGCAACCAGCAGGTTCTCAAGAACGGTCAGGCCCGAAAACAGGCGGATGTTCTGGAACGTGCGGGCGACCTTCGCCTTCTTGGTGATCTCGAAGTCCGGCAGACGCTCGAGGAGATATTCCGCCCCGCCCTTCTGGCGAAGCGTGATCATGCCCATCGTCGGCTTGTAGAAGCCGGTGATGCAGTTGAACACCGTGGTCTTGCCGGCGCCGTTCGGTCCGATCAGCGCGGTGATCTCGCCGCGCTTGGCTTCGAAGGAGAAGTCGTTGATGGCCATCAGGCCGCCGAACTTCATCGACAGATGCTCGACTTTCAGGATCGTATCTTTGGTCATCGTATTGGTTCCGGAAGACATCAGCCGTGACCTTCCTTGGTAAAGCTACCCGAGACGGCCTTACTCTCCTTGAGGAAGGCGGTCGGTTGACGCGAGCCGACGAAGCCGCGCGGCTTGAACAGCATGACGACGACCATGGCCATGCCGAAGATCAGCATGCGGTAAAGTTCAGGGGTAAAGTCCGGTCCGAAGACGTGCTTCAGGAATTCCATCTCGCGCAGCAGTTCCGTGCCACCGACCATGACGACGGCCGCAACCGCAATGCCCGTCAGCGAACCCATGCCGCCAAGGACGACGATGGCGAGGATAACGGCCGATTCCAGGAAGACGAAGCTTTCCGGAGAGACAAAGCCCTGGCGGGCGGCGAAGAACGAACCTGCGAAACCGCCGAACATGGCGCCGATGGCAAAGGCCGTCAGCTTGGTCGTGACCGTGTTGATGCCGAGCGAACGGCAGGCGATTTCGTCTTCGCGAAGCGCTTCCCATGCGCGACCGATCGGCATGCGGCGCAGCTTGATCGTCACATAGGCGGTCAGGAGGCAGAGCGCCAGGATGAGATAGAAGAGGAAGATCTTGTAGTAGCCGGCCGACATCGGCAGGCCGAACATCTTGGCAAAACCATCCGGCGAGGCATCGAACTTGATGCCGAACAGGGTGGCCTTCGGAATGCCGGAGACGCCGAACGTACCCTTGGTGACGTCCGTCCAGTTGATCAGCACCAGACGAATGATTTCACCGAAGGCGAGCGTGACGATCGCCAGATAGTCGCCGCGCAGGCGCAGGACCGGGAAGCCGAGGATAATGCCCCAGAAGGCAGCCAGAATACCCGACAGCGGCAGCAGGACCCAGAAGGACAGGCCGAACTGCTGCGACAGCAGAGCATAGGAATAGGCGCCGACCGCATAGAAGGCGACATAGCCGAGGTCGAGCAGACCGGCGAGGCCGACGACGATGTTCAGGCCCCAGGCGAGCATGACGTAGATCAGGATCTGGATGCCGAAGTTGTCGACGTATTTCAGCGCGCCCTGCATGCCGGTCAGGGCGACGATGACCGGCGGGTAGAGGAAGAGCGCCAGGAGAGCGATCTTCAGGAAGTGCTGGTGGAAGAACGAGGGCTTGGCCTCGATCTCATGCACCGGCATTTCGGAGAGCCGTTCCTTGCGAGCCCTGTTCCAGGGATGGAAGAAGCCGACGATCAGGAAGCGGCCGACGGCGGCGACGCCGACGAAGATCGCCAGAAGACCCCAGCGCGGATACCAGATCAGCGCATTGCTCATGTCCTGATCGGTCTTGATGCCGACATAGAGGATGAACAGACCGAGCGAGAGGAGACCGGCGAAAATGCCTTCTTTGAACGCGCGCGCAAGGGTGCCGGATTGAGACGTGCCGGCCACGTTTGCAGAATTTGCCATTGGATCAGACCTTCTCGACTTCGGGTCGGCCAAGGATACCGGTCGGCTTGAAGATCAGCACGAAGGCCAGGATGGCGAAGGTAGCGACATCCTTGTAGGCGATGCTGAAATAGGCAGACCAGAGCGACTCGATGAGGCCGATCAGCAGGCCACCGAGAACGGCACCCGGCAGCGAGCCGATACCGCCGAGAACGGCTGCCGTGAACGCCTTGACGCCCGGAATGAAGCCGTCACCGAAGGAGGCGACGCCGTAGTACATCAGGTACATGGTACCGGCGACTGCAGCGAGGGCTGCACCCATGACGAAAGTGATCGAAATGGTCCGGTCGACATCCACGCCGAGGAGAGCCGCCATCTTGCGATCCTGCTCGGTGGCGCGCTGGGCACGGCCGAGGGGCGTCTTGTTGACGATGTACCAGAAGGCGAACAGCAGGACCGAGGTGACGACCACGATGATCAGCTGCTTCAGCGAAATCGTGATGGCACCAAAATGGTAGACGTCGCTCACCAGCGCCGGGATCGGTTTGTTGCGCGGACCCTGGGTAACCTGGATGAAGTTGGACAGCGCGATGGACATGCCGATCGCGGTGATCAACGGAGCCAGGCGGAAAGAACCGCGCAACGGCCGGTAGGCCACCCGTTCAATCGTCCAGTTCCATAGACCCGTCATCAGCATCGCGACCACCAGCATGACCAGCAGCAGCAAGGCCACAGGCAGACCGGCGAAGAACGATGTCAGGATCAGGAAGACGATGAGAGCGGCAAAGCCGCCGAGCATGAAAATGTCACCATGGGCGAAGTTGATCATGCCGATGATGCCATAAACCATCGTATAGCCGATTGCCACCAAGCCATAGATGGATCCAAGAGTCAGCCCGTTGATGAGCTGCTGGATGAAATACTCCATTACCAATCCCCCGGACGCGAGCTTTTTGTGCGTCCCTTTTTATGTTGTCCCCTGGCGGGGTTCTTAACATGCTCGGATTTGATAGCGTTTTCGGCAAAAATGTGAAGTCCAAAAACTAGGCAGCGCGCATTTTGCCGCCATTTGCTAACAGTTTGGTGCTTTAATCGGCAAGATCATTAAAAAAACGGCATAAAATGCGAAAAAAATGGATAGCGCCGATTTTTCCACGGACAGCTTTTCGCCATCTTTCGGCTGCAAGGGCCCTGCTTCCCCAAGCTATGCGAAAACGCATGGCTGACGACGATGCCGGACTCGCGTCCCGGAAGGCCAAGTTTCTCAGGGTACATTAGCGAGGAACGGGCAAAGTCGCCAATCACATTGTGACGGCCGATGCTCCAAACGCGCCATCACCGAAGACCGAGGACCGGCCAGATCCGCAGCCCGGCGCTGCCGAGGCACTGCAAATGCGGGGAAATTGATCGCGAAAAAGCACGCCTTTTCAACGCTTCCATAGCGCAAACATCCACGCCCCGAAAAACGACCGCAAGATCCGTCGTTGAGAAACGGCCAGAAGGAGAAAGCGGTCATGTCGGAGAAAACGGTCAATCTTGCCCTGCCCTACATCATGCCGGCGCAGGCGCAGAAGCACGTCACCCACAACGAGGCCCTGCAGCGGCTCGATGCCACCGTGCAGCTGGTGATCACGGCCCGGCAGGCGAGCCCGCCGGCCCTGCCGATCGAGGGGGAGTGCTTCTGGGTGCTTGCCGGCGCAACCGGTCCGTGGAGCGGACGCACGGGCCGCCTTGCCTTCCGCCAGGACGGTGAATGGCTCTTCATCGTCCCGCAGGTCGGCTGGTGCGCCTTCGATCGCAGCGACGAGCGCTTGAAGATCTTCAGCGGCGCCGACTGGATCGATACCCCCCTGCCCGCGATCCTCCAGGTGACGGCACTCGGCGTCGGCGCCACGCCGGACAGCGCCAACCGGCTGGCCGTTTCGGCCGCTGCCACGCTGTTGACCCATGCCGGTGACGATCACCGGCTGAAGATCAACAAGGCGGCGAGCAGCAATACCGCGTCGCTTCTGTTCCAGTCGGGCTGGCAGGGCAAGGCGGAAATGGGGCTTGCCGGCGACGACCGCTTCTCGGTCAAGGTGAGCCCCGACGGCGCCGCCTGGACGACGGCGCTGGCAATCACGCCGCAGGGCGTGGTCCAGACCGAGCAGAGGCCGCTGGCGCGGGCGGCGCGCACGGCCGGCTCCTATAGCCCGGCCGACGGCAGCACGACGGGCTTTGATGACCTCTCTTTGTCCGCCGGCGGTTTTGCCCTCGGCGGCACCCTCGGATCGGGTGTCGGGCGCGGTCTCGTCGTGCCCCTCGCCGGAAACTATCTCCTGAGCCTCACCGTCGAGGCCCAGACGTCGTCCGGCCATACAGCGACGCTGCGCCGCAACGGATCGGAGGATCTCTTGAGGGTCAAGGGTACGGTCGGCACACAGTCGGCCACCGTGCTTGCGGCCCTTGCCGCGGGTGACGAGCTGAGCCTGCAGCACGGCGGAACGGCGCTTCTGGTCTGCGGACGCGGGCGCACGGAGCTCTCAGCCTTCCTGCTTTAGGCGAAAGCGGATGAGTCAGCCGGCCGGGGTCGCGTGCGCCCCGGTCGCACGTTCAAAGAAGGCGGAAGCGGCAGGCGCGCGCCACGGCCTGCATACGGTTGACGGAATCGAGCTTGCGCATCGCGCTCTTCAGGTAGCTGACGACCGTGTGGCTTGAGATCGCCAGGATGATGGCGATCTCGTCGCTGCTCTTGCCGGCCGCCGACCAGCGGAGGCACTCGATCTCGCGGGCCGACAATTTTTCCCGCGGGCCATCCTTGTGGGCGATCCGGGCGGAGCAGGCGTCGAGCAGTTCCACGCAGTCGAAATAGAAGGCCGAGACCTCCTGACGGTCAAGTTCGGCGCGATCGCCGGAGAAGACGAAGACGTAATGCGCGAGCCCGGCATCATGAATGGAGAAGGCAAGGCTCGAACCGAGGCCAGCCTCCTTGAAGGCGGTGACAAGGGCGGCATCCCCGTCCTTGTCGCGGCCGTCCACGAAGACGGAAGCATCGGAATGAAACGGCACGATGCTTTGCTTCAGCCTTGCGACCAGCTGGCTCGAGGCAAACGGGTCTTCCGTGCGGTAACGCTCCTTAAGCGGCGCCGGCCAGTTGGAATACCGCAGGTTCGCCGAGAACTCCGGCTTGTCGGCATTGGGAAAGGTGCCAATCAGAAAGAAGTCGAAACCGTAGCTCCGCCCAAGCGCGGCGAACTGGCGGGCGAGAGGGCAAAGCCCCGCCTCGTCCACCGGAGTGCCCGAAACGCTCTTGCCTTCATCTGCACGACAGATCAACTCCGACACTCTCAACATTGGGCTCCTTTTCGGCCGAAAAGGATTCGGCCGCACCTGAGAGAATAATTACCGAACAAGTTGGACTTGGATAGTGAAGATCGGAACTGGTGCCGATCTTTCGGTCCGTACATTCCGGCGAAATATTTGCTGAGCGCCGGATCAACAGGGCATCGACCATCCGCCCATCATGATGGGCCGCTTATATTCGAATTTTCTCGCGGAAAAATATCGAAATCGGCATAACTCCTATGCAGATGCCGCAAGTTTACGCAACGGAAGGCAAAAAAACAGGCCGAGACGCCGCGAATCCCGGCGGGCGGCAATCGGGAGAATTATTATCAAATGCTTACAAGGTGCTTAGGCAAATTTTAAAGGTGGGCGGCTAGGATGCCTTCGTGTGGTCTTGAGTTTGTATAGAGAGTCCAATGACCGAAATGATCCGCCCCCGAGTGAAATATGTCATCGGCCCCGATGGCAGCCCGCTGACCATTGCCGATCTGCCGCCGGCCAATACGCGCCGTTGGGTGATCCGCCGCAAGGCCGAGGTTGTCGCTGCGGTGCGCGGCGGCCTGTTGAGCCTGGAAGAAGCCTGCGAACGTTACACCCTGACCGTCGAGGAATTCCTCTCCTGGCAGTCTTCGATCAACGATCACGGCCTGCCGGGCCTGCGCACCACGCGGATCCAGCAATATCGCCACTGACGCGGCACACGGGCAGTCGCCCGACCGCACTTTCCGACCCTTTCGACGTGCGCGCAAGCAACCACCCTTGCGCGCACGTTGTTCATTTGGCCCGCCCCGCGGTGCTGAGGCCATGATGCAGCAAGCCTGCCAGGAGCGACGAGGCCGCATAGAACCACAGCCCCGGCTGGGTGAAGGCTTGCGCCAGGCCGCTCGACTTCGCGGCGAAGATCACGATTGCCACCAAAAGCACATCCATCATCGACCACTTCGAGAGGAATGGCACGATGGCGGCCATCAGACCGTGCCGAGAACCGCCGGCGCCAGCGAGCGCCTCCGCCGCAAGCCCGAGAAGCTTGACCGCGGGAAAGACGATCGAGATCAGTCCGACCACGATCGCCAGGCCGGCATTGCCGTCGCGCCACAGGGAAACGACGATCTCGGCGAGCGACGGCGTCTCGCTGAAGAAATAAAGCGTCTCGAAACGCAGCAGCGGCAGGACGACGCCAAGCGCAAGACACATCGGCGCCAGCACCAGCATTGCCGCCCTTAACCACATCATCCGCATAACCTCCAGGTCCATGGGCGCGACCGCCCCTTCGGCCGGCATCATTGCCGCCAAAGCCGGCCGATGTTAAGCCTTGCCCCTGTCGAGAACGAAAGGGTGTCCATGAATATCTCGAGTGAAGAGGCCGGTTCGGGCGGTCGCTATGTCGGGCGTTTCGTCGAGGGGGAAACGCCCGCGGTGATGACCTTTTCGCGCACGTCGCCGGCGCTTGTCATCGTCGACCACACGGAAGTGCCGGAAAGCATGCGCGGCAAGGGTGCGGGCCAGGCGCTCGCGCTCCACGCCATCGAACAGGCGCGCAGCGGCGGCTGGAAGATTATCCCGCTCTGCCCCTTCATGCGGGCGCAGGCACAACGCCACCCGGACTGGGCAGACGTCATCAAGTTCTGAAGTTGTCCGGCCGACACCGCCGCCCGGACTTGTATCGAGGCAAAGCCGCAAAGGCGATCGCGGATCGCTCCGCGTCGCCCGCAAGCTTATCGATCTTGTCTGCGCTGTCCGGGCGTCAGGCCCGGATACGCATCTGGCCATCCCGCTCCTCGAGCGCCTCGGCCTTGGCGTATTCCGCCTCGGCCTCCTCGAGCTGAAGTTCGGCGGCCTCCTGCTGAACCTTCAACTCGCGAATCGAGACCTGGAGATTGTCGGCCCGCTGCCGGGCCGCCTTGGCAAAGGTCGGATAGGCGAAATGGTTCGGATCGCTGATCCCGGACTTCTTCTCCTCGATGGCGATCTGGTTTTCCAGCTCCTTCGCCATCCGCTCGAACTCCGCCATCATTGACTGCAACTGCTGCAACTGCCGACGTTTTTCTGTGACCTGAAATCCTTTCAGGCGCACTAGGCTCTCACGCGACTTCATACGCAATACTCCCGTGATGCGAGACCCCCCGCCACACTGACTGACAACATGCCAAGCCGCATTCCCGACGAATCATTCTCGAAAAAAAACGGCGGCGTTAACAAAAACCTACCTTTGGTAACCTTTCGTTTACGGGCATCGTTAATGATAGGTGAGATCATTTAAGGGTCAGTAAATGCCAGGGCCTCAAAAAAGCCCATGACAATGATGAGTCAAATGAATCGGTTAGTGGGAATTCCTCATCTTCTGATTCAATCGTGGCGATGCCGGAAAGCGATGAAAAATCAGGAGACTGCTATCTTTGTTTAATAAATTCGATACACCTTGCCAGAAGGAATCAGAATTTGTTAACCATTTGGTGGCAGCCTTCAAATCAGGCAACGACTGGATCCGTATCGCGTAGGGGGCCAAGTACGACCTTTCGGCGGCGGTAAAGGGGATAATTATGCGGGTTCTACTCATTGAAGACGATAGCGCCACGGCGCAGAGCATCGAACTGATGCTCAAATCGGAGAGTTTCAACGTCTACACGACCGACCTTGGCGAGGAAGGCGTGGATCTCGGAAAGCTCTACGACTACGACATCATTCTGCTCGACCTCAATCTTCCGGACATGTCCGGCTACGAAGTGCTGCGCACCCTGCGCCTGTCTAAGGTGAAGACGCCGATCCTTATTCTCTCCGGCATGGCCGGCATCGAGGACAAGGTTCGTGGCCTCGGCTTCGGCGCCGACGACTACATGACCAAGCCGTTCCACAAGGACGAGCTGGTTGCCCGCATTCATGCCATCGTCCGTCGTTCCAAGGGCCATGCCCAGTCGATCATCACCACCGGCGAACTGATCGTGAACCTCGATGCCAAGACCGTCGAAGTCGGCGGCCAGCGCGTTCACCTTACCGGCAAGGAATACCAGATGCTGGAGCTGCTTTCGCTCCGCAAGGGTACGACGCTGACCAAGGAAATGTTCCTCAACCACCTTTATGGCGGCATGGACGAACCGGAACTGAAGATCATCGACGTCTTCATCTGCAAGCTGCGCAAGAAGCTTGCAAACGCTGCCGGCGGCGCCAACTACATCGAAACGGTCTGGGGCCGCGGCTATGTGCTGCGCGAGCCCGACGGTTCGGAATACATGGAAACCGCCTGATATCCGCATAGGCGCCAACCCCGCGCTGCATTCGACCTGCCCCTCACCGGGCAGGTTTTTTGTTTGTGGGCTTCCTCGGGGACGACCCGCCCGACCCTTCTCGAACCCTGGATTCGAGCGCTGAAACGAAAAACGCCCCGACAATGCGGGGCGTGACGTCACAGGCGGGTTTCCCCGTCGTTCAGGCGGCGATCGCCTTGTCGGTGAACATCTGGGTCAGGATCTTGCGATCGAACGGCTTCAGCAGGAAGTCGTTGGCCCCTGCCCGCTTGCCGGCCATCATTGTCTTCAGATCGGCTTCAACGACGCAGTAATAGATCAACACGCTCTTGCCGTTCGGCAGCGCGCGGATATTGGTGATGAGGTCGAGAGCACCTTCAAGTCCAGCGTCGACGATGATGATGTTGGGAAGTTCGGTATCGCAGCGGGTCAGCGCTTCGCGCGCCGTAGCGGCTTCGAGCACGAGGAAGCCGATTTCGGACAGGATCTTCTTGCCGACCTTGCGAACCACGTCCGAACTGTCCGCAATCATCAAACGCTGCATCGTGAACTCCCACCTGACTGCCGTCCCCGTCATGGGAATGGCCGAAACCGCCCCAGACGATAAGCGCTTTCGACTAATGAAGTGTTACCGCCCTCCAGCACGCCGTGCGCCGAAACGAAAAAGCACGCCAAAGTAGCGTGCCTTGTTGAAGAGTCGACCGGGGCTTGTCGCCGTGCGCTCAAGCGGCCGGCACGGTCTCGGCGGTGAAGACGATCTCATCCTCGCTGACGACGTATTTGAGCTCCATGCCGCATTCCTCGGCCAGCAGCACCGTGTAATAGGGCTGGATCGAATGGGCATCGATCGCCTCCTCCACCGTGCCATTGCAGATCTCGGCGAACTTCGGCGGCACGCGCATCATCCGCCCCTTGGCGGTGAGCTTGAACTTCGCCTCGTATTCCGGATTTTCGAGGGTGATGTCGATCTGACCGCCGCGCGGGATCGCGCCATAGGCGATCAGAAACAGGTTGAGCAACAGCTTAACGCGGTTCTTGGCGATGATTGCCCGGGGACCGGTCCAGCTGACCTCTGTCTTTTTCTCGGCGGCGGCGAAGTCCTTGGCCGCCTTTTCCGCTTCGCCCGTGTCGATCGAGGCCCCGACCGAGCCGGAGGCGCCGAAGGCGAGGCGGGCGAACTTCAAACGGACCGAGGCATTGAGCGCGCTGGTGCGGATGAGATCCATCGCATCGGCGTCGGCGCCGCCTTCGTCGAGCAGTTCCAGCCCGTTATTGATGGCGCCCACGGGCGAGATGACGTCGTGGCAGACGCGGCTGCACAACAGGGCCGCCAGATCGGGGCCGGCGAGGGTCAGATTGGCATTTTTCGGCATCGGTCGCTCCTGAAGATCGATCCCCACGGAAGGGCCGGATGCGCAAACGAGGGCGCCCGGTGTGGTCGGATTCCTTTCGGTCATAATGACACCATATTTGGTAAACCGATTGTTAATACGATGCTCGCTAAATTGCTTTACCCGCATTGGACATGCCAAATGCCCCGATTACGGATGGAGGAGACCCCCATGCGCCTTGTGACGACCCGCGATTTCAACGCCATTCGGATGTTCCTGGTGGCCCTGATTCTCTCCGTGGCGAGCCTTGGTCCGGCGACCCGCGAGGCCAGAGCCGCGGGCGAATATACCGCTCAGGAAATCGTCGACGCCGGTCATGGCTTCTTCGGCGAGACGAGCGGTGCCCTCGCCAAGGTCATCGAAGAGGCCTTCCAGCAGCACGGCCTGCCGAACGGCTACATCCTTGGCCAGGAAGGCTCCGGCGCTTTCGTTGCCGGGCTCACCTATGGCGAAGGCCAGCTCAACACCAAGAATGCCGGCCAGCACGAGGTCTTTTGGCAGGGCCCTTCGCTCGGCATCGACTATGGCGGCAACGGCACCCGCGTGATGATGCTGGTCTATGACCTGCCCTCCGTCGACAGCCTGTTTGCCCGCTATGGCGGCGTCAGCGGCTCGGCCTATGTGGTCGCCGGCGTCGGCATGACGGTGCTGAAAAGCCGCAACGTCGTGCTGGTCCCGATTCGCACCGGCATCGGCGCCCGCCTCGGCGTCAATGTCGGCTATCTGAAACTGACCCGCCAGCCCACCTGGAACCCCTTCTGACCGGCGACATCGCTTCGACTGCGGGTCGTCGGACCCGCATCTTTACCGTCCTGCAAAAGAATGATGATCCGGCAAAGCCGCGCCGCTTGTTCTTGCAGGCGGCGCATGGTTATTGATGGGTAAAGACCAGCATGAACGCAGAAGTGGCACGCCCGTGATCGAATATGCCCTGCTTTTTGGATTGGGTTTCCTGGCTGCGGCCATGATCGTGATGCTGATCGCGCCGGCGATCCACAGGCGTGTCGTGCTCTACACGGAGAACCGGCTGAAGGCGACCATGCCGCTCAGCCCCCAGGAAATCCGTGCGCAGAAGGATATGGTGCGGGCGCTCTACGCGGCCGAGAACGCCAAGACCACGCAGGAACTCCTGCGCGAGCGCGAACTTGCCGTATCGCTGAAGCTTGCCAACGACACGCTGTCGCGCGAGGCGAGCCGCCTGATGGCCGACAATCAGGATCTGCAGGTGCAGATCAACGAGATGAGCGTCGAGGCCGCCGATTTCCGGTCGAAAGTGCGTCGCGCCGAAGTCGAGGCGGTCAATCTGAAAGAGGCGCTGCGGCGCACGGAAGAATCGCTGGCCGCCAAGGATCTCGAGATTTCGGCCTTTGCCCGCCGTATCGAGCGGATCATGGCGGACGTGGACAATCTGAAGATCGAGCGGACCACACGCGAGACCGAGATCGAAAACCTCAAGATGCGGATGCAGGCGCTGCGCGACGAGCGCGAGGAACTGCGCCGGGATACCAAGCTGCTGACCAAGCGCGCCAAGGATGCGGAGATTCGGCTGGCGCAAGAGGAGCACAAGGTGCTGCGGGTCGAGGATCGCCTGGCACGGGCCATGGCCGAGAATGTCGACAAGGATTCCTTGCTTGAGCGTAAAATGAAAGAGATCGAACGGCTGAAGCAGGGCGTGAAGACAGCCAACAGCCAGGTCCGCGCCGCCGCCAAGGCGTTGAAGGCCGCCAACCTTCCCGTTCCCGATTTCAAGGAAATCGCCGTGAGCGAGGAACCACCGGCAGCGCGGACCGCCGCGACCGATGGCCGGGATGCCGAAGCCGCGCTCGCGGACGAACTTCAGCATCGCCACACGGCGCTCACCGAGCGCCTGCTGAAAGCCAAGGCCGCAACCAACGACAAGGCTCTGCGCGAGGAGATCGCCGACATCGCCGCCAAGATGGTGGTGCTGACCGCGGCCCGCGAGGGTGAAAAGTCGCCGATCCCCGACCTGCTGCGCGGCAAGTCGGCCAAGGGAACGGGCAAGGGCCTGACGCTTGCCGAGCGTGTCCTGGCGATCGACCCTTCGCTCGCCGGCTCGGCTCAGTCGCCCGGACCGGTCGCGGAGTAATCGATCCGCCCGGCCTTGCCTGATCGGCCAGACTCTAGCCGTCGAGGCGGCCCATTGACCTTGCCAGACTATAGAGCGCAATGCCGCTTGCCGTGCCGACATTGAGACTGTCGAGGCCGGGCATCTGCGCGATGCGTGCGGTATGGAAGCGCTCGAGGATCGCCTTCGGCAACCCCTCGCCTTCCGTGCCCATGACGAGCGCCATGCGCGGCGACGGTGGAATGGCGCTGATCTCGGTGCTGCCGGACGGAGACAGCGCCCAGATGGCAAAGCCCGCCTCGGCCAGCGCCGAAAGCCGGTCGGCCGCCGACCCGTCCCGGGCATAGGGCGTGGTCAGCACCGAGCCGACCGACACGCGCAGGGCCTTTCTGTAGAGCGGATCGCAGCAGGTCTCGTCGAGCAGGACCGCGTCGGCGCCGAAGCCGGCGGCGTTGCGAAACAGCGCTCCGATATTGTCATGGTTCGAGATGCCGCAGCCGACAAGCACGAGCGATGTCTGCGGCAGGCTCGCGATCAGTTCGACGGCGGACGGCGCATTCGCCCGGCGCCCGAGTGCCAGCACGCCGCGGTGCAGATGGAAACCCGCAATGGCATCGAGCACCGGGCCCTCCGCCACGTAGACGGGCACCTCGGACGGGAAGGCATCGATGAGGTCGGCCACGCCCTCCACCCGGTTGCGCAGCAGCAGCAGCTTCTCGGCGCGAAAGCCTCGACCGGCCGCATGCGCGCCCGCCAGCATTCTCAGCACCACCGTTCCCTCGGCAATGAACTGGCCGGAACGCCCGGTCAGGTCGCGCTCACGGATCTGCGTAAACTCCGCAATACGCGGATCGGCCGGATCCTCGATCGCAATCAGCCGGTCGCTCCCCATGGAGGGCAAAACCTCAGTTTCCGCTCAAGGTCACGTCGGCGATGATGCGGCCAACGGAGAGATCGAAGACGAGGGCCTTGCGGCTGCCATCCGCCATCGTTCCGTAGAACAGGATCTGGTTGTTCGACAGATCGCTCGACAAGACGGTAAACCCGGCCGGCAGATTGGCCGTGAGGCTGAGCGGCTGGTCGGCAGGAATGGCAAGCCCCGGCGATGCGACCGGTTTCTCCGTGCCGTCCGGGCGCGTGACTTTGTAAACAATGGCCGCCAGCACCGCCATGAACATCAGCATCATGATGCCGCCGGACACCAGTTGCAGCTTGATCATCTTGCGGCGGACATTTTCCATTGCCGGGTCGAGCGGCTTTTCTTCCTGTTCGTCTTCCTCAAGATGTGCCATGGCTTTGACGTCTCTGTTCCTGAGGTCCGCAAGGTCTGGTTCTTCTCCCCGATGCGAACCATTGGTCAGGGAAAATCAGCCGGAAAACATGGCTGGCGATTGTCGAAGCCCGCAGTCTGTGCCAAGTGGCAGCCAGACCCTGAGCCGCAATCCCGGTGGTTCTCACACGGAATGACAGATGACCGACCCCTTTAACGAAGCCGGAGCGGCAAGAAAAGACCTGATTGCCGGCGAAGATGCCGAAGGGCGGCTCGATGCCTGGCTGGCAGCCGCGCTGGAGGGCGAGTTCTCGCGCAACCGCGTGAAGGCGCTGATCGAACAGGGCGCGGTCGCCATCAACGATGTTGCCGTCACCGAGCCCAAGCGCAAGGTTCGCCCCGGCGACCGCCTGTCGATCGTTCTGCCCGAGCCGGAGGATCCCGAGCCCAAGGGCGAGGACATTCCACTCGACGTGCTCTACGAGGATGCCGACCTGATCGTCATCGCCAAGCCGCCGGGTCTCGTGGTTCACCCCGGCGCCGGCAACTGGACCGGAACGCTGGTCAATGCGCTCATCCATCATTGCGGCGACAGCCTGTCGGGGATCGGCGGCGTCAAGCGCCCCGGCATTGTCCACCGGCTCGACAAGGACACCTCCGGCGTCATGGTGGTGGCGAAGAACGACATCGCCCACCGTCATCTGGCCGACCAGTTCGCCGACCATGGCCGGACCGGCCCGCTGGAGCGCGCCTATCAGGCACTCGTCTGGGGCCGGCCCCGCGGCCTGACCGGTACCATCGATGCGCCGCTCGGCCGTGCCGGTGACCGCACCAAGCGCACCGTGAAGCGGGAAGACACCGACGACGCCCGTGAGGCCATCACCCATTACGAAGTGCTGGAACGCTACGGCGAAAAGCCGGACGCGACCGCCATCGCCTCGCTCGTCGAATGCCGTCTGGAGACCGGACGAACCCACCAGATCCGCGTGCACATGGCCCATATCGGCCATCCGCTGATCGGCGACCAGGACTATGGCGCGGCCTTCAAGACCAAGGCCAATCTTTTGCCGGAACCGGCCCAGACCAAGGTGAAGGGTTTTTCGCGCCAGGCGCTGCATGCCTACCTGCTCGCCTTCGAGCATCCGACGACCGGAGAAACGATGCACTTTACTGCACCGGTGCCGGCCGACATGCAGGACATCATCGACGCACTGAGATCGATCTGACGGCACGGGCGGTCCCAATCGAAACCGACACTGCACGCCCCGCCGCTGACCGCCTCACGCCCTCGTGATGCGGCGTCACCCTTGTATCCGGGTTTTGCCACACTTATCTGTTATCCGGGTTTCTGTGGGATTTTGGGAAATCCACGGAAATCAGGCCCGCCCACTTGCCACGGGGGGCCGAAACGAACAGGGGGTGCTCTATGGCCCGCAATACTTTGCCTTCCATTACAGCCGGCGAAGCCGGTCTCAACCGCTATCTCGATGAAATCCGCAAGTTTCCCATGCTGGAGCCGCAGCAGGAATACATGCTTGCCAAGCGCTATGCCGAGCATGGCGACCGCGACGCCGCCCACAAGCTGGTGACGAGCCATCTGCGTCTCGTCGCCAAGATCGCCATGGGCTATCGCGGCTACGGCCTGCCGATCGGCGAAGTCGTCTCCGAGGGCAATGTCGGCCTGATGCAGGCCGTCAAGAAATTCGACCCGGAACGCGGCTTCCGCCTGGCGACCTATGCCATGTGGTGGATCAAGGCCTCGATCCAGGAATACATCCTGCGCTCGTGGTCGCTCGTGAAAATGGGTACCACCGCGAACCAGAAGCGGCTGTTCTTCAACCTGCGTCGGTTGAAGGGCAAGATCCAGGCGATCGAAGAAGGTGACCTCAAGCCGGAACAGGTGAGCGAGATCGCCACCAAGCTCAACGTTTCCGAGGAGGAGGTAGTGTCGATGAACCGCCGCCTCTCCGGCGACGCCTCGCTCAACGCCCCGATCCGCGCCACCGAAGGTGAGTCCGGCCAGTGGCAGGACTGGCTGGTGGACGATCACGAAAGCCAGGAAGAAGTGCTGATCGAGCAGGACGAGCTCGAAACCCGCCGGCGCATGCTGGCCAAGGCGATGAGCGTGCTCAACGATCGCGAAAAGCGCATCTTCCAGGCGCGACGCCTGGCGGAAGATCCGGTCACGCTCGAGGAGCTGTCCGCCGAGTTCGACATCAGCCGCGAACGCGTGCGCCAGATCGAGGTTCGCGCCTTCGAAAAGGTGCAGGAAGCCGTCCAGAAAGAGGCGCTGGAGCGCGCCTCTGCCCTCAGGGTGGTGGAGGCCTGAGACCTCCCGCCCGCACCGGTCGAGCCCAAGTCATGACCTCCACCA
>FWPV01004087.1_pt1 | contig 29816 bp, 32 predicted proteins | sample 2228371 | NCBI WGS metagenome assembly FWPV01 (sample SAMEA103939776, study PRJEB20133) | metagenome | reverse complement strand
GGCGATCGCGCTGGAAGCGGTCGCTGCCCAGGCCGGCGACGCCGGGGCGTCCGCGCCCCGGTTCGCGGTCGACGGTGGGGTGGTCGACCCGGCGCCGCTGCTCGCCGGGCTCGTCGACGGGGTGCGCCGCGGCGTGCCCGCCACCGAGCTCGCCGCCGGCTTCCACCGGGCGGTCGCCGGCGCGGTGGCCGAGGTGGCCGGCAGGGTGCGGGCCCAGGGCGGTCCGACCACGGTGGCGCTCACCGGCGGGGTGTTCCAGAACGCCCTGCTGGTGCGGCTCACCCGGGACGCCCTGCAGGACCGGGGGTTCGAGGTGCTCACCCACCGCCTCGTGCCCCCCAACGACGGTGGGCTGTCACTCGGCCAGGCGGTCATCGCCGGCCGGCGGAGGGGATGACCATGTGCCTCGGGGTTCCCGGCAAGGTGATCGACGTGCGCGACGAGCGGGGCACCAGGATGGCAACCGTCGACTTCGGCGGGGTGACCAAGACCGTCTGCCTCGCGTACGTGCCCGAGGTCGGGGTGGGTGACTACACGATCGTCCACGCCGGGTTCGCCATCACCCGCCTCGACGAGGCCTCGGCGCTGGAGACCCTGCGACTGTTCGATCAGGCCGGCCTGCTCGGTGACGAGCTCGGGCAACCGGAGGCGGCGCCGTGAAGTACCTCGAGGAGTTCGCCGATCCGGTCCGGGCCCGGCGGCTGCTGGCCGAGATCACCGCATCGACCACCCGCCCGTGGGCGATCATGGAGGTCTGCGGCGGCCAGACGCATTCGATCCTGCGCCACGGCATCGACCAGCTGCTCCCCCGAGGGATCGAGCTGATCCACGGGCCGGGATGCCCGGTGTGCGTCACCCCGCTGGAGATGATCGACCGGGCGCTGGCCATCGCCGCCCGGCCAGAGGTGACGTTCTGCTCGTTCGGCGACATGCTGCGGGTGCCCGGCAGCCGGGAGGACCTGTTCTCGGTCAAGGCCCGGGGTGCGGACGTGCGGGTGGTGTACTCGCCGCTCGACGCCGTCGAGCTCGCCGAGGCCCACCCCGACCGTCAGGTGGTGTTCTTCGCCGTGGGGTTCGAGACCACCGCCCCGGCCAACGCCATGGCCGCCTACCAGGCCCGTGAGCGGGGGCTCGGCAACTTCTCGATGCTGGTGAGCCACGTGCTGGTGCCCCCGGCCATCGAGGCGCTGCTCGCATCACCCACCTGCCGGGTGCAGGGGTTCCTCGCCGCTGGCCATGTCTGCACGGTGATGGGCACCCGGCAGTACGAGCCGATCGCCGCCCGGCACCGGGTGCCGATCGTGGTGACCGGGTTCGAACCGCTCGACCTGCTCGAGGGCATCCGCCGGTGCGTCACCCAGCTCGAGCAGGGACGGGCCGAGGTCGACAACGCCTACCCCCGGGCCGTGCGCCCCGAAGGCAACCCGGCCGCCCAGGCGATGCTGGCCGAGGTGTTCGAGGTGTGCGACCGGCAGTGGCGGGGCATCGGGCTGATCCCCTCCAGCGGGTGGCGGCTGGCCCCGGCCTTCGCCGGGTTCGACGCCGAACGCCGCTTCGACGTCGGGGACCTGCAGGTGGACGAACCGGCCCGGTGCCGGGCCGGCGAGGTGCTCCAGGGTCTCATCCGCCCCGACGAGTGCGCCTGCTTCGGCACCGAGTGCACGCCGCGCACCCCGCTCGGGGCGACGATGGTGTCGAGCGAAGGGGCGTGCGCCGCCTACTACCACTACCGTCGGCTCGACCCCCGGGTGACGGTGCGCGGTGGCTGACCCGGTGCCGGCCGACCCGGCGGTGGTGGACGTGACCGGCTGGTCGTGCCCGCTGCCGCTGCGCTCCCACGACCGGATCGTGCTCGGCCACGGCGGGGGCGGGAAGCTGTCGGCCGATCTCGTCGAGCACCTGTTCCTGCCTGCGTTCGGGGAGGCGGCCCGCACGGCGACCCCCACCGACGCCGCCGTGGTCGAGGTGGGGAACGGCACCCGGCTGGCGTTCTCCACCGACACCTTCGTGGTGCGGCCGCTGTTCTTCCCCGGGGGGAACATCGGCGACCTCGCCGTCAACGGCACGGTGAACGACCTGGCCATGCGCGGGGCGCAGCCACTGGTGCTGTCCACCGGGTTCGTGCTCGAAGAGGGCCTCGAGCTCGAGGTGCTCGGCCGGGTGGCCTCGGCGATGGGCGCGGCCGCCCGCCGGGCAGGGGCGCAGCTGGTCACCGGTGACACCAAGGTGGTCGAGCAGGGCCACGGCGACGGGCTGTACGTGAACACCACCGGCATCGGCGTGGTGCCCGACGGGGTCGACATCCGCCCCGACCGGGCCCGGCCCGGTGACGTGGTGCTGGTGAGCGGCCCGGTCGGCCTGCACGGGATCGCCGTGCTCAGCCTGCGCGAGGGCCTGGAGTTCGGCACCGACCTGCGGTCGGACACCGCGCCGCTCAACGGGCTGGTGGGCACCATGCTCGCCGCCTGCGCCGACCTGCACGTGCTGCGTGACCCGACCAGGGGCGGGCTGGCCACGACGCTGTGCGAGATCGCCGAGACCGCCGGGGTGGGCATCGTGTTCGACGAGCGGGCCGTCCCCGTCCCCGAGCAGGTGCGGGCTGCGTGCGGGTTCCTCGGTCTCGATCCGCTGCACGTGGCCAACGAGGGGAAGCTGGTGGCGATCGTGCCCGAGGCGGCCGCCGAGGCGGTGCTGGCGGCGATGACCGGCCACGAGCTGGGCCGGGGCGCGGCGGTGATCGGCCGGGTCACCGACGAGCACCCGGGTGTGGTGGTGGCCCGCACCACGCTGGGCGCCACCCGGGTGGTCGACCGGCCGCTCGGCGAGCAGCTGCCCCGGATCTGCTGAGGCGCCCGGTCCGGCCGCCCGGTCCGGCCGGGGTGGGCCGGGTGAGGGAAGATCAGCCGATGGGACGTGACTTCGACGTGGTCCTGTTCGGCGCCACCGGGGTGACCGGGCGGGAGACGGCCCGCCATCTCGGCCGCCGGGCCGGTGCCCTCGGTCTGCGGTGGGCGGTGGCCGGGCGCGACCGGGCCCGCATCGACGCCACCCTGGCCGCAGTTGGTGCCACCCCCGACGGTGTGCTGCACGCGGATGTCACCGACGCGGCGTCGATCGATGCGATGGCCCGCGCGGCGACCGTGGTCGCCAACCTGGTCGGCCCGTACGCGACGTCCGGCGAGCCGGTGATCGCCGCGTGCGCCCGCCACGGCACCCACGAGATCGACCTCACCGGCGAACTGGACTGGGTGCGGGCCATGATCGACCGGTACGGGGCTGAGGCCGCGGCGTCGGGGGCGAAGATCGTGCCCACCGCCGGGTTCGAGGCGCTCCCGTTCGACCTCGGCACCCTGCTGGCGGCGAGCACCGCGCACCAGCGCACCGGCGAGCCGGTGGTTCGGGTCGACGCTGCGGTGTCGATGCAGGGGTCGGCCCGGCCCGCCGGGCTGGCCGACGTGGTGTCGGGGGGCACGTACGGGAGCATGGTGCAGCTGATCCGCCGGGGCGCAGGACGCGACCTCAGCGACGCCTACCTGCTCGACCCGCCCGCCGTCACGAGGGCACCGGGGCGTGGCTGTCGCCGATGTTCCCCGCCGCGTTCTTGAACCCGGCGGTGGTCCACCGCAGCGCCGCGCTGCTGCGGGCCGAGGGCGACCCGGTGTTCGCCCCGACGTTCCGCTACCGGGAGGGCACGGCGGTGGACCCGATGCTGCCCGGCCCGGTGCGACCGGTGGCCGGGCCGGTCGTGGCCGCCGGGCTGGGTGGCACCCAGGCGGCGCTCGGCCTGGTGGGGGTGCTGCCCCCCGCCGCCCGGGGGGCGGTGGCCGACCTGCTCGCCCGCATCGGCCCGAAGCCGGGTGAGGGACCCCGCCCCGAGACCCTCGACGCCTGGGCGTACCGCATCGACGTGCGGGCCACCACCGCCGGCGGGGCGCACGCCGACGTGGTGGTGGAGGCCACCGGCCATCCGGGGTACAAGTCCACCTCGACGATGGTGGGCGAGGCGGCGCTGCTGCTGGCCGACCCCGCGGCCCGGGTGCCCGATCGCCGGGGGTTCCTCACCCCGGCCACGGCGCTCGGCCTCGACGAGCTGGGACGCTTCACCGAGGCGGGGGTGACCTTCACCGTGACCGGGTGAGAGCGTCCGTCGCGCTCACAGGGCGGGCGGCAGGTCGGTGGACACCCGTGACGGCCAGGCCGGTGGCCGCTTTTCGAGGAATGAACGGATCCCCTCGGCGGCGTCGGGCCGGCCGGCCAGCCAGCCGAACAGCTGATCCTCCCGGGCGCGCATCTCGTCGACGCCCATGGTCAGACCCTCCCACAGCAACCGCTTGGCGACCGCCGCCGACACCGGGGCGACGTGGACGGCGACGTCCCGGGCCACGGCCATCGCCGCGGGGAGCACCTCGGCGGCCGGTAGGGCCTGCGACGCCAGGCCGAGTTCGGCCGCCTCGGCGCCGGTGATCATCCGGCCGGTGAGCAGCAGGTCGGCGGCCCGGGCGAACCCGAGCACCCGCGGCAGCAGGGTGTGCGAGGCCAGTTCGGGCATCACCCCCCGGCGGACGAAGGCGAACTGGATCTTGGCCTCGGCGGCGACGAGGCGCAGGTCGCACAGCAGCGGGTAGGTGATGCCCACTCCGACGGCGTGGCCGTTGATCGCGGCGATCACCGGCTTGCGCACCTGGTACGGCCAGCGCCGGGGTCCGGGGTGGGGTGCCCTGGTGCGGGACGCGTCCCCGGCCTGCTGGAAGGCGTCGCCGCCCGGGCTGAGGTCGGCCCCTGCGCAGAACGCCCGGCCGGCGCCGGTGACCACCACGGCCCGCACGTCGTCGTCGGTGTCAGCGGCGGCCATGGCCACGCCCAGCTCATCGCTCATCGTGGCGTTCCACGCGTTGAGCGCCTCGGGCCGATGGAGGGTCACGGTGGCCACCCCGTCGGTGACCTCGTAGCGGATGGTGTCGAAGTCGAGCGATGCGGTGGTGGTCATGCCGCCATGCTCGCACCCCGGCCGAGGTGGTCCGGCGGTGCCGGCCTGAGCGGGCTCAGCGCAGGTCGTGCCAACGCCAGGGTGCACCCGGTAAGAGCAACTCCGGGTCGCCGGTCCACACGGTGGCGTCGTGTGCGATCGCCGTGGCAGCGGCGAACGCATCGGCGTAGGCCATCGGATGGCTGGCCTTGATCCGTGCGGCTTCGATGACGAGCGCCTCGCTGGGAAGTTCCGCTCTGACTGCGCCGCGAAGCTCCCTGAGCGTGCTCGATGCGGCCTCTTCGCCTGCGGTGCGTCGGATCACGTAGAAGACCTCACCGAGGTTGATCCAGCTGACCACTGGACGCTCTTTCTCGAGGAGCGCTGCGACGCTGTCGGCGGCGGGGCCGTCGCTGTCGAGGTACCGAACGATCGCCCAGGAGTCGAGCACCACGGTCATCGCTCTCGGGAGCGATCGGCAGCTCGCTCCTGCTCGAGGACCTCAGTGAGGTTCAGGCCCTTGAATCGACCACGGAGATCGGGGCGACGGTGCACCGGCCGAACGGCGAGGTGATCGCCCTGTCGCCAGAACGTGACCTCATCACCCGGCTTGATCCCGAGCTCGTCGCGGAGCTGCTTGGGGATCACGACCTGTCCTTTGGCCCCAACCCGATAGGTCATACTCGTCAGTATAACCGATCGTGTCGACAGAGTCCGAGACCCTCGAGACTCGACGCCGGCGGAGGAGGCCGAGGTCTTCGATCACCACACCCAGGTGGGCCAGAGCGGAGGAGAGGTGAATCCAGATGTGAGCTCGAAACCTCCGCAATGGAGCCGAGCGAGGCGTTTGAACGGGTCGGTGTAATAGCGGACATCCGAGAACCCGAGGTCCTCTGGGCGAAAAGGGGGTGGCTTCCCTTCGCGCAGAGCCGGATAGCTCCGCCGGTGTGCCTCGTCCACTAGGTCGAGTTGTTGCCGGGAACCTGTCAAGAACCAGAAATAGGAGATGACATGCTCAGCCTCCTCTGCCGATTCGATGAGGCGAGGCTCCAGCGGTGCCAGGAGGTGCCGCCGGCCGTCCACATAACGGCGCCAGGCAGTGAGCTCGGCAACGCCGATAACCGTGGCATACAGGAGGGCCAGCTCACCCAGGAGATGAGTGGCGAACTCCGCCGGCTTGCGGCCCGGCATGTAGACCGAGTGCTCCAAAGAAGCGGATGTTGCGTGTGCGTGCGTGAAGGCGCTGAGGAAGCCGTAGTGAACTTGAAGCTGTTCGTGCTCATGTTTGGAGCAGAGCTCTTTATCCAATAGGTTCTTGCAAAGCGAACTCCAGCTGAAAAACGTTCGGTAGATGTCGTGTTGCTGTTTCGATACCGCGTCTGCAGTTTCGGGATCATCGAAGGGTCCGGAAAGATCCTTGTGTCGGCGATATGGACTCCAGGTCTGCAGCTTCTCCCAGTAGGACGAGACCCGCTCGACAACCTGTCCGCTGCTGTCGTGGACAGGGTGGTCCGCGCCGAGGAGCGCAAGTCGATCAATGACATGGTGCTCCAGGCACGTGCGCATGAGAGCCAAGGCAGGCCCGAAAAAGCCGGAGTCGGCGAGGAGGATGGCGCCGGTCAGGTGGTTGCCGAGCGCGGCGGTCCGATCGGCGAGGTCAATGTGGTGCATCCAAGTGCTCGCACCGGGACAGGGCCGCAGAAGAGATGGCAGCGCACAGAGGTGGTCGACCATGGTGCCGCAGATGCGTGAAAGCGTCGGGTGCTCAGCGGCCAGTGACTCTGGGACCACGGCGTGAACGTTACGCTGCGCGTGTCGCAGGTGGCCCTCTGAGGGCCACCTCCAACTGGTCGGCCCTCGTCCTGGTGGTCGGGACCGGCGTCGATCCGGTGACCTTCCGCTTTTCAGGCGGACGCTCTGCCAACTGAGCTACCCGACCGTGCCCGGCCTCGCGGCCGCACACGAGCCAGCCCCACAGGGCTGGCCCAGCGGTCCCGACGGGACTCGAACCCGCGACCTCCGGCTTGACAGGCCGGCGTGAACTCCAACTTCACCACGGGACCAGATCTTCAGTTGTGGCACCCCCAACGGGATTCGAACCCGTGCCGCCACCTTGAAAGGGTGGTGTCCTAGGCCACTAGACGATGGGGGCTCGTCTCGGCGGCGAATCCTGCTGAGAGCGCAGGTACGCTAGCAGAAGATCGGCCGGCCGCCACTTCCGTCAACCCGAGCGCAGGTCCCACTCCACCCCCGCCGGGGTGTCGCGGACCTCCACCCCCAGGGCCACCAGCCGGTCGCGCAGCGCGTCGGCGGCCGCCCAGTCCTTCGCCTCCCGTCGGCGTCGCCGCTCCTCGAGGATGGTCTCCACGAACGGCCCGACCACCTCCCGGGGGTCGCGGGCACCGGCGGTGGCCAGCTCGCCGAGACGGACCACCATCGAGCGCAGCACCGCCCGGGCCCGCTCGTCCTCACCCCAGGCGAAGGTCTCGTTGGCCCACACCCGCAACTCGTCCTCCAGGGCGAGCAGGGCCCCGACGGCCGACGGCACGTCCCGGGCGGCCAGCGCCCGGGTGAACTCGCCCTCGAGCCGCTCGGTCTCGGTCAGCAGCGGTGACCGGCCGTGCCCATGCCGCGGGCCGTGGCCGCCGGTGCCCCCGGCGATCGCCGACGGTGGCGGCACCGAGGCCACCGCACCCCCCTCGGCGGCGGCCCGCAGGTCCTCGATGCCCACGGTGCTGCCGGTGGGCACCACCAGGTGCACCTCGCCACCGGCCCGCACCGTCACCCCGCCCAGGCCGGTCACCGTGGCCGTGCCGGCGTCCAGGTCGAGCACGCAGGCGGTGTGCTCGTCGACGCCGAGCACGAAAGCCCCCTCGGGCAGCAGGGCCTCCATCCGCCGCAGGCGGCGCTCACCCAGGTAGCAGAACCGGGTGTCATGGGTGCCGCCCTCGGCGTTGTCGAAGTGGGGGATCACCGCCGCCCGCAGGCCGGTGGCGGCGCCGAGCACGTCGAGCCCGTCGAACCAGAACGGGTCGGCCCCAACCTTGTAGATCTCGTACACCGGCACCGTCACCACCCCGAGGGTGAGCGCCGCAGCGCTGGCGAAGGTGACCACCCCACCGTGGGTGGGCTTGTCGGCGAGCAGGTGGGGCATCGGGGTCCCGGCCCACTGCCGCAGCGCGTAGCTGGGGCTGCCCGGCCCGGCGAACACGTACGCCGCCTCCCGCACCCGCACCAGAGCGGTCTCCCGGGTCACCGGGTCGACCTCGGCGCTGCGCCACGAGGCCACGCCGATCGGCCGCATCACGCTCTTCGCGAAGTACGCGACGGCCTTGGCGGTGATGTCGTCGGCGTTCTCCTGGAACCCGTAGGGCGTGTCGAGCAGCACCGCCGGCCCGCCGCCCACCCGGTCGATCAGCTCCCGGTGGGTCTTGGCATGGGTGGGCGCGGTCTCGCCCGACCCCATGATGGCGAGCACCCGGGTCATCCCGCCTCCCCTTCGGTCTCCCCCTCGGTGAAGAACCCGTCGGCGCAGCACCGGTGGAACAGCTCGGCCACCTCCACCGGGTGCTGGGCGTGGACGTCGTGGTCGGCCGGGCTGAACCACTGCACCCGGCAGGCCGGCAGCAGCCGCTCGGCCCGCTCCACTCCGTGGCGCTTGTCGGAGGTCCAGGTCACCTCACCGGTGTCGGCCATCACCAGCAGGGCCGGGACCCGCACCTGGGAGAACCGGCTGGTCGGGTGGTGCTCCCACAGCGCCCGCAGGATGGCCAGGTGCCGCTCCAGGGTGAGCCAGGGTCGTACCGTGCCGTCGTCGAGCACCTCGAAGTTGGCGAGCATGCCCTCGATGCCCGACTCCGGCCAGGACGGGTGGGCGGCCCGGACGGCGGCCTCCACCTGTGCGAGGGGGGTGCCGGCCAGCGGTGGCGGGGCCAGCGCCCGCTCGCAGTCCTCCCAGCGTGGGAAGTGCTCCTCGAGCTCGATGGTGCCACCGTCCACGCAGCAGATGCCGGAGGTGAGCTCCGGGAACCGGTAGGCGAGCTCCAGCACCACGTTGCCACCCCAGGACTGTCCGGCCACCACCGGCCGGGCCCAGCCGAGGCTGCCGATGAGCGCGGCGAGGTCGTCGGTGACCGAGGTGAAGTCGTACCCGTGGTCGGGCTTGTCCGAGCGGCCGTGACCCCGCTGGTCGACGGCGGCCACCGGGTGGCCGAGTGCCGCCAGCCGGCGGGCCACGCCGTCCCACATGCGGGCGTTCGAGGCCAGGCCGTGGACGAGCACGAACGGCCGTTCGGCGCCGCCGGGCCACAGGCGCACGTGCAGCGCGACGCCGTCGTCGACCGGGACGAGCACCGCGTACGGCTCGGTCATGCACCGACCAGGGGGAGGCCGGCCGCCTGGCGGATGCGGTCCAGCGTCCGGGCCACCCGCACGGTGTCCTCGAGCGTGTGCACCGGGGACGCCTCACCGCGCACCACGGCGGCGAACCGGTCGAGCATCAACAGGTACAGCGGCCCCCCGCCCGGACGGTGGGTGACCGTCCGGCCCTCGCGATCGGTCACCACGAAGCTGTCGTCGGCCAGCCCGGGGGTGAACGCCGTGCCCGCCCGCAGGTCGCCCCGGGTACCCACCAGCTCGAGCGTCTGGCGGTCGGGGGCCTCGAACGAGCACTCGATGGTGGCGGCGAACCCTCCGGGGAAGCGCAGCCGGGCCGAGATCGACACGTCGACGCCACGGTCGGTGGTCCGGGCCGAGGCGTCGATGTGCTCGGGCTCCTGGCCGGTGATGGCGAGCAGCGGGGCCACCGTGTAGATGCCCACGTCGAGCAGGGCACCCCCGCCGAGCACCGGGTCGAAGCGGTGGTCGCGGGGGTTGGGGTGGGGGAAGGTGAAGCCCAGGTGGCCGAACAGCAGCTCGCCGAGCTCGCCGCTGGCGGCCAACCGGACCACCTCGGCGCTGCGGGGATGGTGCGGGGTCATGTACGCCTCCATCAGCACCACGCCGGCCGAGGCGCAGGCGGCGATGATCGCCTCGGCCTCGGCGGCGTTCCGGCCCAGGGGCTTCTCGCACAGTACGTGCTTGCCGGCCGCCGCGGCCCGCTCGGCCCATTCCCGGTGGAGCCCGTTGGGGAGCGGGAGGTAGACGGCGTCCACCGCCGGGTCGTCGAGCACGCGCTCGTAGGCGCCCTGCGAGGCGGCACGCTGCACGACGTGGCGCCCCTCGCTGGCCTCGATCGCCGGGGCAATCGCCTGCCGGAAGATCATCGAGCGTGCCCCGAGCACGCCCCATCGCATCGTGGTCATCTGACCCCTCCCAGGACCTCGGCGAGTCTGACGGTGGCACCACCGGCGGCGCACGACCGCTCGGCGGCCTCCATCACCCCGATCACCCGGCGGACCGAGGCCGCGTCCACCGCCAGGGGTTCCCCCAGGTGCAGGTGGTCGGCCAGGTTGCGGTGGAACGGGTGGACCGGTGCGGGGGCCAGCGGCAGCCGGGTCTGGCTCAGCCCCGCCGGCCCCTCGTAGCGCAGCAGCATGAGCTCGGCCGGCGCCTCGGCGTGGTGCAGGTGGCCGGGCACATACCCGTGGGGCACGTGCAGGTGGTCGTCGGCCACCGGTCGGTAATGGCCCACGATCGTGCCGGTGGTGCCCTGCACGTAGAACTTCGGGGGGCGCACCCCGGCGATGTCGGACTGGAAGAACTCGGCTTCCCGGCCGTCGTCCCACAGCAGCCGCACCCGCACCTGGTCGAGGTTGGTCACGTCCAGCCAGACCCGCTTGTGGCCCACCGCCTGCACGGTGCGGGGCAGGGCGCCGTCCTCGCCGGCGAGCAGCAGCAGGATCCAGTCGAGGTGGTGCGACCCCCAGTCGTAGATCGCCCCGCCCGAGATCGAGCGTTCCGAGTGCCACTCCCGGCACGGGTGCTCGAACCCGCCGACGAAGGTGGCCACGTTGAACACCTCCCCCAGCCGCCTCTCGTCGACCGCCGCCCGGATGGTGGCGAAGTCGGGGTCCCACCGGCGGTTCTGGTGCACGGTGACCAGCCGGCCGGCGTCTCCGGCCTGGGCCACGATGGCGTCGGCCTCCGCCACCGTGAGGCACAACGGCTTCTCCACCACCACGTGCCTGCCGGCGGCGAGCAGGGTGCGGGCCAGGTCGGCGTGCGACGACGGCGGTGTGGCCACGATCGCCACCTCGACCTGGTCGTCCCGGCACAGGTCGTCGACGGTGGGGTACGCGGCGATGCCCGGGAAGGTGTCCTCGGCGGCCTTTCGCCGTCGGTCGTCGGGGTCGACCACGGCGACGAAGCTCAACCCGTCGGTGGCCTCCACGGCCCGGCCGTGCAGCTCGCCCATGCCGCCGAAGGGTCCGTAGCCGACGACCGCCACGCCGACCGACGCTCGGACCGGCCGGCGGTCCACCCTGGCCACTGCCCGGCGCAGGAGCCGGCTGAGCGCTGACGACCGCAGCACGCCGCCGGGGTCGAACCCGCAGGTGACCACGACACCGTCGCCGAGCGGCCGCACCACCACCGCCGGCCGGTGGCGGAAGGCCACCGACACCGTCGCCAGGGTGGTGAGGTCGGGGCCTGCGGGAACGAGCTCGCAGAACGCCCCCCGGACCGCCTCCTCGTCGGGCAGTCGCACCGTGAACGGGTGTCCGGCGGCGATCGTGCAGAACACCTCCGACGGGGGCAGCGCGACACCCCGGGTCACCCCGGACAGGCCGGCGAGCTCGTCGTCGGCCCCGTCGGGGATGCCACCGAGGACCACCGCCGTCGCCCCCCGGGCCACCGCGGCCGCCAGCTCGGTGCCCTCGAGGCCGTTGGGCAGCGGCCCGGTGAGGACGATGACCGTCGCGTCGGCCGGGCGGGTGGTGGTGGGGATGGCGGCCAGCCCGAGCCGGTCGGCCAACGGCGCCGGCAGGTGGTCGGGGGCGACGAGCAGCACGGGCCGGACCCTAGCGACGGTGAGGGTGGCGCCCGGCGTGGTGCCCGGTCGTCCCTGCGCCGGTCACGCCGGTCACGGGTTCAGCTCGGCGAGCACCTGCTCGAGCAGCCAGCCGAGGAAGGTGTACACGGCGTAGGCGTGCAGGTCGGGGTCATCCTCGGGCAGGTCGGCCAGGTCGGTGTCCTCGCTCACGTCCAGCTTGGTGCCGAGCACCAGCCGCATGTCGTTCAGCGCCCCCATCCACCCGAGCAGCTGCTCCTCGGTGAGCACGGTGGCGTCGAGGGTCTGCTCGACCACCTCGAGCACGGCCAGCCGGCGCCGGACGAGGTCGTCGTGGACGAGGGCCTGGTACTCACGGTCGGCGTCGGCGTCGGCTGCGTAGGCCACCGGGTACAGGCGGCGCAACCCCGGGTCGGTCCCCCGGGTGAGCAGTTCGCGCATCTGGGGGACCAGGGCCCGGATCACGTCGCGCTCCTCGCCGGGCAGGCGCAGCTCGAAGCCGCCACCCCGCCGCTGCCGCCGGATCCGCCGCCCGAGCACCGTCAGTCTTCCTGCTGCAGCGTCGCCCACAGCCCATGCTCGTGGAGCCGGAACACGTCCATCTCCGCCTTCTCGCGGGTGCCGCTGGACACCACGGCCCGGCCCTTGTGGTGGACGTCGAGCATGAGCTGCGTCGCCTTCTCCTTCGAATACCCGAACAGCTTCTGGAACACGAACACGACGTAGGACATCAGGTTGATCGGGTCGTTCCAGACGATCACGATCCACGGCCGGTCGGGCCGGACGTCCTGGTCGGACGTCGGTTCTTCCACCTCGACGGGAGCCGGAGAGGGGGGTGACGGAGCCACCCGACCATTCTCGCCGGTTGGAGGCCGTTTCCGACGGGCCGTAGTCTGACCGCCAGTATGGCTACCGCCAGCCGCCCGCTCGTGCCCTCCCGTCTCGCGCCGGGTGGGGTGATCGGCCACGGCGATGCGCTGCGGGCACCCCGCACCCGGCTGATGGGGTTCGTCGCCCTCACCAAGCCGCGGATCATCGAACTGCTGCTGATCACCACCGTCCCCACGATGATCGTCGCCGAGCAGGGCATGCCCCCCGCCGCGCTCATCTGGTGGACGCTGGTCGGGGGCTCCCTGGCCGCCGGCGGGGCCAACGCCATCAACATGTACGTCGACCGGGACATCGACCGCCTGATGCCCCGCACCCAGGGACGCCCGCTGGTCACCGGGGTGGTGCGCCCACGGGAGGCGCTGGTGTTCGCCGTCGCCCTCGAGGTGGCGGCCTTCGCCGTGCTGTGGGGGTTCGTCAACCTGCTCGCCGCCGTGCTGGCCCTGTCGGCCACGGCGTTCTACGTGTTCGTCTACACGCTCTGGCTGAAGCGCACCTCCACCCAGAACATCGTGATCGGCGGCGCCGCCGGTGCCGTCCCGGTCCTGGTCGGCTGGGCGGCGGTGACCGAGTCACTGGGCTGGGCGCCGTGGGCGATCTTCCTGGTCATCTTCCTGTGGACCCCGCCCCACTTCTGGGCGCTGGCCATCCGGTACGCCGACGACTACCGGGCCGCCAACGTCCCCATGCTGCCGTCGGTGGCCCCCTTCGACGTGGTGCTGCGGAACATGCTCGGCTACACCGCGATCCTGGTGCTGTCGAGCTTCCTGGTGGCGCCGCTCGCCGGTCTCGGCACCATCTACGTGGCCACCGCCGCCGTCACCGGGTTCGCCTTCGTGGCCATGGTGCTCAAGCTGGGGGCCGAGCCGGGCCCGAAGCGGGCCATGCGGGTGTTCAGCTTCAGCATCTCCTACGTCACCCTGCTGTTCGGGGCCATGGCCGTCGACACCCTCGTCGTGCACGGCTGGTGACCGGCCCGGGTGACGCGCTGTCAGGCCCCTGACCAGCGGACTTCCTCGGGCGGGGTGATCGGCGTCTAAGGTGACGCGAGTCCCGTCGAGCACGACGGTTGCGCCTCGAGTGCGGCCTGCGTGGAGAGCACATGACCATCACCGAGACCAGACCCGAGGAAGCCGCTGGCGCCAAGGCGCCGGGCCCGTCACCGGCGGGCACCGTGTCCCAGCCCTCGGGGTTGTACGACTGGTTGACCACCGCCGATCCCACCAAGATCGGCCGCCTGTACGTCGGCACGTCGGTGCTCGTGCTGCTCGGCATGCTCGGCATCGGAGCGCTGCTCGGCCTGGAACGCATCGACGGCGGGGGCGCCCAGATCGTCCCGCTCGACACCGTGAGCCAGCTGTACTCGCTGTACGGCTACGGGCTGGTGTTCGGCGCCGCGCTGCCGCTGCTGTTCGGCCTTGCGCTGGCGGTGGTCCCCCTGCAGGTCGGGGCCCGCACCGTGGCCTTCCCCCGGGCGGCGGCGGCCTCGTACTGGACGTGGCTGTTCGGTACCGGGGTGATGATCGCCGCCTACGCCATCAACGGTGGCCCGGGCGGCGGTGACTCCGACGGCGTGTCGCTGTTCCTGGTGGCGCTGGGCGTGATGATCCTGGCCCTGTGCCTGCTCGCCGTGTGCGTCGCCACCACCGTGCTCACCCTGCGGGCCCCGGGCATGACCCTCAACCGGGTGCCGTTCTTCGCCTGGTCGGCGATGGTCGGCGGGGTGATGGTGCTGCTCACCCTGCCGGCGCTGCTCGGCAACGTGGTGCTGCTGTGGGTCGACCACCGGTACGCCCGGGCCACGTTCGGCGGGAACCTCGGGGTCGGTGCCGGCATCGACTGGGTGCTGCGCCAGCCCCAGATCTACGTGTCGGCGGTGCTCGCCCTCGGGTTCATCGCCGACGTCGTGCCGGTGTTCGCCCGGGCCCGCCAGCGGCTGGTCCGCCCGCTGCTGGTCGTCATCGGCCTGTTCGGTGCCGTCGGCTTCGGCGCCTTCGCCCAGCCGTTCTTCGAGCCCGACGTCCGCTTCGAGCTGGTGTTCATCGTCTTCAGCCTGCTCGCCGTGGTGCCCCTGCTCGCCGTGCTCGTGTTCTCCGGGCTCACACTCGGGTCCGGCGGCAAGACCTCGGTCGGCTCGCCGCTGGTGTGGGCCCTGGTTGCCGGGCTGATGGGGTTCGTGGCCGTGGCCGTCGGAGCCCTCACCCCCATCCGTGACCTCGAGCTGCAGGGCACCGTGTACGAGCTCTCCCAGTTCAACTACACGGTCCTCGGCCTGGCCGTGCTCGGCGGGCTGGGCGGCCTGATCTACTGGGGTCCGAAGCTGTGGGGTCGCCGCCTGCCCGAGGGCCCGATGCGGGGCCTGGGCGTGCTCGCCCTGCTCGGCGTGGTGCTCACCGCCTTCCCCGACGTGATCCTCGGCTTCCAGGACCAGCCCTTCGGCGAGGTCAACTGGGCCGAGACGTTCGACCTGCAGCAGGCCGTCAACATCGTCCACGGTGTCGGCGCCGCGCTGCTGTTCGTCGTCGTCGCCCTGGTGGCCGTGGCCGCCCTGGCCGGGTTCAGCCGGGGCCCGCAGGCCGGTGACGACCCGTGGGACGGCCACACACTGGAATGGGCGACGACGTCGCCGCCCCCGGCCGGCAACTTCGCCGAGCCGCCGGCCGAGGTCCACTCCGACCGCCCGCTGCTCGACCGGAAGGAGCAGGCCTGATGCTCGCTCTGCCCCCCGCTCCCACGCCGGCCCGGCCGCGCATGCAGCTGGTGGCCACGGGCCTGGTGTGCGCCGCCGGCTCCATGCTCATGGCGGTGCTGGTCGGCGCCTACCTGTGGTTCCGCAGCGAGTCGGGCGGCACCACCGCCACCTGGGTGCCCGACGGGGTGGCCACGCCCATGGTGGCGGCCACCACCCTGCTGTTCACGATGGTCGGGCTGTGCGTGCTCGCGCAGTGGGCGGTGTACGCCATCGCCCGGGACGATCGCACCCACACCCTGCAGGCGCTCGGCCTCACGTTCGTGTTCGGTGTCGCCGCGGTGAACGCCCAGGCCTACCTGTGGCGGGAGTCGGGCATCACCATCCGCACCGACGAAACCGCCTATGCCGTCACCGTCCTGTCGCTCACCGGCACCTGGGTGGCGCTGGCGGTGGCCGGCCTCGTCTACACGGTGGTCATGGCCTTCCGGTCGCTGGGCGGGCGCACCTCCGCCAAGGACGTGGAGGGCATCGCCGCCCTGGCCATGTACTGGTACTTCGTCGCCGCAGCGTTCGCCGCGGTCTGGTACGTCGTCTACATCCTGAAGTAGGCCGCTGATGCTGTTCACCACCGGTTCAAGGTTCTTCTTCGGCCTTGCGGCCCTCGGGGCGGCGGCCTTCGCCGTGTTCGCCGTGCAGGCGTCGTGGAGCCCGGTCGGGGCCATGGTCCTGGGCTCGTTCACGGTCGCGTCCGCGTTCCTCGGCCTGCTGGTCGTCGCTTTCCGTGACGCCGAGGCCCCGGTGTTGGCCAAGGTGGCCACCTCGGCCGCCGATGCCGAGGGGCACTCGTTCGCCGGTCCGGCGGTGCCCAACGCCCCGTGGCCGCTCATCACCGGCATCGGGGTCGCCGTGCTCGGCGTGGGCCTGGTGGTCGACCGGTTGCTGTTCGCCCTCGGCGTCATCCTGCTGATCGCCATGATCGTGGAGTGGACCGTCCAGGCCTGGGCCGACCGGGCCTCCGACGACCCGGCGTTCAATGCACGACTCCGGTCTCGGGTCATGAACCCGTTCGAGTTCCCGATCGCCGCTGCGCTCATCGGCGGGGTGGTGGTGATCTCGTTCTCCCGGCTGATGCTGTCGCTGTCCGAGCACGGCTCGGTGATCGCCTTCGCCGCGGTGGCCACGCTGATCTTCGTCGCCGCCATCGTGCTCGCCGCCCGGCCGGCGACGCGCTCGTCGGTGATGTCCGGTCTGGTCGTCGTCGGGGCGGTCGCGCTGATCGCCGCGGGCATCGTCGGAGCCGCGCAGGGCGAGCGCACCTTCGAGAAGAAAGAAGGGAAGCCGGGTACCACCGGGTCGGTGTCTGACGTGACCGGGCTGCTCGCCACGATCACCGTGCAGGGCAACTCGTTCATCGTCCAGGAGCAGGGCAAGGCCCCGACGAACAACCCGGTGATCGAGGTGCCCCGGGCCACCACCGTCAACGTGCTGTTCAAGAACTCCGATCCGGAGGAGCACAACCTGGTGGTGGTCGCGGGCGACACGCAGTTCCGCACCGCCTTCCTCGAACAGGGCACCTCGCAGGTGCTGACCTTCTCCCTGCCCGGGTCGGGGAGCTACGAGTTCTTCAGCGAAGGTGGCCCGGTTGCGATCAAGGGCACCATGCGAGTGCCGTGACGGGTTCGGTAGCCGATCGTGGGAGTGGGTAGGTTCGCAAACGTGGAGCAGGGCATGAGCAAGCGCCGCAGCAGCCGACGGGTGACCCTCGCCACGCTCGGCGCGGCCACGGTGGTCCTCGCCGGCTGCGCCAAGGACGCGCCGCAGGACATCTTCAAGGCCGAGGGACCGCAGGCCCGACTGATCACCGACCTGAACTTCGTGTTCTGGATCGCCGGTGTCATCGGCGTCCTGGTGCTCGTCGCGGTGACCTACGTGATCGTCCGCTACCGCCAGGACAAGGACCGTCCCGACGAGGTGCCGTCCCAGATCCACGGCAACGCCAAGCTCGAGATCATGTGGACCATCGCCCCGGCCGTGCTGCTGGTGTTCGTGGCGGTGCCCACGCTGGCGACGGTGTTCAAGCTGGCCGACCAGCCCGAGGACGCGATGCAGATCAACGTCATCGGCCAGCAGTGGTGGTGGGAGTTCGACTACACCGGCGATCTCCAGGGCATCGTCACCGCCAACGAGATGGTGATCCCCGCCGGGGAGCCGGTCGTGGTGAACATCACCTCCCGGGATGTCATCCACTCGTTCTGGATCCCCCGCCTGAACGGCAAGAAGGACGCCGTGCCCGGGCGCATCCACCGGCTCACCATCGAAGCCGACAAGCCGGGCACCTACTGGGGCCAGTGCACCGAGTTCTGCGGGTTGTCCCACGCCAACATGCGCATCCGTACGGTGGCGCTGTCCCGCCCGGACTTCGACCGGTGGGTCGAGAACCAGCTGAAGCCGGCGGTCACCCCCGAACCCGGCAGCGCCGCTGAGCGAGGGCTGGCGCTGTTCAACCAGCAGTGCGCCAGCTGCCACGTGATCAACGGAGAAGGGGTCACCAAGCTCGAGGGCCGGGCCGCCCAGGTGGCCGGCGCCGCCCCCAATCTCACCCACCTGATGAGCCGTGAGGTGTTCGCCGGGGCGATGTTCGATCTCAAGGACCCGTCGTGCACCGTGGCCAACGACATGCCGACGGGCACCCCGAAGGAATGTCTCAACCGGCCGCAGCTCGCCGCCTGGTTGCGTAATGCCCCGAAGGAGAAAGCCATGTACCCGCCGACGCGGGGCATGCCGGCCTTCGGCGCCGCCCTCGGCGAGAGCGGCATCGCCGACCTCATCGAGTACCTGTCCACCCTGAAGTAGCGCGGGAGAGCACTGACAGATGGCGATCATCGAACGGCCCCCGAGTCCGCTGGAGCTGGCCCCGGCCGGGGTGGTCACCCCCCGGCAGGCAGCCGGCGTGTTCGCCCGGCCGCGCTCCACCACCGGGTGGCGCAGCTGGTTCACCACCGTCGACCACAAGAAGATCGGCATCATGTACGGCTGCGCCGCGATGTTCTTCTTCGTCATCGGGGGCATCGAGGCGCTGCTCATCCGCCTGCAGCTGGCCCAGCCCAACGGGCGGGTGCTGTCGGCCCAGGTGTACAACGAGCTGTTCACCATGCACGCCACCACCATGGTGTTCCTGGTGGTCATGCCCCTGGCAGCGGCGTTCGCCAACTACATGGTGCCGCTGCAGATCGGTGCCCGGGACGTGGCCTTCCCCCGGCTGAACGCTTTCAGCTTCTGGGCGTTCCTGTTCGGTGGGATCTTCCTCAACCTGTCGTTCTTCATGGGCGGCGCGGCCGACGGCGGCTGGTTCATGTACGCCCCCAACTCCGGCCCGCTGTTCTCGCCCACCCACGGGGTCGACTTCTGGGTGCTCGCCCTGCTCATCACCGGTGTCGCGAGCCAGGTCGGCGCGATCAACCTGATCGTCACCGTGCTCAACATGCGGGCCCCGGGCATGACGCTCATGCGCATGCCGATCTTCACCTGGATGATCCTGGTGGTGCAGTTCCTGCTGGTGTTCGCCGTGCCGGTGATCACCGTGGCGCTGTTCCTGCTGCTGTTCCAGCGCCTGTTCGACGCCCAGTTCTTCAACGTCGAGGCCGGCGCCGACCCGTTGCTGTGGCAGCACCTGTTCTGGATCTTCGGCCACCCCGAGGTGTACATCCTCGTGTTGCCCGCCTTCGGCATCGTGTCGGAGGTGCTGCCGGTCTTCTCCCGCAAGCCGCTGTTCGGCTACCCGTTCGTGGTGTTCTCGGGCGTGGCCATCGGGTTCATGGGCTGGGGGGTGTGGGCCCACCACATGTTCGCCAGTGGTCTCGGCCCGGTCTCGGTGGCGGTGTTCGCTGCGGCGACGATGTTCATCGCCGTGCCCACCGGTGTGAAGATCATCAACTGGATCGCCACCATGTGGGGCGGGCGGCTCCGGTTCACCACGGCCATGCACTTCGCCGTGGGCCTGGTGGTGGTGTTCACGGTCGGTGGCCTATCGGGCGTGAGCCACTCGGTGGCCCCGTCGGACACCCAGCAGACCGACACGTACTACATCGTCGCCCACTTCCACTACGTGCTGTTCGGCGGTGCGCTGTTCGGCCTGTTCGCGGGCTTCTACTACTGGTGGCCGAAGATCTTCGGTCGCATGCTCGACGAGCGGCTCGGCAAGGCGAACTTCTGGACGATGCTCGTCGGCATGAACCTGACGTTCGGGCCGATGCACGTCGTCGGTCTGCAGGGGCAGCCCCGGCGCATGTACCAGTACGCCGATGGCATGGGCTTCGACGTGTGGAACCTGGTGTCGACGATCGGGTCGTTCATCCTGGCGTTCGGCGTGTTGCTGTTCTTCATCAACGCCTTCATGTCGATCAAGCGGAAGGCGACGCAGCTCGATCCGTGGGACGCCCGCTCGCTCGAGTGGATCACCGAGAACCCGCCGGCACCCCACAACTTCGATGCGACGCCGACGGTCCACAGCATCGACGAGTTCTTCCACCGGAAGTACGAAGAGGACGAGCACGGCCGGCTCACGAGGGTCCGAACCGCCGAGGAGGTGCTGGCCGCGGAGAAGGCCCGGCACGAGCACATCCACCTGCCGTCGCCTTCGTACTGGCCGATCGTGGTGGCCTTCGGGATGCCGCTGATCGCCGCAGGGCTCATCTACAACCACCTGATCGCCGTGGTCGGCGCGCTCATCACCCTGGCCGGCATGTACGGCTGGGCGCTCGAGCCGTCGGTGGCCGACGAGCCGGCCGACAGCGATCAGGAGTCCGGCACGAAGGAGCTGGCCACCCTTGGCTGACGCAGCTGCCATCCACGCCCCCGCCGGGGCACACGCCGACGAGGCGCACCACACCACGACCGGCCTGTCCAACACCAAGCTGGCGATGTGGCTGTTCCTCGGCTCGGAGTGCCTGCTGTTCGGTGGGCTGATCTCCACCTACATGCTCTACCGGGGCCGCACCGCCGGCGGCCCGTCGCCCGAGCAGGTCTTCGACATCCCCTTCACCTCGGCCAGCTCGTTCGTGCTGCTGATGAGCTCGCTCACCATGGTGCTGGCGGTGTCGGCGATCGCAAAGGGCGACATGCGCCGGATGCGGGTGTGGCTGGTCACCACCGCCCTGCTCGGCAGTGCCTTCGTCGCCGGCCAGGTGTACGAGTTCACCGCCTTCTACCGCAAGGGGCTGGGGTTCACCACGAACCTGTTCAGCTCGAGCTTCTACACCCTCACCGGCTTCCACGGTGTCCACGTGAGTGTGGGCATCGTCATGCTGTTGTCGGTGGTGGTCATGTCGATCCGGAACAACTGGGGTGCCGAGAAGGCCGAGGCCGTCGAGATCACCGGCCTCTACTGGCACTTCGTCGACATCGTCTGGATCATCATCTTCACGCTCGTCTACCTGATCCCCGCCTGAGGAGCCCACGGTGAGCACCACGGTCGAAGCCGGCGTCGAGGACGTCCCCGTCGAGGCCCCTGCGGTCGAGCACGAGCACCCCACCAGCCACGAGCGCACCTACGTGATCGTGGCGGTGGTGCTCACTGCGGCCGAGATCGCCGTCGGCGAGAGCAGCCTCGAGACCGCCATCAAGGTCCCGTCGCTCATCGTGATGATGGTGGTCAAGTTCTGGCTGGTCGTCGCGTTCTTCATGCACCTGCGCTACGACGCCAAGCTGTTCGGCCGGATGTTCTGGGCCGGGCTGGTGCTCGCCGTGGTCGTGTACGTGGTCACGTTGACGACCTTCCACTTCTTCGTGAAGTAGCCCTCAGCGGGTCCGCTCGTCGGGCCCGAGGTGCTCCACGTCCGACAGCCGGGTGAGGCTGAACGTCCACCCGTCACCGAGCTCAAGCGCCTCGAGGCGTGTGATCGAGGCGTGGTTGAGCACGAACCGGTCCCACTCCCACGGCGTGGGCGCCAGGCCGAGCAGGTGGCAGATGATCACCGCGTTGGTGCCGGCGTGAGCCACCAGCGCGATGCGGGCGCCGGGCTCGAGGCCGGTCCACACCGGTAGGTCGTGGTGGAGCCGGGTGATGCCCCGCTCGGCCAGGAAGTACTGGGCGCCGTTGTGGATGCGGTCGACGAAGTCGCGCACCGGTTCGCCACCTTCGAGGCCCTCCCAGCGCTGGTGGGCGGGCCGGGCCCGGTCCTCGGCGTAGGCCGCCTCGGCCTTCTCCGCCGGCGTGCCGTGCCACACCGGGTTGCGGATCTCCTCCAGCCAGGGGGCCACCACCTCGGGCCGGCCCAACCGGCGCAGCAGCGGGGCTGCGGTCTGACGGGCCCGGGTGAGCGGGGAGACGAGGATCTCGTCGAAGTGCTCACCGGCCAGGCGCTCGCCGAGCAGCTCGGCCTGCCGCTGCCCGAGCGGGGTGAGCGGTGGGTCGTCCACGTTGAGGCCCTCGCGGACCCACTCGGGTTCACCGTGTCGGATCAGGACGAGTTCCATGTCACTCCCAACGGAACAACCGGGCGGCGAGCACCGGCGCAGTCACCGCCCAGACGGCCAGCACCGCCCACGCCCGGCCCGGCACCGAGCCGGCGGCACCGATCGTGCCGTGCACCACGTCGGCCAGCGCCGCGGCCGGGAGCAGTTCGGCGACCCGGCGCAGCGGTCCGGGCAGCTCGGTGAGCGGCACGAGCATGCCGCCGAGCAGCAGCAACAGCAGGTAGGCGCCGTTCGCGGCGGCGAGCGTCACCTCACCCCGCAGGGTGCCGGCCATCAGCAGCCCGAGCCCGCTGAAGGCCACCGTGCCGAGCACCACCCCGGCCAGGGCTCCGGGCAGGCCCGACCAGGACGGTTCCCAGCCCAGGGCCAGCCCGACCGTGCCGAGCACCAGCACCTGCACGACCTGAATGGCCAGCACCGACACGGTCTTGGCGCCGAGCAGGGCCGGGCGGCTGAGCGGCGTGCTGCCCAGCAGCTTGAGCACCCCGTACTGGCGCTCGAACCCGGTGGCGATCCCCAGTGCGACCATCGACGTGCTCATGACTGCGAGCGCGATCACCCCGGGGGCCAGGAAGGCCACCGGCTCGTCGCCGAGCCCGGGGAGCACGTCGACGGTCGAGAAGAACACCAGGAACACCACCGGGATCCCGATCGTGAGCAGCACCGACTCGCCCCGGCGGGCGGTGAGCGCCAGTTCCACCCGGGTCTGGGCCAGCAACGGGGGGATCACCGGCGTCGCCCCCGCCGGCGCCCACCGGCCGTCGCCGGCGCACCGGGCCCTTCGCCGCCGTCGCCGCCCGTCAGGCGCACGAACACGTCCTCGAGCCGGTGCCGGCCGGCCCGCAGGTCGGCCAGCGGCTGGTCGCGCTCGGCCAGCCAGGCGGTGATCGCGGCGACGTTGGCCGGACTGGCCACCGCCGCCACCCGGTACTCGCCCGGCGAGGTCTCGGCCACCGGCGCGCCCAGCGTGGCGGCCAGCCCGGCGACGTCGAGCCCCGGCGCCGCCCCGAACCGGATCTCCTCGCCGCCGGCGGCCCGCCTCAGCTCCGCCGGGCTGCCCTCGGCCACCAGCCGGCCCCGGTCGATGATCACCACGTGGTCGGCCACCTTCTCGGCCTCGTCGAGCTCGTGGGTGGTCACCAGCACCGTGCACCCGTCGGCGGCGAGGTCGCGGAGCAGCCCGCGCACCAGCTGCCGGCCGGCGACGTCGACCCCCGAGGTCGGCTCGTCGAGGAAGGCGACCGCCGGCCGCCCGGCCAGCGCGCAGGCGAGCGCAAGGCGGCGCTGCTCGCCGCCGGACAGCTGCCGCCACGTCGCGCGGGCCCGCCCCGCAAGCCCGACCCGCTCGAGCAGCACATCGCCCTCACCTGCGGGGCGGCGGTGCAGCTCGCACAGCAGCCGCACCATCTCCCGGGCCCGGATCCCGGGGTAGACACCGCCGTCCTGGAGCATCACCCCGATCCGGGTGACCAGCGTGGCGTGGTCGGCGACCGGGTCGAGGCCCAGCACCCGCACCCGGCCGGCGGTCGGGCGCCGGTACCCCTCCAGGGTCTCGATGGTCGAGCTCTTGCCGGCCCCGTTCGGCCCGAGCACCGCGGTGACCTTCCCGGCGTCGGCGGTGAACGACAGGCGGTCGACCGCCACCAGGTCGCCGTAACGGACGGTCAGCGCATCGAGTTCGATCGCCGGCATCGGCCCGGCACCCTACGGGAACCGTCTGCGCCGTGGCGATGCGCCCCGGCTACCTTGCCGGGCGTGATCGACGTCCGACTGCTGCGCACCGACTTCGACGGGGTGATGGCCGCGCTCGGCCGTCGAGGCATCGACCTCGCCCCGGTGGCGCGCGCCGCCGAGCTCGACCAGCAGGTGCGGGCCCTGGTGGCCGAGCGGGACGCGGCGCGCAGCCGGATCAACGCCCTGTCCAAAGAGGTCGGCCGGCTGCGGCGGGCGGGCGAGACCGGTGCCGCCGAAGCGGCCATGGCCGAGAGCCGCGCCCTGGGCGAGCGTGAGCAGCAGCTCGCCGCCCAGAGCACGGCGCTGGAGACCGAACTGCGGGACCTGCTGCTGCGCATCCCGAACCTGCCCCACCCCGACGCCCCGGACGGCGCCGGCGAGGCCGACAACCCGGTGGTCAAGGTGGGGCGGGCCCCGTGGGACTATCCCGAGCACCAGCGCGTCCCGCACTGGGAGACCGGCGCTGCGCTCGGCATCCTCGACCTCGAGCGGGCCACGAAGATCAGCGGGGCGATGTTCACCATGATGCGGGGGCTCGGCGCCACCATGGCCCGGGCGTTGTGCCAGCTCGCCCTGGACCGCAACGCCGACGCGTTCGAGGAGATCCGCCCGCCCACGCTGGTGACCACCGCCACGCTCACCGCCACCGGCCAGCTCCCGAAGTTCGCCGACGACGCGTACGCGATCGAGCGCGACGACCTGTGGTGCATCCCCACCGCCGAGGTGCCGCTCACGTCGATCTCGGCCGGGGAGATCCTCTCCGAGGCCGACCTGCCGAAGCGGATGATGGCCTACTCGCCGTGCTACCGGCGTGAGGCCGGCTCGGCCGGCCGGGACACCCGGGGCCTGCTGCGCACCCACGAGTTCGACAAGGTGGAGATCCTCGCCTACGCCACCGCCGAGCAGTCCCCGGCCATGCTGGAGGAGCTGCTCCGGCGGGCCGAGGGCACCATCGACGCGCTCGGTCTGGCCTACCGGATCATCGAGATCTGCACCGGCGACATGGGGCAGAGCCACCACCGCAGCTTCGACATCGAGGTCTACGCCCCCGGCTGCGACAGGTGGCTCGAGGTGAGCTCGGTGAGCTGGTTCAGCGACTACCAGGCCCGGCGGGCCAACATCCGCTACAAGCCGGCCGCCGGCGGCCCCACCGAGGTGGTGCACACCTTGAACGGCTCGGCGCTCGCCGTGCCCCGGGTGTGGGCCGCCATCGTCGAGACTTACCGGCAGCCCGACGGATCGGTGCTGATCCCTGAGGTGCTGCACCCGTACATGCGCGGGCACACGGTCATCGGTGCCTAGCGATTCCGCACGAACGCCGCCCAGGTGAGCCGGCCGACGACGCGCTGCTCGCCGTCGACCACAGCGAGCTCGTCCACCTGGGCCACCACCATCCGGTCGAGCGCGCTGCGCAGCGTCGAGCCGAGCGGCACGGTCACCGGCGGCGGCGGACCGTCGAGCGGGCACACGTCGGCCGGGCCGATCGGGGTGACCGCCAGCAGGCGCAGGCCCCGGTCGGTGCCGAGGAACCCGCTGACGAAGTCGTCGGCCGGCCGGGCCAGCAGCTCGGCCGGCGGACCGTGCTGGGCGAGCACGCCCCCCTCGGCCATCACCGCGATGTGGTCGCCGAGCCGCACCGCCTCCTCCACGTCATGAGTGACGAACACCACGGTCTTGCGCAGCTCGGCCTGCAGGCGCAGGAACTCCTGCTGCAGGCGGTCGCGGGTGATCGGGTCGATCGCCCCGAACGGCTCGTCCATCAGCAGCACCGGCGGGTCGGCCCCCAACGCCCGGGCCACCCCGACGCGCTGCTGCTGCCCACCGGAGAGCTGGGCCGGGTACCGGTCGCGGAACACCGACGGGTCAAGGCCGACGAGCTCGAGCAGCTCGTCCACCCTGGCGGCCACCTTCGCCTTCGGCCACCGCAGCAGGCGGGGCACGGTGGCCACGTTCTCCCCGATCGTCTGGTGGGGGAACAGCCCCACCGACTGGATGACGTAACCGATCCGCCGGCGCAGCTCGACCGGGTCGATCCGGGCGATGTCCTCGCCTCCCACCTCGATCGTGCCGGCCGACGGGTCGATCAACCGGTTGACCATGCGCATCGTGGTGGTCTTGCCGCACCCCGACGGGCCCACCAGCACGCACACCTCACCGGCGGGGATGTGCAGGGTCAGGTCCTGCACGGCCACGTGACCGTTCGGGTACACCTTCGACACGTTGCGGAGGTGGATCACCGAAGCGACGGTAGCCTGCCGCCCACGCCACGGACCCGGCGTGTGCCGCCAGCCACGACGTCACCAGCCGCACACGACCACCCGCACACCGGAGGTGCGACGTGCCCGATCACACCCGTGACGAGCTCCGCTCGCTGTCACGTTTCCGGACCCAGGCCCCGTGATCGTCGCAGCCGGCGACCCGTGGGTGCGCTGGGACTGGGTGGGTGACCACCTCGGCGAGATCGGCACCCTGCTGCGCGAGCACGTGGTGCTCACGCTGTGGACCGTGGCCCTCGGGTTGGTGATCGCCCTGCCGCTGGGCGTGCTGTGCCACCACCGCCGGGCGCTGGGTGCCGTGGTGATCGGGGTGGCCGGGGTGCTCTACACCGTGCCTGCGCTCGCCGCGTTCGCCCTGCTCGTGCCGTGGACCGGCCTGTTCTCCCGCACCACGGCGCTGGTGCCGCTCGTCGCCTACTCGCTGTTCGTGCTGCTGCGCAACGTGGTCGCCGGCCTCGACGGCGTGCCGCCGTCGGTGCTCGACGCCGCAGTGGGCCTGGGCTACGGGCCGTGGCGCCGCCTGGTGCGGGTCGAGGTGCCGCTCGCGCTCCCGGCGATCGTGGCCGGGGTGCGCATCGCCACCGTCACCACCATCGGGCTGATCACCATCACCGCGCTGATCGGCCAGGGTGGTCTCGGCCAGCTGCTGCTCGACGCCTTCCAGCGCGACTTCCGCACCCCGCTCGTCGTCGGCGGGGTGCTGACCGTGGCCCTCGCCGTGGTCGCGGACCTGGCCCTCGTCGGCCTGCAGCGGCTGCTCACCCCGTGGGCGAGGAGCCGCTAGCCGTGCGCTTCCTGGCCGACGTACTCGACTGGTTCACGGCCGAGGGCAGGTGGACCGGCCCGTCGGGCATCCCCACCCGGGTGGTCGAGCACCTCCACCTGTGCGCGCTGGCCCTGGCTGTCGCCCTGGCGGTCGCCGTGCCGGTCGGCCTGGTGCTCGGGCACCTGCGCCGGGGCGGGCTGGTGGCCATCAACGTGTCCAACATCGGCCGGGCGCTGCCGTCGTTCGCGCTGCTGGTGCTCGGCTTCCAGTGGTGGGGGCTGGGCGAGACCGCCGGAGTGTCGTCCTCCGCGCTGTTCGCCCTGGTGCTGCTGGCCGTCCCGCCGGTGGTGACCAACACCTACGTGGGCATGGCCGAGGTCGACCCGGGGCTGCGCGACGCCGCCCGAGGGGTGGGCATGACCGGCCGGCAGGTGCTGGCCCGGGTGGAGCTGCCGGTGGCGCTGCCCCTGGTGCTGACCGGGGTGCGCATCGCCACGCTCCAGGTGGTCGCCACCGCAACGCTCGCCGCGGTGGTGGGTTCGGGTGGTCTCGGGCGGTACATCATCGACGGGTTCGCCGTCCGGGCCTTCCCCCAGGTGTTCGGGGGCGCGGCGCTGGTGGCAGCGCTCGCCCTCGGCGTGGAGGGCCTCCTGGCCCTCCTGCAGCGGGCGCTCGTGCCCGCCGGGCTGCGAGCAGCCCGTGTCCGATCCCGATCCGAAAGGACCCTCTCATGATCCGACGTTCCCGGCGGCTGCTGGCCGCCCTGGCGATCGGCGGCCTTGCCGTCGGTGTGGCCGCCTGCGGCGGCGACGACGGCGGCACCGCCGACACCACCACCGGCGGCTCCGGGGCCGTCATCCGGTTCCGCCCCCTCGACGTCGGTGGCCCGCTCACCGTGCAGGCCCTCAAGAACGGCGACATCCAGATCGGCCTGCTGTTCACCACCGACGGCACCATCGCCGCCAACGGCTGGGTCGTGCTCGAAGACGACAAGCAGTTGCAGGCGGCCGACAACATCGTGCCGGTCGGGCGCACCGAGAAGCTCACCGACGATGTGGCCTCCGTGTTGAACCGGGTGACCGCCGCGATCACCACCGAGGAGATCACCGCGCTGAACAAGCGGGTCGACATCGACAAGGAGGACGCGGCCGCCGTCGCCCGTTCGTGGGTGCAGGACAAGGGGTTCGCCACCAGCGGCACGACGCTGAGCGGCTCGTTCACCATCGGGTCGTTCAACTTCGGCGAGAGCGAGATCCTGGCCAACATCTACGCCCTGGCCCTGGAGGGTGCCGGCGCCGACGTGACCGTGAAAGCCAAGCTCGGGAGCCGTGAGGTGGTGGCCCCGGCGCTGGAGAAGGGGGAGATCGACCTGATCCCCGAGTACGTCGCCTCGGCGTCGAGCTTCTTCGGGGGTTCGCCGACCAGCGACGTCGGCGCCTCGCTCGAGGGGTTGCGGGCCGCCATCGCCGGCAAGGGGCTCACCGCCCTCGAGGCCGCGCCGGCCCGCAACACCAACGAGCTGGTGGTCACCCGGGAGACCGCCGACAAGTACGGCCTCCAGACCATCAGCGATCTCGCCAAGGTGACCGACCCGCTGGTGATGGGCGGCCCGCCGGAGTGCCCGCAGCGGCCCTTCTGCATCCCCGGCTACGCCGAGACCTACGGGCTGCGGTTCCAGGTCTGAGCCGGGCACGCCTGCGACGATGCCCGTGGCCGGGCGTACCCTCCCGGCCATGGGCATCGCGGACGTGCGCATCGAGTACGAGACCCACGGGCTCGACCTCCCCGATCTGAGCGACGACCCGGTGGAGCAGTGGCTCCGCTGGTACGAGGAGGCGATGGCGGCCGGATGCACCGAGCCCAACGCCATGACCGTGGCCACCGTGGGCGCCGACGGCCGGCCCGACGCCCGGGTGTTGCTCGTGCGGGGCGCGGACCATCGGGGGTTCACGTTCTTCACCAACTACGAGAGCCCCAAGGGCCGCCAGCTCGACGCGGTGGGCGCCGCCTGCTGCGTGTTCGCGTGGCTCGAGCTGCACCGCCAGGTGCGCATCCGCGGCCGGGTGGAGCGGGTGCCGGCGGCCGAGAGCGACGAGTACTTCGCCAGCCGGCCGCGGGGCAACCAGTTGGGGGCGTGGGCCTCGGCGCAGTCGTCGGTGATCGCCGACCGGGCCGAGCTCGAGGCCCGGGTGGCCGAGGTGACCGCCCGGTTCGCCGGCCGCGACGTCCCCCGGCCACCCCACTGGGGCGGCTACCGCCTCGTCCCCGACGAGATCGAGTTCTGGCAGGGACGCCCGAGCCGGCTCCACGACCGGCTGCGCTACCGCCGCCACCACGACGGCTGGGTCATCGAGCGGCTCTCACCGTGAGCGCCGTCAGCCGGTCGGCTCCCAGGACGCCGCCGCCTCGGCCAGTCCGGTGATGAGCGCCTCGGTGTGGGGGGTCCATCCCGGCCCCTCCCAGTCCCACCACAGGGGGCTGGTGCCCCGCACCCGGGGTGGCAGTTCGATCTGCACCCCTCTGCCCCGGGGACGGTTCACCGGGTTGCGGGCGTGCAGGCCCCGCAGGGTCTCGGGGATGCGGTCGAGGTCGGTGGCGATCTCGTAGGCGGGCAGGGTGTGCCGGAGGTGACCGCCCACGTGGTGGGCGAGCTCCCGGTTGCCGCCGCCGAGCAGCAGCGTGGCCCAGAGCCCCTGCCGGCCGTAGCCGTGCACGGTCACCACCACGTCGACGTGCTCGAGGAACGCGGCCAGCCGGTCGCTGTGGGCCGGGTCGACCTTGACCGAGGGGATGTGCCAGCGCAGGCCGGGGGGTTGGATCACCCCGTAGAAGGAGGCTCCGCTGCGACGGGCGGCCACGGCGGCGATCACGTCGGTCATGGCCTCCAGGGACCCGCCGTGGAAGGCCATGAACCCGAAGCGGCTACGGAACTCGACCACCTCCTCGACACCGGGATGGGCGAGGAGCTCGTCGAACACCCCTCCAGGCTAGGAGTGCTGCGGCTGCTCGTCGTGAGCGGACGGGCGGTCCGGCGCCACCGGCGTGCCCGGGTCGCCCGGGCCGCCCGGGCC
>FWPV01004443.1_pt1 | contig 29821 bp, 22 predicted proteins | sample 2228371 | NCBI WGS metagenome assembly FWPV01 (sample SAMEA103939776, study PRJEB20133) | metagenome | reverse complement strand
CTATATCCGGAAGGCTGTTTTTCGGCCGGATGGAGACCTTTACTCCCGGCGCAGGAGTTTTACCGTCGGAAGAGTAAAGCCTGCCCGATACTGTTGCGTTTCCTATATCGGATCCGTTTCCTGTAAGGCCGGGATTGTTACACAGCAGAAAAACAGTACCTGCCGTAAGTGCTATAAGGGCCGAATATAAAATTTTTGTCTTCATATCTGTTTCCTCCTTTTATTATTATAATTTGTTGATACCGGAAATAGTTGAAAATTAAGCTGGTAAACCGTATCCGCCTTCTGATCATCTTCAGCTATCTGTAGAAGTCTTGACCTGAACACACGTATTTCTTCACAAATACGTTCGTATGATTGCTTTGATATACCCAGCATACAACCACTGAAGTTTCTCTCTTCTCTCGGCATTTCCTCGATTGTCCGTAATGCCAGTGCGGCGGACTGTTTGTGAAAGTTAAGAACCGCCAGACTTACGACTTCGGGTTCTGTAGCGATGGATTTGTTTGTTACTTCATAGTTCCCGTTCTTCTGTTTTTTTATAAATCCGAGTTTTTCGAGAAGTTCGATTGCCGAACGTGCCTGAGCCGGAGTTATACGTGGCCAAACCATTTTACTCAATGCTTCGTAATCACCGTCGAAGCCGTGCATGTCGATTATTGAACGGACCACGCCGTAGTGAAGCTTTGAATAGTATTCGAACTGTTCGTTCCGGATTATCTGAGGCTTCCACGCTTTCGGGCCGTTTGTTTTTATCGAGGAAAGTCGTTCGTAAAAGTAATTGCGTTCCTTTAACGTAGAGGCCTGATTGAACGCCACAAGGTTTTCGAAATATTCGCTTTCGTATCGGTTAAAATGCATAGCCTGCGAGAGCGCAAAAACGTGTGACATTGAAAGCGAGCGTCTGCCGTGAACCGCATTGTAGAGAAATCCCCTGCTCTTTATACCCGCCTTCCGCGAAAAGACCTGGTAGGAAAAGGCAGGGTTCTTCTTTCTGGCCTCCTCGTAATAATCCCGCAGGAATTTCCGGTAATCGGTATATTCATAGATATTTGGCATAATGTAACCTTTTGTATGGAAACGGTATATATAAACCTTCCTTTTTAAAATATAAGGTAATAAGCAATATATTGCAACATATTACATATATTTTTCGTTTCCATTTGGAAACAGATGTGTATTATTTCCGGCTTATCGCGGAATTAGGAGGCCGTTTATCCGATCCGTCAATACATGTTATGAAAGAAAATATTTACATGCAGGAAAATACTTATATTTTAAGGAATGGAGTCGAATAATAACATAAATCAACGGAATCTTCTAATATCTATCGTGCGCAGAGCGCGGAGTGGGCTAGGAAAGGTTTTGTAGGAAGTAGTTAAGCTATAAAAACTTTACAACTCACAACGATTTTCCCAACTCTTCCGTACTCATGCGACCGGCGCCGTAGTATCTTTGTAATTTAAAGCCGTAACCCTCAGCGCAACATACGCAATTGGGCCATGTAGATTTTCCGTATTGCCAGAAGCTCGTCGTCGTATCTGCCGTCCCTGAAATCTGGAAACGACCACTCGAAGGGGCGGTATTTTCCGGCTTTGAACCTTCCCGCAAGGTCGGCGTATATTCCTTTGTCAAGATATATCTTCTGTCCGGCGTCCTTTGCCGAAGCCAGAAGGTATTTGTTATGGTCAAGATACCCCGGGTCGAGATTCACGGTTCTTTTTTCGTTTAAGGCGAGCGCGTCTTCGATACGGTTGCATTCAATCTTCATGTCGACGATAAGGGTCGGGAGGAAAAGTTTCTCGAAAGCGATTATTCGCCTGAAAAGAGGCGATCCCATCTCAGGGTTATAATATTCAGTAACGTCGAAAAGGTGTTCCGCGCCTTCGAAATCAATATTGCCCCACAGGTCTTTTAGTTCGGATAGAGCTTTTCGATAAAAGTCGTCGTTGCCGTACAATACTGCGACAAAATACTTGACCGGAGTAGGTGGTTTAGGTTTCGCCATATTTAAGTACCTTCCATGCTTTTTCGATAATAGTTTGCGAAATGCCCATTCTGTTTCCGATAAAGGAAAGCTGTTGGTTAATAGACAGATGCGATCTTATGGTTTTTTCGGAGTTTCGTATCGAAAGCAGATCACCCTGAAGATAAAAATGTTCCCCTGCCGAAGATCGGGTGAGAACAGGATAGGTCATCATCTCCCAGCCGAAGGATGCTATCCAAGCATTCACGAATGTCTCCGGATCTACTATATCTGTCTTGTAAGTCAACCGCGTCTTCCTGCTTCCTTTTACCGCTGTCGCCAGTTCTATTCGCTTCCCTCCCTGCAGGGGCTTGAGCTCTACGGTCGTATACCCCATTTCGATCGAGACCGTCGCTGAAGAGGGAAGGGGGGTAGGGGTAAAGAGCAGGTAACCTGGATCCACAAGAAGCGTTTTCCGATCGTTTTTTACAAGCAGGCCGCAGTGAGTGTTTGTTCCGTAATGTCGGTCGGCGAGGATCGGATATGCCTCTATCCCTAAAGAATCGTAAACCGCTATAATTGCTGCTGTTAGAGAAAAACAGGTTCCGCCGGTACCCCATTTTAAATGGTCGGCAAGAACTTCATCGGGAAGACGCATTGCAGAACGGGGGCTTATTACTCCGTCGGCCTTTATTATTTTGGTAAGATTTTCGTACGGCAGCATCGAAAAGGCATTGGCTATACTGTTTATCAGAATAATTTCAGGTGCTGCGGTATCGATTCCGTAACGTATAAAGAAGCGCCTCAGTACTGCCTTATCGCCGCAGCGGAATATCGGCGTATCGTGGAACGATTTCATTATCAGTTCGGTGGGAATGAAGGGAAACGGTAACCTGTCGATTCGGCAGGCACGACGAAACGTATCAGACGGCGCTGCGGTTCGTAGATTTCCATCACCGGACAACGGGGATGTATATTCTTTTCTTCGATAAGACGGCTCAACGCTTTGTAAAATTTGTAACTTCCGGTTTCATAAGAAAAGAAACTCCGAACCGGGAAACGACCGGTAAAAGCCTTTGTCCGGTCGAAGACGCCGCTTTTATAGCGATCCGGCAGGGAATCGGGAATAGTGTCGCTTATTATACCACATATACAACGTAATGATTTTAATGATGACAAGGGGCTGTCATAGAAAAGCGTAAAACCCGCCCTTGGCGTTAAACGGAGGGTATCATTTGTGGACTTCGCCACCTGTTTGACGATTAATCTTACGGCGCCGTACTGTCCGCAATATTCCCTGTAGATAAGCTTAAAGGGGCCGCACTCCTCCTGCGACAGTTTAAGCGGATCGAAAAATCCCGTATAAAATAAAACACCCGTCATTGCCGCTGCTACACAAAGCGCCAGGATTCCTGCGGTTTTAAACAACGCCGTCAAGCCGCCTTCAACCGTGCATTATCGAATTTGACGGAAACTATGGTAGACACTCCTTTTTCGTGCTGGGTTACGCCGTAGAGCATGTCGGCCGCCTCCATAGTCTGTTTGTTGTGGGTTATAACTATAAACTGGGTTTTTTCGGAAAACCTGCGCAAAACCTTGACAAACCGTACGACGTTGGCGTCGTCGAGCGGGGCGTCGAGTTCGTCGAGAATACAATACGCTGACGGTTTCACAAGGTAAAGTGCGAAGAGAAGCGATATAGCAGTGAGCGCCCGTTCTCCTCCGGAAAGAGATTGTATATTGCGCATTTTCTTTCCGGCCGGCCTTACGTTTATATGGATAGGCGCCTCGAGGGGATCGACGTTTTCCTCGAGCGTGATATGCGCTTCGCCGCCTTCGAAGAGCGTTGTAAACATGTCGGAAAAATTTTTCTTTACCTCTTCGAAAGTCGAGCAGAACCTTGTGCGCGCTTCCTTGTCGAGTTTTTTAATCGCCTTCTCCAGTTCGTCGACCGCGGTCTGCAGGTCGTCACGCTGCCTGATAAGTTCCTGAAGTCTCTGGTTTTCGCTTTCGTACTCTTCCAGAGCGGCCAGATTTACCTGGCCTATGTGCTTTATTCTTTCGCGAAGCATCGAAATGGTACTTATAATTTCCTGCTCATCGTCGGGCACCGGTCTTATTGTCTCGGGCGGCGTTTCGAGGTCTATTTCATATACTTCCCATATTCTCTCACGAATACGGCGCTGCTCCTGTTCATCGCGTGTAAGTGAGAGTTGTTCCTCGTGGATGGTATTGCCGAGCGCGTCCTGTTCGCTCCGGACGTCCCGTAGAGATTTACGCTCCTCTTCGATTTCCATTAAAATACCGTTATATTCCTCCCGCACCTTATCACGCTTTTTCTCCTGTTCCGCGCGCATTGAAGTGTGATACTGCAACTCGAGCTTTAATCTTTCGTTAAGTGTGTTCAGGTCGGCGATCTCGTCGGCGGAACGGCGTTTTTCGGCGTTTTTAGTCTCCTTCTGCCGGACGAACAGGTTTATCTCTTTTGTAAACCGTTCGACGTCGTCGCGGTCCCGTTTTATGCGGCTGTCAAGCGCCTGAACCTCGAGCTCTATATTCTTGAGCTTTTCGGCCGTCCGCTGTCTTTCCTGTTCCATTGCCCTGACCTCGTTCCGGGCGGCTTCGACCCTGCACTCGAGTTCTTCACACCGTTTAACGGAGACGCTTTCCTGTTCCTCGTCTTCGGCTATGTTTTTTTCAAGAGACGCCGCTTTTGATTCAAGCTGGATAAGCGAAGAGCGCAAGGACTCCATTCTTTCCCTGATGTTCTGTATTTCAAGTTCGTAGTGTTTTGCTGCGGTCTGTTGTTCCTGCTGACGGCGCTGGGCCAGATTGAGCTTTTCGTCTATGCCTATAAGGGCGGCCTTTGCCTCGTCGCGGGTAATTATACAGCGGTCTTTTTCGGTTACTACAAGGGCGTGTTCTTTTTCGAATGAAGCAATATCGCGGGTGAGTTTCTCTATCTGTTGTTTACGCTGGAGAATTCCGGCCTTTTCGGTTTTTGCGGTACCTGCTACGACGGTGCCGTCGCCGTTGCATATTATTCCGTCACGGCCCGCGAACCTGTATTGCCTGCCGCGGCGCAGCACCCACTCCATTGCTTTTTTACCTTCGTCGACAATATAAAACGAAGATATTAACGTATCGGCGATCGCCTCGCAGCCTTCTGCCACCTTAACAATAGAACGAAGGCTGACACTGTTTTCGGGCCTCTCCTTAGTCTGTTCGGAAGCAAGTAAACCGAGACGTTCGAGCGAAACAATACATGCCTCGCCTATATGTTCTGCAGTGAGCGTGTCTAAAGCGTTACGAAGCTGTTCGTCGGTATCGAAAACAACGGTCTGCACGGTTTTTCCCAGCAGTTTTTCGACAAGTTCCACGGCAGATTCGTCGGATACTGTAATAAGATCGGCAAGGATGCCTCGAAGCCCTGGTAGTCTTCGTCTGAGAAGTTCCTTGACGCCTGCATCATATCCCTCGTAGGCAGATTCGAGTCCTTCAAGGAATTTACGTTGCGACAGACAGGAATCGATATTTGCCTCAAGCTGTTTTTCCCGTTCAACCAGAGTCCGGTAACGGTTGTCTTCCTGCTCTATGCGGTCGAGAAGCGTTCGTCGCGACTGCTGCAAACGGCTTTGTTCTTCATCGAAAGCAGCGAATCTTTTGTTGCACTCTTCTATTGCATCACGATACTCTTCTATCCGCGACTCTAGCTGCTCTATCTCTCTTTGATCGTTTGCGCGTCGCTCCATAATATTTGAAAGCTCCGATTTGAGCATTCCTATACGGTTACGCAGTTCGCCGCTCTTCTGGATAGTCTGGATCTGTTCGCGGCCAAGGTTGTCCGCCTCGTTACGTTTTGTCCGCATTTGCTCATCGAATCGTTTCAGTTCTCCGGCCGCATCCTCCAACCTCTGTCTGCATTGCTCAAGCTGCGATTCCTTTTCTATCAGTCCGCTTTCGGTTTGAGACTTAAGAATTGTGTATTCATTTATTTTCTGTTCCAACGCCTCAATCTCGCCGTCGATCCTGCTCACATTCTGCCGGATATTTATCAAACGCTCGCCGCATACCGATATGTCCCTGTCGAGGCGTATTACTTTTTCGTTGGTTTCGCTTACGAGTCTGGAGGCAGTCTCGAGTTCCTTTTCTTTTTCGAGCGCCGTAAGCTGCATTTTTTCTATACGCGATTCAACTGCAGCAATTTGCGCGCGCAGACTCTCCTGCCGGGAAGCGGCGGCGTCCACGGTTTTACGGCGCTCTTTTATAGCCTGCGAAAGCGCCGCATATCGCTTGTATTCGAACCCAACCTCAAAAGATTTCAAATCTTCGAAATACGCTTTATAACGCTTCGCCTTTTCGACATGACGGGCGAGCATTCTCACCTGTCTATCCGCCTCCTGCACTTTGTCGTTGATACGCAGCAGATCCTGTCTGGTTTTATCGAGCTGGCGCTCGCTCTCTCTGCGACGATGCTTGTATTTGGATATACCGGCTGCTTCCTCGAAAAGTATACGCCTCTCTTCGGCCTTGTCGCTTAAAATCGTATTGATCATCTGATTCTCTATGGTGGTATACGCGCTGCTTCCAATGCCGGTATCAAGAAAAAGGTTATTAATATCACGCAGCCTGCACGGCACCTTGTTAAGCAGATATTCACTCTCGCCGCTTCTGAATAAGCGCCGGGTAATCGAAACCTCCCTGAATTCGACAGGAAGAATCCCACGGTTGTTTTCTATTGTAAGAATCACTTCAGCCATGTTCAGAGGATGACGGTTTTGCGTACCGGAAAAAATGACGTCCTGCATCGAATTACTTCTTAAAAGGGACGCTTTCTGCTCACCAAGAACCCATCTGATGGCGTCGACTACATTACTCTTACCACATCCGTTCGGGCCGATAACCGCAGTAATACCCTCACCGAACAACAGCTCGGTCTTATCGGCGAAAGATTTAAAACCAAAAATTTGAAGACTTTTTAGTAACATCTATAAGCCTTTCAAATAGAGTAATAAATTTAAATTACAGAACCATAACTACAATAGATTGCTGCTTTTTCTTTTTCAAGATACAATATATTGAGTTGAGAGTCAAGAAAAAGAAGAAGAGATTTTCGAAAAGAGGTTTGTGGTTATTGATTTTTTTATATTTTTTAAATAAAAAAATCCTCGTGATTTCCTCGCATTAAGGGATAAAAATAATTTTTTTCTAAAACGGGGCTGGCGTCGCCATTCAACCTTTACGGTAATAGTATCCGGGATGTCCATTCAGCGTCGGCCTGATGGGCTTGTACTATAAAGACTCCGCCGCGAAAGTGCGCCCTTTTTATATCAATATCTTCACTTTCGGCAATAACGGTTTTATCATAAATAAGACGGCCTGAAGCTGAAAACACACGCATGTTCCATGGAACTCTGGACTGTTTTGCTTCAACCCTCAGGATATTACCCCTGCATATTGCGACAGAAAAGTTCGAAGGTTTTTTACTCTTTATTTTCATTTCTGTCGTAACGATTCCGTTAGACAATACAAAGGTTGTCACGCTTTTTGACGGCAAATCGTATGAAAATGCATTCTCTGTAATAGAGACGGGAGTTTGTTTTTCGAGGCGCCGGCTGTTGTCTGTTATCCACGGCACCGCCTTTGTAACTCCCTGGAAACCGGCAATGGTGAAATCCAGCTTCGCTGACGAAGTATTATTATTGATGGCAACGATAACCAGTCTTCCCTGGGAAGCGCCGAGATAGGCTGAAGCGGTAATGCCAGATGCAGGGGAAGGGGTTGCTTCGACCCTCACAAAACCGGGTCTTATGAACTTGCTGAAATTGCCTATGGTGTACATCCGCGGTGTGGGTCTACCTGATGAATTGCAAAGGCCTTCGTCATCGTTATTGTTATTGACAAGCCACCAGTAATGATATGCGTTCATTTTACATTTTACAAGACAGTTATGGACGACATTGGCGTAATAGACTCCGTTATTTATGCTTTCGTCAGGGCCGCCCATTCCGGAGTTTTCGGTTTCCCAGTATTGCTTGTTCAGGCTTTCGGCCAACGGATACGGATTGGGCCCGCCGCCGTAAAGGTGTGCTCCGATAATATCCACATAAGCGGCTGCAGCGGAGTCTTTCAGCGCAGGATCGGAAATTGAAAGGTTGTTGCGGTAGCTCTCGCTGATCATACGCTTTGTAGTGATCCCAGCTTTCTTACAGGCCGGGCCCCAATAGTCCCTTACAAAAACCCGAAACTGCTCCCCCGACCATTGACACCCCTCATACGATGGATTGAAATCCGGCTCGTTCTGACAGGATACCGCATATAGGTCGATTCCTACATTTTTTTTCACATCCTGAACATACTTTACTAGAAAATCTGCATAACCCTGCTGGCTTTCGGCGTCGGATTTAAGGCTTCCCCCCACAACATTATTATTGGTTTTGAACCTTGCCGGAGGGCTCCAGGCCGAACTCCATATTTTTATTTCAGGATTGATCTGAATCGCTTTTTTCATCGGAGCCGCTTCACTGCTTGTATAACCGTTCGGATCAATACGGGTTCGCAATAAAGAAAGGCCTATATGACCGTTGATCGTATCATCTTTCCAGAATGCCACAGCCAATGAATCGGTTATCTTTCCACCTATCCATGCGCTGCTCGCCCCGAACCCGTCTATTACCTGATATTTTCGGGTTGCATCGACCGCCACGGTAGCAGCAATGATGTCTGAAATAAATATCAGGATTAAAAAATAAATGAACTTTAAACGTTTAATTAAGAATGCCATCATTCCCCCTTTTTGTTTAAAATCAGAATTACAATTTATCCTCACCTTTTCAGTAAGGTTGATGATTTGAAAAAATATATTTATTCTTAATATTTTGTTGTAAATAAAAAAGAAAGAGTTCATAAGATGTTTCTCGGCTACGGAAGATAGGTGGTATTCAATCCATGTTACCGCTGCTTCGAGCCGTTTCTCACTACTCCCTGCTTTATGGAGTACTGTCCCCTGAGGCGATCTGCAGGATGGCCTGCAAATTCGGTTACAGGGCGGTATGTATTGCCGACAGGGATAATCTTTACTCGCTTCCGCAGTTTCTTGACGCATGTCGGAGCTTTGGCCTGAAGGCTATCATCGGGGCCGAATTGACGAACCCGGATACCGGCTCTATACTTCTTTTTGCCGACGGCGACAAAGGATACGCCAACCTGTGCAGGATAATAAGCAAAAAAAACATTTCCGGAAGGATCGACGTCTGCAGTATTGTGGAAGAATACAGGGAGGGTCTCCATGTAGCGTCTGAATCTGCAGCGATTATTAAGCGGCTTGTAAAGAGCGGCCCTGCCTACTACCGTATGGATCGTCCCAGACGATTGCCTGCGTGGGTAAAGGAGGGAGGCATTACATGCCTCATAACACCGCCTGCGGCATTCGCTTCCAATGACGATTTCAGAACCCATTGTCTTTTAAGGGCAATCGCCGGAAAAACCACCCTGTCACGCCTGAAAAAAGAGGAGCTTCTGCCCGTAGGCGCGTTACTTTTAGAACCTGAAATAATCCGGGGAAGATTCGAAGCGTTCGAAGAAGCGCTGCAGACCACCGAATCTTTTGCGGAAAATATCCGGCCGATCTCTTTTCGTACCGAACCGATAATGCCGGTCTTCCCGTCCTGTGAGGGAGCTGCGGAACTTTTACGTAAAAAGACATACGAGGGAGCCGCTATACGTTACGGAAAGATAACAGCCGCGATAGCCCGGAGAATCGATTATGAACTGGGATTAATTGTCGGTAAAGGTTTTGCGGATTATTTCCTTATTGTGGAGGATATTGTAAGCAGATCGCCGCGTACCTGCGGCAGGGGGTCGGCTGCGGCAAGTATAGTGGCTTATTCGCTGGGTATCACCAACGTGGATCCTATACGGTATAATCTGATGTTCGAGAGATTCCTGAATCCGGGCAGAAACGACCCGCCGGATATCGACGTAGACTTTGCATGGGATGAACGGGACAAAGTAATAGAATATGTGTTCGAACGATACGGAAAAGAGCATGTGGCTATGGTTTCAACGCACCAGAGCTTCGGCGCGCGGATGGCTATACGGGAAGTCGCACGCGTCTACGGAATGACGGAGGATGAGATAAGCGGCTTTACGGGTAAAATACCATGGTTTCTTGATATAAGGGAATATGCCGGCGATCTTGAAGGAGCACTTAGGCGGTGGCCGTCGTTCAAAGACGTATCGTTCGATCATCCGTGGCCAGATATCTTGCGGGACGCTTGCCGTATTATCGGTTTTCCGCGCGGCGTCGGTACTCATTGCGGAGGAGTAATAATAACTCCGCAGCCTGTTTCTTCGGTTGCGCCCGTGCAGATCTCCGCAAAGGGGTTTCCTATTGTCCAGTGGGACAAGGACGGCGTCGAAACCATGGGGCTTGTCAAGATCGATCTTCTCGGCAACCGTTCGCTCGCCGTAATCCGGGATGCTGTTTCTTCGATAAAAAGTAAAGGCATCGGATTTGACGAAAGAAACTGGGATCCGCAGAGTGATCCGGAAACTCAGAAACTGCTTGCCGAAGGTAATACGATAGGAGTTTTCTATGTGGAGTCTCCCGCGATGCGTCTTCTTCAGAAGAAAAGCCGGAAGGGAGATTTCGACCATCTTGTAATACATTCATCGATAATCCGGCCTGCGGCGAATAAATATATAAGAGAGTATCTGCGCAGATTGCACGGCGCGGCCTGGAAACCGCTCCATCCGCTTCTCGAAGAAGCTTTTAAAGAAACGTTCGGCATTATGGTCTACCAGGAGGATGTTTCCAGAGCGGCGATGGCGCTTGCGGACTTCAGTGCCGCCGAAGCCGACGCACTCAGAAAAATTATCGCAAAAAAAGGCGGATCCGCCACGCTGGACGATTTTAGGGAACGGTTTTTCGAAGGCGCCGCGGCAAAAGGCGTGAGCGAAGAGGTTATACGTGAAGTATGGGAAATGATGGAATCGTTCAGCGGCTATTCTTTCTGTAAACCTCATTCCGCAAGCTACGTACAGGTATCGTACCAGTCGGCATGGCTCAAAGCCCGCTTTCCGGCCCATTTCATGGCCGCAGTACTTTCAAACTACGGAGGCTTTTATACGACGCAGGCATATGTAAGCGAAGCAATGCGGCTGGGCCTTAAAGTAATCCCGCCGGACGTCAACAAAAGCGCGATAAAATGGGCTGCCGACGGTTTGTCGATTACTGTTGGCTTATGTCAGATAAAAGGACTGTCTGCCGAAGCGCAACGGGCGATTGTCGCCTCGCGGGAAAGACAAGGGCTGTTCCTGTCGGTAGAAAACCTTCTCGAACGAACAAAGATCGGCGAATCCGACGCGGAAAGACTGATACTTGCAGGCGCATGCGACAAGTTGCCCCGCAAGCTCAACCGTGCCGAACAGTTCTGGAAAATGAGAACGTTTTTCCAGTCCGGCAAAAACGGGTCCATTCCGCAGCTTCGGGAGTTCTCACAAAAAAAATGTTTGATGTTACAATATCGTCTTCTGGGTTTTATTGCCGAATGCCATCCGATAACTCTTATAAAATCGAATAAAAAAAGATCTTCCGTACGGGCCGTGCATATAAGGCGTTTGACAGGTAAGAATGTGTCGCTTTTCGGCTGGTGCGTAACGTCGAAAACCGTAACCGCCCGAAGCGGAGAGTCGATGGAGTTCGTAACGTTCGAAGACGAGACGGGCATATTCGAGACAGTGTTTTTTCCGCCGGTTTACAGACAGTATTCAGCGCTTCTGGCATGGCAGGAGGCGTTCATTGTAACAGGAAAGGCGACGTCGGAGTTCGATGCAGTGGTGCTGGAGGTTGCGGAAATAGAGAGGCTCGGGGGGATGTGGGAAGTGTGAAGGGAACTTTCGTTCTGATATCCGTTTACTCCTCCTTCGGTTGGCTGTAAAGATGTACCGGGACAAGACAGAGGAGTTGAAGAGGTTCAGTTAAGCTTTCTGTATTTTCTGAAATCAATTCCAAGTTTTTGGATTTTATACTGAATGACACGTTTTGTGGTGCCAAGAAGCCGTGCAGCTTCGCTCTGGTTGCCGTCTGCGTCTTTTAAAGCATCGGTTATAAGTTCCTTTTCGTAAGCCGCAACCAGATTCTCGAAAGAATCGCTTCTTTTCCCTTTTAGTATGGGCTCTTTGATACGGATCGTTGGCGGAAGATCGTGGCCTTCGATTACGTTTCCTGTTGCAACGAGCGTCGCCCGTTCTATGACATTTTCCAGTTCGCGCACGTTTCCGGGCCAGTGATAAGCGGAGAGCATCTCGATAGCCGGAGTGGAAATCCGCTCGATTCTTTTCGAGTGAAGCTGCGAGTATTTCTTTACAAAGTAATCAGCAAGAAGCAGTACGTCCGCTCCCCGCTCCCGTAACGGCGGAAGGTTTATGGTAAAAACATTTATACGGTAATAAAGATCTTCACGAAACCTGCCTTCACTCACATCGAGTTCGAGATTGCGATTGGTGGCGCAGATAAGCCTCACATTTACCTTTATAGTCTCGTTTCCGCCCACCCGCTGGAATTCCTTTTCCTGAATTGCCCTAAGAAGTCTGCTCTGGGCGCCAGGGGACATCTCTCCGATCTCGTCGAGAAAAAGCGTTCCGCCGTCAGCGGCCTCGAACCTTCCGATTCTTTTGGTTGTTGCGCCTGTAAAGGAGCCTTTCTCATGGCCGAAAAGCTCGCTCTCGAGAAGAGACTCGGGCAGAGCGGCGCAGTTTACCGCCACAAAAGGCCCCTTTGCGCAGAGGCTCTTTTCGTGAATAGCCCGCGCCACCAGTTCCTTGCCCGTACCGGTTTCACCACGTATGAGCACCGTGGTGTATGAAGGCGCGGCCTGAGCAATTTGCATGTAAACTTCGCGCATGGAAGAGCTGTTGCCGATCATAAGATCGGGTTTACCCATGCTCTCAAGACTTCTGCGCAGTTCGAGGTTCTCCCGCTCTAGAAGGCTGATTCTGCTTAACTCCCGGCGCCTTGCTTCTACGGCCTGTGCGATAAGGTCTGCGACAGCCTCCAGAAAACGCATCTCTCCATCGAGCGTCACCGGATCATCCACAGCCACCGTGTCTACCGAAAGAGCGCCTACAACAGATTCGGCAGCCTTTACGGGAACGCAGATAAAGGCAAGGTTTGCAATAGAGAGGTTCTTTCTGGCTCCGGTTCTGTCGAGAAACATGGGTTCTTTATCCAGCGCCGGAATTGCGATGGGACGGCCGGTCGCAACCACTTTTCCGGTGATCCCCTCGCCCTTACGGTAAATGCCGCGTCTTTTCTCCTCTTCAGTAAGTCCACGGGCAACATCCACGGCAAGCTTTTCATTGTCGGGACTTACAATAGTAATCATACCCCTGTGCATGCCCGCATGCTCTTCCAGAATCTCCAGAATATTCTCCATCTTCTCCTCCATACTCTTACCGGAGGCAAGAAGATGTGCTATCTGATATAAAACCGACAAACCGTTGAAGCTCAGACTTTCAGGTAATGTATCGCTCATATACGATTGTTGTAGAAATCACAAAATAATAGACAAAAAAATTCTTTTTCTTTAAATAAAAAATACTTTATACCGACAATAATTTAAATAACAAAAATGGACTTTTTCTTTGTTTTGATACAAAAAGGTACCGTGGTTGACCAGTTTTTAAAAAAGACAGCAGGATTTTTCAAAGATACTATTTACTTAATAATCCCCGCATATCTGGCCATTTCGTTCCTTACCCGTGGAATTAATCTGGGGGATACGCTGGAAATGGTTATTCCGATATCAAGAAGCCGCTTCTGCATTCCCTCGCGTCCCGCAAGCTCTCCGCAGATCGAAAGGGGCTTGCCGTGTCTTTTGGCCGAATCGCTCAGTTGCTTCAGCATTTCCCACAGTATTGGATGTTCCGGATTGTAATCCTGGGAGACCATTTCGTTGTTTCTGTCTATTGCAAAAAGATACTGGATAAGATCGTTGCTTCCTATACTGGCAAAATCTACCATTGATAGGATATTATCGGCGTCTATGAATGCACTAGGAACCTCGAACATAGCCCCGAATCCGATATTGTGGTTCTTGAGGCCGGCTCCGTCAAGTGCTTTTTGTGCAAGACCAAGCAAATTTCCTAACTGCACAGAATCTATTACCATAGGAAACATTACCCGAATGGGAGCCTCTTTGCTTACCCGTCCCAGTGCGACCATCTGGGTCGTGAAAATATCGGGATTTCCGAGCAGATACCTTGCTCCCCGCCACCCCAGATACGGATTCTCCTCTTTTTTTATGCGCATGAAAGGAAGCGGTTTGTCGCCTCCCACATCCAGCATGCGGAAAGTGACCGTCTTACCGTCCATTATTTCGACGATTTTCTTGTAATAAGCGTACTGCTCATCTTCACTGAGCAGACGTTCGGATTTCAGAAACAGTATTTCTGTTCTGAGTAGCCCTATGCCGTCCGCTCCCAGTGCCGCAGCCTGCTTGACGTCCTCCATTGTGCTGGCATTCGCAAGAAGGGTCATTCCGGCAGGCGTTCCTACGGCGCAGACTTTTTCGCTTTCAACAGGCTCTATTGGAATAAGAGCTTCTATTGTAGCCGCGTCGGGATTGAGATAAACCTCTCCTTTATCCCCGTCTATAAGCATCCGGTCGCCGCAGTGCACATAATCCATTATTCCATGTATTCCCGATACCGAAGGTACTCCCAGCGATCTGGCAATAATAGCAGCATGAGAAGTCACTCCTCCGTGTTCTGTAACAAAGCCGAGAACCTTTTCGACGTCCAGATGAGCGACCATGTCGGCTGTAAGTTCCAAAGCAACAATAATCCGGTTTGCTCCGCGACTGCAATTCTGCCGGCCTTCGCATAAAAGCTTACCCGACTTTATTGCCAACCCCCCTAAAAGCCTCCGTTTTATCTCGCCTATATCGGTTGCGCGTTCCCGGAGATATTGATTGTCGAGTTTTGCGAACCGGTCTTCATATTCGCTTAATACTTTCGAAATCGCCCATTCGACATTTTTTCTTTCTTTTAAGACCATTGATTTGATTGCATCAACCACCTTGGGATCATTCATGATATGCTTCTGAGTTACGAAAATCTCGCTTTCAGCCTTACCTACAGAGGTCTCAACCTGTACGGCGATAGCATCCAGTTCTTTCGAGCACTGTTTAAGAACCAGGTCGAATTTCTTAAGCTCCTCTTCGACAAGCCTTTCATTCGCAAGCGTAAATTCGGGTACGGCTTTGTGCATTTCGGCCGAGTAAAGACAGCATTCCCCAACCACCCGGCCGGCGTTTATTGATATTCCACTGAATTTGATCATCTTTCCGTTCACGGATTTTCCTTTCTCGAATTTCTCATTCCAAGTCTGCATATCGAAAAATCGAACTTTACAGGATCCAAAGGATCGATACGGCGTAAAAAAGCAGTAATCTCTTCGGCCATCCGCCAGTCTGCAGATCGCCGGCTTGTTATCCCGGCCCGGCGGCTGATATTTGCAACATGCGTATCAACCGGCATAATCAGCAGTTCTGTCGGAACCGATTTCCACAACCCGAGGTCGATGCCGTCGTCGGGTCTGACCATCCAGCGCAGAAACATATTGAGCCTTTTACAGGCGCTTCCAAGCGCGGGAGACGGAAGCAGGAAAAAGAAACTTTCCTTTACTTCCGTAGAAAGTTCCGCGGCCTTTCTGCGAATCTTATCACAAAAGCGGCCAAGCGCTCCGCACATTTCGTCTCCGGCATCATCCAGCGCATCCCTTAACAAAGGTTCCATCGAACCGCCGGTCTTCTCTGATAACGATGCTATTGTCTGAAGAAGAAGTGCAATATCATCTCCGTCATTGAAACGGTGTCTGAATCCCGCGAGCATGCGTCGTTTGGCGCCCAGGTCGGTTGTAAAGATGAATTCCGCCGGACGCCGGTTCATTAAATCAAAGAGGGTTTCCACATTGCGGTTAATGGTCTCCACACGGCCATAAGAAAGCAGCGAAGCTATAAATCCGCCCATCTCACGATCCTCCCTGGCGCTCAATTTACGAACAACAGCAAGCGGATCCATAGAAAGATACTCCGGCCGGTGGTATTCTTCATATAAAGAAAGAATCCTTTTTCTCAGCCTTTCGAAAATTGCATCATTTTTAATTTTTACCATCGTATTTACCTAAACAAATATAATGCCGTTTTTCCTCTCAGTGAAAATTGATTACGATAATACCTGTCGAAATAGTAAGGAAAAAAAGAAAATCTCCGATCCCGATTGATTAACAATAAATAAAATATTTATATGGGAATAGATATTTGGAATTGTTTAGGATTGTTAGATCAGACCGTTAAAAAGCTCTCACAGACATCCGGCCGCGAAGACGATCTTTTTTGCAAGTTCGCGTGCCGACTCATCCCAATGCTTTCTCTGCATAGTGAACTGAAATTCTACCTTGTGAGTTACTGTTCCGTAAAAAACCGTAGCGTCCTTTTTGAAATCCCAGATCAGTACTTTCGCAGAAGCTTCGAGATTTGCCTGTTTTTTAGTCATATCATCCCAATAATATTCGAAGTAAAAGTTATTCCGTCTGAAGATAAGACGACCGATAACTACAGCAACCGCACTATCCAAACCCTTCTCATCCATTGCCGCCTTACACGGAATAGAAAAAATCAGAGAATCGGTGTCGTTTTCGATCCTTAAAACAATCCTTCTCTTTTCCAAAGTATCGAAAAAATGAGGCCTACCGGCTCCGGCATGCAATACAGAATCTCCGCTCAAAAGCGTTTCGAATGTTTCGCGGAACAGAGGAATGTAAAATCTGACAATCCGGGATTGCGCCGACGCCTTGAGTCCTCCGTAATCATCCGCCACGTCTTTCGGATTCTCGACAGTAATGTTGTTTTCATCCGGCGTCTGCAATATTAGAACCCTACCAGAAAAATCAGCGGCAGCATAATCAGGGCTTAACATATAAGGCCTGATTATTGGCGCCGGAGAACAAGAGATAAACACTGATACGGCCAATGCAACCGCACTGAGTCTCATTTATTGTTTTTCCAGTTTCATCGGATTCGAAATTTCTCCGTCGTACATTTCTCGCGATTAAATGTAAATTACTATCCCGAAACTGCGGGTTTCAAAAGGTTGACATATTTATTTTATATAGGCGACGGTTAAAAAGATTTACTTAAGGTGACTTATGTCAAATGATGGTATAAAGAGATAATTCTCTGCGTACTCTACCGGCAAAAAGAAAAAACGTCAAAGGACTCGATCGATTGGTGTTATTTTGTAGATCTTCATCGATAAAACAACTGCAGAACCTTTTTAAAATATTATCCGTTATCAGGGGGATAGCGTTATTAAACGTCAAATTCAGCCTCATAGTCTACTCCGTATATAACAACTAAACCTCTTCTCCTTCTCCTTTGTTTGAAAATTTTTCTTGTAATTATTTGTAATAACCATACGTTTGATTTTCTGAAAGAGAATCAGCGATGGTTAAATACGATGTTTGCAAAGTATATCAACGAAAGGAGGTGCGGCTTGGCGCGCTCAATGCAGTTCAGGGAAGGATTGTGATACAGATTGATAAGAATATTGATTTCGACGTGTTGTTCAAGATTATGAACACCTGTGGTAAGGTGGGTTTCAATTATATGAATTTTGCGGTAATGGAAAGGGGGCAGGATTGATTATGAAATACAAAGTATTACTCCGGAAATGCGTTGATCCTCAGCGTGCATCGAGAATTGCCGAAGAGATCGTGCGATGGTCGGGAAGCACCGGTGAAGCTGTTTACGGAGTTATTACCCGGAAACCGGTCTGCATTCGTAAAGAGACGGACAAGGATGAAGCTTTGCGTTTGAAAAGGCAATTCGAAGCTTTGGGCGCCGAGGTGGAGCTTGTAGCTATCGCCGGCGGTGGAGGGGCGGCGGTTCCTCCAGTCATAACAAAACGGCAGGCTTCAAAGAGTGAGGCCGGCAATAAAGAAGACGAAGAGGAACCGGGAAGGTTATTGACGGATGAGGAGTATGTTCAAAGGGTACTCAAACGTCCGGATATATTCAGATTCGAAGGCGACGGCAGGCTTCAATATATTGAGGCTGTTTGCCTTATCCTGGCGATAATTGTAGGAACATATCTCAGCACTCGTGAGATTGTCGCCGTTGCAAGTGATTTCATTGAAAAAGATCCTGAAAGGAGTATAGTGTTTAATCCCAAACCGCCGATAACATTAAATAAACCAAATGAAAATAAAAAGAAAAATGTAGAAGAAGATTTAAGTGACAAGAAACCGCTCAAGCCGGCAAAAAACAGGGGCGAAGGCGGGATGCATGGGGGAGGCGGAGATCCGCGTGCCCGTGTAACTCAAAAAGGAGTTTTAGGTATTATTTCCGGTCAGATAAAAGGGAAATCATTAGCATCAGCAGATATCTTCGGAAAAGGCGGTTTTGCCACAGATATTGACGCTATACTACAGGGTATCGGAGGATTAAAAAACGGCGGGAGCGGAGGTGCAGGAAGAAAAGGGTTGGCAGGCATAGGTTACGGTTTAGGTTACGAAAGCGGATTCGGCGGGAGCGGAGCAGGAGGGATTGACGACCTTATAAGTGGACTCTGGGCAGGAGAGGGAGGAAGCGGACTTAATCTGAAAACGAGAGGCAGTCTTAGAATCTCCACACCAGAGTTTACAAAAGGAGGAGCGCTTACCGCCGGACGAAGTAAAAACAGTATTACGCGTGTCGTAATGCAGAACCTTGCCGCGCTCCGATATGCATATAACAAGCGGTTAAGAGAAAAACCGGGTCTGAAAGGAAAAATTACCGTTAAGTTTGCAATCGACGAATTCGGGAAAGTAATATACTGTGAAGTTATAGAATCGACAATGGATGACCAAGAGCTCGAGTCGACAATTGCTACAAAAATCCGTTTATGGGTATTTGAAAAGATAGATAAGCCCGGAGATATAACGGAAGTAATTTATCCCTTTGTTTTCTCTCAATAAGTTTCAGAAAAATTTGATGGTTATGATAACGGATAATATGATTTAAAAAAAAGAGATGTACCTGACTGTACATCTCTCTTGTTATTATTCAATATTTTGTTAGAGAATATAGATAGAAAAAATTCGATTTCAGGCCCTATTATTCAGTAAACCTATCCGAGAAATCGGTCTTTTCATGTTGCCAGATTTTTAGATTATCTATCATTACCTGATATTTATCCGGATTTAAACGTTCATAACTGAGGATTAACCTTATTTTACTTCCATTGGAGCGGTAGAAAGAACCGTTACACTCTTTCCAACGTCCACTTTTTAATTTACCGTCGATATATATGGCTGCCCGGCATAATTTTTTTTCTATATTATCATTTTTATCAGTGACATCTACTTTTCCAATGCTTTTAATTCCTTTTTCGTTCCAGACAAGAGCGTAGTGATGCCATTCTTGCACTTGGTCTCCTAATATATCCTCATATTTATAATCGTTGTACCAAAACCCGGTTCCTGTATGTACCTGATTTCCTGCTCTTGCACATATGCCTCCATTACCTTCACCATCATTACCGTTAAAGTGAATAATAAAACTCTGATCGTCATAGACATTATCGCATGTTAACAGACAAGGAGTAGGCCCCCATGGAATAACATCTTTTACACCCGTGAGTTTTGCCCAGAACTCAATACAACCCTCCTGGGGATTAATAGGGTCGCTTGGAAAAACAATAAGACTATCATTAACGTAGTCCCCTTTAAAAGCATTACCATATTTTCCTTTGATAAATGATCCTCCGTAAAAGATCCCGTCAGGCCCAATTTTACTGTGTTCGACATCGTATTTTGAATCGAGGGTATTCCACAAAACTATCTTATTCTCTTTGCAATTTTCATTCTTATCAGTAGAATTATTAAGTGTTATAAGCGTTACATTAATTACTCCTGTTAATTTGTCAACATCAATATATTCACAATTGAAATTGATATAGAAAAGTGTAAAAACACAAAAATAATACCACTTTTTTGTAAAACTCATATTCATAAGTATGTCTCCTTGAAAATAATGATGGTTAATTCCCTTTTGTATTGTTATGTACTATGTTACTATTTAAAATTTACTTTGTTAATTTATCCTCCATTTCTATCGATTTTTATCAGCTTATTACTAAGCTGCAGCATCTGGAATATAGAATTTTTGAATTTAAATTTTCAATAAAAAAATTCAGTCAGAGCAACGATAAGGACAAGAAACGACATAGACCCCGCCGCTTATATCAAGCTGTAACGCCGGCAATGCATTTGAAACTGTTGAAATAACTCCAATAATAGCTAAACTTCCGATTACTTTTTTTAATATTCATTAACTTCTCCCTGTATTAGATTATTGAGTTCAAAGGATAGGCAATAAGTATGCCGGTTGCAATGGCAATAACAACTAAATAAAAATTAAATCGTTAAAAACGGTCAAATTAATTTATGATAGAATTGTTGTAAATTTTTTTTCATTATTTAAGATTTTTTACAATCTTATCATGGAACACTCCGGCAAAATTGCAGTTACGAATTATGGATAATTAATATTTCCGGAGATTTTTAGTATATTAAAAAAATAGGGTTATTGTTTCGAGCAATTCTTTAAAAATATTCAGGGTTTTTGCGGAATGAAACTTATCTTTCATAGATTTTATGTGATTTTTGTATTTATTATAATTGTTATTTATGAAATATGCGCTCAGCAGGAGTGTGCTTCCTTTGGGTGGGCGAACTATGACGGGCAGTCTGAAGCCGGCCCTGTTACCGGCGGAGGAAAAGCCGCCCCGGTTCTGGTTACCAGTTTTGCCGCATTGAAATCTGCTATAGAGTCAACAGATCCTAAAGTTATTCATGTTATGAACGATATGGGTAACGGATATAAAGGAACAAGCGGCGATGTATTGTATCCTAAATCCGATAAAACCGTTATCGGTATAAAACCTAATATTACCGTCAGATGTTCATGGCAGATAAAGAATGCAAGTAATATAATAGTAAAAAACCTTATATGCAGGGGGCCGGGGAATTCCAATTCTGAGCAGAACTGGGACGTAGTTAATATTCAGGGCTCGTCGAAGAGAATATGGTTCGATCATTGCACAATTATGGAAGGCGAGGACGGCAACTTTGATTTTGTCAAAGGAGCCGACAATCTGACGGTTACGTGGTGTAAGTTTACATACGTAACGGGAGGTGAGCATAATTTCTCGAACCTTATAGGTTCAAGCGACGACGAGCCTCAAAGCCAGGGGAGACTGAATGCTACTTTTGCCTATTGCTGGTGGGAAAATGTTAATTCACGCTGCCCGCGGGCCAGGTATGGAAAAATTCATATTCTTAATTGTTATTACAATAAAGTCGGAAGCGGCGCTTTTGCGGGATACATGTCGAATTTGCGGGTTGAAGGTTGCTGTTTCGAGAGCTCGGTGACAAATCCTACAGGCCTTATAAGTACTGGAGGCAAAGCCGGAGTTTTTACGATAGATTGCAATATAGAAGGCACAAAAAAAGACGGCTACAATACGCCCTTTGTGCCGCCGTATCAATACAAAAAATACACTTACTCTGAAGTCAAGAGTCTTGTTACGGGCAACGCAGGTCCCACTCTCACAGGGCCTTCCGACTGCGGCGGCGTCGTGAGAGTTGTAGATGAAGGATTATTTTCGTCTCTCCCTGAAAAAGAATCGATACATATAGATGTTTCCGGCAATTTACGTATAAAAATTTCCGCTAAAAATAACCGGAAAGTAAAAATAATCTTACAGACTCCGGCGGGCTGCAAAGCGGCTGAATTAATAAATATAGTCAATCACGAAGGAATCGTATCGGAAACAATAGATATGAAAAAATTACAACCTGGCGCCTATATATTGTCAATATCAATTGATGGATGGTTTTCGGCGCGGCGAATCATTAAAAGCCAAAACACAATATATTGAAACCGTTATTTACATTAGAAACAATTACATTAAACCCATTTTATGCATTAGTATTGTTCTTTCTAATAGTATCCGTTCTGTGAACTTATACTTCTTATTCAGGTCATATTATTTCAATAAATAAAACGCAGAGAACGCCTGGAAATGAAGAGAAAAAGACACCGCACATAAATATATCCGGTTACCATCCGGCAAGATTCGTGTTTTTTTTACCACGAAGGGCGCGAAGGACACGAAAATAAGAGTATAAGTGGATATTGTTTGTCAACAATCATATTTTATTATAATTTTTTACCACGGAGAACACGAAGAGCACGGAGAAAAATAATATCCATTCAGTAAACCTATACCATCAAAAAAAAGATTCTTTTCTGATATTTTAACCACGAAGTTCACAAAAAAAATCAAAAACACAAAGGCATTATAGATTTTTTATTTCAAATATTTTTATGAATATTTCATAAAACCTTCGTGGTCTTTGCTGTTAAAGACATAGCCTCGTGGAGACAGGAATGCTTGACTGATACGAATTCGCTCCGTTATTTTAACCGCAAAGCCAGCAAAGAGATACGTTTGCCTGCTTCGTGGGACTGTTGCCAAAAAATATGGAATATTGCATATTTAAAGGGACCCCTACAGCTTCCGGCAAGGATTTTCCATGGAATCAAGGCCAGTCATATACGCCTATTTTGACTATCGCGAGTATCTTAACGATATTTTCGCATATTTTAAGAGTGTTGATTCCTCTTACTCCCATCGAAGATTTCTTGCCGACGCAGGAATTCCCGGTTCAACCTACCTTTTGCGAATACTCAGGAATCAACGCAAACTCTCTCCGAAATATGTTGCCAATTTTTCAAAAGCAATCAGACATTCACCATCCGAAGCCCGCTATTTTTCTCTTCTTGTCGCATTCAACAACGAGAAAAACGTAGATAAAAAAGACGCCCTTCTTAAAGAGCTTTTAAAGCTTCGCAGCGCCAAAATCACCTTCGCTATCGACGACAAAAAGCTAAGGTATTTTGAAAAGTGGTACTATCCCGTGATCCGGGACCTGGTGGCGCTCGTTGATTTCAATGATGACTATAAAGCGCTGGGACGGATGCTCATCCCGCCAATCAAGCCTGAACAGGCAAAAGGGGCGGTTGCCTTTCTTCTCAAGCACGGGTTTATAAAAAAGCGCGGCAATCGGAAAGGGTACGAACCGTCTGAGCCTATTGTTTCAACTGCGCCAAGTGTCCATTCAACTATTTTAAGCCGGTTCCACCAAAAAAATCTTGAGCTCGATATCGACGCGTTTAAAAACTGCACCCATTCAGACCGCAGCATTTCTTCGGTCACCATGAGCATTTCGAAGGATACTTTCGAAAAAATTCGCCTCGAAATTCAGGAGTTCCGAAAGCGGCTTTTAGCCATGGCGCGCCAGGATCCTTCACCGACCATGGTATGCAGGGTCGGGTTTCAGTTGGTTCCCCGCGCCAAAATTAAGAAGAGGGGTCAGTGATGCTGCGCGGGATACTTAAGATCGTACTCCCGTCTATTGTCGCCGGATGCCAGACCCTTCCATTGTCCGGAAACGGCACCGGCACCGACGCCGGAGAAGCGAGGGTAATCGGCAGCGCTTTGCTGCCCGGCAATGCACCTGCGGGCAATGTAACGGTGACGCTTCGGAGACAGCAGTATATCCCCTTTTCCTTGCCGCTTACCGGGCAGAAAAAGGTATTCACCGATGCGCGCGGCGCATTTACTATAGATAATATTGAGCCGGGCCATTATTATCTCATCGAACTGAGCAGAGGCGACTCCCTGTGCGCCGGGAAGCGGTTTTATATTCCGGAAAACGGCATGGTAATTGATCTGGGAGAAATCATGATCGGAGCGCTTTCGTCATATTCCGGGACAATTTTAGACAACGGATCGCCGGCAACCGGATCGCGTCTCCTCGTAATGGGCATGGACAGGTCTGCGGAAGTTGCCGCAAACGGCGCCTTTTCATTGATGCTGCCCGGTGGACTATGGTACCTCTTCAGAATCGAAAGTGGATCGGCACAGCCCCACGACTTTCTCTTCAGTGAAAGCGACAACGGGACAACACTTGACATCGGCACTATACCATCGACCCTTTTCGAAGACTTCAACCGTCCGGACAGTACCAACAATCTGCATCCGCTTATCGGCGGGGGGTGGTGGTTTGCCTTTACCGACAGCATGTACGGCGGCACGAGCAGAATTGTGCCGGCTTCAGATCTCGGCCTGACCGGGTCTATTGATACCACGCCTGATGCCTATGCCGGCAGCAGCCTTCATGTCACCTATCTGATCGATTCGCTGTTCTGGGGACCGTACGCGCTCGTGGGGGCGGATATATGTGAATCAAACGACTCCGGCGCTTTTGGCAGATCGTGGTTTGACATGCGGAAAATGTACGCCCTCACGTTTACGGCAAAAGGAAGCGGTACGGTCTTTGTTCAATTTACAAGCCGCTACAATACCTATACTTTTCCCTTTGAAGTGCCCGTGAAACTGACGCCGGAATGGAAAAAATACGTTATCACTGCCTCAAGCATACCCGATGCTCGCATCCCGAACACCTCGATAACCGTTCCCTGGAGCATTGGTGCAGCCATGGTAAACGATATAACCTTCCTTGCCAAGAAAAATGCCGAGCTGTGGCTTGACGACATCATCATTGAAGGTATGACCCCTGCTGATTTTGTGAGGTAATACCCGGCGCCGGTTACAGGCCGTCGCCAGCCGGCCCAAAAAAGGCGGCGACTGGGCAAAAGCGAAGTGAAAAAACAGGAAATTGCGATTTAAATTTTTTTATGATATATTAAGTAAGAAAATCTTACATGGGGGTTTCCGATGATTAAAACCGAAGTAACAAGTCTTTCGTCAAAAGGACAGGTTGTAATACCGGAAAAAATCCGGAAAATTTTAGGGCTTTCTGCCGGCGCAAAATTGATGGTTATAACTGATGGCTCGAATCTGCTTTTTAAGCCTTTGAAGGAACCTAAGATCGAGACTTTTAATAAATTAATTCGGGAAAGCAGGGTATTCGCTCGCGCGTCTGGTTTAAAGAAGGAGGATATAAAAACGGCTTTGAAAGAAGTCCGACATGAGAATCGTTCTTGATACGAACGTTTTGGTTTCAGGAATTTTCTGGACGGGTGTTGCGTCAACGATATTACACCGGTGGATTAATGATCAATTCGAGTTATTGCTTTCCGAAGAGATCTTTGATGAATATATCCGAATGTTATTCAGGATTTCACAAAAGGCACAAAAGATGACTTGGTGAATAAATGGCTTATCTTGTTTGCTGAAAATTCCAATTTCATTACGGTAAAAAAGCGATTCAGATTGTCCCCCGATCCGGATGACGATAAATTCATTGACTGCGCTATTTCAGGAAATGCCGATTTTATTGTCAGCGGTGATTCTCATCTGCTTGTTTTGAAGTCAATCCTGAATACGGAAGTTATCACTCCATCGGTATTTCTTAAAAAGTTACAGCCATAATTGTAATATGATATTGCTGGCCAGGCATCAAGCCGGCTTGTCCTTTAACATAACGATACGTTGCCAATTTAATTGGAACAAAATATATTTTATTGAACATTAATGTTATAATAAGCACCAATTATATAAATATATGTTGCCATATTTAATGGATTAAATATATCAAGGACACTAATTTCCACACCAGGAGGTTCTCAATGATTCGGTTATCATCGGGATTGTTTGCCCCGGCAATCGCACTTTTTACCTCGGCGGTTTCATCCGCTTTTGCACAGTCAATATTTGAAATTAACCCCGATTCCGCCAGAACGTATATCAGCCCCGCCATTTACGGCGTCAATACGATTGCCTGCACCAGAGACAACATCACCACGGTCTTCCCCACTGTAAATCTCGGATCCGACCGGATCGGCGGCAACAGAATGACAGGTTATAACTGGGAAAACAACGCATCGAATGCGGGCAGCGACTGGATTCACTCCAGCGACGCGTATCTCATGAACAATCCGGTTCCTACAGCTGCGGGGCCGGGTGGCGCCATGATCACGTTCATCGAACGGTGCAGGAACCTGAACTTGTATTCGACAATTCAGCTCCCCATGGCAGGATACGTTGCCGCCGACATGAACGGAACAGTAGCCGAAAACGAAACCGCCCCCTCGGTGCGCTGGAAAAAGGTGATCTTTCAAAAAGGAAGCCTGTTTGCTGCAAGTCCGGCTCTCACCGATTCTGCAGTATATATTGACGAGTTTGTGAACTTTATGGTTAAAAAATTCGGAAGAGCCGTAGAGGGAGGCGTTCAAAGTTACTGTCTCGACAACGAGCCCGGACTTTGGAAAAACACCCATCCGCGCATCTGTCCCCAATTTCCGGCCATTGCCGACGTCATCGAAAAGTCAGCTGTCCTCGCTGCAGCTGTCAAGGCAGTAGACCCGACAGCCGAAATCCTTGGGCCCGAGGCGTGGGGATGGATGGAAATGAACACGCTCGACGCCATGACCGGCTGGGATGCTTATAAAAACACCTACGACTGGGGATTCAGCGCATACCTTGGCGAAATGAAGAAAAAATCCGATGCCGCGGGCATGCGCCTTCTCGATGTCGCCACCGTGCACTGGTATCCCGAAGCCAGGGGCGACGCCCGCATATGCTTTGACTCCGCCGGTTCGGAATCCACCATCCAGGCACGCCTTCAGGCTCCGCGTTCGCTTTGGGATTCCACTTACAGGGAAACGAGCTGGATCGCCGACAATGTAGGCATTATCAACCTGTTGCCCCGTCTGCAAAAATCCATTGACCGGTGGTATCCCGGAACCAGGCTCGGTATTACCGAATACTCTTACGGCGGCTCGGCGCATGTATCCGGCGGCCTGGCGCTCGCCGATGTGCTCGGCATTTTTGCCGCGCATAAGGTATACGTTGCCAACCTGCACGAACCATTACGCGGATACCTGGTTTCGGCATTCAAGCTGTACAGAAACTTCGACGGCAGATTCAGCACATTCGGCGACACCTGCGTTGCGGCACGGTCACCCGGCGCAAGCGACTATTCGATCTACGCTTCCATCGACTCGAAACACCCTAAGCTTCTCCATGCAATCATCATCAACAAGAAAAATATAGCAGCGCCGCTTACTGTTCGCATTACCGGAATAAAACAGTACAGGTCCGGTATCGTGTACGGCTTTACTAAAGACAGTACCGGTATCGCACGCATGCAGAACATCGGAGGTATCAGCAACAACTCCTTTACTTATACTGCACCCGCCTATTCGGCACTGCACTTTATACTTTCGACCGATTCAACCGTCGATCTCGAGACGCCGGTCTACTACACGCTTACCGTCACGACGCTCGGCAGCGGAAGGGTGCTTCGCTCGGTTAACGGATCCAGGTTTGCCGCCGGAACACAGGTAACGCTTACTGCGGTGGCCGACAGTGGATGGATATTCAGCGGCTGGGCGGGTGCGGACACTGGAACGAGCCCGTCGGTCACCCTTACCATGAACAGCGACAAGACAATTGAGGCCAGGTTCGTAACCACCGACGAGATGATCCCTAACGGAGATTTTTCGAACGACGTCGCCAACTGGAGCGTCAGCACATGGAGCGCCGACGGCTCTGCAAAAGGTGCAGCAACGGTTGTAAACGGCGTTCTCATGTACACGATCCAGAATGGCGGACCCGAAACCTGGAATATCCAGATTTTCCAGAATACCGTCCCATATCTGAAAGGCGTAACCTACACACTTTCCTTCGAAGCCTGGGCCGAAGCACCACATTCGATGAATGTATACGCGGCGGGCGGCGCACTCTCGAAAACCATCGACTTGACAACAACAAAAACCACCTACACTTACACATTTACCCCTGACAGCACCACCGCTGCCGGACGGCTCTCCTTTGATTTCGGCGGAGACGGCGCAGCCGGAGCAGGTGTCGTCTACCTTGACAATGTTTCCATGAAAGTGCAACCAGGCAATTCGATACGTGAAGGCATTCGCGCAGGCAGGGAGAACGAAGCCGACCTTGTGATATTTACCGGCAAGGGCGCTCCGACAATCATCCGCGCACCCCTTCGTTCCGTGCCACTGACCATCACGCTCCGCACCCTCACCGGAAGAACCGTGGCAACGATCTTCCGGGGCGAAATTCATGGAATGCAGCGGGAATTCAGATTAAACGCCGTGCGTAGGTCCGGAGAAAGACGCCTGATTCCCGGCATTTACCTTGTTCATGTCCAGTCCCGCGACGCCGCCCGCGCCTGCAGAATTCTTGTCAACTAGCCCAATTCCCGCACCCTAAGAGTTTAAGATTGTAGTGGTAGAGTGGAGGTGGTGTGTGTTGATAAGATGGATTGGCAGAAAACAGGAAAGATTATAACTATAGTGAACGAAATACGATCATTGACTTTTTAAAACTTAAGCCATAGCCGAACCGTAAAATCCGAAAGCGGCTCAGACTATCATGCTTAAAAGTGCCTTATGAATCTTTACGTTGCCGCATACTATGCCCTGCGAAAATAATCCTCTCGTTTCGCCGTCGATATCCGTGCATATTCCCCCCGCCTCCGAGGCTATCAGCATACCTGCTGCAAAGTCCCACGGAGACAGCCTATATTCGAAGTAACCGTCGAATCTGCCGCATGCGACATAGCAACAGTCAAGCGACGCCGAACCGGTTCGCCTGATTCCCTGGACGCCGGCTTCAAGCAATTTTTTCATCGATTCGATTGTACGCAGCATCAACCTTCCCCGTTCATAATAGAATCCGGTGCAAATGACCGATCGGGTGAGCTCCTTTACGTCAGAAACCACAATTGCTTTATCGTTGCACCATACTCCGCTTCCACTGCAGGCATAGAACATTTCCGAAAGCATAGGATCGTATACCACGCCGCACAAAACCTCGCCTTTTCGGGCAAAAGCGACGGAAACCGCGAAATGCGGTATTCCATGGGCGAAATTGGTGGTGCCGTCGAGAGGATCGACGATCCACAGTCTTTCCGAATCTAATGCCGCCTCTTTGCCGCTCTCTTCTCCCAGCACGGCGTCGGAAGGAAAATGCTCTTTGATTATCCCAATAATTTTTTCTTCTGACGCAATATCCGCTTCCGTCACAAGATTGTAATTGACGCCTTTCTGCGCTATCCGTACCTTCCCCAAAAGACTCTTTAAAACCCCGCCGGCTTCTTCCGCAGCCTTGCGGCATATAATCAGTTCATCCGTCATATTCTCTCTCTCTCAAGGAACTATCGATTCTTTTCTGATTTGTTAAACATGTCCGGAATAGTTTTTATATCATCTTGTAGTATCTCAAAAATAATTGACTATGACTAAAGGAGAAAGAGACAAGCTTCGTTTTTTTTATTATTATTTAAATCGTTCGATTGCACTGAAGTTTCAACATAAAATAAGGTTTCTCATAAAAGAAAAATTATTATATTTAAAAAGGGGGGATGATGATCGTACAGGTAAGGCGGTCTTCGAGGTTAAAATAAGCTTTATCACGGGCCGCATTAACAGTCAATTTTATTCATTTTTTTCAAGGAGTGCTGTTATGAAGGGAACTAGCATTAAAGTCATCCTTCTTCTTGCCGCAATGAGCGTCTCGCTTTTTGCATCATCCGCCAATCTGTTTACGGTAGGCGGTTTCGAGAACAATCCGAACGGCCCCACCTACGGATGGACCTTTGAGGTCGCGGCCGATAAAGGCGCTGCCGCAACCCGGATTGTCGATTCGGTAAGCGGGACGGCCAAGGAAGGGAAAAATTTCTGCCGTATAACTGTAACTGCCGTAACCGACCAGAACTGGCATGTTCAGATGAAAGACCCTACCTGGGCTGCC
>FWPV01004442.1_pt1 | contig 29839 bp, 22 predicted proteins | sample 2228371 | NCBI WGS metagenome assembly FWPV01 (sample SAMEA103939776, study PRJEB20133) | metagenome | reverse complement strand
AGGTCGCCAAGTATAAGAGGCAACTCAACGAGGTAAAGACGAACAAAGAATACACTGCCCTGCTTAAAGAGATCGAGGAATCCCAGAAGAAAATCGACCAGCTGGAGGAAGAAATCATCGTCGAAATGCTGCGGGCGGACGAGATTGAGAAAGAAATCAGGGAAGCCAGCCAGAAGTTTGCCGAAGCCAAGGAAAAATTCTCTCAAGAAAAAGAGGCCATCTTCCAAAAAAAGAAACAGATGGAAGAAAAAGCCAGGCAGCTAGATAAAGCCAAAAAGGAGCTTCTCCCCCAGATTCCGGCCGAGCAGGTCAACCTTTACCTGAAAATTCAGGCCAAAAAAAGTGGCGTCGCCCTTTCTCCAGTCCGAGGCGATTTTTGTGCCATGTGCCACATGCGCATTCGGCCACAGGTTCTCAACGAACTCCGCGATACGCGTAAGCTCATCTTGTGCGAAAATTGCGGCCGGATTCTTTACTGGCCGGACAAACAGCCGAAGACCGATTAGACCCCAGCGTTATTCTTTTCCTCGGCATAAAGGGAATCGATCAAAGACTGGTACTTCTTCTCGATGATATTGCGCCGGACCTTGAGAGTCGGGGTAATTTCGTCTTTTTCAATCTCGAACTCGCGGTCGAGAAGGGCAATTTTTTTGATTTTCTCGAACGAAGCCAGATAAGGTGTTGCCCGGTCGATCTCGGCCTGGAGAAAATTGACAATCCTCTGGTCACGGACGAGTTCCGCCCGATTCTCAAAAGGAATGCCCGCATGCCGGGCGTACTCCTCAAGCTTCTCAAAGTTCGGCACGACCAAGGCCGAGACAAAGCGCCGACGGTCCCCGATAACGACCGCGTTAGAAATATAAGGATTGGTCTTGAGGATATTTTCAATCGGCTGAGGGGCAACATTCTTCCCGCCGGCCGTAACGATGATATCCTTCTTGCGGTCGGTGATGACTAGGAAACCATCCTCATCTATCCGGCCGATGTCCCCCGTGTGGAACCAGCCTCCTTCAAAAGCCTCTCTGGTCTCGGCCTCTTTCTTGTAATAGCCTTTCATCACATGAGGCCCTCGAGTGAGGATCTCGCCATCGGGAGCAATCTTGACTTCCACGCCCGGTATGGGCTTGCCAACCGTACCGAATTTCAGGTTCTCGAAGGTGTTGACCGAGATGACGGGCGATGTCTCCGTCAACCCGTATCCCTCCAGGATCACAAGACCCAGGGCGTAGAAGAACTCGGCGATATCCCGCGACAGAGGGGCGCCGCCCGAGACGAAAAAGCGGACCCGGCCACCTGTCTTCTCGATGATTTTGGAGAAAACCAGTTTATGAGCCAGATTCCTTTTCTTCTGGAGGGATTTGGAAATGGGCTCTTTATTGAGCTTGCGGCGGCCATATTCCTTCCCCACTTTTAGCGCCCAGAAGAAGATTTTTTTCTTTAGCCCCGACCCGGCCAGAACAGTATCCATCACCCGGGCGTAGATTTTTTCGAAAACGCGGGGGACGCTGACCATGATATTCGGCCGGACCTCGAGGAGATTCTGAGCGACAGTCTCGACACTCTCCGCGTATCCAATCCGGCACCCCTTGTAGAGATATGTGAAAGTGACCATTCTTTCAAGGACATGGGAGAGAGGAAGGAATGAAAGTACAGTATCCTTATCGGAAAACTCAATTATTTCCGAAACTGCTTTGATGTTGCTGAGGAAATTGTTATGGGTGAGGATGACCCCTTTCGGGAGGCCGGTCGTGCCCGAAGTGTAAATGAGCGAAGCTTCATCTTCAGGCCGAACTTGAAGGGCCAGGTTCTCGAAGAGGTCTGGTTGGCTGGCGTCTATCCTCTCACCCAGCTCCTGGACGCCTCGAAAAGTAAGCCCTCCTTCGGGTTCTTTTTCGGCAAAAGTAATGAAATGCTTCACCTTGGTCAGGGCTGGCCGAATGACCTCGATTTTTTTCCATTGCTCCTCGTTGCTCACGATAACGGCCTTGGCGTCAGAATCCTCGATGATATACTTGATTTGCTCGGGCACGAGCGAGGTGTAGATGGGGACGGTGATTGCTCCTAAGCACAGGTTGGCCAGGTCGGCCATAACCCATTCTGGCCGGTTTTCAGAAAGGAGAACAATCTTGTCCCCCTTGGTCAACCCCAGCTCCCTGAGTCCCAAACAAAAATGGCGGATAGAGCGGCCGAATTCATCGGTCGAAATGGGAACGTACTTCCCTTCCTTTTTGACCAGCATAAGGTCCGGCCGACGATAATTTTTTAATGTGTCGAGTAAAACCTGAGCGAGCGTATCGGGCATTTTTCCCTCCTCCAAAAAGTGCGCTCATTTTAAAATCGGAGCGATGGCTCTGTCAAGAAAAAAATGACTGGGTTCGAGTGGTTCAGCTCTCGCTGGCCTTGGCGACCGAGCAGACTTTGTCTCCGTTCTCAAGGTTGATCAGACGGACGCCCTGGGTTGCCCGACCAGAAGCGCGGACCTGCTTGGTCTTGATGCGGATGACTTTGCCCATATGAGTGACGATGAGGAGGTCATCCTCAGCAACTCCAAGGACAGCCACGGCGGGGCCAATTTTGGGGGTAATTTTGAGGTTGATCAAGCCCTTTCCGCCCCGATGCTGCTTCCTGTACAGGTTGACTTCAGTCTTTTTCCCATATCCTCTTTCGCTAGCCGTAAAAATGTATTTGTCTTCAGGACCGATAGCCACAAGGCCAATGACTTCATCCTTCTTCCCCAAGGTGATGGCGCGGACTCCAGCCGCCGCCCGGCCCATCGGCCGAATGTCTTTTTCACTGAAGCGGATTGCCTTGCCCAGCTTGGTCGCGATGACGATGTCGCGGCGGCCATCGGTCAGACGGGACCACATGAGTTCGCTTTTCTTCTTAAGCGACATCGCCAGAATGCCACCCCGTCGGATATTCCGGAACTCATCCAACCGGGTTTTTTTAATCAAACCGTTGGTGGCCATCATGACGATGTACTTATCCTCTGAAAAGTCCTTGACCGCCACGACAGAAGTCACTTTTTCGCCCGGCTGGAACTCAATCAGGTTGGCGATGGCTTTGCCGCGGCCCGAGATGCCGACATCCGGAATCTCCAGCGCCTTGAGCCAATAGACGCGGCCGTTGTTGGTGAAGAAGAGAAGATAGGAATGGGTCGAACAGACAAAAACGTCCTCGACGACATCCTCCGCTTTCATGCTGATTCCCCGCCGTCCCTTTCCGCCGCGCATCTGGAAGTGGTAGGAAGAGAGCGAGGTTCGCTTGATATACCCGGACTGGGTGGTCATGACGACGACATCTTCCTCCTTGACCAGGTCTTCCGGCCGGATCTCGCCGATGGCTTCGTCCCTTATTTCCGTCCGTCGTTCGTCCCCGTATTCGTCCCGGATTTGTCTGAGCTCATCGACGATGATCTCCTGGATGAGCTTGTCTGAGCCGAGAATCCTCTTCAGCTTGGTGATGAGCGCTTTGACCTCGGCATATTCCTGGACAATCTTATCCCGCTCCAGGTGAGTCAGGCGCTGGAGCTGCATCTCAAGAATTGCCTGGGCCTGGACCTGGGTTAACTTGAACCGGTCCATCAGCCCCTGGCGGGCGACATCGACGTTCTTGGCAGCCCGAATGAGCTTGATGATTGCGTCGATATGGTCAAGGGCGATAGTCAACCCTTCAAGGATGTGGGCCCGGTGCTCGGCCTTTTTCAAGTCAAATCGTGTCCGGCGCCGGATGACATCCTGGCGGTGGGAGATGAAGTATTTCATCATCTCGAGAAGGCCCATCATCTTGGGCTGCTTGTCGACAATGGCCAGCATGATGATACCAAAAGACGTCTGCAAAGCCGTATGCTTGTAAAGATTGTTCAGGACTACTTCCGGCAGCTCGCCCTTTTTTACTTCGAGAACGATGCGGATACCCTCCCGGTCGGATTCGTCACGAATATCGGCAATCCCCTCGATTTTCTTGGCATTCACGAGAGCGGCGATGCTCTCGATCAAGCGGGCCTTGTTCACCGTGTAAGGGATTTCGGTAATGACAACGCGCTCTCGCTCCCCTTTTTCCCCGCGTTCAATCATCGATTTGGCTCGAATCTGGATGACACCTCGGCCGTCCCGGTAAGCCTCCAGGATGCCGGGTTTGTTGAAAACGTAGCCGCCGGTTGGAAAATCGGGGCCGGGGATAAAATCCATGATTTTCTCGAGTGAAGCATTCGGATGCTGGACAAGATAGATCAGACCATCGCAAACCTCGGTCAAGTTGTGGGGCGGGATGTTGGTGGCCATGCCAACGGCGATACCCGAACCGCCGTTGACAAGAAGGTTGGGGAATCGGGTCGGCAAAACCTCGGGCATGGTCAAGCTTTCATCATAATTGGGAACAAAGTTGACCGTATCCTTTTCGATGTCGGCCATCATTTCGCCAGCCAGCTTGCTCATTCGGACTTCCGTGTAACGCATGGCGGCTGGGGGGTCGCCGTCGATCGAGCCAAAATTGCCCTGGCCTTCGACGAGAACATAACGCATGCTGAAATCCTGGGCCATGCGGACGAGCGTATCGTAGACAGCCTGGTCGCCGTGAGGATGATATTTGCCGATGACGTCACCCACGATGCGGGCTGACTTCTTAAAAGGTTTGTTGTGAGTCGTTCCCGACTCATACATGGCATAGAGGACCCGCCGGTGGACTGGCTTGAGGCCATCCTTGATGTCGGGGATAGCGCGGCCGATGATCACGCTCATAGCGTAGTCGAGGTAGGAGCGCTTCATCTCCTCCTCGAGACTGACCACAGTCAGGTCCGCAGCTGCGGGTGGAAGAGCTGGCTGCTCAGGGTTGGGGTTATTTTTATCTTTATCCATGATTCCCATCCACTACCGGGTGCTCACCAGGCGACCTCAGATGTCCAGGTTGGTGGCCATGAGAGCATTTTCCTCGATAAAATCCCGGCGTCGGTCGACTTCATCCCCCATCAGAATGGAGAAGACCTTGTCCGCTTCGACAGCATCCTGGATCGAAACCTTGAGAAGAGCCCTGTTCTCCGGGTTCATCGTCGTTTCCCAGAGCTGCTCGGGCGTCATTTCGCCAAGACCCTTATAGCGCTGGATGGTCACGCCCTTTTTGCCCCTCTCCTGGAGATAGTCGACAAGCTTGTTCTCGTTTTCGATGACCACCGTCTCCCCGTTGCTGATCACTTCATAGGGCGGACGGAACTCCTCCAGTTCCTTGGTTATCCGGTAAAGATTTTTATATTCGGCTGATTCAATGAGCGCCAGGTTCACCTTGCAAGCCATGGCCATCCCGTTGACCTGGAATCGAACGCCGAGCTCGTAGGCTTCATACTCTTCGTCCTTGCTCAGCTCGGTCGTCAGTCCCTTCGCTTCGATCAGGGATTGAACCCGCTTCATTGACTTCCTGTCCTGGAGGAACTCCAGACTATCGACTCCCTCCCGGATGAGCAGGTCGATGAGGAAGAGAGGATAATTTTTCCGCTCCAGGAGCTGGATGTAATTTTTTTTCTGGAGAATGCGGAGGAAAAGACGGCGGAATCTTTCGCCCTCAAAAATTTCTTTTTTCCCTTTGACCCTGACTTTGAACTCCTCGGAGATTTTCTTTACCAACCACTTCTCATAAGCCCGCTCTTCTTTCAGGTAGATCACCTCTTTACCCCGGGAAATTTTGTAGAGTGGAGGCTGGGCGATGTAGAGGTGCCCCTGCTCGATGAGAGGCTTGAGATGCCGGTAGAAAAAGGTCATCAGGAGCGTCCGGATATGGGACCCATCGACATCGGCATCGGTCATGATGATGACCTTATGATAGCGAAGTTTATCGAGAGAAGATTCGGCTTCGCCGAAGCTCGTCCCGAGGGCAGAAATCATCATCCCGATTTCTTCGTTGTTGAAAATCTTGTCCGGTTGCGCTTTCCAAACGTTGAGGATTTTGCCTTTGAGGGGCAAAATCGCCTGGAAGCGGCGATCCCGGCCCTGTTTGGCCGACCCCCCGGCTGAATCCCCCTCGACGATGAAAATCTCTGCCAGCGCCGGGTCGCGTTCTTGACAGTCGGCCAATTTTCCCGGAAGAGAAGAGGATTCCAAAACACTTTTGCGCCGGGCCAAGTCTCTCGCTTTGCGAGCAGCTTCCCTGGCGCGGGCAGCGTCGATAGCCTTGAGGACAATCCGCCGGGCATTGGTCGGGTTTTCCTCGAGGTAGGCGGTCAATTTTTCGTTGACCAGGGATTCGACAATCCCTTTGACCTCTGAATTCCCAAGCTTGGTCTTCGTTTGACCCTCAAACTGGGGGTCGCGCATTTTGATGCTGAGGACAGCGCAGAGCCCTTCCCTGGCGTCATCCCCGGAGAGGGAGCCAGCAGCTAGATCCTTAAACAGGTTGTTGGCCTCCGCATAGTTGTTGAGACAACGAGTCAAAGCCGCCTTGAAGCCGATCAAGTGGGTCCCGCCTTCGATGGTGTTGATGTTGTTGACAAAGGTAAATATTGTTTCTGTATAGCCTGTGTTGTACTGGAAAGCCAGCTCGACCAGGACATCCTCCTTCTGGCACTCGAAATAAACCGGCCGCGGGTTGAGGACCGTCTTGTTCTGGTTGAGGTACTGGACGAACTCGACAATCCCCCCCTTGTACTGGAACTCGTGGGATTTCTCAATTCGCTCATCGGTGATGGAAATCCGGATACCCCGGTTGAGAAAGCTGAGCTCCCGCATCCGCTGGGTCAGGATCTCGAAGTTGAACTCAGTCGACTCGAAGATTTCCTCGTCTGGCCAGAAAGTAATTTTCGTTCCCGTCTTCTTAGTTTTCCCCACCTGTTTTAGCCGGGTGACGGGGATTCCCCGCTCATAGCTCTGGGTGAAGATGCCCCCGTCTCGTTTTATCTCTAAATCAAGCCGCCTGGACAACGCGTTAACCACCGAGACACCAACCCCATGCAGCCCGCCAGAGACTTTGTAAGTCTTATCGTCGAATTTTCCGCCTGCGTGGAGCATGGTCATGACCACCTCAGCCGCCGACTTCTTCTCCTTCTTGTGCAGTTCAACAGGAATGCCGCGGCCATCGTCGATGACCGTCACCGAGTTGTCCACATGGATGATGACCTCGATATTCTTGCAATAGCCAGCCAGCGCTTCATCAATCGAGTTATCCACCACCTCATAGACAAGGTGGTGGAGACCCTCTGGTCCGGTGCTCCCGATGTACATGGCGGGCCTCTTCCGGACAGCCTCGAGCCCCTTTAAAACCTTGATGCTTTCAGCAGTATATTTTTGGCCTTTCATCTTCATCCGTTAAGAAAAAAATAACGACTGAAACGACAGAGAAAAACAGGTCCGATAAGCATAAATTTTAGAATTAATTATATAACAAATATTGTGGTGGTGTAAAGAAAAAAACACAGGATTTTGCGTTTTTTGCATTTTTTACCCGGGCCTCCGGAAGCGTCCAAGAATGGCCGAAAAAGACGTCAAAATTCGCCTCTTTTTAAAGACGCCCCAGTTCGTTTATAATTCCCAAGAGAGGAAAAAGCCATGCCGGCTAACCTGACTCCTCAGTACATTGAAGCAGAAAGGAAATTCCGGGCCGCAAAGACAACCCAGGAAAAAATTAAGTACCTCGAAGAAATGATGGCCACTATCCCCAAGCACAAGGGAACGGAAAAAATGCAGGCTCTCCTGAAGACTAAAATGGCCAAGCTCCGGGCTTCGCTCCAGTCGCGACCGACGATTGCACGGCGCGGTCCGAGCTTTCACGTGGAAAAGACAGGTGCCGGGCAAGTGGCCGTTATCGGTCCTCCAAACGGCGGTAAGTCGAGCCTGATTGCCGCCCTCACCGGCGCCCAGCCGGAAATCGGCGATTACCCCTACACCACGCGTTTCCCTTCACCCTACATGATGAAATTCGAAAATGTCCGCGTCCAGCTGGTCGACACTCCTCCCCTTTCTCCTGAAGATGTCGAAACCGAGGTGGTCGAACTAGCCAAAAACGCTGACGCCCTCCTTTTTGTCGTTGACCTCGCTGACGAGAACACGGGCTCCGCCCTGGAGATGCTCCTGGATAATCTCAGGGAAAAACGTCTCGAGCTCGTGCCCGAGAATGTTACCCCCACTCCTGAGCCCGGCCGTTTCATCAAAAAGGCGCTCTTTGCGGCTAACAAATGCGAGCTCGAGGGAGCGGAGGAAAATCTCTCTTTTCTCAGAGAATACTTCGGGGAGAAAGCAAGCTGGGTCGCTGTCTCCGCTGCTCGCGGGGACGGGCTGGAAGAATTGAGACGGAGGATTTTCTTCCTCCTCGATGTCATCCGCGTGTACAGCAAAATCCCTGGCAAAAAACCTGACCTTAACGACCCTTTCGCCCTCAAGAAAGGAAGCACAGTCCTGGATATGGCCCGTGCGGTCCACAAGGATTTCGTCGACCAATTCAAGTTCGCCCGGGTCTGGAGAAAAGGTGCCCTCCAGGTTCAGATGGTCAACCGCGACTTTGTCCTCGAGGATGGAGACATCGTCGAGCTCCGCATCTGAGGTGAAATTCCCGCCAGAGGTCGTCAACAGTTCAAATTTGCATCGCTTTTAGAAGAATAGCAAGATAGTCATCAGCCGATGCAGGGCGAGGGTTGGAGGGGTTGGAATTGTTCTCAAAGGACTTCTGGGCAAGAAGCGGCAGGTCCCGAATGTCAATGCCCAGACTCTTAAAAGAAGGAATGCTCAAGGTCTGCAAAAGCTCACTAATTTTTTCGATGAACCGATTCGCCTGCTCCTCTTCCGATTCGGCTTCAATCGCAAGCAGGCGACCGATTTCAGCATACCGGGAGCGCGAAACTTCGAGGTTAAATTCCATAACCCAGGGAAGAAAAATAGCATTGGCCAGGCCATGAGGAACATCATAGAGAGACCCGAGCGCCTCGGCCAGGCAATGGACAGCCCCCACATCACTATTGCCGAAGGCCAGGCCGGCCAGAAGGCTTCCGAGCATCATCTTTTCCCTCGCTTCTGAATCATCCTCGATGTTCGCATGAGCGCGGGGAAGATATCGAAAGAGAAGCTGGATGGCCTCACGGGCAAAAAGGTCGGTTAGAAAAGTGGCCGGCTTGGCTGTGTAAGCTTCCAAAGCATGAGTGATGGCGTCCATCCCGGTCGAAGCTATCAGCGATGCCGGAAGAGTGGTCAGCAAGTCCGGGTCGAGAAGGGCCAGGGCGGGGAACATCTGAGGCCCCTTGATGCTCATCTTGAATTTTCGGCCTGTGTGGGTGATGACTGAAACCCAGGTGACTTCACTTCCTGTCCCGCAAGTGGTCGGAATAGCCAGCACCCGAAGTGGTGCGGCTTTATATTTCTCTCGACCCTCATATTCTTCTATCAACCCGGGATTGGTAGCCAGGAGGGCGATGGCTTTGGCAGCGTCGAGAACGCTCCCTCCTCCGAGACCAATGACGAGGTCAGGTTGCAACGCCCGCACTATCTCACCCGCTCGGTCGATGGTCCTGTTCTTTGGGTTTGGCTCAACCTCATCGAAAATGGGAATGCCCGCCAGAGGCTCTCTCACTCTGTCCAGAATTCCTGCCGTTTCAATTCCCCTGTCGGTCACGAGGAACGGGCGACTGGAGTGAAGTCTGTCCCGGACAATTGTTCCGACTTCCCGAATGCACCCCGGCCCAAAGATGATCTGAGTTGGCATCTGAAAATACATCCTCATTCTTACCTTCCTCCAACCAATTGATGGCGCGGATGACTCCAGCTATTTTCGAAACTGGAGGCTCGGTTCGTCGCTCATGTCGAGAGTGGCAACGAAAAGAATCCGGGCCAGGTCCTCGAGGATTTCGGGCGTGATGGTTTCGAGCCGGTCCCTGGTGTTATGGTAAAAAGATGGCGCTCCGGAGACGCTGAAAGAAAGGCTGGGCACATTCTTCCAGAGAAAACGGGCCGCGTCGAGCCGGGGGCGAGCGATGTTAGCAAAAAACGAAGGCTCGACGAGCCGATGGACATAACTCGCGTTTGCTTTCTCAATGAACGCTGCCAATTCGGGAAAATTTTTCCCGGCCAGGACATTAATCCTGTCGCCACAACCAACGCCGTCAAGGTTAAGAAAGGCGGCCGTCTTTTCAAGAGGAAATGGAGGATGATTAAGGTAATATTCTGAACCTGCCACCCCTTGCTCCTCCGCCCCGAAAAAGATGAACACGACTGACCGAGGTGGTTTAACAGGACACCTGGCCAGGGCCTCGGCCACCCCGAGCAGAACAGCCACGGCAGAGGCATTGTCATTAGCTCCGGGCATAAGTTCATAGCAGAATCCAAGGTGGTCGAGATGGCCACCGAGGATGATCACCTCAGAGTTGAGTTTGGGGTCAGCCCCATGGAGCACGCCGATGACATTGAGACCGACGCCTTCGGGATGGTGCTCGGTCACGTTTTTTAGAGTGAACGTTTTTCCGGTAGCAAACGAACGGGGCTTAAGCTCCCGCCTTATGTCGGCCACAGTCTGTTCATGGGAGCGACCCGTGCCGGCAAAAATATCAGCCACCACGACGTCACCAACATGGCTGTAAATGAACCCTTCCTGGTAGGAATTATTCGGGTTACAGATAGGGCCATAATTATAGAGCATGCCTGCAGCGCCATGAGCAACTGCGTTCTCCAACTTGTACTGATGAAAGGAATAGGGACGCCATTTCTGAAAAAGTTCGGGGGCTTTTTCGGGCAGGACAGGAACTTCCCTCTCCATTAAGACTATTTTCCCCCTGACATCAAGGCCAGCATAATCGTCATAGCCAAGCTCGGGGGCAGTAATCCCGTAGCCAACATAAACCACTTCGGCGGTCACTTCGCCCGAACCGCTTGTCGCGCCAGGAATAAACTCATCATCGTAGCGATAGTATTTTTTGATTACTCCACCGTTTAAAGGGAGATGGAGATATGCTTCACAGCCAGGAAAAACTAACGTATAGGGATTAGGAAAAGACTGGAAAAAAGTGCCCTCATCTCCGGCTGGTCGGAAGCCCCATTTTTGAAGAAGCGAAGCCACCCAGGCGGCGCAAGCATTGTACTCTTTGGTGCCTGTCAACCGCCCCCCATATTTCTCAGAAACAAGCTCCTTCACGTAATCGAGAAGCTGGTGACTGGAAATAGTGTGAAGGGTAGACAAGATTTGCTGTTCCCTCGTTTTCTCAGGTACCAGAAGGGCTGTCAGAGGGAAAGAGGAAGTCAACCAAAAGAAAAGAAAGAGAAAAAATATTAATCCTGCCTGTCTCTTTTTCACATTCGCCTCCTTTCCGCAGAATAAAAAGAAGAAACTAGTTTACTCGGAAGAGCAGATAAAAAAAAGAGGTGATACCCGCTAAGGGGGAGAATTCTCCCTAAAGTCGAATCGCTAAGCCTCCCCGGATCAAGAATCCGTTCCAGATTCCAGCATCAACCAGGAGATGGACATAGGATGTTAGCTTCGCCTTTAAGCCTAAGTTTAGCTGGACAAAGGGAATGAAACCAGGCAGAAAAAACTCCTCCCCTTCCTCTTCAAGCTCTTCTTTCAACTGCTGGATTGTTTTTTCTACCGAATCTTCATAGCGGTCAGGAGCGTGGCCGGGAAGGATAAGGTCTCCGCGGTAAGAGTAAGAGACTTGAGCTTTCTCGAGCTCTGTCCCAGTGGCAGCGCCAAGGCCGAAAGTGATATACGGATGAACAACTGAAGACGGCACGATATCCCAGCGAAAACTCAAATGGAAGGAAAGGGGTTTAATTAGAAATTTGGCGTGGGTGGTGGCTCCAAAGCTACCCTCCTCACCGGTTATTTGGTCCCGTAGACTCAGCAAGGCGCTGATCTCCGGAACAGCAATCTCCATGCTTGTTTTCTCAACCGACAGCCCCACGCTGAAGGAACCATTAGTTCCTCCTGGATACCATCGGATCTCAAAGCCAAAATTGTTACCGCTCGAGTCAAACGAAACCTTTTGGCTGTAAGCTGTTTCTTCAAGGTAAGGATAATCAGCCTGGATACTAGAAAGAAACTCTTCCTTCAGGTCCGTTTCTAAGGCACTGCTCAACCCCTCCTCAATGAAGGACCGCAGGAGGTTGATACTCCATTTTGAATAATGGACCCCGAACTCAAAGTGTCCCTGGGCCGCAGCCAGCTCCGCCTGCCCGAACAAAAAAAGAAAGAAAACGGTAACCAGCGGAATGGAAGAAAATTTTTTCATTCGTCTCTCCTTCTCAAGCTAGTTGTCCCTATTTATCATAGGAGCACAATCTCTTCAATTCAATTTAGTCGCCCAATCCAGGAATCGCTGGCTACCCGGAGACCAAATATCCGCGCCGGATGAGAATTGGTCAGCGCTTTAAGGACGGCTGGTGGTAGGGTTGAAAGACAGCCAGATTTCTGATATTTTCTGGGTTCGATTGAAGACGGAAGGAGGCTAATATGAAAAGGTTGACCTGGGTTGGGCTCATGGTTTGTTTTCTCGTCGCCCTCGGGATTCCGCGGGCAGTTTTAGCGGCCAACCCGAAAGTGGTGATGAAGACATCCATGGGCGACATGACGATTGAACTTTATCCGGACAAAGCGCCCATTACAGTTAAAAATTTTCTCTCTTATGTCGATGAAAAATTCTACGACGGGACCATTTTTCATCGGGTCATCAAAGGATTCATGATCCAGGGGGGTGGCCTGACGGCTGATTTCAAAGAAAAACCAGCCAAGCCCCCGATCCAGAACGAAGCCACCAACGGCCTCAAAAACGAGCGGGGCACGATCGCCATGGCCAGAATGCCGGAAATCCACAGCGCCACTTGTCAGTTTTTCATCAACCACGTGGATAATGCTTTTCTGAATCACCGGAATAACACCCCGGAGGGATTTGGCTATGCCGTCTTTGGCCGGGTCATCTCTGGGATGGAGGTCGTCGACAAAATTGCCAGCGTCCGGACGGGAACGGTCAAAGGATACGCTGACGCCCCGCTCGAAACCGTGACCATCATTTCTGTCCGAAGAGTTGAGGGCGACCAATAAAGCCCTTTCGGGGCCCATCTCAGGGAAGGGAGGCCAAGGGATGAAGAGAGTCTGGCTCTATTTAGAAAGGGGGGTAATTTTTTCTGTCCTGTTTATCCTTTTTTTGGAGCTGTCCGCTTCAACCTCGAGAGGTGACCCCAGCATTGAAAAAGCCCTCCAATCCATCCAGCCTCAAGAAGTCTATGCTCTATGTAAAATTCTGACCTCTGAAAAATTTGCCGGTCGGCTCACTGGCCACGAGGGCTATACCGCGGCTGCCCGATGGGCAGCTGAACAGTTTAGAGACATGGGCCTGAAGCCGATTCGCCCGGGAGCAGGTTATCTCCAATCCTTTCCTTCACCCTGCGTCGTTGTCGAAAAAGCGGAAATGACGCTCTATCTTGAGGACAAGGGCGATCACTCAAAGGAGGAACCGTCCTCCGAAATCCGGCTCGAGCCAGAAAAAGATTTCCTCCCCCTTCTTTTCAGTGCTAGCGGTGACCACTTGGCAGAGCTTATTTTTGCTGGCTGGGGCATCAGCGCGCCGGAGTTAGGCTACGACGACTACGAAGGCCTCGATGTGCGTTCCAAATTCGTCCTCTGCTTTAGAGGGACACCGGACAGTGCTGACCCGCGCTATGAACCCTACGACCATCACCGCCACCGGATGATGACGGCCCGGAACAAAGGGGCCCTGGGAATCATTTACATCTATCCAGAAACGGCATCGAACCCGAACGGTGATTGGCTGGAAGGCTTCACCCCGGCCATGATTACCGAGAGAGTGGCCGATTTGGTCTTCAAGGCAAAAGGGGTTAGCTCAGCCGAACTAAAAAAAGACCTTACGACTTACAAGAAGCCCCTCTCTTTTCCGCTTCCGGGGAAAATCCGCTGGCGGGTTCAATCGACCCATTTTGCGGATGCACTCGGCTATAATGTCGTCGGCTGGGTCGAAGGTTCAGATGCCCAGCTCAAAAAGGAGTTCCTCGTCATCGGAGGTCATCTTGACCATAACGGCAAACATATGGGACTTTTTTTCCCAGGTGCCGATGATAATGCCAGCGGCAGCGCCGTGGTCATGGAAATCGCGGCCGCATTCGCCAAATTGCCCAAAAAGCCCAAGCGGTCGGTCGCCTTTGTCCTTTTCGGCGGCGAAGAAAAGGGGCTTCAGGGCTCGACCTATTTTGTCGACCATCCGTTTGAAGCCGTTGGAAAAATCGATGCCATGTTCAATTTCGACATGGTCGGGGCCGGGGATGGTGCCGGCTGTGGCTACAGTGCCGGGTTCCCGGAGCTCAAACCTCTCCTCGAGCAGGCGGACACGACCATCAGAATCCTTCGCCAAATTTCGCCCATCCGGGGGGTTGGCGTTCGGGGTTCTGACTATGCCCCCTTCTTCCTTAAGGGAATCCCTTGTGTCTCTTTCCATTCGAACGGTCCCCATCTCTATTATCATCAAACGAGAGACACAATCTACCGGATTAACCCAGACATCATGGCCGATATCGCTCGGCTTGCTTTTCTGGCTGCTTTGGCCCGGGCGGAGAGATAACGCTCCCGAAAACGTTTGAGACCATGAAAGCGGCGGGTGTGAGCATCAAAATCCAGAAAAATAATCCGAAAAAAATTGTCCTTTTGGGCTTTGCGACAATCTTTTTTGGGACAGTGATTTTCCTTATCTTCCAACTTCTTCCCGGAAAAAGGACTCCGCCCGAACCTCCATCCCTTTCCAGCTCTTCTGACGTCGCTCAAGCCCCATCCTGGATTGAATATCGGGAGCGCCTTCGCCCCGGCGACACCATCGGAACTGTCCTCGCCAATTATGGGTTAGACCCGAAAAGAATTCATCAGCTCTATGAACAAACTAAACCCGTGTATGACCTGCGCTTTGTCAAAGCCGGCCATGAACTGAGGATAACTGCCAGCGAGCAGGGGCAGCTGTTACGGCTAGAGTACGACCTTAACGACACTCAATACATCCTGATTTCAGCCGAAGAGGAAAAATTCTCGGCTTCTCTTGAAGCTCATCCTGTGCAAACCGAAGTCAGAATGCTCTGCGGGACCATCAACAGCAACCCCATTCTTGCTTTTAATCAGCAGGGAGAAGGAGATTCTCTGGCCCTATCCTTTTCTGACCTTTTTGCCTGGGATGTCGATTTTTATGTTGACCTTCGCGAAGGGGATTGCTTCAAAGTGATCTTCGAAAAACGCTTCCTCAAAGGAAAATTCATTGGCTACGGGAACATCCTCGCTGCCGAGCTCGTAAATCGAGGCAAGAAATTCCAGGCCTTCCGTTATGTCATCCCCCAAAGCCAGAAGGCTGGCTACTATGATGCCGAGGGCAGGTCCATTCAGAAAGAGTTCATCAAGTCGCCTATCAAGTGGGCCCGGATTACTTCCCGTTTCACCGGTCGGCGTCTTCACCCGATCCACAAGGTCTACCGGGCTCATTATGGAGTCGATTATGCCGCACCCGTGGGAACACCTGTCCAGGCAACAGCTGACGGCACGGTCACTTACGTGGGAACAAACGGCGCTTCGGGACGAATGGTTAAGATTCGGCACCGGAATGGCTACGAGACCATGTACCTTCATCTGAAAAGCTATGGGCCGGGGATCAGAGTCGGTGCCAGAGTGGAGGGCGGAGATATCATCGGATATGTCGGTTCCTCTGGCGAATCGACAGGACCGCATCTGGATTATAGAATCACGTTGAGAGGAAGTTATATCAACCCTTTAAGCTGGAAATTTGAGCCTGTTGCGCCCCTCCCGGAGGAGAATCTCGAGGATTTCCGGCGAGCCATCGAGCCCTATCGACTCCTCCTCGAGGACCCGCTCCTTACGGTTAGCCCGGGAATCTTTTAGAAAGGCCTATCGAGGTTAATTATTTTTTTTCCTGTCCACCTGCTCGAGAGGTGCCAGCGCCGGAGCGAGAAGCACCGGAAGAAGATGAGGAGGAAACTCCGCTCGTTGAGGCTGATGACGAGCTCGGCGAGTAACCGCCACTCCCCTCACCTCTCATTGCTGAGGGAAAACCGCCAAAGCTGTGCTCGGCGACTCTCGTCCGAAGAGACATAGACCGCGAGGCGAGGCCAAGCTCAGGGCATGAGACTTCGTTCGACCGGCTCGAGTAGGAGATTCGCACACCCATCTGGATGGCCGTCCTTACGTCGGGGTTCCAGTCGCGGAATCGAAGTGACTCGGGAGCTCTCGGCCGAGAGAATTCCCCTCTTGGTTCGGGCAAGGAGCTTGACCGGATAAATGAAAAGTCGACCTCTTGACGCGAAATCGAGCGATTCTCCTTATCGCTTTCTCGTCTTCCCAAGGTCAGAGCTCGAAACTCAAGCTCGGCCATGACCTGACTGCGCTGGATTGTTTTCAGCGCTTCCCTGGACACGGCAGCAGATTCGTTCTCCCTGAGGCCTATTGGATCCTGCCGCAGGAGTTCCGTTTGACGGAGAAATTGTTCAAAGGGAATAGTCTTTTCCCGGAGCCGGGGCGAAGATAGGTCCTCTTTGCGGACAACGACAGCTCGCCTCGCTATCTCCGTCAGAGAGGAAAGGACATTCTCATCCCCCCGTTCGAGAGCAGTAATCGTTGTCTGCAAGGCCTTTTTCATCTCCTTGGGGATGGGCATGGAAACACTCTTTTTCCTTTGGAGCTGGTCCTTGCGGATGGTTTGGAGGATGTCCCGGGCATGGGTTTCAGGCGGAAAATCGGCGCGATAACCCGGCCCATAATAAAACCCGAGGCTAAAAACTGGCCAGTGGGCGGAAGGCCCATAATACCAGTCAAATAAGGACCAGGCTCTCCAGTAATAAACCCCATAATAAAAATCCCACACGGCCCAGGCAGGAGCAAACATCGAACCGGGCAACCAGAGCCACCCTTTTTTAGGGTCCCACATCCAGATTCCCAGGTGATAAGGCACCCAACCCCAGGGCTCTTCAGGAATCCAGAATAACTCTCCCTGGTACACTGCCCAGCTCCCGTAATAGAGGGGGTGCCATGTTCCCCAGGGATAAAAATCATTGTAGTAGGGCCGCCAGACATACCCGTAGAGCGGGTGCCAGAGCCATTCCCCATAAAGATTTCCGTATCGCTGAGCGAAGTACACGACCGCCTTGGGTAATTTCTGGATGGGCTTCGGAAGAAAGCTTTCTTCATGGAGAACGCGGAAGTTCTCGTTTATCGAGGCATTCCAAGTTAAGAAATCCGACCCTTCCTCATAACTGGCCGGCGCAGCTTGATGAAAAGGAGTGACCACAGTCCTTTCTCTGGTCTTGAGTTTAGCCTCAAGAGGGTTGGATTTATCTTCCCCGTAGAGGATGTGCGCCTTCCCTCGCTCCACCTGGATGTCCGTTCCTTCCTTAGAATGACGGATGGTAGCTATCGTATGGTGGGCGAGCTTCACAGCGGCTGAGGGCGTGATGATTTGAAATATCTCCAAGGAATCGTACTTTTTGTACATCACATAAATCTGACCTTTAGGTAAGAGGAGGTTAGAAATTTTTTTCGCTGTGCTCAAACTTGGCGCCAGAATGGTTTCAATTTTCAGCTCAGTGTCATAGTCCAGGCGGACAATCGTCCCGTTGTCAAACTGGACCTCGCAGCGACGTCCATCAGAAGTCTGGATTACATCGCCTGGTCCTAAAGGGAGGTTGAGGAGAGCAACTTCGGGGCGCTCTTGCCCTTCCCGGAAAACAACTGGGTCTTTTCCATCGTGCTTGATTTCAACATAGCTTATGTGACCAAAATAAAAATCCTTCCCCCCGTTGACCATCTTGTAGTTGGCCAACGCTGGCATCGCGAGGAGGAGGCTCAGTCCCAGAACCCCGAGAACCAAAATATCCTTTTGCCTCATAAAATTTCTCCTTCCCTCTTCAATCTCTCTTTCAATATAATCAGCAAGATTTATGCCAAGTCAATTAAAAGCAAGGCTTGCCCTCACTCTTCAAAATCCAGCTAAATTGAGCCATAATCAGGTCAACCTTCACGTATAAGCCAAATAATAAAAAAATATCCCTGTCCCAGTAAGAGGACAACTGTCCTGAACCTCAGGATGATTAAAACTGGCAAGCCCGTGCCTTCACTTCTTCTTGTACCGAGATAGTTGAGGTTGACAAGAGAAGCTGAGCTTTCTTAAAATGGAAAAGCTCGCCTTTACCATTCCAATGAGGAGGAAAAATGAAAATTACTCTTAGTGTCCTTAAGGCCGATATTGGAAGTATCGGAGGCCACATCAAACCCAGCCAGGCTCTAATGGACGAGGTCAGAAACTTTGTTGGCCACAACGGGAAAAATTTGATCATAGATTATTATGTCAGCTCGACGGGAGACGATATCGCTATCCTCTGCACCCATGAACGCGGAGTCCTGGACGAAAAAATTCATAGACTGGCCTGGGATGCTTTTCTGGCCGGAACAGCGGTGGCCAAAAAGCAAGGTCTTTATGGCGCAGGCCAGGACTTGCTCAAGGACTCTTTTAGCGGCAACATCAAAGGAATGGGGCCAGCTGTAGCCGAGATTGAGTTTGAGGAAAGGCCAAACGAGCCCTTTATTTTCTTCGCCGCCGACAAAACAGACCCAGGGGCCTACAACCTCCCCTTCTATCTTGCTTTCGCTGACCCGATGTATTGTGCTGGCCTCCTCCTCAGCCCGAAGATGAGCGAAGGGTTCACCTTCCGCATCATCGACGTGAGCTACACCGAAAAAGACAAGGTCATCGAGCTCCATGCTCCCGAAGAAATCTATGATATTGCTACACTCCTCCGCGATAACGAGAAGTACATCATCGAAAGTATCTTTTCCCGGAGCACAGGGAATCAGGCCGTGGCCATATCGACGACTCGGCTCCACAACATCGCCGGAAAATACACGGGGAAGGATGACCCGGTCGCCCTGGTGCGAGTTCAGGGAGAGTTTCCGGCAACCGGCGAGGTCTTAGCTCCTTTCCAGATTGGGCACTATGTGGCCGGGTTTATGCGAGGAAGCCATATCGGGCCGCTGATGCCCTGCAAACTCAACACCACGATTTCCTATTTCGACGGGCCGCCCGTTGTGACGGGCGCTGCTTTCAGCGTCAAGGATGGGAAGTTGACCGAGCCGGCCGATGTCTTTGACCATCCTTTCTGGGATGTCGTCCGGGCAGAAGTAGCCAGCAAAGCCATGGCCATCCGACGCCAGGGGTTCTCTGGGGCCGCGATGTTGCCTTTTAGTGAGCTCGAATACGGCGGGGTGGTAGAAAAGCTGGCCAAGCTTGAGAAGAAATTCAGGCTCCGGGATTGAGGTTCGGGTCATGAGCCGACCCCGAAATCCAGTACCAACAGTAGACCTTATCATTGAGATGGAAAATCCTGAGGGAAAAAGGGGCATCCTCCTCATCCAGAGAAAAAACCCGCCGTTTGGGTGGGCACTGCCAGGCGGCTTTGTGGATTACGGAGAATCCCTCGAAGAGGCAGCAGTTCGAGAAGCGCGAGAAGAAACCTCTCTCGACGTGCACCTCGTTCGTCAATTCCACACCTATTCGGCGCCCGACCGCGACCCTCGACTTCACACCATCTCCACCGTCTACATCGCCAGAGCTAAAGGCAGACCCAGGGCCAGGGACGACGCGAAAGCAATCGGGTTGTTTACGCCTGAAAATTTGCCGCGGCCGCTGGCTTTCGACCATGAAAAAATCCTGGAGGATTATTTCAAAACTAAAAGAAAAAAACCAAACCAAGCAGCCAAGCATGGAAGAAAATAGGGATAAGAAAAAAGAAAAAGACCTTCAGTTTATGGAAGTCTGTAAGGTATGGGGTCTGGCCGAAGCAGAAATCGTTAAGAGCCTGCTCCACAGTCACGGGATCGAGTCCTTTTTTAGGGGCCGAGTTGTCCAATCTGTCCACGCATTTTCGACCGATGGACTGGGTGAGATCAAGATTTTCGTATCAGAAGAGGACTATGAAGCAGCGAAAAAAATAATCGAAGAACGCCAGGCGGTTGGAAAAGCAGAAGAGGATTGAAGGCATCTCAATTTTTAGGGGCTTATCGGCTTCATTCCTACCAAATATAGATTATCTTTAAAATCTAGATTTTTTTTCCATTTTTTGCTTGACATTTAAAAATTTCTCCCCTATATTTACGGCAAATGGGAAGAAATGGGATAAAATGGGAAACTTATTGATAGGTAGCTATAGAGCAAAGATCGATAAGAGCGGCCGGCTTAAGATTCCCGAAAAATTCCGGGCCGCCATCGTCGAAGATTTCGGGCATGAGGTTTTCATCACTTCTCTCACCGATGAAGCCGTCCAGGTTTACCCGCTGCCGGTCTGGGAAAAGCTCACTGGGGTAGCTAAGGAAGGAGCTCTTCATCTTCGGCCAGATGTGAGAAATTTTTTGCTTCGCGTGAATCGTCGAGGTGTCCGGAATGTGATTGATTCGAAGGGCCGCGTCCTGATTAATTCACAGTTGAGGGGAATGGCCAGCCTGGCCAATGAGGTCGAAGTCATCGGGCTCAACAATCATCTGGAAATCTGGAACAAAGAGAAGCTGGATGAAAAGCTCGAGAAGAGACCGCTCACGGACCAGGACTTTGAGAGTATCGCCAGTCTCATTCCCCCTGGAAAACCGGAATGAGCGCCCGCGGACATATCCCCGTCCTTCTCCAAGAAACCATGAAACTCCTGGATGCCCAGAGAGAAGGCATCTATGTCGATGCCACTCTTGGCCTGGGCGGACATGCCCTTGAGATTCTGCGCCACAACCCCAAGGCTGTTCTCATCGGCCTCGATATCGATGGTCAATCCTTGGCTGAAGCCCAAAAAAGACTGGCCCCTTTCAAAGACAGGGTGAAGCTTTTCCATGCTGATTATCGTTATCTTCCCGAGCTCGACATCAATTTTGAGGCCGTGCGGGGAGTTCTTTTCGACCTCGGACTGTCTTCTTTCCAGCTGGACTCGGCCGAGCGCGGTTTCAGCTTCAACCTGGAAGGCCCTCTGGACATGAGAATGGACTCAAGGAACAAGACAACGGCTTTCAAGGTCATCCATACCTATTCTGAGCCGAAGCTCAGCCGGCTTTTCCGGGACTACGGGGAACTTAGGCAGGCCCGCCGCCTGGCGAATGCAATTGTCGCTCGAAGAAGAATGAAGACCATCGAAACGACGACTGAACTGCGTCTCCTGGTCGAGGAAGTCTGCCACTGGGTTCCTCAAAAAGGCAAAATCCATCCAGCCGCAAAAGTTTTCCAGGCCCTCCGGATTGAAGTCAATCACGAGCTGCAAGGGCTGGGCGAACTCCTCGAAGCGGTGGCTGAAAAGACCACCCCTGGCACCCGGTTGGCTGTCATTTCCTTCCACTCTCTGGAGGATAGAATCGTCAAGCAAACTTTCGCCCGGCTTTCTTCTTCAGACAACCGCCCTCTTCTCCGTCTCCTCACCCGAAAGCCTGTTGTCCCCACCGAGGAAGAAATGGCCGCCAATTCCAGGTCCAGGTCGGCCAAACTTCGAGGGGCTGAGAGAATCTGATGGTTAAAAAGAGGTTCCAAAAAAAAGACATCCTCCTGGCGGTTGCTTCCATTGTCCTGGCCATTGGTTTCTTGACTTTTTATCTCTGGCATCAAGCCGCCCTCATTACTTTGGGCTATAAAATAAGCCGGCTCGAGGAAAAAATTTCACGTCTTGAGGAGGAGATTCGAGGGTTAGAAATCAAGAAGACCTCCCTCCTGTCCTTGGACAAGGTGGAGACAATTGCCCGGGAAAAGCTCGGCCTCACCGAGCCGAAAAAGGACCAGGTCCTTTATCTGGACATAAAAAACAACGACGATGAGTGAGCTGAGTTCTTTTTATCAGAAAAAAGTCTGGCGCCGGACCGTTCTCCTCTCCTCCTTCCTTTTCCTCTGGTTTCTCGGGCTGAGCTTGCGCTTGATCGAGCTCCAGGTGATAGAGCATGGCAGGCTCCGCGCCGCGGCTGTCCGTCAGAATCAGCTCAAGTCGAAAATTGTCCCCCAGAGGGGGACGATTTACGACCGGCGGGGCAAGATTTTAGCCCGGAGCTTTCCCGCGCCCTCTGTCTCTCTCATTCCGGGTGATGAGGAAAACCTGCCAGAGCGGCTGGCCAAATTGCAAAAATTGAAGGCAATCCTCGAGCTCTCCGAAGCCGACGTCCATAAAATCAAATCAAGAATCGAGAAGGGTGAAACGTTCATCTGGATCAAAAGAAAAATCAGCCCGGAAAAGGCCGCCCTGGTCAAGAGCCTGAACTTGAGCGAGGTTTACATCCAAGAAGAGAACAAACGCCACTACCCTCTCGGTCGCCTGGCAGCCCATGTCCTGGGAGGGGTGAACGTAGACGACGAAGGGGCGAGCGGAGTGGAACTCTATTATGACGCCCGACTGAAAGGCATCCCCGGCGAAGGACTCTTTCTCCGGGATGCAAAAAAAAGGCGATATCACCGGGAGATTCTGAAGCCACCGGTCCCTGGTCAGGACCTGATTCTTACCCTCGACGAAACCATCCAGTATATCGCCCAGCGGGAGCTGGTTAGAGCAGTGAGGAGCCACGAGGCTAACTGGGGGACGGTAATCATCTCTCACCCCGCCTCAGGTGAAATCCTGGCCATGGCGAGCTATCCGGATTATGACCCGAATGATTTCAGCTCGGTCCATCCAGAAGAGAAGCGGAACTTCGCCACCCAGTACAATTTTGAGCCTGGGTCGACTTTCAAAATCATCACCGCTGCCGCTGCCTGTGAACTCGGCTCAGTCCAGTGGAATGAGATTTTCGACTGCAGCAGCGGGCGAATCAAAGTGGGGGGTTGGACAATCAGCGACCATAAAAAAATGGGAGCGCTGAGCTTCAGCGAAGTCATCATCCACTCCTCCAACGTCGGGACAACGCTTGTCGCTCAACGCCTCGGACCGCGGCACCTTTATCAGATGATCCAGGCATTTCACTTTGGAGAAAAAACAGGAGTTGACCTTCCCGGCGAAGAAGCAGGCATCTTCCATCCCCTCAATAAATGGAGCGCCTCCTCGCTCGCTTCTCACTCGATTGGCTATGGAATCTCCGTTACCGCCATCCAACTCCTTCAAGCGATGAATGTCCTAGCGAACCGGGGGCTCCTGGTCCGACCACGACTGGCTAGGGAAAGAGTAGATTTCTCCTTTACTCCCCAACCCGCTCCATCAGCCGGAGAAAGGGTCATCTCAGAAAAAACCGCTTCCGAGCTTATCGCCAGAGTTTTCGAGAAAGTTGTTGTCGAAGGGACCGGCCAGGAAGCACAGCTTGAAGGTTTCACTGTCGCTGGAAAAACAGGCACCGCCCAGAAAATCGACCCGGCAACGGGGACTTATTCCGCCCAACGACACCTGGCTTCATTCGTGGGGTTTGTTCCCGCCGAAAAGCCTTTGATTTCGATGATTATCGTTATCGACGACCCTAAAACTGGACTTCATTACGGAGGTGAGGTGGCTGCGCCCGTTTTTCGGGAAATCAGCCGCCGCGTTCTTCTTTACCTGGGCCAAACTCCTCGTCTGGAGCCAGCCAAAAAAATAATGACCGCCGAGCTTCGGGAGTTCGTGACGCGATGAAACTCGCTGAAATCCTCATCAGCATCCCGGGTTTGAGCATTGAAGGGGAAAAAGAAATCGAGATTTCCGGCCTCACCTACTCTTCAGCCACGGTGGAGCCCGGATTCCTGTTTGCCGCGCTGGAGGGTGAAAAAACGGATGGCCACAATTTTGTTCCTGAAGCATTACAACGGGGAGCCAGAGCCATCCTTTCGGAAAAACCTCGTCCAAGGGGAATGGAAGTGACATGGGTCAAAGCGGTAGACGCTCGAGAAGCCCTGGCTTTGGCCGCCGCTAATTTCTATGGTCATCCCTCCCTCCAGATGAATGTCGTTGGCATCACCGGAACAAAGGGCAAAACTACGTTGACCTATATTCTTGAGTCAATCCTCCGCCGGGCCGGCCATAGGCCAGGCGTGGTCGGGACAATAAACTATCGCTGGCCGGGACAAACCATTCCCGCCCATAGGACAACCCCAGAAGCACCCGACCTCCAAAGGATAATGAGCAACATGCTTTCAGCTGGAACCACCCACTGCTTGGTCGAAGTCTCCTCCCATGCCCTTGACCTTAAACGGGTCTGGGGCATCCATTTTGATGTCGCTGTTTTTACCAACTTGAGTCCCGAGCACCTCGATTACCACCTGACGATGGAAGATTATTTTAATTCTAAAAAAAAGCTTTTCTTCCTCAACCGCAAGAAACGGACAGCCGTGGTCAACCTGGATGATGCCTGGGGTAAAAAGCTTATCCTCGAGCTTCCCTTGACCACAATTTCCTACGGGATGGAGCCTGCCGCCATTGTCCGCGGCCAGAATTTGAAGCTGAGTGAAAAAGGAATCAAGGCAGAGATTACCTTCCCCGGAGGAGCAATCAAGATATGTTCCCGGTTGCTCGGCAAGCACAATTTTTATAATATCCTGGCGGCTGCCGCCACAGGCCTGGCCCTGAACATCCCCTCTCCCCTTATCGAGGAAGGGATCTCTGACCTTCAGGGAGTGCCCGGGAGGATGGAAAAAATTGCCAACAGCCTCGGGTTCGAAGTCTTCGTCGATTATGCCCACACGGATGTCGCCTTGAGAAGTCTCCTTGAATCGGTTCGACAGTTGAAACCTCGGCGGGTTCTTGTTGTTTTCGGGGCAGGAGGTGACCGCGACCGAAGCAAAAGGGCCAAGATGGGAGAGGTTGCGGCGACGCTTGCTGACTGGAGTTATCTCACCTCTGACAACCCTCGCTCCGAAGACCCTCTGGCCATCCTGGCAGAGATTGAGCGGGGTTTTTCTCGGCTGAACTCTCGGGCCTACACAATCATTCCTGACCGCCGTCAAGCCATCGAAACCGCCCTGAACGAGGCAAGAGCGGGAGATATCGTTTGCCTGGCGGGCAAGGGGCATGAAAACTACCAGATTCTGAGAGATAAAATCATTCCCTTTGACGACGCAGAAATTGCCCGTTCAGTCCTAAAAACTCTGGAGAAAAAAACTGATGGCTGAGTTGCGTCTTGACCAAATCGCCAGCAGAACAGGCGGCCGGGTTGCCCACGGCGATTCTTCCCTTGTCTTCTCTCGCTTCAACATCGATTCGCGGCTGAGCCAGCCCGGCGAGATGTTTTTTGCCCTCCTGGCCAAGCGAGATGGCCACGATTACATCGCCGACGCTGCCGCCAAAGGAGCCAGGGGCGCAGTAATTGCGCGAGACCTCATCCCTCCGCATCCCGATTTTGCCCTGGTCCGCGTCAAAGACACCACTTTGGCTCTTCGCGACCTGGCTCACTCGGTGCTCGCAGATTATCCCGTCAAAGTGGTCGCGATAACGGGGAGTATCGGTAAAACAACAACTAAGGAGTTTGCTGCCCGGCTGCTCAGCCAGAAATATTGTGTCCTCAAATCGGAGGCAAACTACAACAACATACTCGGCGTGGCCCTCTCTCTTCTTCGTCTGAACTCCAACCACGAAGTGGCCGTCCTCGAAATGGGGATGAGTGCGCGAGGAGAAATTCAGGCCCTGACGCGTCTCGCCCCTCCCGACGTTGCCGTCATCACTAACATTAACCCTGTCCACCTCGAATTCCTCGGCAGCGTGGAGGAAATAGCAAGGGCAAAGAAAGAAATACTCGAAGGAACGAAGCCGGGTGGAGCGGCTGTTGTTAACATCGATGACCCGTGGGTCCGAGAAATAAGTCATGACTGGACAGGGCCAAAGATAACCTTCGGGCTTGCGCCTGAATGTGACGTGCGTGCTTCCAAGGTCAAGAAAAAAGGATATCGAGGGATGGCCTTCAACCTCTCCTTGAGCCAGTCCGGGAAAAAGAAAAAAGTCCATTTCCCGTTTTTCTATGAGGATTATCTTTATAACCTTTTGGCGGCCGTCGGCGTCAGCCAGGCCCTGGGAGTTCCCTTTAATTCCGTTGTTCGGGCTATTCCTCAGCTCGAGCCCTTTAGCCGAAGGGGTGAACTCATCGAACTTCCCTCTTCCATCAAGCTCATCGACGATTCCTACAATTCCAACCCCCGTGCCCTGACTTCGGTTCTGAAGAGCCTCTCCGAGCTTCCGGCCCGGCGCAAGGTCGCTATCCTCGGCGACATGCTCGAGCTCGGGGATAAAGAAATCGAGTTTCATATCCGGGCAGGGGAAGAGGTTGCTGGCTTTGGCTGGGATGTTCTTATTACTGTGGGGCCGAGGAGTCTCCACCTGGCCGAAGCCGCTCAACGGGCAGGCTTGCCCCTGAAAAATATCCATTCTTTCTCTTCTTCAGAGGAAGCCGGAGCGGCCATTGTTTCCTTCCTCCGGGAAGGAGACCTCGTCCTGGTCAAAGGCTCCCGGGGGATGAAGATGGAGTCGATTGTCGAAAGAATCAAGTCCGCGGTGGGAGGAGGCTGAGATGCTTTATTGGCTGCTCGTTCCGCTGCGTGAATATTTCTTCTTCTTCAACGTTTTCCGCTATATCACCGTGAGGACAGCCCTGGCTGGAATCACCGCCCTCCTGGTGAGCTTCTTGCTCGGTCCCTGGCTCATCCGGGTTATGAAAAAATACCAAATTGGCCAGGAAATCCGACCAGAAGGGCCGCAAACCCACTACGCCAAGAAAGGGACCCCCTCCATGGGCGGAATCCTCATCCTTGTTTCCACCGTGCTCCCGACTCTTCTCTGGGGAAACTTGGCCAATGTCTATGTTTGGCTGGCCCTGCTCACCATGCTAGGTTTCGGAGCGATTGGTTTCTGTGACGACATCTTGAAAGTCAAACGGCGCCGTTCTCTTGGTCTCCGGGCCAGAAACAAACTCTTTCTCCAGTCTCTTCTGGCTGGGGCCGTTGCGTTAGCTCTAATTTATATTAGCTATCAAGGCCGCTTCAGCCTCCGCTTGAGTTTTCCCTTTTTCAAAGAATGGGTTCCCTATTTGGGCTGGTTCTACCTGCCCTGGATTATGCTTATCCTTGTCGGCTCCTCGAATGCGGTCAATCTGGCAGATGGATTGGATGGATTGGCCATTGGCCTCACTTTTATTAGTGCCGCCGCCCTGACTGCCCTGACGTATATCGCCGGCCACGCGCTCTACTCCACCTACTTGAACATACCCCGTGTGCCTTTGGCCGCAGAATTGACTGTTTTTGCTGGCGCATTTTCTGGCGCCTGCCTTGCCTTCCTCTGGTTCAACTGCCACCCGGCAGAAATCTTTATGGGGGACGTGGGCGCTCTCTCCCTCGGAGCAACCCTGGGATGCATTGCCATCCTCATCAAGCAGGAATTCCTGCTTTTCACCGTCGCCGGCGTGTTCATTCTCGAAGCGCTCTCGGTTCTCCTCCAGGTGGGCTATTTCAAAGCTACCGGCGGCAAAAGAATCTTTCGGATGGCCCCTCTCCACCACCATTTCGAGCTCATTGGCTGGCCGGAGGAGAAAGTGGTCGTCAGGTTCTGGATTCTGGGGATTATCTTTGCGCTCTTCAGCCTGACCACATTAAAGCTGAGGTAAGATGGAAATTTCTGGGAAAAAAGTTCTGGTTGTAGGCCTGGGAAAGACCGGCCAGGCTCTTGTCCGCTTCCTCCTTGACCGGGGTGCTCGCGTGATTGTCAGCGAGAAGAAAACCGAGGCCGAGCTCGGGCTAAGAGCCAGAAGATGGCGGGAAAAAGGAGTGCTCTTTGAAACTGGCGGGCACAGCTTGTCCACATTCCTTAAAGCCGACCTTATCATCCCCAGTCCAGGAGCTGCCTCGCTCCCGGAGCTCTCGGCGGCCAAGAGGAATGGTGTTCCAGTCCTTTCAGAAATTGAGTTAGCTTATCGATTTCTTAAGGGAAAGATTGTCGGAATTACCGGCACCAACGGGAAATCCACCACGGCCACGCTCGCCTTCAAGATCCTTAAAGAGGCAGGTAAGAAGGCTTTCCTGGCTGGAAACATCGGCACACCGCTCATCGCTTTCGCCAAGAAGAGCCAAATTGACCACATCTATGTCACCGAGATTTCAAGTTTCCAGCTTGAATACGTCGACCGCTTCAGGGCTTCGGTTTCAGCTCTTCTCAATATCTCCCAGAATCATCTCGACTGGCATGGCACTTTCGAAGACTATTTTGCCGCCAAAAAAAGGCTTGTCCTTTCCCAGGACAAGGAGGGGATTGCCATCCTTAATCGTGACGACCCCTTGGTCTGGTCCGTGAGGAAAGAAATTAAAGCCAAAGTGTATCCCTTCAGCCGACGGCACAAACTCCGGCCAGGATGCTTTCTCGATGGGGGCTCAATCTTTATCAGCGATGGAAAAGAAACAAGAATTATGTCGGCCAATGAAGTCCCCTTGCCCGGTTCCCATAATCTGGAAAATGTCATGGCCGCCTGCCTCATCGCTCACTGGTTCGGCGTGCCCGAAGAAAGCATGCGCCACTCGATCAAGAGTTTTACCGGACTCGAGCATCGGCTGGAGAAAATTGCTAGCTGGCGCGGAGTTGATTTTATCAACGATTCTAAAGCCACAACCGTGGACGCCGCTATCAAGGCCATCGAAAGCTTCGATAAAAAGATTATTTTGATCCTCGGAGGCAGGGATAAGGGAGCTGATTTCACCCCCCTTCAAGGGCCGATCAAGAAGAAAGTGAAAAAAGTCATCCTCATTGGAGAAGCCAAGGACAAAATCCGGCCGGCATTGCCGGGCACCATTCCGGTGGAAGATGCCGCGACCCTCAATCAGGCAGTCAAACTCGCTTCCGCCTCAGCTGTTCCCGGAGAAGTGGTTCTTCTCGCTCCTGCCTGCACGAGCTTCGATATGTTTAAGAATTTCGAAGCGCGGGGCCGGGCTTTTAAGAAAGCAGTGGCGCGATTGGCTCTGGCATCAGGGCAAAAGAGGTCTTAGCATGGAGATCTTCCGGCCTTTCGGGTTCGATAAGACACTCGCCTTGATCACCTTAGCCCTGATTGGTGTTGGGTTTATTATGGTCTTGAGCTCTTCGGCTGTTCTGGCTGAAGAAAAATATCATCAGTCGATGTATTTCTTTGTCCAGCAGCTTGTCGGCGCCGGCGCCGGCTTGGCTGTCGGGTTATTCCTTCTTACCGTAAGGAAGCCATTTTTCCAGAATCCTCTTTTTGTCTCTGGACTCCTTTTCTTGACCCTCTTTCTTCTGGTAGTGTGCTTTATCATGCCGCCTGTGGCCAGGACGAATCGATGGGTCCAGTTTATGAGCCTGCGCTTCCAGCCTTCCGAACTGGCCAAAATCAGTCTCGTCCTCTTTCTTGCCTTTTACCTTGAGAAAAAAGCCAGCCGCCTCGGGGAATGGCGGACGCTAATCCTGCCCTGCTTTGTGATCGGGCTCTTTGTTCTCCTGATTCTCAAAGAACCGGACTACGGTACAGCTCTCCTTGTCTTTTTCATCTGCGCCTTGATGCTTTATCTCGGCGGTGTCAAGTTGCGCCATCTCTTCCTGCTCGGACTCGGCGCCGGCTGCTTTTTTGCTTTTTTCCTTTTTCAGTCCAGCTATCGTCTGGAAAGGATTGCCGGTTTCATGGAGCCGGACAAGGACCCCCTTGGGAAAAGCTTTCAGGTCCAGCAGTCCAAGCTGGCAGTGGGTTCGGGCGGACTGCTTGGCCTCAGCCTCGGCCAGAGCACCCAGAAGCTCTACTTTTTGCCCTGCGCCCACACCGATTTTATTTATGCCATTCTGGGCGAGGAATTCGGCTTGCTCGGCACCCTCACCATTCTCCTCCTTTTCCTGGCCTTCCTGTGGCGAGGCTTGACCATCTCCGCTCGGGCACCCACTCCGGCTGGCCAGCTGGCCGCAGCCGGTCTGACCTTGGTCATCTGTGTCCAGGCCTTTCTCAATATTTCTAT
>FWPV01004441.1_pt1 | contig 29851 bp, 27 predicted proteins | sample 2228371 | NCBI WGS metagenome assembly FWPV01 (sample SAMEA103939776, study PRJEB20133) | metagenome | reverse complement strand
TGCTTTGCTCGCGACGTTCATGCCGATGCTCGCCGACACCGGCGGCAACACCGGCAGTCAGTCGGCCACGCTTGTCATCCGGGCACTGGCCCTGGGCGAGATTGTCCCGCGCGACTCACTCCGCGTCCTCTTGCGTGAGCTTGTCGTCGCGCTGCTGCTAGCAGTTGTCCTCGGAGTGTTCGCCTTTGGTCGGGTGCTGCTCTTTCAGACCGGTCGAGCCTTACCGCCCGGCGTCACCCCTGTCGGGGTCGGTATCGCCGTCGCTTGCGCGCTCGGCCTTCAGATAGTAACTTCGACGCTGATCGGTGCGGTTCTGCCCTTGGCTGCGGCCCGGCTGCGAATTGACCCGGCGGTCGTTGCCAGTCCGGCCCTGACGACGATTGTCGACATCACCGGCCTGCTGATTTTCTTCTCAACGGCAAAGCTGATGCTCCGGCTGTAGCCGGGAAGATTCCGCCTGTCTGACGTGCACCGGCCGTGATGTCGCGGTCGGTGCGCTGGTTGCGAGCTCGCCGGACGAGAACCGCTCACCGGGCAATTACGACTTTGTCGGCGCCGCCTGAACCACTCCCGTTCAACGCCGTTCGCACGAAGTAGACTCCGGGCGCGAGCTGCGACACGTCGTTCGGTCCGGGGCGAAGCGAGTGGACAAGCCGACCAGAATGGTCGAAGAGTGAAGCGTGAATGGTGAAGTGGGACGAAGGAAGCTGAAGCGCGCCGCGCACAACCGTGGCTGGCTTGTGCTCGCCGACGACGCCCAGATGCGGCGACTCTTTGATGCCGGGCTCGACAATGTACTTGAGCAGCACGTAGTCGTTGCCCGAGACCGCGGTGCCGGTGTGGCCGGTGACGTAGACCGCGCCCAGGCTGTCCAGTGCGACTGCGACCGCCTCGTCGTCGAAGCTGCCCGGGCCGGACCACGCCGCGCTCCAGGTTACCGTGCCGGTCGAGTCGTAGCAGATGGTGCGGATGTTGCTGTAAAGCGAGTCGCAGTACTCCGACCCGGTCACGATGACGTTGCCCGCCCGGTCCACCACCAGCGCATTGGCCAGGTCCGGCCCGTTGCCCGGCCCGTTGTGCAAACGGGTCCAGACGGTGTCGCCGTCGTGCCGGTACTTGATTGTCAGCCAGTCCCAGCTCTGTTCGGGCCGCGACGTGTAGCCAGTGACGATGACATTGCCCTCAAGGTCAACCGTGAGCGCGGTTGGCTGGTCACCACTCAGTTCGTCGTAGGAACGGGCCCAGAGTAGGTTTCCCGCACTGTCATACTTCACAACGGTCCAGTCGCCGTCCGCGCCCGGGGCGGGCGTGCAGGTTCCGATGACGTAGACGTTGGCTGCGCCGTCAAGGGCCAGGGCGCGCGCCTCGTCGCGACCGCTCGCCGGGCCGTCGTGACGCCGGGTCCAGGCGGTTTCGCCATCGGGCCGGTACTTGACCGTTATGAAGTCGAGCCCCGAGGTCCGGCTCTGGCTGAAACCGGTCACATAAGCGTTGCCCGCAGCGTCAAGGGCGATGTCAATCGCCGCGTCGGTGTCGCCATCGTCGAGCGTCTTCACCCAGACACTGTCGCCACTGGCCGAGTATTTGTGAGTAACGATGTCGAACTCGGTTGTGTCCGGCCGGCAGCCGTTACTCGTGCCGGTGACCCAGACTGCGCCGGTCGAATCGAGCGCCAGTGCATAGGCCCAGTCTTCGTTGCCTGCTACGCCGCCGAAACGTCGCGCCCAGAGCTCGACTCCATTCGGGTCGTACTTGATGGTTGCCCAGTCGTACGGGCTGGACTGGTTCCATGAGTAGCCGGTGACGATGACGTTACCCTCGGCGTCGAACGCAATGTCCCGGGCAATGTCCCAGCCGATACCGGGTATCAGGTAGCGTTCAAGCCAGGCGGTCTCACCGTTCGGCCGGTAGCAGATGGTCGCGTAGTCGTACTGCGTGCCGTCGCCGTAGCTTCTGCCGGAGACACAAACGTTGCCGTTCGCATCAATCGCCAGGCAGGTTGCCTCGTCGTCGAAGCTGCCCGGCCCGTTGTAGGTGCGAACCCAGAGCGGGTCGGATGAGGCCGACACCAGCGCCGCCGATACCAGAAGAGCCGTCAGTAACTTCATCGTTTCTTCTCCTTTCGATTGGTGGTCGCGGGCGTGCGCTTCGGCCTAATGCAGCCGCTCCACGTATTTGCCGGTGGCGACCTCAATCCGGATTCGGTCGCCGGTTTTGATGAATTGGGGTACCTGGACTTCAAGCCCGTTTGTCAGGGTCGCAGTCTTGGGCGCAGAGTCTACGTCGCCATGCAGGGGCGCGCCGGTCGAAGCCACGACCGCGTCAGCGGTCTTCGGAATGAGGACATTGACCGGCTCGTCGCCGATGAACTCGACCCGGAGGAGCGACCCGGCGTCGAGGAACTTTTCGTAGTTGCCGACCATGCGGCGCGGTATTGCGACCTGCTCGAACGTCTCCGGGTGCAGACACCAGAGCGAGTCGGCGTCAGCGTAGCTGTATTCAAGGGTCACGGTTTCGACCGCGATGTCCTCGACCTTGTCCTCGGGGTGAAGTCGCTGTTCGGTCTGCGTATGGGTATGGAGGTTCTCGAGGCGCAAATGAACCGAGCTGGGCAGTTTTGCCGTGCCCACTTTCATCTCGGCCAGCAGAATCTTGTATACTTCTTTGCCGATTCGGACACACATGCCGGTTCTTAGCTCAGAAGCTTTCGTCATGGGTCTTACCTCGCAAATAAAGAGTAGGGCACAATCGCGCCAAGTCAAGCCGGGTTGTTTTCGGGCAATGAGCCGGAGAGAAGATGAAGAGGGGCGAACCTTCGCCCCTCAGTGCCGGAAGGAAGTTTAGCAGGGCTCTCCTGCGCGGGAACAGAAGAGCCCTGCAAGGAGGAAGCTACCGGGACTTTGTGATTTTGACAACGCGATGAGCGTCGTCGGTCGTAACCTGACACAGGTAGGTCCCGGCCGCTACGCTGTGCCCGGCATCGTCTTTGCCGTCCCAGGATACCTGGATGGTTCCCGGCTGGACAATCCGGCTCGACATCAGAGTGCGAACCAGTTCACCTTCTGCCGAGTAGACGGCCAGAGCAATTCTTGAGCGCCGCGGAATGCTGAGCTGGATGTCGGCACCGTTCATCCCGCACGGGTTCGGGTAAGCCAGCGGCATTGTGGCCGGCTGGAAGTAGGTCGGTCCGGCCTGAGTGTTGTCTTGGTTCGGGCTGGCCGGTTTCTCGACTTCAAAGTACCACCGCGGCTCGAACCAGTCGCCCCAATCGTTAGTCCAAGTTCGGGCTCGGCAGCTCCAACTGTACACATCCGGCGGCAACACGGGCACCGGTGCGGTAACGGTCCAGAACGGATTCGAGGTGAACCCTTCAGCAACGACCTCGTTGCCGTCGCCACGCCAGACGCGGAAGTTGTATTCCGGGACAAGGATGGAGCCATCTACCTCAAGTGTCGGCATCAGGTTCGGCCCCTTGGTCCCCGGCGGCGGACTGACGGGCACTGGTACGAAATCCAGGCCAGCAGGGCTTGGCTTTTCGATCTCGAACTCCCACTCCGGGTAGAACCACGGACTCCAAGCGCTGTTGACGTAGCGGCGGGAGGTCCAGCGGTAGACCCCAATGGGTAGCTCTCTGCCGGGCACGGCAACGTCCCAGTTGGAGCTGAACGAGTAGCCTTCTGCTACTATCTCGTTGGCGTCACCGGCGAAGACGCGGAAGTGGTGGATGGTGTTTCCACTGCCTAGGCCGGGCTGGACAGCAAGACGCGGAACGCCCGGTGAGAGTTTCTGACCGCGGACAGGCGCGACCGGTATCGGAGCATCAGGGACATAAACAGCATTGCCGAAGGCGACTGCTGACAAGAGCAGTGTCAGGATGAGTGCCGAAGCACAGATAGGACTACGGAACATGACCATTCCCTCCATGTCTTTTGTGAGGTGTTCGTGGGCACACCCCTTTGCCCGTGTGAGTGTCCGACAGATGGCGCAGCCAATCTTGTTGCGCGACCAGTACAGGGTCTATCGGACTAGACTACATGTTCTTTTCACCCTCAACACCGAGTGAAGAACAGCCTTTCTTATGCACTGACCGTGCCAGTGCTGATGCCTGCTCGATTGCCACACAACGTGCCGAAAGAGCGTCAGTTCTGAAACACAACATTCAGGCCGCCATCTTGGGTTGCCGACAAGAGACGGTTGATGGGCAACAGGTCTAACCTCCTATCCAATTGAAACAGTGCACATTGGCGGTGCGACAGGAGCAGGCGGCCGATTCAAAAGAGAAGACCGCCCGGACGGGCGGTCAGGAGTGGCGGAGAGACGTCTAGCGAGACGGTGATGAAGGCCGGCGCAGTGACGATAACGCGCAGTCAGGAAGACGGGCCGAGGGGGTGTACATGGCTTCGGTCCGGTGTTGAGGGGTGACTGCATGGGGTGGAGAAGACTTGTAACTGCGCCGGCCCTCATCTTGGGTAATGCGAACGGTCCAGCGGGCTTTGGCAAAGGGGCCTTTTGTGAGTGCTGAGGCATGGGGTGATACCTGCTGGGCCGTGCTTTTGGCTGAGTCCCCGGTGAGCGTCACGCCGGTTCTTTGAGAAGAACCGGCAAGGGGGTGGAACCGGGTGAATCTCGCTTTCATATCGCCCTATTGATAAGCAGTTCGCGTGCCAGAACCTCAGGCGCGCCAATATAATCGTAAGATATGTAATACCAATTGGTTAGAAAAGCACTATCCGCGCCGCCAAGTCGTGTTCTGTGCGACAAATCTGTAAGTCATATCTAAGTAATGAATTAGACTGTGCGACACGGTTGCAGTCGCATCATGCTTGAGGTAACGGCTGTCTTGGTGTCTTGCTGTTCATTGTCCGTGGCTGACATGGTACTACGTAATACGCAGGCTATCAATAGGTTATACCGGACAAGCAATCCTAGGATGGTGTCGGCGAGTGTGCTAGTGGAATGGATTGGCCGGCAACTGGGTGCCGGCCGGCATTAGTTCCATCACTACTCCCCCGACTGAGGAAGCATAGCGCACCAGGCGTCTGGCGCCTGACCGTTCAACCCACATGACAATGACCCGCGGCCCAAGGTTGAAGACAAGACGATTGCAGTCAAATGTGCCTGCTGGGGTAGTAACTGCCTCTCGTGAGCCTGCCCCTAAGCGGCCTTCTAGGATTCCGCCCCCTGAGGGCGGGCCCATCGGGCTGACCACCCTGATTTCAACCGGCTTTCCGGTTGTCGGGACCATGATTGCGCGGCTAAGAAAGGTAAGTTGGTTTGCGTCATAGGTGAACTGGCCGTTGCGCAACACCCTCTGTTTTTCGCCTTCCGGGCCGTATGTAGCGACCGCCACTGCTTCCGTTGTGTAGTTGGCCGCCGCGGTAATCAGGGCTTCGCCGGTCCGTAGGAAATGGAACGAGCTGACCGGAAACATGCTGTCCTGAGTCACAAAAACGGTTGCCGAATCCATGGTGGGCCCTTGGTCGGTGATGGTCTTCATCACTAGGTCAAACCGAAACACCGCTAGGTCGCGGAACCGGGTCCGGTGCACGGTCATGGTGTAGAAACCGACCTCGTCGCCATCGGACAGCACCCGATAGACCGAAGTCTCGCCGTCGGGCAGCGGCGGGATTATGACGAACGGGTACTTGGTGAGTATCGCCGAACCGCACGCGCAGAACAGTAGCACGAACCGCAGAAAACTCGGGCAGGACGAGCGGCTACCAGCGTTCACGATGGATGCGCTCGGGGTCATACTGGGTCCGGGCTGACGGCTCGTGCGCGGGCCGGCCGACAGCGACCAAACAGAGCAGACCAAACCGTTCCGGGATTCCAAGAAACTGCTTGATGTCGGCCTCGCGTTGGGCGCGCGGATGGACACCGAGCCAGACCGCCCCTAGCCCGAGCAGGGAGGCCGCAATCAGGATGTTCTCGGTCGAGGCAGAACAGTCCTGGACCCAGAAGTCCGGGCTTACCTCCTTGTCGCCGCAAACCGCAATCGCCAGCCCGGCATGTCCGAGCATCTTGCCGTAGGGGTGGATTTCGGCCAAGCGTTTGAGCCGTTCCGGCTCGGTCACGGTCACAAAATGCCATGGTCGAGCATTGCTCGCCGACGGTGCGGACATCCCGGCTTGAAGCAGGGCAGTGATGTCGTCCCGGCCGACCGGAGCGCTGATGAAACTGCGCACACTGCGCCGACGGAAAATGGTCATCAATCGCGGGTCCATCGAGTTTTCTCCGATATCAGCTTAGCACAGGGGAGTGCGCTGTTCAAGCGCGGCCCGTCACGGGCAACTTGCCAGCCGCCGGACGGCTTGCTATAGTCTCGGCGTGCGAGTACTGCTGACCGGCGGCGCGGGCTATATCGGCAGCGTAACAACACAGCTTCTCGCTCAGGCCGGACATGATGTAACCGTGCTGGACAATCTTTCCTACGGCCATCGGGCGGCGGTCGTGGACTCGGCCCGGCTGGTTGTCGGCGATGTCGGGAATGCCGACCTGCTCGAGCGGCTGTTCGCCGAGGCGCGGTTCGACTGTGTAATGCACTTTGCCGGGCTGATTCGCGTGCCCGAGTCGGTCGAAATGCCGGACCGATACTTCGACTGCAACGTCGGCCGAGGACTGGTGCTGCTCAATGCGGTCTGTAAGTACGGTGTGCGCCGGTTTGTCTTTTCATCCAGCGCCGCAGTCTACGGCTCGCCGGAAAAGGTGCCGGTGACCGAGGACGCGCCGCTGCTGCCGACCAGCCCGTACGGTGATACCAAACGGGTCTTTGAAGAACTGCTGGTTGCTTACGAACGGGCCTGCGGGCTGCGCTATGCGGCGCTGCGCTACTTCAATGTCGCCGGAGCCAGCAACGGACTGGGTGAGGACCACCGGCCGGAAACCCACTTGATACCTTTGATACTCAGGGCCGCACTCCGGCCCGGACAGCGATTCCAGATTTTCGGCGACGACTATCCGACGCGCGACGGCACTTGCGTTCGTGACTACATCCATGTCCACGACCTGGCCCGGGCGCATCTGTTGGCGATGGAGGCGCTGGACGACCGTTCGGTCGTTTACAACCTCGGCAGCCAGCAGGGCTATACTAACAAGGAAGTCTTCGCCGCGGCGGAGAGGGTTACCGGCAAGCGCATCTGCGTCGAGATTGCGGAGCGACGCGCCGGCGACCCGCCCGAACTCGTCGCTTCATCCGAGCGCATCCGCAAGGATCTAGGCTGGCGGCCTGAGAAGAACCTCGAGCAGATGATTCAGGACGCTTGGGAATGGCTGCTGGCGCACCCGAACGGCTATGATGAATGAAGAGCGGTCCCGTTTCACCCCACCCTTACCCTCTCCCGTCAATGGAGAGGGAAGATTTGGTCGCGCTCCCGTCAAGGGGAAGGGGTGGTTTCGTCGTTTCCCTGTTGGTTTCACGCTTCGTGGCCCAATGTCGGAATCAGGGCGGCCCGTCCTTCCTTGACCAAGCGCGGTTTTGCGCGATACTTCGGCCGGTGAGAACCGTTGCCTTGCTGCTCGTCTCCAATGTCTTCATGACTTTTGCCTGGTACGGCCACCTGAAGCACAAGAGTACGCCGCTGTGGATTGCGATACTCGCAAGCTGGGGCATCGCTTTTGTTGAGTACTGCTTTCAGGTTCCGGCCAACCGGCTCGGCCACGGCCAGTTCACCGCGGCCCAGCTCAAGACCATTCAGGAGGTCATCACGCTGGTCGTCTTCGCGGTCTTCTCGGTAACCTATCTCAAGGAACAGTTCCGCTGGAACCATTTGGTCGGGTTTGCGCTCATCGCCGGCGCGGTCTTTGTCATCTTCCACAAGTGGTAGCAGACCCGGTCAGATGAGCCGGAACCGGCGGCGGGGAAGTGCCCGTCCTTTCCACGTTGTCCGACCGGTGATGGTCAGGATGATGGAGCGAAGGCCGATGAAGACACAGACAATCGTAGTCAACGGGTAGAGCAGTGCCAGGCGGCGCGGCATACGGTACTTGACCGCCACGAGCAGCCAGAGCAGGCCGGCGAGCAGCACGGTCGCAACTGAGGCAGATAGCTGACCGTCGTACTGACGGAACGCGACACCCGCGCCAACCGACAGCAGCGGGTGCCAGGTGATGAGCAGCATCCAGAACCAGACGAACAAGGCAGGCACCAGCCGGTAGCCGAACAGAGCAAAGAAGTTCTTGCTGAAGCCCTCGACCGCCTCGGTGAGGCCATTGTACATCCGGGCCGAGACATCAGCCGAGGCGTCGAGCAGCCGCCAGCGCAGACCATGCTGCTTCGCCAACCGACACAGGGCGAGGTCCTCGGCCGCATCGTCTTTCACCGCCGCATGCCCGCCGATTCGGTCGTACGCCTCGCGCCGGAAGAGCATGAACTTGCCGTCGGCGGCAGAGAAGGCGCCGGACCGGCGCAACAGGTAGGCGACACCGAGCGGCAGGAGCGTGCCGATGCTCCAGACCAGAAACGGCACGGTTACCTGCTCGCCCAGGGTCAGCACCTCGTTGCGCGTAATCGCGGTGAGCAGGTCGGCACGGGTCGCTGCGATGCTGTTGACGGCGTGCCGCAGGGCGGACGGCGCATGGATTGTATCTGCATCGGTGAAGAGCAGCAGTTCACCGGTCGCCGCATCGGCCAGTTGCTGGCAGGCCCAGCTCTTGCCGACCCAGCCTGGTGGCAACGGTTTGCCTGAGAGCAGGCGCAGTCGCGGGTGTGCGAGCCGGGCAAGAGCGACGGCGGTCTCATCGGTTGAGCCGTCATCAAGCACGAGCAGCTCGAAGTCACCGTAGTCCTGCGCGAGAAGAGAAGAGACGCAGGCACGGACACGGTCAGCCTCGTTGCGCACCGGTAGCAGCACCGATACCTTGGGCCGGCCGGCTGCCGCGGGAAAGGCTGACAGCCGCTTTATCAGCAGGGCATTGGTCACGGCAATCAGCACCTGCACTCCGACAAATATGAGGATACGGCATGAGTCAATGAACACGGTCAAGCCGTCCGTTTCAGAAGCTCCTGAGAGAATGGCGATGGGTCCAGCCGAGCAGCGCGATGTTGAGCAGGCACAGGACAATGAGCGGCGGCTCGCGCAGGCGCAGCACGACATAGGCCAGCAGGCCAGCGAGGCCAAACATCACGACCCACGCATCGTTCCTGAGGCGCAGCAGGAGCTTCCCGGCGAGGAATGTCGCACCGAGCAAGCAGGGGGCTTGCCAGAGCGTGATACCGGACCAAACGCCGAAGGTAACCGCCACCGCCTTGCCGCCACGGAATCCGAGCCAGGGCGAAAAGGCATGGCCGAGCACGGGCGCGATGCCGACGGAAAGCAGCGGCCAGCCGCGGACTTGAAGCAGCCAGACTGCCAGTCCGACCGGGGCCATGCCTTTGAGAAAGTCGAGGAGCAGGGCAATCGAGCCGATGACCGCGCCGGCGGCCCGGAACGCGTTGACCGCGCCGGGATTGCCATCGCCGAACTGCCGGATGTCTCTGCCGGTCAGTTGGACCAGCCAGAGGGAAAACGGCAGCGAGCCGGATAAGAACGCAACCAAAGTCAGTGCGGCCGGAATCATGGCGGCAGCACCACGCGTTCACTGAAGAACGAGTCCTCGAATCCCGAGTTCAGCGCGTAGCCCGAATAGACGTCTTCGATTTCGATGTGGCGGTCGAGCACAGTGAACAGGACTTTCAGTTTGAGGTCGAGCCGCAGCGCAAACCGAACCGGCAGCCATACGCCGTTCACCGGCTGGTAGTTGAGCCTCATCTCCATGTCGCGTACAACAAGCGGTCTTCGGGCGGGCGCGAACCGCAGCTCGACGACGTCGAAACTGTCCTTGAGCACCAAGGCCCGGCCAAGGACATGGCGGCCGGATGCACGAACGGGCCGGAAAGAGACAACCCAAGCTTCTTTCCCGGACAGAGACTCGGTGCCCAGCAGCGAGTAGTGGTACTCGCCGGCCGTTCCCAGCATCAGCGGCATCCGTGTATTCCCGGCCACGAGGCCTTTGGCCCGCAGGTCATTGACTTCGCGGGCGAGCTCCGAGCCGGAAAGCCGACGGCCGTTCACCGCGACGACCTTCACGTCGTGGCGCTGTTTCTCATAGCCTTTCATGGAGACGCGGCGCAGACAAATGACGCGACGTTGATTGTCGTGCCGCAGGTCGGTCTCGGTATAGCGGTAGTCGGCGTCGTAACTGACGTCCCGGATGCGTTCTTTCAGTATCTGCTGGCGGCGGAACACGCCGGCGACGACCGAATCACTCGGCGACTGGCCGGGTGCCGGTTCGGCCAGCAGCGAGAAGCCGAGCAACGCAATACTGAACGTTCCCCAATATGCCGCGCAAAGCCGCGTCTGTCAACGACCAGCAGTTGACTTCCGTGCCGCGCCGCCTTAGCATCACGCATGGATTACCGGTTGCTGTCGGTTTTTGCCCTGATAATGTGGGGCGCATGGGGTTTTCTTGCCAAGACAATCTCTGACCGCGTCACCCCGCAAGCCCTGGCTTTCTGGAGCACCGTCGCCACGATGATTCCGGTTGCGGCTTTTGCCTTTGCCGACACGACCGGCCGCTGGACCCGACCCCATCCGCTGGCGCTGGGGTCCGGGATTGCCTACGGTCTTGCCCTCGTGTTCTTCTTCCTCGCTCTGCGCCGCGGCCCGGCTTCGGTAGTCGTACCGCTGTCCGGCATGTACATCGTCGTGCCGGCCCTGCTTGGCTACATCGTTCTCAAGGAGCAGGCCACCCTGACGCACGTCTTGGGTCTTGTTTGTGCCGGGCTCGCGGTCCTCTTGTTGAGTCTCTAAACTTGGCCACTGTGTTTGGGCCGTGTTGTCGTGAGGGTGAACGGGGGGTCGTTGACTTGTGTCTGCCCGCTGGTATCATCTCAGCCCGCCATGAACATAGCTGACCGGTCTGCCGTCCGATGTTGAAGCTCAACCAGTTCGTGCGTCCGGAGCTGTCTTTTGACGCTCCGGACGTCGCTGGTCCTGAGGAGCTGTTCGGCTTAGTTGCGGCGCGGCTGGTCGAGCACGGCGTCCCGGTCGAGCGGGAGAAGCTCGTTGCCGAACTGCTGTCGCGGGAGCGACAAGGCTCGACCGGCGTGGGCCACGGTATCGCCCTGCCGCATGTGATGCTCGACGGGTTGGACCGGATAGTGGTCGCCGTGGTCCGGCTCAGTTCGCCGCTTGAATGGGACGCGGTTGACGGCGAGCCGGTGCGGCTGTTGGTTGTGATTCTTGCCCCGCTCAGCGAGCGCGATGAGTACCTCAAGGTACTGGCTGAGGTCGCCCGGTCGCTCAATCAGCCGGCGGTGCGTGACCGGGCGCTGAAGGCCCGCGATGCGGCCCACGCTGCCCGGGTGATAGTCCACCCGCCGCACGAAGGTCCGCTCACGCGGTTCCGACGACTGATTGTTTTCGGAGTGTCGGTCGTTTTGCTGTTTGTCGGTGCGCGGCTCGTCCTGCCCCGCGTCGTTCTGCCGAACGTCGGTATCTACGCAAGTGAAGAATACCTGAGGTTCAACGCGCCGCGTTGGCTCTTTTCTCAGGAGCTGACCGTAACCTTGTTCCTCGCGATGGTGCTCGGTACGTTGCTCTTCTGGCGGTTTCGTGTCGCCATCGCTGCGGCGAGCCTCGGGGTGCTGCTCTTGGCCGGTGTCATGGACCTTGAGACGACGGTTCGGTTTATGTCTATCCCGACCATCCTCTTCATCATGGCGATGATGGTCATCGTCCGGTGGCTTGAGAATATCGGTGTGTTCCGCTACCTTGTCACCAAGGCGATTGAACAGGTGCGCGGTGTCCCTTGGTTGCTGCTGGTCGTGCTGATGGGGTTCTCAGTGCTGATGGGCGGGTTTGCCGACGAGGTGTCGGCCATCCTTGTGACGTTCGGTCTGGCAATGGAGGTCTCCCGTCAGACCCGGACACCGCTGGTCCCTTACCTACTGTGCCTAGTCTTTGCCACGAACGTCGGCAGTGCCATAACCTTGGTCGGCAATCCGATCGGGGTTTACATCGCGTTTGCCGGCGGCCTGAGCTTTGAGGATTTTCTGCGCTGGGCCACGCCGGTATCCGCGTTCGCCGCCGCGGTTACGGCGGGGATCTGCTTGCTGTTGTACCGCGGGCAGTTCTTCGGCCGGCGCTACCAACTCGACCTCGGCAGCCTGGAATATGCGGCTGAGAACATTGACTTCGCCCGACTCCGCACCGGCCTTATCACTTTCGTCGTGACGGTGGTGCTGATTGCGCTCCACCGCCGGCTCGAAGTATTGCTCGGCCTGCACGAGGGAACGGTGCTTGTCGCAGTGGCCTTGATGGTCGTCGGCTTCATCGTCTTCTTCGAGCAGGAGCGCGGCCGAATCCTCATCGAGCGAGGTATTGACTGGTGGACCCTGCTCTTCTTTATGTTCCTTTTCGCCAACGCTGCCTGCCTTGAGTACACCGGCGTCACGGCCAAACTCGGCTATGTGCTGCTGAATCTGTCACGGTCGTTGGCCGGAGCCGGCGCGTCGCCCGCCGGTGTCACCGGCGTGACTGCCGTCCTGATGCTGTGGTTCAGCGGCGCGACCTCGGGTTTCGTTGACAATCTGCCGATCGTCGCTGCCCTTGTCCCTGTGGTCAAGGACATGGCGCGCGTCGGACTGCCGCATACCTCAATACTCTGGTGGTCGCTGCTCTTCGGTGGCTGCTTTGGCGGAAACTTGACCGCCATCGGTTCGACGGCCAACCTGGTTGCGGTCGGCGTCTACGAGAAGGCGGCCGGCAAGTCGGTGCGGTTCGGGCAATGGCTGGCATACGGCGCGATTGTGACTTCAGTGACCTTGGCTGTGGCCACCGCGGCACTGCTGCTGCAACTCAGACAGGCGCCCTGAACGGAGCCTCTGTCATGTTCAAGAAGATACTCTACATCGTCAGCGAATCCCAGGAAGAGAAGCGCCTCGTGATGGACCTCGCCCGCAGCGGCGACAGTGCGGTCCTCCTGAGCGCGCTGTTTGCCATCGGCAGCAACCCTCAGGTCCGCACCGAAGGCCGAACCCATGAGCGCGTCGTCAAGGAAGACCGCGAGCGCCAGTGCTGGCACGACCTTTACGAACTGGAAGAGGAGTTCAAGGCGGCCGGCATCAAGTCCTCGGTGATGGCACGCGAAGGCGGCGTCGCCGACATCCATGCTCTTGCCCACAACACCGGCGCCGACCTGATTATCCTGAGTGCGGCAAGCCTGGCCAGCGCCAACTATCGGTTGCCCGACGAGTTTCTGGCCAACCTGCCCTGCCCGATCCTCATCGTCAATCCAACGTGAGCCGGCGTGCCGGGCGGGAGCGGACGGCGCGGCCGCGCGTCGTGATTGACGGCTACAACCTAGTCTACAAGCTGCCGGAACTTGTGCGGCTGCTCGACTCAGAGCTGGAACGGGCCCGAGACCGGCTGGTCGAGATGCTGGCCGAGTTCGGAGCGCTGCGCAACGTTGACGTCACGGTCGTGTTTGATGGCCGGGGTTTGCGGTTCGTGCCGCATGGGGCCGGACTGCGGGCCGGGGTCGAGATTATCTTCTCCCGCACGTCGCAGACCGCCGACCAGGAGATCGCCAATCTGCTTGCCCATGCCGAGAATCCACGTTCTTGGACCGTTGTCAGCTCGGACCGGTCGGTTGCGCTTCACGCTCGCGACTACGGGGCCAAGGCGGTCTCTGCCGAATCGTTTGCCCGGCTGCTGCTACCGCGAGACAAACGCACCTGCGCCGGGTCCGGTTCAGACAAGCCGGAGATGACGCCGGGCGACCTGGTCGAGTGGGAAGAGTATTTCAGACAGCGGGGCGTAGACCCGTCCAAGGGCTGGTTCTAGCCGTTCCCTCACCATTGACGGAAAACCCGGGACTGTCCCGGATTGCGCCGCGTTCCTACGCGGCGGGGACTGTCCCAGGGTTTTCAGGGTGACGGTGAGAGAAGTCAGTCCGCTTCTTCTCGGGTATGTGCCAGAAAAACGGTGGGGCACCGAAGTGCCCCACCGTTCGAGTCGGAGACCGACTAGTTGTGCAGGACGAAGAAGATCCAGTAGTCGGTATCGTCCGGCGACTCGGCGTACGGGTCAAGGTCGTACATCGGCTGCGAGTAGTCGCGGCCGTGCCCGAAGATGCCGTACTCCACCGGGATTTCATCACCGGCGATCTCGAGGACCGCAGTCATGATTCCGATGCCGCCCGTGAACTCAACGGTCGCATCCAGGTACGGGCACTCGGGGTCATCGCCGCGCGTCTGCGCTGCCATGCCGATTTCGAGCTCACCGATGAAGTCCTCATAGTTCATATCGATGTCGTCGATGTTGTAGCGACGACCAGTGTAAGGATTCACCGGGAAGTTGCCGTACTTGAATTCGCCGTCAATGCCAACCGGGTCGCCACCGGGGAACCAGTGGTTGATGCCGCCGTCTTCCTCTGCCTCCCACGACACGTCGGCGTTCGGGTAGTTACCGTAGTGGTCCACCGCATACGCCTCGAGCGCGGTCTGAACGACGTGCATGTTGTTCTTCACTGAGCTGCGACGGGCGCGCTCCTGGAACAGCACGAAGTTCGGGATGATGAGGGCGAGGAGGATACCGATGATCAGGATGACCACCAGTAGCTCGATCAGGGTAAAGCCCTTATTCTTCATTTGGAGTCACCTCCTCTCTTTTTTAGGATGGGCGAGCAGAAGCCGCCAATGGCGCGACGAACCTCTTCAGGTTTCAGGAAAGCAAGAAAAGCGTGCGTGCGCATTCGGTGTCCTCTGCTCGTCTAAATGATACCATACAAACGGCCCGCCGTCAACAACTGTTTTTATGGGCGGGCATCGGGCCGGACGAGGACAAGCGAAGGCAGCAGCGAGAAGCTAGAGGCTAGAGTGCAGAACGGGGCGGACAAGGGAAAGGTCAAAGGCCGAGAGCAACGCGCCAGCTTGACATTCCCGGCTTGGGGTCTACAATGCCTGCAGTACCATGACCAGGGTCGTGTTACACGTCTGCCGACCGTGTTTCCGTCCGGACGCCGGACTGATGAGTGTCCGGGAAGGGACCTATCATTGAGCAGGGAGAGTGAGCCGGTTCCGGCATTACCCTACCAAGTAGAAGTCTCCATCCGGGCGGATGACGTCGTCATCGCGGTGGACACCCAGGCGCGGGTGGTCTTTTGGAACACGGTGGCTGAGCGGGTGCTCGGCTTGAGTCAGGAGGAGGTGCTCGGCCGGAGACTCGACGAGTTCTGCCCGCTACCAGGGCTCAACGTGAAGGCGGTTGCGCATGGTGGAGACTTTGCCGGCAGCGTCGAGTGTCGAACCAGCTCGGGTGAGCCGCGGATGCTCTATGTCTATGCATGCGGCGGTCGGGCCACGGCGGGCCGCGGCCGCGGCGTGGTCATTGTCGCACGTGAGGTCACGGGCGCATGGCTGGTCGAAGAGGCAATGCGGAGCACCGAACAGCGCTACCGGATGCTGTTTGAGCAATCGTCCGACCTGGTGGCCATCGGTACCACTTCGGGGCAGATTCTTGAAGCGAATGAAACAACGGTACGTGTTTCGGGCTACTCTCAAGCCGAGCTGCGCAAGATGACCATGCTCGACCTTGTTGAACCTGAAGACCGGCCACGGGCGGTTGCGGCGATGGCCGAGGTCAGCGCGTCTGGCCACGCCCGTTGCACGCTCAGCTTCCGGGCCAAGAATGGCCGGCGGGTCGTGGTTGAGCTTTCGGTTACGCGGTCGGCTGAAGGGAGCCGCAATGAGGTGCTGGCAATCGGGCGGGACATCACCGAGCGCAGTGCCGTTGAAGCTGCGGTGCGTGAGTCAGAGGCCCGCTATCGGGCAATTTTCGAGGCGGTCGGGGATGCGGTCTTTGTTGAGTCGCTCGATGGTCGGATTCTTGATGTCAACGAGAACGCCTGCCGGATGTTCGGGTATACCCGCGATGAGCTGCTGAGTAGACAGGTAGCCGATTTGGTTCCGGACGAAGCGCGGGCTTGGCTACCGTCGGTCCGCGCTCAGCTCGCGGCACGGGAGGTGTTTCGCGGTGAGGCGGTCAACGTCCGCAAGGATGGAACCCGCTTTCCGGTTGAGGTCTCGGCGACTTCGGTGGACTTGGCTCAGGGTCGGATGGTCGTTGTCGTGGTTCGGGACATCTCGGAACGACATCAGGCCCGACGCGCGCTGGAGGAATCAGAACAGCGCTACCGCTCGGTGTTCGAGACGACCGGGGCGGCGACGGTCATCATTGAAGAGGACACCCGAGTGTCGCTTGTGAATCAGGAGTTCGAGCGCCTTTCCGGGTACACGCGTGAAGAGGTGGTTGGTACGAGTTGGACGCTGTACGTTCACCCGGAAGATGTTGAACGGATGCTTGAGTACCATCGGGCGCGGCGTTCGACTCCGGGGACGGCGCCACGGGAGTACGATTTCAGGCTCATTGACCGAGGCGGCCGGGTCCGTGACTGCCACCTGGTGATTGAGCTCGTCCCTGGCACCGGCCGGTCGGTGGCGTCGTTTCTCGACGTGACCGAGCAGCGCCGGACCGAACAGATGCTGGCCGAGAGTGAAGAACGTTATCGAACCCTGTTTCGTGACGTGCCGGTGGGTATCTACCGGACAACCCCTGACGGCAGGGTGCTGATGGCCAATCCTTACTTGGCGCGGATGCTCGGGCTCGATGAAGCCGAGGTTCTGAAGCTGAATCTTGAGAAGGAAGGTTTCGGCCCGCGCTATCAGCGAAGCGAATTCCGGGCCGCGGTTGAACGAGGTGAAGTACGGGGGCTGGAAAGTGAGTGGATTAGGCGGGACGGAACCACTATTTACGTCCGGGAGAACGCCCGTGCGATACGCGACGAGTCGGGCAACGTTCTTTTCTACGAAGGAACGGTTGAGGACATCACTGAACGGCGTGCGATCGAACGGGCGCTCGAGGAATCAGAGGCGCATTTCCGCGCGCTGGCTGAGAATGCCGGCGATGCAATTCTGGTGGCGGTCGGCGACGGGACGCATGTCTACGTCAATCCACGGGCAGTGGCCATGACCGGTTACGAGTCCGACGAACTCCTCGCGATGCGCTTTCAGGACCTAGCGCATCCCGACGAAGTGCCGATGCTTGAGGAGCGCTATCGCCGGCGCCAAGCCGGTGAGGCGGTCCCAAACTCCTACCGGACCGCCATCAAACACCGTGATGGAACCAGGATTGAGGTCGAGTTGTCCGCTTCGAGAATCTCCTGGCACGGCAAGTCCGGAACGTTGGTGATTGTGCGCGACGTAAGCCAGCAGATGCAACTGGAACGTGCGCTGCGAGCCGAGCGGGACCAGCTACGTTCGATTCTCGACGTCGTCGGGGTGGTTGTTGTCGCACTGGACCGAACCGGGCGGGTGACACTAGTCAACCGTTCGGCGTGCGAGCTCCTCGGCCGGGCTGAGGCCGATATCCTCGGCCGGGAGTGGTTCAGGGACTTTGTGCCCGACCACGAACGGGCCGAGGTGACACGGATCTTTGCCGGGTTACTGCGCGGCGACGTCATTCGCATGGCACGCCACGAAAGCCGAGTTATCAGTGCCGGGGGGCGGCTGGTTACAGTCCACTGGCGCAACACCGTGCTGAAAGACGAGCGGGGAAACATCATCGGCACCCTCAGTTCCGGCGCTGTGCCGGACTAGCCCAGCCGGATGGCCGGCGGCGCTAGACGGTCTCGGTCAGCAATTTGAAGTCGGTCGGCTGGAGCTGGTAGTCGGTCTTGACGTCAATTGCCAGCTCATAGCGCCGGGCAAACTCGCTCAGTCGGTCATACCAGTCGGTGGTCAGAAAATCGGTCATCGCGGGCGCGGCGACAATCCTCAGCCGCCGCCCGCGCAGCTTGGGCAGCTTGGAGACGATTGCCCGTTCGATTTTCATCGCGATTTCGCTCCTTGACCGGACCCGGCCCGACCCTTTGCACGTGGGGCAGGTTTCCTGCATCGAGAACATCATACCGGGCCGGGTGCGTTCGCGGGTCATCTCCAAGAGCCCGAACCGGCTCATCTTGGAGAAATCGGCCTTGGCCCGGTCACCGGCAAGGTGGGCTTTGAGCTCGGCGATGACCTTTTCGGTGTTCTTCGGGTCCTCCATATCAATGAAATCCAGGACCAGCAGCCCGGCTAGGTCGCGCAGCCGGATCTGACGGGCGATTTCAGCCGCGGCCTCAAGGTTGGTCTGAAGAATCAGCCGCTCCGGGTCTTCCTCCTTGGCCGAGCGACCGGTGTTGACATCAATCGCTACCATCGCCTCAGTCTGGTCAATGGTGATGAACCCGCCAGATTTCAACCAGATGCGCTTCTGAAAGACCCGATCGAGCTCGGCCTCGACCCCGGTCTGTTCAAGCAGCGGCACCTCGCCACGGTAGAGCTCAACCTTGCGCTTCAGATTTGGGGCCATCAGGCTCAGGTAGCCAGTGATTTCCTCGTAACTCTGCGGGGAATCAACGATCATCTTGTCTATCCCGGAGCTGAACAGGTCGCGCACAAGCTTGACGCCAATTGATGGTTCCTCGTAGAGCACCGCCGGTGGCCGGGTGGTCTCGGCTTTGGCGCGGACCTGTTCCCAGATTTGCTCAAGTGCCCGGTACTCAGTGGCGAGTTCCTCATTGGACGCTTCCTCGGCGACGGTCCGGACGATGAGGCCGGCATGGGGTGACTTGAACCGGCGTACCGCCTCACGGAGCCGAGCCCGCTCGCGTCGCTCCCGGATGCGGCGCGAGATGCCGACTCGCTGGGCATTGGGGAAATAGACCAAGTGGCGGCCGGGAATCGAGACAAACGAAGTGAGGCGAGCTCCTTTCTCGGCGAACGGGTCCTTGACAACCTGGACGAGAATCTCCTCGTGTTCGCGCAGGGTGATGGTCTGAGGTTCGGGCCGGGCCTCGCGGCCGCCGTTGTCGTCCTCGGCCAGCTCGTCAAACTCGGGTATTTCCATCAAAGGCAGAAACCCGTTCTTCTTCAGGCCGATGTTGACGAACGCACCGCGCAGGCCTTTGACCACGTTCTCGACGCGCCCTTTGTAGATGCGGCCGACCAGATTCTGCTGTTCGGCTCGCTCGATGTAGAACTCGACCAGCCGGTCGTCTTCAAATATCGCAACCCTCGTCTCCCATTCGTTGGAGCTGAGGACAATCTTGGTTTTCGGTTTCATCAATCCTCCAGCGGTGTCCGGATACGGCCCGCGTCGGCCACCAGACACTCCCGGCGTTTCACGCTGATGCACCGGGCTTCTCGGTCACTAATGCCCAATAGCTGTGCCACGATGTCAAAGAGTTTGATGCCGGGCTCAATCGCTAGGTCAAGAACCAGTGTCCGGTCTGGCCCGGCAAGCAGCTCCTTGACTCCGGACAATCTCCTGCCCCGCTCAATCAGTTCGCTCATTACGGCGCCGACGTCCCGGGGCAGTACGACATCGTATCTTGCCAAGTTGACAATCCGTCCCAGGCTTGGAGCCTCGCGCGGTATCGCCCGCCCCGCGGTCAAGCGCAAACCACGCGGCAGAAACGGCGCGAGGTCCCGGACGATGTTGCCGGTGTAATGGTACGCAGTGAAAAGGTCAAGGTACTCAGCGGCTGAGACCACGCCGACCGGCAGCGGCGGACCAAAGGAGAGCATCGGCTTGGGAGCAAATCCTTTGGTGTAGGCGACCGGCAGCTCGCTTCGACGCAGGGCCCGGTAAAACGCCCGGACCCGGTCCAGATGTCCGGCAAACCGATACTGGTCCTCAACTGCGTAGCGGAGTCGGAAACGGGTCGCGAGCTCCTCGTGTCCTTGGCGCACCCTGGGCTTGCGGCCATACAGTCGAGCGAGGTCGGCCGGTGGCTTCGGCGCTGCCTTCTCGTCCACTCGGAGAGTAGGCGGAGAGGGCCGTAGACCGTTGCCGCACACGCCGCACTGACTGCAGTCGGCTCGGGCGCAATCCGGCGTCATCTGGCCGGCCAACGCCCGAGAGTATTCGGCTCTGAGAAACTCACTGCTGACACCGACGTTGACGAAATCCCAGGGCAGGATTGACGACTGGTCTCGTTCGGCCAGATAATTTGATAGGTCAATACCGGCTTCGCTGGCCGACTCGGTCCAGTAAGCCAGCCGGAAATGCTCGGTCCACTCTTGGAACACGCCGCCCCGGCGATAGACGAGCTCAATCAGACGGCCGAGTTGTTCATCGCCTCGGGCCAGCACCGCCTGCACCATCGAGCACTCCGGGTTCTCCCACTTGGCTTTGACATTGCGTCGGTTAATGGTCGAACGCAGCCGGTCAATCTTCGCCTGAGTCTCACGATAGTCGGTGAATGCGGTCCACTGCAACGGTGTGTGCGGCTTGGGCACAAACGGGCTCAGGTTGAACCGCACCAGCCTGCCTCGGCAAAGCCGGGCGATTTCGGTCACAAACCGGCCGATTTCGGCGACGTCGGCGTCGGTCTCGCCGGGCAATCCGACCATGAAGTAGAGCTTGACGCCGTTCCAGCCCGCGTCGAGCGCATTACGCACCGACTCGGTAATCCGTTCCTCGGATATGTCTTTGTTGAGAAACGAGCGCAGCCGGGGAGAGGCGGTCTCCGGGGCAAATGTCAGGCCGGTCTTCTTTACCTCCTGCAAACTCAGAGCAAGTTCGGCCGTGAAATCCTCGCCTCGGGTAGACGGCAGGGACAAAGCCACCCGTCGCTCTTTTAGCCGCTCATTCAACTGACGTACTAGACCGAGCAGGTCCGGGTAGTCGAGCGCGGACAAAGAGAGCAACGAAAGCTCCTCCCAGCCGGTTGCCCGGATGCCGCGTTCGGCCAACCGGACGACCTCCTCCGGCGGGCGGAACCGGAGCGGTCGGTTGATCATGCCTGCTTGGCAGAACCGGCAGCCGCGCGTGCAGCCACGGGCAATCTCAACCGTCAGCCGGTCATGGGTGATTTCACAAATCGGTACGACCGGCGGAAACGGTGAGTCGTGCTCCTTCAGCTCCGCCACCACGCGGCGCGTTACGGTCGCATCCCTTGAGGTGAAACCCGGCACGTACAGGCCGCTCAGGCGGGCCAGCTCCTCCAGCAGCTTGACGCGCCGGCTCCGGCCCGTCTCGGCGAAGACACGGGTTATCTCCCGAACCGCATCCTCGCCGTCACCGACGACAAACGCGTCAAAGAAATCGGCCATCGGCAACGGGTTGACCGTACATGGACCGCCGGCGACAACTAGCGGATGACGGTCATCCCGTTCGGCTCGCCGCAGGGGCAATCCGGCGAGGTCCAGAAGATACAGAACGTTCGTATACTCCAGCTCGCTTTGCAACGAGATACCGAGGATGTCGAACTCCGAGACGGGGCGCCGCGATTCTAGGGCATACAGCCGCAGCCCGCGCTCGGCGATTACCTGCCCGAAATCAGGCCACGGGACGTAGACCCGCTCGGCACTGGCGTTGTCAAGACGATTGATGACGGAGTAGAGAATCCTGAGCCCATGATTGGACATTCCCAGCTCATAGACTTCAGGAAGTGCTAGGACCCAGCTTACCCGTGCCGGGTCGGGTTCACGGAAGAGGGCGTTATACTCACCGCCCGTATAGCGAATTGGTTTGGTCGCGAGGGGTAGAACCTCGCATAGCGAGTCATCCATTCCTTATTCTAGCTTCTAGGATATCCGAACTTGGGTTCGAGGTCAAGCGGGAAAACCCGGGACGGTCCCGGATTGCGCCCGCCATTCGCCGCTGGCTCTTCGCCTTCCGCCGTGTTGGCTTTTGGCCTTTGACTTCGCGCCGTCTGGCACAGCGGGGACAGTCCCGCGGTGCATCTCGGAGCGGGGGGGCGAGCCACACAACTAATTGACTTGGCCTGAGTGCTTCGGTATTGTCTGTGACCGTGAGCTTCGCCTTGCTTGCGTTGCTTGTCGCCCAGTTGCCCGATTCCGGCTATCTGACCGTTCGTTCGAACATGCCCGGCATCGAGCTATACCTCGATGGCGAGTATATCGGTCGGACCCCGCTTGAGCGTCATCTTGTTGCCGCGGGCGACTACAACCTCAGCATCATCTCGAATGACAGCCTCGATTCGGTCTACTGGCACCTGCGCCGCGGAAGTATCGGCCGTCGGCTTTCGTCGTTCTGGACCCTAGCCGCAGTGAACGCCGGTACGCACCAGGCTAGCGTCGGCCGGGGACAGGTGACCGAGGTCTTCCTTGACTACGGCCGGGTGCTGAACGCGCCGACCGAGACGAAACTGGTTGCCTGTTCGAGTTTGACCGTGCTCTTCGGTTTGGGCATGCTGGCGGGCTGGTTGCTCCACGTGATCATCAGCCACTAGGATGGTCAAAGCCACCCTGCTGAGCCTGTTGCTGCTTGCCTTCCAACACCATGCGAGCCCGGCCGGCAGCCGGGCTGCGTTCTGGCGTTCCCTCGATGATAAGCGCGTCGCCTGCGAGCTCTGTCCGCGTCGCTGTGTGATCGGTCCGGGCCAGCGTGGGCTCTGCCGGGTGAGGGAGAATCGAGACGGCGTGCTGTACTCGCTGGTTTACGGCCGGCCGTGCTCAGTGACCCGCGAGCCGATTGAAAAGGCGCCGTTCTTTCACTTCCTGCCCGGGAGTATGCGTCTCGGACTGGCAACCGCCGGCTGCAATCAGAGCTGCAAGTACTGTCAGAACTGGGAGCTTTCCCAGACCCGGCCCGAGGACCTGCCGAGCTACGAACTGATGCCAGAAGATGTTGTGGCGTTGGCGGTGAAGGAGCGGGTGCCGGTTATCTGTTTCACCTACACCGAGCCGGTGGTGTTCTATGAGTACATGTGCGATGTGGCGCGGCTGGCACGGACTCGAGGCATCAAGACCACGGTCGTGACCGGCGGTTACATCAACCCGGAGCCGCTGGTCGAGCTCTGCAGTCTGGTTGACGGTATTAAGATTGACCTGAAGGGATTCACACCGCAGTTCTACCGGGACGTCTGCGGCTCGACGCTGGAGCCGGTGCTTGAGGCCTGCCAGACCGTCGTCCGGTCGGGGACTCATCTGGAGTTGGTCAATCTGCTCGTACCCGGGCTGAACGATGACACCGTCTCACTGGGCCGGATGTGTCGCTGGGTGGCGGCGAATCTGGGCGATACGGTGCCGGTGCACTTCACCCGTTTCAGCCCGGCCTACCGGTTGAAGAACTTGCCACCGACGCCGGTGACGACGATTGAAAGCGCGGTCCGAATCGCTCGGGCTGCGGGTCTGCAGTTCGTCTATGTCGGCAACGTTCCCGGGCACGAGGACGAGAGCACGGTTTGTCCGGGCTGCGGCCGGCTGCTGGTGAGGCGGCGGGGTTTCTCGGTGCTGGAGAACAATCTGCGACAGGGTGCGTGCCGATTCTGCGGCCGGCACATTCCGGGGGTGTTTCAGTGAACGGGGCGCTCGTTTACTTTGTGCCGCCGGACCGGGTCCGGACCGGCATCGGCGCAATGCTGGAGGAGTCGGGTTTTCTCGCGCGCCTGAAGCCGAAGAAGCGCATCGGTATCAAGGTTCATTTCGGCGAGCAGGGCAATTCGAATCACATTGAGCCGGAGTTTGTCCGGGCGGCCGCGGTCGCGTGCAGCTACCATGACCTCCAGCCGGTCGTCATCGAGACGACGGCACTGTACCGCGGCCGACGCCAGCTTGCGGCTGAGCATCTGAAACTGGCGCGCGAGCACGGCTTCACGACCGAAGCGATGCTTGCCCCGGTCGAGATTCTCGATGGCCGGCAGGGCGAGCGTTTCTACACGGTGCCGCTCGATTCTGAGCTGGTGAGCGGCGCCCGGCTTGCCCAGGGACTGCGCCGCATCAGCTACCTCATCAACATGGCCCATTTCAAGGGTCATTTTGTCGCTGGTTTCGGCGGGACAATCAAGAACCTGGCGATGGGGCTTGCGGCCAAGGCCGGCAAGCTCGAAATGCACTCCAGCTCCAAACCATTCGTTGACCCGGAAAAGTGTGTCAGTTGCGGCGTCTGTGTTGACTACTGTCCGCACGAGGCGATTAACTTCGTCCAGTACGTCGCCCAAATTGGCCGCAGTTGCACCGGCTGCGGCGGCTGCCTTGCGGTTTGCCGCCAAGGCGCGGTGCGGGTCAACTGGGACGCCGCCTCAGAGAGTGTCCAACTGAAAATGGTCGAATACTGCCGGGCAGTGGTTGCCGGCCGTCAGGTGTTCCATTTCAATGTCTGCCTGCGCATCACGTCGAACTGTGACTGCTATCCGCAGACCGAGAAGCCGGTCACGGACGACATCGGCCTGTTCGGCTCACTCGACCCGGTGGCGTGCGAACAGGCGGCATGGGACAGAACCAAACCCGCCCTGACCGAGCTCTATCCTCACTTGAATCCTGAGCTGCTGCTCGAGGCGGCCGAGCGACGCGGCTTGGGTCAACGCGCCTACCGACTGGTGAGCCTGTGAGCGTTCCCCCGGTCCGGCTCGACCTGTTTGAGGGCCCGGTTGAGCTGTTACTATACCTAGTTCGTACCAACGAGCTCGACGTAACTGATGTGCCGATTGCCCGACTGACTGATGACTTTCTCGCCTGGGTCAGAACCGCTTCGGTGCTGAACATGGAATCGACGGCTGATTTCTTGGTCATGGCCGCGGTGCTCTTGCGTCTCAAAGTCCGGCAGTTGCTGCCCCGGACACCGGCCGAGGACCTCGAAACCCCGGCGCTCAGTCTGGAGCAGATTCTTGATGAGTTCCGCCGCTTTCAGCAGGTCGCCCGGGTGCTTTCCGACCGCGAGGCAGTCCGGCGCCGGATGTTTCCTCGGCCGGGCGGTCCGCCTCGGGCCCGACTGGCCGATTCCGAGGACCTGTTGGTCTTGACTTCGGCGTTGCAACGGGTACTTGCGCGCCTTGCGCCCGAGCCGGTCGCCCGGTTGGCGCCGCTCCGGCTCCGTCTTGAAGACCGCATCGCCGCCCTGCGCGAGCTGGTCCGGAGCCGGGGTGCGGTCGAATTTGAGGAGGCGGTCGGCGGGCAGACGGTTGCCGAAGTCATCGTGATGTTCATCGCCGTGCTCGAACTGGTGCGGTTGGGCGAGCTGCGAGTCCGGCAGGAAACCGAGTTCGGGACGATTCGCCTCGAGTTGAGGCAACCGGCCGAGGTTCTCGGCTCATTGACTCCCCAGCCCGTCGAAACGCAGTAAGGTTCATGAGACTCTTCACGATCGGCACCGACCACCGCAAGCCCTATGACTTTTCACGTCTGCTGTACAAGTACGGCATTCAGGTCGTGTTCGACGTCCGGCCTACGCCCGAGGCACCCGAGGCGCACTTCCGGCGCGACGGGCTGGCTGCTCTGGCTGCGGCGCAGCGTGCCGACTATGTCTACTTCGGCAACGAGCTGGGCGGGCCGCGAAACGTCAGTATGGCCGACTGGCTTGGCTCGGACGGGTTCCGCCGGGGCGTTGATATCATCCGTCAGAAGGCCTTGACCCGGGTTTGTTGCATCCTCTGTTCCGAGCGAAGCCCGGAGTTCTGTCATCGCCGGCTCATCGCCGAGCAACTGGCCAAGACCGGCATCGAGGTCATCCACATCCTAGACGAAGACGTTTTCTGGCAGCCGCCGGCGCGGCGTGAACGTTTGGGCCGTCGCAGCCGGAGCCCACGGCGGCGATTTCCGGGCCGGTAGCCGGCCGTGATGAGACTTTCTCCGCCCGAGCAAGAGCTGATTGCTCGAATCCGAAACCTCAAGTCCGAGCTCGGTGCGGTCATCCTCTGCCACAACTACCAAGTTCCCGCCATCTATGAGGTGGCTGATGCTATCGGCGACTCGCTGGAACTGGCCCGCCGAGCACGCGCGGCTCGGGCCGGGCTCATTGTCTTTGCCGGCGTCAGGTTCATGGCCGAGACCGCGAAGCTGCTCAACCCCGACGCCCGCGTCGTGCTTGCCCGGCCGGATGCCGGTTGCGAAATGGCCAACATGATTTCTGCGGCGGCGTTGCGTATGAAACGGGCAGAGCTCGGGCCGGTCGTGACGGTCGCCTATGTCAACACCCCGGCCGAGGTAAAGGCCGAGTCGGACATCTGCTGCACTTCGGCTAACGCGGTCCGGGTAATCGCCTCGATTCCGACCAGCCGTCGGATTCTTTTCGTTCCGGACCGCAACCTTGCCGCTTATGTCGCGCGCGCGTCCGGCCGTCCGCTTCTGTCGTCCACTGATGCGCTTGACGCCTCGGGCATCGTCGCTTGGGACGGATTCTGTTACGTCCATGCCCAGTTCTCGGCCGAGGACGTTGCCCGGGCGCGCCGCGAACACCCCGAGGCGAGAGTCATCGTTCACCCCGAATGCCGGCCTGAAACCATCGCCGCGGCGGACGATGTTGCCTCGACCTCAGGGATGCTCAGGCTGGCGGGCAAATACGACGCGGTCGTGCTCGGTACTGAAGCGGGCATGTGTCACCGAATCCGGCGCGAGTACCCGGATGTGAACTGCTGGCCGCTGCGCCGTACCGCGCTCTGTCGCAACATGAAACTGACCGGCCTGACCGATGTCCTTGCCGCTCTGTCGGGCGGCGTGGCTGAGGTGATTTTGGCATCGGAGACCGCCCGCCGCGCCCGACTCGCCTTGGAGAAGATGATAGAGCTTGGCTGACAGGGGTTTGGATACCGGCTGCCGCGAGAAGAGAAGACCCCCTGATGCTGTCGCTCTTAGCCGTTCGCGCGGGGTAGGTGTGAGGAGTAAAGGGTTAAGGGGTGGACAATTTCGTAACTGGGGCATGACGCCAGAGTTGACTCGGCCAATCTATTCGAGACACTTTGAGCGCGTCCAATGAACCGTCAGACTATTCCCGGGCTCGGACTGGGCCTATGGTTGCTTGTTGCCGCCTGCGGGTCGCGACCTTCGGTGGCTGAAAGGCCCCAGCAGGCGACCCGGCCCGACCTGCCGGTTCAGGAATCCACCCCGGACTTGACTGCAGCAAAGGAACCGGAACCTCTGCCGGCCGGACTCAAGACCGCGACGCGGCGCGAGCCGGCCCGGCACGAACTGCCCGAGGCGATTGTCAAGACGTTCCCTGATGCTTGGTCAGTTGTGCGCCGCACCGACCCGTTCCCGATTGAGGTCGTGCTTGACCGCAAGCAGGCTGTTCTTGGATACTCGGTCTATTCTGACTCGGCCGGAACCACGGCTGTCGGTTACGCCGGCCCAGTGCCGGTTCAGCTTCACCTCGATGCGCAGGGCTGCCCCAGACGCATTTACCTCCTTGACAACCAGGAGACCCCGGCTTATCTCGAACTCGTGGTCAGGCAGGGACTGCTTGAACGGTTGCTGGGCTACGACCCGGCCCGACCCGACAGTATTGATGCCGTTACGCTGGCAACCACCAGCTCCAAGGCCATCATCTCGACAGTGACTAGGACCGCGGACCGCGTCGAGCGCGAAGTCATCGGCCGCTAGCCGGCGAACGCCTGACCGGTCAGCGTTGCAGCACGACCTTGTGAACGCCCGATGCCGCGCACACAAAGTACACCCCGGGCGCGAGGTGGCGCACATCGTTTTTGCCGGGCACAAGCGCCGTCACCCTGCGGCCGCTGATGTCCAGTAGCTCTGCCCGGTATGCCGTAGGCTGTCTACTGTCTGCTCTTAGGAACAGCACGCCGTGAACGATGGCGGCTTTGGCTGTCCGGACTTCGGACCCATTCTCTTCCATGATGCCGGTCGGGCAGTCGGCGACGACCGTGATGCAGCTCGACTCCCAGTTGAGCACATAGACCCGCTGCCGCTCCGGGTCGGCAATCGCCTCGACCGGACTGGGCCGGACCCGAAGCTCGGTAATCACGCTGTCGTTCCTGATGACCGTGACCTGGTCGGTGATACGGCCCGCCCGGTTGTGGCACAGGTAGCTTAGGCCGGAGTTCGGAGACCAGGTGAGGTCGGCGGGCAGGGCGGCCACCGCAAGCTGCCGGACCACAGTATGGGTCGGGCCGTCAATGCAGAGCACCGCACTCGAGTAGTTGTTTGCCATATAGATGCGATTCGCTGATGAGTCCCAGCACAGACCCTTGACGTAGAATGCGTCGCCAATGTCGCCGACCACCGAGTCGTTCGCCCCGGCAATAACCGGGCCGCCCCAACTCGTGCCCGAGTAGACTAGGTTGTCGGCAGCGTCCCAGACCATAGTCCAGGGCGGGGCCGAAGTCGGAATCCGGGCTACGACCGAATCGTTGAGACATCTCAGGACCTCAATCGTCCGCGAGTCGTGGCAGGCACCGTAGACCTTGCGGTTGACATGATTATAGGTTAGGCGGCGGCAGGCCCGGCCGATACCTCGACGATAGAGCAGCGAGTCGCCCCGGCAGTCAACTATCGCAACGTCGGCCGAGCCGAAGTTTGCGCAGTAGAGCTTGGCGCCGACTGAGTCGAGGACCATGTGATTGGGCGCGTTGCCGGCGACGATGCGACCGACTATGGTGTCCGTAACGGCATCAATCACCCAGACCGTGCTGTCGCCGAAGCAGGCGACGTACACGCGCTCCGAGTTCGGCCCCCGACACAGGGCTCGGGGTTTTCTGTCGGTGCGGACCCGGGCGAGCGGTTCGAGCCCGGGCAGAGCGAGCACGGTCACATGGCCCAGCCGTTCCTCGGCAACGTAGAGCTTGTCCCGGCAGACAAGGGCGGTGCGCGGGCCGACAGTCGCGGCCGGCACGGTTGCGACCACCGAGTCCCGCACAATCACGCTGACTGTGCCGTCGGCATAGCCGGCAGCGAGCACGGCCTCACCAGCTTGGGCCAGAGCGCTGCATTCCTCGCCGACGGTCAGGCGGGCGCAGACCGTATCGGCCCGGCAGTCAATGACCGCCAGCTCAGTTCCCGTCGTGCCGCAGTAGAGCCGGTCCCGCGCCGTGTCGCAAAGGAGCGTCACCGGTTGGCTGACCGGAATCAGGTCCAGAAGCGCCAGCGCGGCGATGTCAACGACCGCGATGCGGGAGGCAGTCCGGTCCGCGCAATAGAGCCGGTTCCGAGCCCGGTGCAGCGCTAGGGCGACCGGCCCGGCACCGACCGAAACAGCCGCAACAACCGAGTCACGAGCACAGTCTATCACCGAGACCGAGTTACCCAGCCGGTTGGCGCAGTAGAGTCGGTTGCGAACCGGGTCATAAGCAAGCGCCGAAGGCTCGTCGCCGACGCCGATCAGACGGACAAGCGAGTCACCCGACAAGCTGATTGCGGCGAGTGTGTCCTGACGGCCGGCAACGTAGAGTCGGTCTGCCGGGCCGGCCAGACAGAGCGCGGTCGGGGTCAGCGGCAGGCCGATGGAGTCGAGCCGATTCCCTGCGTAGTCGTACTTCGCGACCGAGCCGTACAGCCGGTCCGCCAAATAGACTGTCTGCCGGGCATGGTCGAGTTCGGCCAGGCCGGGGCCGTCGCCGTATTCGACATCGGCCACGAGGGAATCGCGCACTCCGTCAACGATGGTGAGCCGGTGTCGGCCAAGCGCGAAGACCAGCGGTCCGTCAGGCTGAGTTAGCACTAGCTCAGTGTTCTCAGGCATCACCCGGCGCGAATTGCGGGTCCGGGTCAGCGGATCGAACGAGACAAGGGCAGGAATCGCACCGTGACCACCGACATAGACCCTGGCGGTTGACTGCCAGTCGAGGACGCAGACCGCGCGTGGGTACTCCGGACCGACAAAGCTGTCGGGCAGAAACACCTCGCGTTCGACCTGCTGTGCCAGAACCAAGGTCGCTGCAATTAGGAAGAACCCAACGTGCCGCATCATGACGCGCTACCTTGAGACCACGACCTTGGTGTTCGCCATTTGCCCATCACCGCTCGCATAGAGTGGACACTGGGTATCAAGAACAACAACCAGACTGCCACGACCGACTGCAGCACCACCAGTATCCGGCCGACAAAGAACGCGCCCGCATACCCTTCAGGCGAAAG
>FWPV01004439.1_pt1 | contig 29854 bp, 27 predicted proteins | sample 2228371 | NCBI WGS metagenome assembly FWPV01 (sample SAMEA103939776, study PRJEB20133) | metagenome | reverse complement strand
CGCGATGGGACGCTGGGGGTCTTTCATGGTCCCCGGAAACTGGCAACCTATGATCAGCAGGGAAAGATTATTGCAGCGTTGAAAAAGAAAGCCACCGTGTAAGTCCGCTCCACGGCGTTACCTTAGCAGGGATGCCGGAGCGTAGCGGAGGCATCCCTGCTATAGCTAATTATAGAAGTGGACAGACCATGTGCTTTAAAACCGGACATTTCTATTTGCTTTTAACAGTTTTTTTTTGGTTGTTAATCGTGCCCCAGCCAGCGGTCTGCAGAACAGGTGGTAATAAAACTGGATTGGCCGTTGGGGCGCAATGCCCATAGCCCGGCACATGGTCGCGGCACAGAACCTGCCCTTGCTCCCGATGAATTTTCCCCCTTATCGGTATGTTGTTATCCGCAGGCGGTGTGCCGGTATTGCAAGGATAATTTTTGCGGAACCTCATGGAAAAAAAATTGAATTATTTAAATAACACGGTAAGATGAGGGCTCAAACGGTGAGACCTCTTGGGAAAACCAGATGAATTGAATACGGGGACGGCGACGTGGAATCAGAGCTCTTTTTGCATGAATATTTAAAACCATCAGCAGACGGTCTGGATAGGCGCTTTACGCTGCCCCTGCCGGACATCCAGGGTTTGATGCCCTGCGGCGAGTTTATTGTGCAGAGCACGCTTGATGATACAACGTCAACCAATATCATGACAAAATTTGAAAGTACTACCGGTTACCGACTGGTCGAGGTTTACAAAAACACTGAGGACCGAAAAAAGGGGATTTTTATCCGCCTTGTCGGGACGATGTCTCTGGTCAAAAAAGGTTATCCATTGCTGTTCTTTGACGCAGCAATTGCGAACCTGAATGTGCGGACCGCCCAGAAAGAGGGAGTTACAACACGGGTTGCTATTCATCTGCCGCAGGCCGATCATGAGCAAAAACAGATTTTTTATAACATGCTCAACGATGGGGCGGTCCGGGCAGGATGTGTTTATGCATGCCGGGAACTACCAGAGCTTCCTTCCTTTTGGGGCCCGCTGTGGAGCGCGCAGGCTGCGGGAATTAATGTTGAAATGATCAATATGCTCCGGTCAATAGCTTGGGCTGCCTATCACGCACTGTGTGCCCAAACCCGGCAACGAGACGATGTTGATTACCGAGCGGTGCAGCAGCACATGGTGTTTAAAACCTCACAGGCAGAGCACCAGCTTTTTAAAAAAATGGGCTTATCAGTACCGGTAGAAGCGCAGGCAGCTTTTTTCAGTGTGCTGGTAGCGGGAATCTAACGCCTGAAAATCAAACACATATAGAAAACGTAGCAAATAATTCATCGGCGGAGGAGGGCAATGGAACAAAATCTTAAACGTTTTGTCGGAGCGCATGCAATTATCACCGGCGCTGGCAGCGGCATCGGCCGGGGCATCGCGCAGCGATTTGCCGCAGAGGGCGCACGGGTAACCGTGGCGGATATTGATCGTGAGGGCGGCATGCGGGTTGCCGGGGAAATCACGGCTGACGGTCAGACCGCACAGTATCTTTTTGTGGATGTTTCTCAGGAAGATTCAATTACTGAACTAATTAAGCGCGCTACGGAAACCTTCGGTCCCATTACAGTTGCGGTATCGAATGCCGGTATTTCCGAGACGCAGTCATCGTGTCTGGAAATTTCAGGCGCAGAATGGGACAGAATCTACGGTGTCAATGTGCGGGGGGCATTCATGTTCTGCCGCGCCTGTGCTAATAATATGATGGACAACAACATCGCCGGTTCGATTGTTACCATCTCCTCTATAATGGGACGGTCGTCGAAAAATATGACCGGCGCCTATGCGTCTTCAAAAGCGGCGGTCATCATGTTCACCAAAAGTCTGGCAAAGGCAGTTGCCCCCATGGGCATCAGAGTCAACAGTGTTGCTCCCGGCATGGTGCGAACCAATCTCTATCGGCCGGTAGAAAAAGAGATGATGATGCAGCAGGATGAGTTTGTCCCCTGGATCATTGAACAGTGCATCAGTAGCGGACAACTGTTGATTCCGCGGGAAGGAACGCCCGAAGATATGGCTGCCGCCGTCGCCTTCCTTGCTTCAAAAGATGCTTCCTATATCACGGCTCAGTGCCTGTGCGTGGATGGAGGAATGGATTGGTGCTGGTAGCATTACTGCCGGCCGCGGTCATCACGGTGGGCAACTGATTCGGTTGCCGCCCGCTCAGTGAGTACCGGCAAAAAAAGGAGACCATCGTATGTTTAAAGGCGGATATTACGGTCGTTATGTCATAGTCAATTTATCCACTAAAACCTACACCGTGGAACCCCTCCCCGAAAGCCTTGCTGCTGAATATCTGGGCGGCAGGGGTATTGGCACAAAATTGTTATATGATCTGCAGCCCGGAAAGATTGACCCCTTATCCCCTGAAAACCATCTCATTATTTTTACCGGCCCGCTGAACGGCACGAATGCTCCGGGAACCTCGCGCATTACCTTCATTACCAAGTCTCCCGCCGGTAATACCATCAACACCACGAGCATGGGCGGCGCATTTCCCAACGGGTTTAAGCGCACTGGCTTTGATGGGCTGGTAGTAGCGGGCAAATCAGAAGAATGTATCTGGATTCACCTCTCGCCAGATGGGGTAACATTCCATACTGCTGATGATCTGTGGGGGCTCAAAACTTCAGAAACCGATCTGGCGATTAAGAAACGGCTCGACGGTAAATGCCAGGTAGCATGTATCGGGCCTGCTGGTGAAAACCAGGTGCGGTTTGCAGCAGTGGTTTCGGAGACCCGCACTGCGGGTCGTGGCGGTGCGGGAGCGGTAATGGGATCAAAAAATCTTAAGGCGATCGCTGTGTCCGGTGATATGCGGCCGCCCATTGCTGATAAACAGGCATTTGATGAAGCAGTTAAAAAAGTTCGGGCCGATCAGGACGAAAATCCAAGTCTGGTGGGAATGCAGATGAACGGCACGGCCGGATTGATAAGTGTGGTCAATGCCATGGGCGGGCTTCCGACCAGAAATTTTCAACGTGGCACCTTTGAGCTGGCTGAGGAAATCGCGGGCAGCGCTATCACTGAACATAACCGGATAAAGAGTTTTGCCTGCCAGTCCTGTCCCGTGGGCTGCGGCCTTATTGCAGCAGTGAAGAGCGGACCGCGCGCAGGGCTGACCACAGAAGGCCCGGAATATGAGTCGGCAGTGATGTTAGGCTCAAATCTGGGGATTGGTGACCGGGATATCATTATCGCTGAGAATTTTTTATGTGATGAGTTTGGCTTGGACACGATTTCCACAGGCAATGTTATCGGCTTTGCCATTGAGTGCTTTGAACGGGGCCTTCTTACAGAAAGTGACACAGATGGCATGGTGTTGCGGTGGGGAGATGGTGAAGGCGCCCTCAAACTCATTGAAAAGATCGCCACCCGAGAGGGATTTGGCGCGCGTTTGGCAGAAGGGGTAGCCCGGCTTTCCCGCCAACTTCCGGGATCTGAATCATTTGCCATGCAGGTAAAGGGTCTTGAACTGGCAGCCTATGATCCGCGGGCGGTTTTCGGTCAGGGGCTTTCCTATGCCACGGCCCCCCGGGGCGGTGAACATGGGCGCGGCGGGTATATGATTGTGGAGTTCTTCATGCCCGATGTGGATTTGTACACCCATGAGGGCAAAGCTGCCCGTGCAGCAGAGCTGGCAGAAAACGCTGCGATTTTTGATTCAGCCTGCCTGTGCAGCTTCAACTTTGTGCCGGTGGCGCTGGTTCCGGAGTTAATCAATGCGGTGGCCGGAACCGCCTATACGTTGGATGATCTGCGGACAATCGTGCGAAGAATTATCACCCTGGAGCGCAGATTTAACAGGCGCGAAGGTTTCAGCAGAAAGGATGATACGCTGCCGCCGCGGCTGCTTCTTGAACCGCTTCCAGACGGCATGGCGGAAGGTAAAAAAGTCGAAGGACTTGACCTGATGCTTGATGAATACTATGCTCTCCGGGGATGGGATAAAGACGGCAATCCGCCGGCATAATTTTTTTAGGGATTCAGGGATGCGTGATGCTGGTTAAAGCAAAAAAATGCGATGAAATTCAACCCCGTTTCCGAATCCCATGAGTGGATGATAGATAACAAAGGAACAAGTCTGGAGATGAGATAAATACCAGGAACAAGCAGAGGGAGAAAAAATATGGCACCTTATGAATCACTGCGAGATTATGCCGAAGCATTGGAAAAACGGGGGAAATTGGTAAGAATAAAAGAGATGGATCAGGATAAGTATGAGGCAACAGCATTCCATTACAAAATAATTGACCGCTGGAAGACCAATGCGCCGGCATTTCTGATTGAAAAAATAAAAGTGAATGGCCTCTGGCATTCCATACCAGTAGTAGGAAATTTGTTTAACGGTTTTGACACCGTCGCCCAGTGTTTCGGCGTTGAGAATATTAGTGACAGCCAGTCTGAAATGTATGCCGCAGCCACGGCTAAGATCATGAGCTTTCTAGTAAATGATCGCTGGAAAACCATTGATCCGGTTATCGTAGAAAAAAAGGATGCTCCCTGCAAAGAAGTAATTCTGACCGGTGATGCTGTTGATATTTATTCGTTTCCCTGGATTCGCAACAACCCGGATGACGGCGGCCAATACATCAGCACCGGCTGTGCCATCATGGAAGACCCGCGGCTGGGAAGAAATGTGGGAACATACCGCATGCAGCTTAAGGGCCCGCGCAAAACCGGCATAAACTTCACCAATCAGAGCCATGGCTACAAGTTCATGATGGAAGCTGCCGACCGTGGCGAGGATGCGGTCCCGGTTGCGGTAGCTATCGGCATTGATCCTATTTCCTGGATGATGAGCAGCACTCGGCTGGCAGACCTGGGACAGGATGAATTTGCGCTGGCCGGTGGTTTCCGCGGCAAACCGGTAAAAATGGTAAAATGTGAAACCAGCAATCTCTACGTCCCGGCGGAGGCGGAATTTATTTTAGAAGGCGAAATTCCCATGGAAGTGGAAAAAGAAGGTCCCTATGGCGAAATGTTTGGCTACATCGGAAAAGAAACGGTCACCTTTTACATGAACATACACACCATCACCCACCGAAAAAATCCCTGGGTGTATAATATCTGGACTGGGGTCAGCGGCGGCTATCTCACACTTCCCTGGGATACCGGAAACTTTATCCGGCTGAAGAGGATCATGCCGAATCTGGTTAAGCTCTATACCCCGCCGGAAACTGCTTCAATAGTGATTGTTTGCATTGATAAAAAATTTCCCGGCGAAGGTATTGAAGCGGGTCTCATGATCCTGGGTTATCGCTTGGTCGGTTTCAGTAAAAAGCTGGTCATTGTACTGGATAAAGATGTTGACCCGACTGATATGGCGCGGGTCATGCACGCTGTTGGTACCAGATGGCAACCGGTGCCGGCAAGCCTCATAGTGAACCACTCGTTTCATATGCCTATTGACCCCAGCATCAAAGAAGCGTTTTTAAGCAGCAAAATTGTTATTGATGCTACCAGGCAACTGCCCGGAGAGGGCGGTCCTGAAGTATTTCCGGCAGATAATCGCACAGTAATGGAGGAGAAGGCAAAAGAAGCATTTGAGTTGGTGGAGAAAAACTGGGGGAAATACTTTCAAAAATAACCTGCTCTCAGCAATCAGCATGATGGAAGCCAAGAGCTGGATACTGATCACAAAAAAATGGCCATTGGACGATTACGCTTAAAACCACAGGGCTATGATTTTCCGCCTTACCGCCCGCCAAGTGAAGCAAACAGCCTGCTGCTGCGTGTTACCAGGGGCTGCCCCTGGAACCGATGCACCTTCTGTTCAATGTATAAGGATATATCCTTTGAACGCAGGCCGATTGAGGAAATCATGGCCGACATCAATGCGGCACAGGAGCTTTTCGGCGACGTGGTGCGGACAGTTTTTATCGGCGATTCGAACAGCATTGTTATCAGCACTGATGATTTTATAAGAATTTTACAGGCACTGTATAACGCCTTCCCCCAGATCGAGCGGGTGACCAGTTACGGCCGCGCCAAAACCTTATATAAAAAACCTACTGAAGATTTAAAACGACTGCGGAAGGCTGGGCTGCATCGGCTGCATGTGGGCCTCGAGTCAGGCGATCGGGACGTTCTTCACCGTATTCACAAAGGTGCCACGCCTGAAGAAATGGTCAGCGCAGGATGCAAGGCAAAAGAAGCGGGGTTTGAGTATTCGCTTTATGTTCTGCTCGGGATTGGCGGGGAAGACTGCTGGGAGCAGCATGCCCACGGGACGGCAGCGGTGTTAAACCAGATTGATCCACATTTTATTCGGGTCCGCACGTTTATCCCTCAGCCAGGATGTGTGCTCTATGAACAGATACAGAATGGCATGTTTAGGAAGGCGGGGCATGCGACGATCTGCAAGGAACAACGGAAACTAATTGAACATCTTGAAGTCACCTCAACCTATCTGTCGGATCACCTGTCTAATTATATTCCGGTAAACGGGAACCTGCCTGAAGATAAACCGGCAATGATCAGGCTCATTGATGAAACCCTGGCAGCTTTGCATGAGGATGAAGCTTTGCAGAAGCGGTTTGTGAGAAAGGATAATGTTAAGTGCTTATAATTTATTATCGTGTGCGCACATCCCCTATAACAACTTATATGATTGATTCACTTTGTTTGACGGAACCAATTCTTTGTCGCATCTATGGTCAGGCTTACTTTTCTGTCGTGTTGCTTGTTGCGTGTTATGAGAGAGTGTATGCCGTTTTCTAAAGCAGTGGAGTAATAAACAGCCAGCGTTTCAGTCACGTCTCAAAGGCGGAGCGTTCGCGGCACCGACCGGTAAAAAGGGTTGCAAAAATCAACGGCGACACCCAGGCATTTACTTCTCCTTGTTTCATCATAAAAAAACCAGATGCTGTAGAGTTAAAAAACGGCTAAGTTTTACCCGAAGATCTATTAATAATAACGCAATCAATAGACACGTTATCCATTATTTATTCGTTTTAATCAAATACCGGGAATACTCTTCCGTAACGTCCTGTCGTTTCTTGCAACGTATTACCCTGGATCGTTTTCTGCTGCGCGTGGTAATTTCTTCTTTTTCCTCGGGATGCCCTGTGATTATCCTGAAATAATTGTCAACCAGGCATTTCCGGCACGTCATACGGCGTCATGACTCACCCTGAAATGTCTGTTGCGCGTGGTAACCAGAGCACATGGGGTTTTCACGACATTTTTTAAGAACCTTCTGATATGGAGTGCGTTATCGCTGTGCTTTTTTGCGTTTATTTTTGTATTAAAACCCCTTGATATAGTTGTTTAATTTATTTTATTATGCTACCGAATAATAAAGTCGTATATTGATGTTATTTATAAGGAAAATGTTGATGAAAACACTAACAGGTGCAGTTTTAATGCTGGCGCTGATAGCCGGTTGCGCAACCTCAGCACAAATTCATGGCGCATTTGCAAAAGCCAAAGAACGGGCAATGCGCAATAACCTGCCGCTGGTGTTTATGCCGCACGGACGTGATCCAAATTCTGCAGGTGGGGTTACCGTTGACATTGATTTCCAAAACCTCAGTGGGAAAACCATCCGGCGTATCGTGTTTACGGTAATTCCCTATGACAAAACCGGAAATCAGATTACGAGCGACGTGAATAACCGCAGCGCAACAGAACTGGAGGCTGAAGGGTATTTCAGGTCTGACAGCGGATACTATTCACGGAACTGGGACAATGTGTGGTACAGTACCGCCATAAAATATATCGCGGTTACAGCCGTGGCGATTACCTATCTGGATGACACCACACAGGTTATTAATAATCCTGACGACTTGTATAAAATGGCCATTCATGCTGACACCAAAAGTCACATTTACTGGTGGTCCGGCTATCCCATAGGCTCGAAACCAGTCTCCGTGCCTAAACCTGCCGTACCCGCCCCGCTGCGGTCAGAACCCATTCCGCAATAACCAATTAACCGGTACAGGAAAAAGCGCAATTCTAAAAACAGCATCGTTATGAAACGCAAAGTAATCATTGTCATGCCTGCCTATAATGCGGCAGAAACCCTTGAACGAACCTACCGCGACATTCCACCCGGCACCTATGATGAGATCATATTGGTGGATGACAACAGCAAAGACAAGACAGCCGAGATATCCCGCGCTCTGGGCATCCACACGATTGTGCATACTGACAATCGCGGCTACGGGGCAAACCAGAAAACCTGTTATACCGAGGCATTGAAACGCGGCGCAGATATTGTCATTATGATTCATCCGGATTATCAATATGACAGCAGGCTGGTTCCCTATATGCTGGGATTTCTGGAAACCGGTATCTGCGATATAATCCTCGGCTCCCGTATCAGGACACGAAAAGAAGCGCTTGCCAGCGGGATGCCCGCTTATAAATATATTTTTAACCGATTCCTTACCACCGTTGAAAATTTTGTGCTCGGTCAGAATGTCTCTGATTTCCATACCGGCTACCGCGCCTACACCCGTGCCGTTCTTGAAACCATACCGTTTATGAATAATTCTGACGGCTTTGTGTTTGATACCGAGTTCCTGGTGCAGGCGGTTTATTTTGGATTTCGCATCGGATCAGTGCCGGTTCCCGTCAGGTATTTTTCCGAGGCATCTTCCATAGATTTCAGCAACAGCGTCGTGTATGGTTTAAAAACACTGGGCGCGCTGGTAAAGTATATAAATCAAAATCTGGGAATAAAAAGCTACTCCCTGTTTCAGCGTAACGATGCTCCCACCCGCACTATTCCGTAAATCCTTCATCGTTCTCTTTCCCGGGCTCCTGTTCCCTATTGCGCCGACCCGCCTGAAATTGCCATGCAACAGATTTGCGTAAAATTGTTACTTATGATCGTGCTTGCCGGCAGTCCGGCTGCATGCGCCCTGTGCCCAGCAGGAATCGGGGTTGGTGCGGTCAACGTTGCCTGCGCTGAGGATTTGAGCTATCTTCTGGATCTGGATCCCGATGAGGTCAGCGACCAGGATCTGTATGACCGGGCAGTCATGCTTGAAGCGAACTATCAGGCGTATCATTGTGTAAACGGGATAATCTGGGAGGCATGGTATGCTGACGGATCAGATGCGCAGCCGTCCTATTATGGAACTGGTGGCGATAGCGCCATATTTAGCGGGTTTTATCTGGCAGGTGCAGTATATCGTTTTCTTACCACACGGTCGCCAGGCGATCTTGCGGCTGTTTATGAAGCTGCGCGCGGCCTGCACATCTTGACACATGTGAGCGGCATCCCGGGCGTAATTGCCAGATGTGCCTTTCCCACCGCCCAGGCGTCGCAGTGGCATTACCCCGAAGCGTGGCAGGATCGCATCGCCAGCGGCTATGTTTACAAAAGCCCCTGCGACATACCAGACATCGGCAATCCCTCCACGTATTATCCCCAAATGATCTATTACACGCGGGCGACCAGAGATCAATTAACCGGCATACTGTACGGCATTGGGGTTGCCCTTGCAGAGCTTGACCCTCATGACTACAGCGTCGAGACCGCAGGTACAGTACAGAAGATTAGGGACATTCTGCATGAGGTGATTCGTGCCCTGTGGGGACGGCTCGAAACCACCGGATTTATGATTAAAGACCATACCGGCGCAACCGGAAGCTCGGCAATTATGGTCTCAGGGCTGCTTAAAGCGCAGGTGCTGGCAGTGTATCGGGCTTCGTTGGCGCAACGCCTGGGGGTCGGGGATCGGGAATATAAACGTATTGACCGACGCTACCAAAAAGCATTTGCCGCAGCATTCTTCCTGGATAACGGCAATGCTGCTGCGCTGTTTAACCGCAGAAGTCTGTTTGAAGACTACTATGCGTTCAATCTTAGATTTGTCCGCAGTTTTACTATCCATCGGTTGGAGCAGGATAGCCGGCGACGGGTGATCGTTGGTAATTATATGAAGAAGCATCTGTGGCGTTACGTGCAAAACCATAAAAACACTCATTTTATATTTTTATACGCTGCCGCATCTGGTGATGTGTCACGATTGCCTGAAGCAGCGCGGAGCCTGCGGGAGCTGTCGCTGCGGCCACTGCGCAACTGGAGCTCACCCTTGCACGGCATGAACTATTATCCACCGCGGGCAGTGCTGCTCTCTGGAGAGGTGAGCGATTTTGTGGTGCCGGTGCATTTGCGCAAACCGACGGGGTATTTCATCTGGCAGAAGGATCCGTTTGAAACCGGCGATGGTCCGGTAAACACCGAGGGCTTAAAAGAAGCCACCGGCCTTGATTTCATGTTACCCTACTGGATGGGACGGTATTACGGCTTTCTTGATGCGCCGTAGCGGAAAACGGTTCAGTTTTGCCGCTGATAGGTGTTTACTGCCCGATTATGTTCGGCGAGAGTTTCTGAAAATTGATGGGTGCCGTCGTTTTTTGACACAAAGTAGAAGTAATTGACCTGTGCGGGATTCAGCACCGCGCTAATAGATTTGAGCCCCGGATTACAGATCGGACCCGGCGGAAGACCACTGTTAAGATAGGTGTTATAGGGACCTTCTTGTTTGAGATGCTTTTTATGTAATCGCTCATGAAAGCTGTTGTCCTCAAGCTTCAAACCATAGATTACCGTTGGATCGCAATCAAGGCGCATGCCTTTTTTCAATCGGTTCAAAAACACCGCAGCAATTACAGCTCGTTCTTCCTCGCGCCCGGTCTCTTTTTCAACCAGCGAGGCTAGCGTAATAAACTCTTTCCTGGTGAGTCCCATAGCTCGGGCTTGATGTTCCATGTCATGTGTAACGACTTTATGGAACTGTTCGACCATACGCTTGAGAATAACTTCGGGAGTGCTCCCCCGGTTAAACTTGTAGGTTTCCGGAAACAGATATCCCTCAAGGCTTTCTCCGTCAATGTTCAGAGCACGAGCAAATGCCCGGTCTGCAGCTTTTTCCAAAATAGCATCGGCCGAACACAGTCCTGCGTTCTCAATATGTCGGGCAACATCAAACATGGTGCTTCCTTCCGGGAAGGTTACAAAATAAGCAGTGACATTGCCGCTGGCAAGTTCCCGCAAAATTGCGAGGGGAGGCTGGGGGAGGGTGAAACGATATTCTCCATACTTGAGACGGCGCTCGACACGCACCAGCTTGGCAAGGAGTTTGAAACGCCATTTCCCCCGAATGGCATGCGCCTCTTCCAGTATTGACGCAATGGTTCTGAGACTGCTTCCTGGTATAATTTCTATGACAACCTTTCCGGTTTTCTGCGTCGATACCGGATTCACGCAGTAGCAAGCAAACCCCAGTGCCACCAGAATAGCGGGGACAATGCCGAGCAGGAAAAGTGACGCAAAGAAGGTTTTCATTCAGCCGCAGGGGTTTTGCTGTGGAGGAAATCTAAATATCCTTGGAGAATGATGGCTGCGGCGATTTTATCAATGACCTTTTTGCGTTTGCTCCTGCTCAGGTCCGCTTCCAGGAGCACTCGCTCGGCTGCCACCGTGCTTAACCGCTCATCCCACGTCTCAACCGGGATAGGAAACGCCTCTTGGAGCCGCTCAATAAACGCATATACCTGTTTCGCCGCACTGCCAATGCTGCCGTTCATGTTACGCGGGATGCCGACAACAATTTTTTCAACGCCATAATGACGCAGATAATGATGCAGCTCGGCAAGGTCAGCGCGAATGTTTGTGCGCCGAATTGCGCCAATCCCCTGACCGGTCCACCCCATTTCATCACTGACCGCAATGCCGATTGTTTTGCTGCCCACGTCAAGACCTAAGATGCGCATACCTTATGCCATCAATGCAGAGTAGAAAGTGAATGAGTCTTCTGTGAATGTATTGGTAAGGAAAAAAACAATATATTTTATCTATTCACTGATCTCAGCTAAAAAGTTTTTTTACCAGTGTTGCCACCCTTTTCCCCAGTTCCCGGCATTCCTGCCTGCACCGATCATCAGGGGCGCCAACGGCAACCGGACCATAATGGCCACCCGACGTTTCGCCTTGAATGACCATCCCGTGTATGAGAAATGCTTTCAGGATATCCAACACGGTTGTTTCATTGCCGCCCCCCAAAATGCCGGAGGTTGAAAAGGCTGCTCCCACTTTGCCGTTCAACTTGCCAAAATATTTAACACTTTTATCAAGCAGTTCCTTTACGGGTGCCGCCATCGTGCCAAAATAGGTAGGCGAACCAATGATTATGCCATCGGCATTGAGCATATCCTCAGGTGTTGACTGGTCAACAGATTGCAGTGCGGTCTCAATTCCTTGGTTTTTTACCCCTTCGCTCACCAATTCTGCCATTTCTTTTGTATTTCCAGTTTTCGAGAAATAGATAATCAATACCTTTGCCATGGAGGGACCTCCTTATGGGTTTACAGTCGTGAAAGACTGACGGCTGCGTGCTGGCGCCGCCGATAAAAAAATGAAAGAAGGTCCTGCTAAAGCGCCGGCAAGACCTTCCGGGGAATTATTACCTCTGGTTATTACCATTCTTCCGGATAATAACCCAGAAATTCGTCATATATGTCCGTACGGCGGTCGGTCATTGGATTATTGAACTCTGACCAGTGGCGATACCGAGCCAACATAAGATTGATTTCAGCCATAACAATATCCGGTTTGTCGGGAGAACCAGGACCGGCAGCAAAACCGCCCGCAGGATCGGTGATACAGCTATTACCGATGAATACACAGTCTCGTTCAACCCCAATGCGATCAGCGCAGATACTATAGACAGCATTCATCAGCGACATTTGCTGCGCAGAGAACGCAGCGGTTGGTTTCTCCTTTGTCTGTAATGGCGGCACTTCAACCCAGTTGGTAGAATCACAGATAATATCGGCACCCTGTGCTGCATAAATTCTGGTTACTTCAGGGAACCATATGTCATAACACACGCGGCAGCCGATTTTCCCAAAGGGAAGACTAAACACGGGATAGCCCAGATTTCCCGGTTCAAACCAGAGCTTCTCCTCGTTCCAGAGATGGGTTTTGCGATAGGTGCCAATATGGCCTTCCGGCCCTACCACGGCAACGCTATTGTACAAATAGGTATTCGGACCGACGCGCTCTTTTTCCGTGATTCCGGCGCAGATATAGGCGTTATGTTTCTGCGCCGCCTTAATCCACTCCTTTGTCGTGGGGCCGTCGGGAACTTCTTCGGCCATTGCGTGCGCTTCTTCCCGTGAATTATAAATATATCCGGTATTGCATAGCTCTGGAAGCACCATAAGTTTAACGCCCTGCTTGCCAGCCTCATCAATTATTCTGAGCGTTTCAGCGATATTTTTATCCTTATTGCATATCTCTGGTTCCATCTGCAGTGCTGCAACTTTGATTAAGCTTTCTTTGCCCTTTTCTCTGGTGCCCGGATACGGCGGAATCGGAAACTGTTGAAACTTAGCTGTCATGGTTTTCTCCTTTATACATGCTTGATTATATTGCCCGTTGCACTCTCTACATTGTCACCGGTGTTATCGCCAACCCGTTTAATCACCCCCTTAATGTTTGCATCTGGTCAAAATCAATTCCTGTTAACAATTTTCTGCCTGCAGGAAGCCCATTCTTATGCTGGTCAAAAAAAGTCGGGCACTTCACGCAGACATGGCTTTTTACCGGTGGATCTATTTTTTTGGCTGCGGCAACCCCATTTTCTCTATCGCCTCTTTGCGCAGGATATTTTTTTGAATTTTACCAATGGAAGTTTTCGGGAACTCGGTTCTAAACTCAACAAAGCTGGGCACTTTAAATTTCGCCAGCTTCTGGGCGCACCAGTCAATAATCTCCTGCGGCTCGCAGGTCACGCCGTCCTGTAAAATCACCAGCGCCATAATCGCCTCGTCACGAACGGGATCCGGCACGCCAATGACCGAGACCTCTTTTACCTTGGGGTGCATGCCGATAACAAATTCAACTTCAATTGCCGCGACATTTTCGCCCGCGCGTTTAATCATGTCTTTCTTCCGGTCGACAAAGTGAAAATACCCTTCCTCATCCATATAGGCATTATCACCGGTATACAGCCAGCCATCGCGAATCGTGTCTTGAGTGGCCTCGGGATTTTTAAAATAGCCTTTCATGAGGGTGCGGCCGGGGACGCCATGCACCACAATTTCGCCCACAGTCCCGGGAGGCACTTCGGCGCCCGTCTCGTCAACAATTTTTATTTCATTGCCGATTCTCGGCATGCCGATGCAATTTTTCTTCATAACGCCGTCAATGGGGTTCATGGTCGTCGCCGCCAGGGTTTCGGTCATACCCCACAGGTCACACAGCCGAACATTAAACCGTGACTCAAATTCATCCCACTTTTCATCTGGGATGGCAATCGCATACATGATGAGGCGAAAATTATTTTTTCCGTCAAGCTCGGTGCGGGGCTGCGCCAGAATCATGTTGACTGTTGCCGCAACTAAGCTGGCGGTAGTCACGCGGTGGCGGCGCGCCTGCTCCATGTATTTAGTGGCGCTGAACTGTTCTGCCATCACCAGCGTTGCCCCGGCAGTGAGGGTTGGCATGACCGAGATGAATTGACCGTTGACGTGAAATAGCGGCAGAACAATAAAATGCCGGTCTTCGGGCACTACTTTCCACCATTGAGCACCAAACATGCCGGCAAAAATAGCATTGGCATGAGTGAGCTGCACAGCCTTCGGCCGGGCAGTTGTGCCGGAGGTGAAAAGCATCATCAGATCATCTTCCACCTGTATGGTTACCGGCGGCACCTGAACCGGCATATCTTTTAACAGGTCAGCAATTATGGTGGCTGAGGGGTACAGCTTGTTATTCGGGTAAAGGGGCGATGTGCGGGCAAGCAGGACATGTTTTACCCGCGGACATTTCGGCAGGATGCTGGTGAACATGTCCATAAAATTCGGCTCGGTAATGACCGCAACCGATTCAGAGAAATCAAGATAGTATTCCATTTCAAACGCGCCGGAAAAGACATTGGTAGGGATCATCACGGCGCCGATCTTTGCGATGGCAAACCAGGAGAATAAATATTCGGGGGAGTTGAGCAGGTGCACGACCACTTTGTCATTCTTTTTAACCCCTTTGCTCAGCAGGATGTTTGCATATTTATTCACCATTTCATCAAATTGGTTATACGTATAGGTAATGACATTGCCCTGCCGGTCTTCAAAAACGATAAACTCTTTGTCGCCAAACTGTTTAACCTTGAATTCCAATACCTGGCGAAGATTTTTTGTTCCTATACAGTCCATAAATCCTCCTGGTTGATTATTTTTTTATGCAATGCCCGGGACGGGGTACCGAAAAAAATGCCATTGTGTTGATGCGCTGGTATGTATTGAACGGAGGGTGACGAAACAAAACAGGTTGTTCTGACTGATGCTGAAGTGACCATATATGGGACCACCATATATCTCAGACCCTGTAGTGTTAAGAAGCGTTATTCATTGGTGAAACATCCGTTGCTGTTTGGTTGCGAAACGGCAGCAGGGTGGAGGTTACAGGAATAACTGACAAAAAAATCGCAAAGCGCGTTGTTCATTTTTAAATATAAAACCCGCTAAATGTCAAGGATTTTAAACCGGCAGGACTTTCAGCAACATTGATATTATCCTGTGGTGCTTGATATTTGAAATTTTCGGGACTCAGAATGACATATAAAAAAGGGACCATCTATTATTAGTCGCTGCACGACAAGGCACACCAAAATGCGTGATGAGTGCCCCAGGAAAGAAATATTTGCCGCTCTTTTAATAGGTATCACCAAGAAGGGAACGCAGTTGATAAAATTGCTGTGCTGTAGGTTGAAGCTTTTTAAAAATCCTGTCACATGCTGTCACGCGCGTTGACTTGTCGGGCGGCGTTCAGTGAACCAGATTTTCCAGTTTCTTGTTATACATGGGGGAGGTTTTCTTATTATAAAACGGGTCGCTGGCAAATGCTTTTTTGCATTTTTCGCACAGAACAAAGGATAGTTCCTGATAAACATCGTCCTCAAGATCCTGCGCGTCCAGGTCTTCAACCTGCTGCAGAAGCATCTGCATCTCCTGGGAAAGATCTTCTTCGCTGTATGGTATCACGCCATCAAAATCCGAAAGTATCTGCACGTGCACCATATATTTTAAACTTCCCTCTGCCAGTTCTTTTCCGCAGCGCGCACAATATATTTCCGCCATAGGTAGTTACCTCGCCAATACCAAGCTGCCAGCTCGTGGCTATTAGCTTTTCGTTTAAATATTATAAATTTCCTTACCCAGTGTTTTTACCCAATTACGTTGCAAGACTGCTTCAGCTTCAGCAGTCTTATCTACACCAAGTATCACGATTGCCTGGTCGCTAATTCGGCCAAGATATGGATATAAGTAAAGCACATTGATGTTTGCCTCTTTGAGGGGTTTCAAGACCGCGTTGACCCCACCGGGATGATCAGGGCATTCCACTGCCAGCACATCTGTCTCTTTGACTGCATACCCATTGCCGCGCAGGATATTTAACGCCTTAACGGGATCGTCAACCACGAAACGGACGGTGCTGATATCAGAGGTGTCAGCAACAGAAATGGCGCGTATATTGACCCCTTCCTTGCCCAGCAGTTCACTTATCGTGGAGAGCATGCCCGGTATATTTCCCAGGCTGACGGAAATTTGCTTAATAAACATCTTTCACTCCTTAATAAAATGATAGCCTGTTTCAAGAGCTTCCCGGTTGATTTTGATAAGCTTGGCTCTGCCTTCTCCGAGAATCTCGGGCAGGTTTTTCAGCATCAGCGGCAACGACACCAGATTGCTGACTTTAATAAATGCGCCCAGCATAATCATATTGGCGACCTTTATATTGCCCAGTTGTTCTGCCAGCTCTATGGTCGGCACTTCAATAATTTCGATGTCGCCTCGCGCTGCTGCCACATTAACCATAGAAGAGTTGACCATCAGCAGGCCGCCTGACTGAAGGATGTTCTGAAACTTCATAAATGAAGGCTGGTTCATGGAAACGACAAAATCAGGCTCAGAAGCAACCGGCGAGGCAATCTCTTCGTCGCTGATTGCCACCGTGCAGTTGGCGGTGCCGCCGCGCACCTCTGCGCCGTATGATGGCAGGTAGGTCACATACTTGCCCTGCAGCATAGCAGCATTTGCCAGCGTATAGCCCATCGACAGCACGCCCTGCCCGCCGAATCCGGAAAATATTGTCTTGATCAGCATTTGATATCTTTTATCACCCCCAAGGGAAACTCCTTGCTCATGACCTCGTCAATCCATGTACCGGCGTCAACGGCATTCATCTTCCAATTGGTGGGACAGGGCGAGAGTATCTCCACCAGGGTAAACCCGATTTTTTTCATCTGGTATTGAAATGCTTTTGCAATGGCTTTTTTAGCATTTCTTATGGCGACCGGCTTATTCACGGCAACGCGCTCAAGGTATGCCGTGCCTCCAAGCAGCGCAAATACTTCACAGACCTTGATCGGATAGCCTTCTCTCATGGTGTTCCGTCCCGCCGGACAAGTAGTGGTTTTCTGTCCAACCACTGTTGTCGGCGCCATCTGGCCGCCAGTCATACCATAGACCGCATTATTAATAAAAAATATGGTTATATGTTCGCCGCGATTTGCCGCATGGAAGGTTTCGGCTGTCCCTATGGCAGCCAAGTCTCCATCGCCCTGATAGGAAAACACCAGGTTTTCCGGCCGCACCCGTTTGATGCCGGTGGCCACCGCCGCCCCGCGTCCATGCGGCGCTTCAACCATATCAATATCAAGGTAATCATAGGCAAGCACCGCGCACCCGGCAGGCGGAACCCCTATGGCCAGTTCCCGCAGATGCAGCTCGTCAAGCACCTCAGCAATCAGGCGATGCACGATACTGTGCCCACAGCCCGGGCAGTAATGCAGGTAGGCGTCCTTCAGCGTTTTGGGCCGCGCATATACCTTCTTCATTACTTTTTCCTTTTTTGCAACTGATAACAGTGCCGCGAAATGATGCGTGCCAATTCGACGGGAGTCGGCACGACGCCGCCGGGTCTGCCGTAAAAATGAATGCGCCCTTTACCGCCCAGGGCAAGTTTTACATCTTCAATCATTTGACCAGTACTCATTTCAAAGACAAAGAAATCATGAATGTCGGTAGCTTTCTCCCGGATTATTTTCGACGGGAAGGGCCACAGGGTTATGGGACGGATCAGGCCGACTTTCAAGCCTTCTTCGCGCAACCGCTTTATTGCTCCCTTAGCGATGCGCGCTGCCGTGCCATAGGCCAGCACCGCCAGCGCAGCATCTTCCAGAAGAAATGTTTCGAACCGCACTTCCTGCTGTTCAATGCGCTGGTATTTTCTGAACAGTTTCCAGTTATGCTCTTCCTCTTCCTTGGGGTCAAGGATCAAGGATTTAATAATGCGTGCCGGCCGTCCTTTGGCGCCGGAAAGAATATAGTCGCTGTGAAGAACCTGGTGGCGTTCCTTTTTGCGTGCCCGAAATGTTACCGGCTCCATCATCTGCCCGATCATGCCGTCGCCCAGAATCATCACCGGCGTGCGATAGATATCGGCAAGATCAAACGCAAGCATCGTCAGATCGGCAAGTTCCTGCACGGAGGCGGGGCCCAGCACAATAATTTTATAATCGCCGTGCCCGCCGCCGCGGGTTGCCTGAAAATAGTCGGACTGCGCAGGGGAAATATTGCCCAGCCCCGGGCCCCCGCGCATCATGTTGACAATGACCGCCGGCAGCTCCTGCGCCGCCAAAAAAGAAATGCCTTCCTGCTTGAGGCTGATGCCCGGGCTGCTGGAAGAGGTCATGGTTCGGGCCCCGGCAACGCTTGCTCCCAGCACCATATTGATAGCCGCAATTTCGCTTTCTGCCTGGATAAACACACCCCCGGGCACTTCGGCAAGCCGCCGCGCCATGTATTCGGGCAGTTCATTCTGCGGAGTAATCGGATAGCCGAAATAACAGGTGCAACCGGCTAAGACCGCGGCCTCGCCAATGGCATTATTTCCGCTCATCAGCTTTTTCGTCACGATATACCTCAATCGCAGCTTCAGGGCACATGAGCGCGCAGGTTGCGCACCCGGTGCACTCCTGATTATCTTTAAAATCAGCCGGAAAATATCCCTTGATATTCAGCCGTTTGGCTATCACAATGGAGCCCCGGGGACAAAATGCCATGCACAGGCAGCATCCTTTACAGCGCTCCTGATCTATTATGATATGCCCTTTCACGCGGAGCATTTCTCGTTGCACGTTTTTCTTTTCGCTTTCCATTCTTCTTATAAAACAGAAGGGGAGACCTGGCAAAATGTCATCCCCTTTTTGATGACCGGCAACAGCTATGGGTGCCAGTTTCTTTTATGCGGCGGCTTCCCGTTTCAACAACTCGTCTTTGACAATGTGGCTGATGGTGCTTCCCTGAGCTTTGCCGGATAGCTTTTTGGACAATACGCCCATTACCTTGCCAACCTCTTTAACACTTTTCACATTGAGCTCGGCAATTGTCGAGAGCACTTCCTGCCGTATCTCCTCTTCACTTAACTGCCTGGGCAGATAGGATTCAATGATTGGTATTTCTTTGGACTCTTTATCCGCCAGATCCTGCCTGCCACCCTTGAGAAAAAGTTCAATTGCCTCTTTACGCTTCTTGATCATGGAATAAAGAAGCTGAATGATCGCCTCCTGCTGGACCGGTTGCCCTTTCTCTTTTTCCTTGCGTTCTATCTCGGCAATAATCATTCTCAAGGTAGATACCTTCAGCGCATCCTTTGCCTTCATGGCTTCTTTCAGATCCTGGCTTATTTTATTTTTCACGATGCCTTTTCCTCTTTGGTTTTTTCTAACTTTTCAGCTTTAGCGGTTGCCAGAAGTCTGGTCTGGCGTTTTAACTTTTTAATCTGCCGTCGGAGTTGATCTATTTTCTTGCGGTCCTTTGATGCGCGCAGTTTTTCCTTCTCCGCCTTCAGCTCCCGGATATGTTTCTTAATTTCAGGAATCTGCTTAGCCTTCTTCTTCGTAATCTTGACCGGCTCGCCCCGGGCTCTGAGGATCGCCACAATCAGCTCTTCTTTTTTCATGGCGTGCGCGCCCTGAATGTCGGGATACTCGTGGGCGATTTCGCGCAGCTTGGTCGCTGTCAACTTTTCAAGTTCTTCTCTGCTCATTGCATACCTCCGCCGTTATAAAAAATTTCGGGTGTAGGGTTTTTTCACCCGCAACTCCGCAACGCTCTAATGCCCGAATTATTGTTAATGTGGTCTGTAATAATTAACGTTTTCCCGAAAAAAGTCAAGATTTAAAGCAGGGGTAAGCGATGTTTGGGACAGAATGGGAGAGGGTGCATTATGAGTAAATTGACAGAGGACATTTTTTAATTGCACATTCTTGCTTACCATTTATGAATCTGCACTCTTCTTTGTGGATAAACGTCAGCCCGTTCTTCTCCATGACATAATCTCGAATGGGCTCTGAGACGCTGCTTCCCCATATACTTTCCCGGTACAGACATCAACTACTATGATTATAGAATAAACACCGGATCCACATCAACCGAAAGGCTGACGCCGCTTCTGCCAGTCGATTCTTGCGCATGCTGCAGGATGTGGGAGGCAAGCAGCCGCACTGCTTGCAGCTTTTCACTTTTCAGGAGCATCTGATAGCGGTATTTACCTTTTATTTTTCCCCATGGAGCCGGCGCCGGGCCAAGAATTTTCACGGTTTCAGCAACGTTCAGTTGCACCAGAAATTTTTTACTGGCTTCTCCCAACGCTTGCGCATAGAGAAGGAGTTTCTCTTTGTGTGCGCCTTCGAGTCGGAAATTAATCATGCGCGTGTGGGGCGGATAGCCCAGTTCCCGACGCTGCCGCATCTCCGCGGCAAAGAAGGCTCGGTAGTCATGCTGCTGGGCGCAGAGAATGCTGTAATGGTCGGGATTATAGGTTTGAATAAATACTTCTCCCGGTTTATCGCCCCGTCCGGCCCGCCCGGCAACTTGCGTAAGAAGCTGAAACGTGCGCTCGCCGGCCCGGTAATCAGGGAAGTGGAGCGAATGATCTGCGCACACTACCCCTACCAGGGTGACGTGCGGTAAATGGTGGCCTTTCGCAATCATCTGGGTTCCCACCAGAATATCAAGCTCTCCCTGCACAATGGATTTGAGAAGATTTCGGGATGAGCCCTTTGCAGCAGTGCTGTCGCGGTCCATCCGCCCCACCCGCGCCTCGGGAAACAAATCCTGAACTTCCCGTTCCAGACGTTCAGTTCCCCATCCTAGTGAGGTGAGAAAAAAGCTGTTGCAGTCCGGACAGCGTTCCGGCAGAGGCACGAGAAAATCGCAGTAATGGCAGCGCAGCTTCTGCTCTTGCTGGTGGTGAATAAGAGAGACATCACAATTGGGGCAGCGGAAGGTGTAGCCGCATTGCTGGCAAAGAAAGACTGGCGCAAACCCGCGGCGATTGAGGAACAGCAGGCACTGCTCCCGATTTTGCAGTCGCCGCGCAATCGCCTCTTTGAGCTGCGCAGAAATAATTCCTTGCTGCCTGCTTTTCGGCTCAGCGGAGGCTCTGCGCAGGTCTATGATTGTAATCGCCGGCAACGGTCTATCCTCTATCCGCTGCGGAAGTAACCCCACGCGGTATTTCTTCTGGACCGCATTGTGATATGACTCAACCGACGGCGTTGCTGAACCCAGTATTACCAGGGCTTGGGCCATTTTTCCTCTGATCAGCGCAAGATCGCGGGCGTTATAACGGGGATGGACGTCCTGTTTGTAAGACGGGTCGTGCTCCTCATCGACGATAATAGCTCCCAAGTCGGCACAGGAGGCAAATATTGCCGAGCGCGCGCCGATAACAATTTTAATGTCCCCGCGGCGGATCATCCGCCACGCATCAAATCGTTCGGCACTGGTGAGGCTGCTATGCAGCATGGAGACCGGTGCATTAATACGTGAGCAAACCCGGTCCCAGAGCTGGGCAGTGAGGGCAATTTCCGGAACCAAGAGCAGGCATTGTCTGCCGCGCTTTACCAGTTCAGCCATGACCTGCAAATAGATTTCGGTTTTACCGCTACCGGTAACGCCGTGCAGCAGAAAAGGGAAAAAAGCGCGCTCTTCAATTCCGTTATGCAATTGTGTGAGGATAACATGCTGATCCGTGGTCAGGGTGTGCCGCGGTTCGGGAAACATTTCTTCAACCGGCGCGGGCCGGCGCAGAACCTCTTTTTCTTGCATAATGATGAGGCCTTTGTGCTGCAGGGCACGCAGAATGTGTGTGCCGTTCGTAAATTGCGCAGTAATTCTGCTGAGCGGCGCAGCACCCTGATCCCTCAGGAATTGATACACTTCCAACTGTTTTCCCTTGAGTGTTGGCGCTGGAGTTCCGGCACTGACCACAAACCATTTCTCTTTTTTGATCTGCATGCCTTTGCCGGTTCTGGTGCTGGTGATCTGCACCAAACCGTTTCGTTCAAGGCGCGCAAGATGGCGGTAACAAGAGCGTTTGCCCATAATGCGTTGCAACGCGCTGATTGACAGCCTGGACTTGCGGTCCAGTGCTTGGAGCATCGCGCGCTGTTCTGATGCGGCCGTCCCCTTTGAGAGCCATTCCCTCCCCGCTTCAGTCAGAGAAACAAACTGTTGGAAGGTTGCGCTGATTCCCTGGGGGAGCGCCGTGGCAATTGTCTGACCGAGCGGACAATAGTAATAACTGGCAACCCACTGATAAAACCGTAAATCCTGTTCGCCAAACAGCGGTTCTGCGTCTGGCAGATCTAACACATCTTTGATGTCTGTATCGGGGGGTTCCGGGGGAAACCCGACCACAAAGCCGGTGAGCGTTTTTCTGCCGAACGGCACCAGCACCCGCATACCAAGACTGACGGTATCGTTCAGCGGTGCCGGCACACGATAGGTGAAGGTTTTAAAGAGGGGAAGGTTGAGCGCAACGTCAATCAATTCCCGAGGGTTCATGGATTATCCGATATAGAGCGGTGAAGAAAGCACGGGAGGGGGAACAAATTTTTCTGCCAATTCCGTTTCATCAAGAGCAAACAGGGGACTTATTTCAACGATGAAATTTTCGGGGATATGCACCGCGGTGTCTGCCTGCTTGATCCAGCGGATAAAAAGATTTACCATCGCCTGCCGCGCGGTCTGTGGAGAATCAACTCCGTCAAAATTTTTCACCGGGGAAAATTCCTCCTCGCGTTTAACCTGCACGGTGATGGAACGCGTGGTAAACCCCAGCGCATCAAACACAAACATCTCAAATTTCAGGCCTTTTCGTGTTTCGGGAACAAGCTGTCCGTCTCTGACAGCAAGGCATTCGATATCTTTTATGGCAGCATGGTACGGCAGAGAAAACCCCTCATCTTGCGTCAGCTTTTCGATAAACGTTCTTTTTATCATGTGAATGGCGATATTGGCGCTGCTGAACCGCAATGACCCGTCTTCGCGCCGTTCTCTAATTTCCGCAGGGGTCAGTTCGCTGTATTCAATACAGCCGATCTTGCCGTTAATTTTTCCAATAATCCCGACTTTTTCTTCTGGATCGGTCTTCTGCACCACTTTGGTGGACATCTCTGCCTGGTGCTCAACATGCGCGCCGATAAACAGCGGATCAGCAATTTTTGCCAGTGGATTATCCACCTGAAAATAAAAAACCTCCGCAATGCCCCGTTCACGCATGTCCTGCAGGGCTCCTGACTCTTTAAGCGCGCGCAGCGATCCGCCATGCCCGTCAGGATTTTTAAAAATGCGCGCCTCGCGGCTGATCATCAGCCGCCCGTCCAAATCAAGCGAAGGAATTTCTCCCTGAACCAGAAACATAATGTCTTCACGGTTGAGACCAAAAAAGCCCTGCTGCTGAAAAAATCGCCGGGTCTCGGCATCATTATCCCGGGACGTCATGATGTACCAACGAAGCGGCACACCGTAGCGCCGGCCACGCGCCGCAATTGATTCGGCGAATAATTGGAAGAGGCTTTTGTTTCTGACCGGCGTTATCGGGTAGCAGCCCTTGGGGCCCTTAAACCCGAGTCGGCTGCCTTGCCCCCCCGCCACCAAAAAAATACCGACCTTGCCGGCGCGCAGATAATCCTCACCCAGCGTCACCAGGTGCGGATCAAACGGCGGCGTCAAGAGATCTGCCGTATCAAATACTTTTTTTTCCGTTGGCGAAGCTGCGGTGCGGCAGTAGGCCTGGTAGCGGGTCATAAGCTGTGTTAAATTAATCTCCCGCAAATCATCAAATAAGACCCTGCGCTGTGCCGGCGGGAGTACATCAAGGAAGGCAAGCAAGTGGTGCTGGTTGTAAGAACATAATGTATCAAGAAGTTCCTGTTCTGTTTGCGGCTGCTTCATGGGGTAATAAAATGATGCTCCTCTTCGGCCGGCGAACGGGATGGATTATTCCCTCCACGTTCGTTGCTTGCCGACCTTCACCTGCAGGAAAGAATTTCGCGGATTTTATTCATGAGGCCTTCGAGATTGGCAGATTTCACCACATACGCATCAGACGCCCAGGTTTCAAAATTCTGTTTGTATTCGCCGTAAGCGGTGCTCAGAATAATCGGCACATCGCGCGCCTGTTCTCGTATACTTTTCAACACCTCAATTCCGCTGCGGCCCGGCATTTTGATATCAAGAATAATCAGATGGGGATTGGTTTCGGTAAATTTTATGAGCGCTTCTTCGGCATCGCCGGCAAGGATGACTTCATAGCCCTGATCCTGCAGTTCTTCCTGATAGAGCAGCCGGATACTTTCTTCGTCATCTACCACTAATATGCGTTTCACGGCGACCTCCTGTCTTCGATGATACCATACAGCGGCGCGCGCGCCGCACGTCACGCCTCGCGAAGATAGCGCGCTGCGTCTTCCGGCGGCGTCGGATTGATATAGAATCCCGACCCCCATTCAAAACCAGCGACCTTCGTAAGCCGCGGTATTATTTCAAAATGCCAGTGATCATACTCAAGATCGCTTTTATCAAGGGGTGAGGTGTGCAGCATATAATTGAAGGGCGGAAGACTGAGCGCATTATTGATCTTTTTCAACACGGAACTGAACAGTTCTGCCAGGGTCGGGAATTTTTCCACGGGTGTTTCCTCAAACGCGGAATAGTGCTGTAACGGCAGAATCCACGTCTCAAAAGGAAACCGCGGTGCAAACGGTTCAATGGCAAGAAAATCTCTGTTTTGCGCTACCACTCGGATTTCGCTTGCGAGCTCCTGACGAATGATGTCGCAATAAATACAGCGTTCTTTATAATGAAAATAAGTTTGCGCACCGGCAAGCGATTCCAGCGGCTGTTTTGGCACGACCGGCAGCGCAATCAGCTGGGAATGCGGGTGCTCAAGGGATGCTCCGGCTACCTCGCCATAATTTTTAAAGACCGAGATGTAATGAAACCGTTTGTCTTGCTTAAGGACCCGCATGCGCTCCCGGTAGGCAAGCAGAATATTGGTGAATTCCTCACGGGTAAGCGTTGAAGCATTCGCGTCATGAACCGGAGTTTCAATAATAACTTCATGGATACCAAAACCGTTCATGAGATCATAGATACCCTCGCCCCGTTTATTAAGCTCGCCCTCGTTGACCAACGCCGGGAATTTGTTCGGGACGACTCGCAGAGACCATCCCGGCTTGTTGGGTTGCGAATTGTTTGAGCGCAACGAGTAAACTTCGGGCGGCGTTTTATCTTCATTGCCCGGGCACAAGGGGCAAAACCCGCCACGGCTTTTCGGCGGCTCCACGGTCAAGTCCGAGGGACGCTTGCCACGCTCTGTGGAAATAATAACCCATCTGCCAACAATCGGGTCCTTGCGTAATTCAGGCATGAGGGTTTTCCTTTATACAATTGGTTTCATACATTGTTTGCACGCAGAAATATCTCGGCACATTGCGCTGTGGTTTTCGCACATGTGATCAGCCCATGATGCGTTTGCACCGTGATGGCCCAGGGATCAATACAGGAAGGGGTCGCGTCAATGCCTTGCACGGAAGCGGCATGTCTCCGCCGGGGAAGCATATCAACATTACGAACATATCGTATGGTATACAGGTCTGACGGAGCTGCTGTATGGCACTGCGCATTTGTCCGCCCAGCAGTCCGCCAGCTTGTTTGGGCATCACAGTTTTCGCGCTTTTTCCTGGCGTTCCTGCTGTTCTTTGCACTCAATACACAGCGTGGTAACCGGGCGCACTTTCAGCCGCTCTTCAGAAATTTCTCCACCGCAGACTTCGCAGATGCCGAAGGTACCGTTCTCAATGCGCTCAAATGCTTTTCTGATTTTGGGCAGGAGCTTACGTTCCCGGTCGCGCATGCGCAGGACAAAATTTCTGTCCGACTCCAGCGTGGCGCGATCAGTAGGGTCAGGAAACGTGTCGTCCTCATCGGTCATTTCCACGACCGTATCTTTCGCTTCAGCGCCGATCTCGTCCATCCATTTCGTGAGCAGCGCTTTGAAAAATTCCAGTTTTTCTTTATCCATGGCTTCTGTTCACCGGCTTAGTAGAGAAGCAATACTATTCATAAAAATAGTATGCATAGGTCAAAATGTAAAGAATTAAATGGATGGCCGTTCATACCGGCCGCTCTTGCCGCCGCTTTTCCGCAGCAGCTTGATGTCAGCAATGATAATCCCCCGGTCAACTGCCTTGCACATATCATAAATAGTGAGGGATGCGATAGATACGGCGGTCAGCGCCTCCATTTCCACACCGGTTTTCCCGGTTAATTTAACCTGTGCCTGCACCGTAATACAGCAGCGTGTTTCATCGGGCAAAAATTCCATTTCTACCGATGTGATATTCAGGGGGTGGCACATGGGGATCAACTCTGCTGTCTTTTTGGCTGCCATGATGCCTGCGGTCTGGGCAACACCCAGAACATCGCCCTTTTCAATCCGCCGGTCAAGAATTCTGCGCAGCGTTTCGGGCTGCATTATAACGGTTGCCTGGGCAACTGCTTCTCTTGCCGTGTCTTGCTTATGTGTTACATCAACCATCTTTGACCGGCCCGACTTATCAAAATGGGTTAGTTTGCTCATATAACACGCCTTTGACCGAATTTACGTTGATAAATCAAATAGTAAATGATGTACCGATATGCGTCAAGTTAATTGTAATCAGGACGTTCCCACAATATGCCACGCAAAATCCGGTCATCGGCATCTGGGCACGGAACGAACGGATAAACGTGGTCATGTTTTATATATGAGTGCCGGGGTCGTGAACAAAGCCAGCCAGCCACTTGTTGTGGCAAAAAAAGCTCCGTTGCGCTCAGAGAACCACAGGATAATATAGCGTTTGGAGCGCGTTCTGCTTTGTAATAAAATGCATAGGCTCTTCCTGTGCTTAAATGTATCGCACAAGTTTTGTCCTGCGCCAGATGGAATGGTCCCGCAGACAAAATATCAATTGTATTTATCCGCTGTTTTTGCTACTAATCACCAAACCTTTTATAAGTCCCCCGAGGAAACGAGATTTCAGGTGCTCTCAAAAATCTATAGCAGCTCAATTCTTGGCATTGATGCCTATCTGGTAGAAGTGGAGGTAGACATCAGTCCCGGTCTTCCGTATTTTTCAACCGTCGGCCTTCCCGATGGCGCCGTCAAGGAAAGCAAAGATCGGGTCAAATCGGCTATTAAAAACATGGGGTATAGCTTCCCCGGCACCAGGATTACCGTGAATCTTGCCCCGGCTGACATCAAAAAAGAAGGCTCCGCTTTTGACCTGCCGATCGCCATCGGTATTCTGTCTGCAGAAAATCATGTGAACCGGGAGTTGCTCAATAACCATGTCATTATCGGCGAGCTGTCGCTTGATGGGCGGGTTAAACCGGTGCGTGGTGTATTGCCGACCGCGGTTGCTTGCCGGGAAAAGGGCCTGGCGGGTGTTATTTTACCCCGAGACAATGAGCGGGAAGCGGCCATTGTGGAGGGCATTTCTGTTATCGGGGTGGACACGTTAGCCCAGGTCGTGGAGTTCAGCCATGGCAGGATCGCTCTGGCGCCTGCTCAGGTCAATCTTGATGAACTGTTTAATGCACACCTTGACTATCCGGTGGATTTTTCAGATGTAAAGGGGCAGGAACATGCCAAGCGCGCATTAGAAGTTGCCGCAGCCGGCGGCCACAACCTGCTCATGGTCGGTCCGCCCGGTTCGGGCAAAACCATGCTCGCCAAGCGCATTCCCACCATTCTCCCCCGCCTCACGTTTGAAGAAGCCATTGAAACCACAAAAATCCACAGCGTTGCGGGACTGCTTGACCGTGATGCCCCGCTTTTGGTCAACCGGCCGTTTCGCTCTCCGCATCATACTATTTCTGACGCCGGTTTGATTGGTGGCGGCGCTATCCCGCGGCCCGGCGAAGTGAGCCTTGCTCACCACGGGGTGCTGTTCCTGGATGAGTTGCCCGAATTTAAAAAAAATGCCCTGGAAGTAATGCGCCAACCGCTTGAAGACGGCAAGGTCACCATCTCCCGCGCTGCGACAACCATTACCTATCCCTCACGATTCATGCTGGTGGCTGCCATGAACCCCTGCCCCTGCGGCTATTTTTCAGATCCGCAGCATGAATGTACCTGCACTGCGCTCATGATTCAGCGCTATCGTTCGAAAATATCCGGCCCACTGCTTGACCGCATTGATATCCATGTGGAAGTTCCGCCGTTAAAATTCCAGGAGCTGTCGCGTGACAGCGCTGCTGAATCATCAGTAAATGTGCAGCAACGGGTCAGCCGGGCGCGTGACATTCAGCAGAAGCGCCTGGCGCGCACGAAAATCCACTGCAATGCCCAGATGAGTTCACGGCATCTGAAAGCATTCTGCCAAGTTGATGAAGCATCTCGCCGGCTGCTTGAAACTGCCATTAATAAGCTTGGACTTTCGGCCCGCGCCTACACCCGCATCCTGAAAGTTGCCCGCACCATTGCCGACCTTGAAGGTATAGAGCATATTCAGTCTTCCCATATTTCCGAAGCCATTCAGTACCGTAGCCTGGATAGGCAGTTTCGGGCTTAAAAGCCGCTGTTCTTTTTTCCCTCTTTTGCGATCAGGTTTGTAGATGTGGTCAACGCTGAATTCTGAATAATCAGATTCAATCAGTGATGACAAGTTGTTTGCACTTTTTTGCGGTTTTTATAGTCACAACATGCTGAAATGAATGTTGGGTCAATAGCCCTGTTTTTCTTTATCAAGTATGTTTTTTTGTTTCATTTAGAAAGCACCTATCTGTAAAGTAGTTTATTGGTCGTTTTACTATTTGATATTCGTTTTGATTCTAAAAATACCTTGACTTATTCTCTGCTAATCAATTAATTTTTATATTAACGCGCAAGGGATGGGGTTCCCCATAACTGCCATTTATGGCTGATAACTCCTACTGCTGTCCAGTCGGTGGTGGGAGCATAATAAGGAGTATTAGAACCCACCACGTTTCTGGTGGGTTTTTTATTTGCTTTTACTAATCATTAGGGAAAATGTTGGAATGGAAAAGATCTTGGCGGAATCCGCGTATTTGGTTGGATTGGAGTACACCCCTGAATCTTATCCTCGCCCCCTGCTTCATTAATGGTCTCGCGGTTATTGGCTTTATGGGGCATTGGGCTTTGTATGATAGTGGCATGGGAAGTACCTGCCACAGCCTGGTCAGCCTTAATCCCGGTTCAGCATTGGTCGTAAAATAAATCAATACAACTGGATAAAGACCGGACAAGCATTTTTTAATTTATTACCAAAGCAGAACAAAATAAACATAAACCCGCACCTGGGAGGACAAAACTATGAACTGTAAAATTGAATTTATAAATGCTTTGAACTTCCCCCCATACAGTAGACACGCCGAAAGGATAGAGGTATAGAGAAACAACAGCATGGAGGTGTGTCATGGGAGAAAAAAGACGGA
>FWPV01004438.1_pt1 | contig 29864 bp, 28 predicted proteins | sample 2228371 | NCBI WGS metagenome assembly FWPV01 (sample SAMEA103939776, study PRJEB20133) | metagenome | reverse complement strand
TTGAAGGAGGGCTTTATTGTGAATCGATTCTAATGCCTCCGAACCGACCAGAATGACCAAGGGGGAAACAGACAGGCTTGTTGCTGCCCGCTCCAGCTTAGAACGCTGTTCTTGTGAAAGGCTGCGTCCGCTAAGAGATTTGCCCTGCACCAGACGCGTTAGCTCGCTCAGCAGGGCAGCCTCCTGTCCTTCGGCAACCAGTAAAGATGCATCGGCAAAAAATGCGAGGTCGTGAGGCTTCGAATGCAGGGTAACCAGCGCAGCGCCTCGGCGGCGTGCTTGCACCAGCTTATATTCCACCGGCGATTGGAAGAAGTGGGTATCTAGACCGATACACAGGATCGACCGCGCCGTGGAGAGTGCCTGTAGGGAGACGGATTGCTTCAAGAGATCGATGACTTGAGGGAAGCCATTGCCATAACGCTGGGCAGCCAAGGTGCTCACTTGATGGGTGCGCATGACCACACGGGCAAACTTTTGGGCAATATATAAATCCTCATTGCTGCTGCTATCGGAAATCAGCAAACCAAAGCCCTCCGAAGGGCAATTGAACAACTTTTCGGCGAGGAGCTGAGCAGCTTCTTCCCAACTGATCTGCCGCCAATGCTCCCCTTCACGGAGCTGGGGTACTTTTAGGCGTTGGGGATGATTGACCAATTCGGGAATGCCGAACCGACCCGCAAAACATAGGGGGCCTTCGCCTAACAGATCGATGGGATAACTGCCGATCACCTGCCCTTTCTTGGTGGTTAGGCGCACGGAGCAGTTGAGAGAACACAAAGGACAGTTGGCATTGGCTTCTCCATCTGGTCTGCCATCCCATTTAGAGTATTTTTCCACCAATGCACCGGTTGGGCAGACCTCCACACACGCCCCGCAGAAACTACAGCCAGCGTCCACGTGGCTGCGCCCAAAGGCGGTGCCGACCATCGTACGGTTACCGCGTTCTACATAGGTCAATGTGGTTGAAAAGTGCAGTGCTTCACACACACGCAAGCAGCGGCCGCATAAGATACACAAGTTGTAATCTCGATCGAAGAACGGATCCCCTTTTTCGATGGTATAACCGCGGTAGAAAACGGGATAAGGAGATTGTCCATCCAGTCCGATGCGCACAACCAGCTCCTGCAGCTCACATAAACCATCCTTTGAACAGGAGCGACAGCCGGTTGTCACACCGCTCTTGCGCAGGGTGATCATGCACTCGTCGCAGTGATCTTGCTCAGGGCAGATTAGACAACTGACCGGATGTTCGCTGAGCAGCAAGCGTAAAATCTCAGAACGCAACGCTTGCAAACGTGGCGAATGGGTGCGCACCACCATCCCTTCTTCAACCGGGGTCGTACACGCCGCCGGCGTCTTAGGGGAACCTTCCACCTCGACAATACATAAACGGCAGGAACCATGCGGGGTGAGATGAGCATAATCGCACAAGGTGGGGATATAAAAACCATAGCGGCGAGCAGCTTGCAAGACGGTTTCGCCTTTTTGCACTTCTAAAACTCGCCCATCGATGGTCATGCGCAGCGTGGTCATAGGGTCACCTCCTGCGGCTGGCGTGCGCCGATTGGAACACCGACGATGGCATCGAATTTGCAGGCTTCGACACAGGCGCGGCACTTAATGCACAACTCAACATCGATCACATGCGGTTCTTTCTTTTCACCGCGCACCGCTCCGCTTGAACAGACTTGAATGCATCGCCCGCAACCAGTGCATTTTTCAGCGATAATGCGGTATTCAAAGAGGGCTGTACAAACGGAGGCTGGGCAATAGCGCCCCTGAATGTGGGTTAGATATTCGTTCATAAAGTATTTCAGGGTTGTCAAGACAGGGTTAGGCGCCGTCTGACCACCACCACACAAGGCGGTGCGTTGCATGGTATCGGCAACCTTATACAACACATCCAAATCTTCCATCTCTCCCTCGCCACGGGCGATCTTTTCGAGGGTTTCGACCAGGACGCGCGTCCCAACCCGACAGGGGGTGCACTTGCCGCAGGATTCGCTTTCGGAAAAGGTTAAGAAGTAGCGTGCCAGATCGACAATACAAGTCGATTCGTCCAACACGATCAACCCCCCTGAACCCATGATCGAGCCGCTGGCGCGCATGTTTTCGTAATCAACCGGGGTATCCAAATGCGCCGCGGAGAGACAGCCGCCCAAAGGGCCGCCGGTCTGAACGGCTTTAAAGGGCTTGATCGTGCCGCCGCCGATGTCAAAGACAATCTGGCGCAAGGTCATCCCTAAGGGCACTTCGATCAAGCCGGTATGTCGCGCTTTGCCGACCAAGGAGAAGGTCTTAGTGCCGGCATTCCCGGGCGAACCCAGTTGACTGAACCACTGACCACCCTTGCGCAAGACGTTGGGCAGAATGCCGAAGGTCTCGGTGTTGTTGATCAGCGTAGGGTAACCGCGATAGCCCTTTTCGGCAGGGAAAGGCGGGCGCGGGCGCGGCATGCCGCGTTCGCCTTCTAGTGAAGCAATCAAAGCGGTCTCTTCACCACACACAAAGGCGCCAGCGCCTTCTTTGACTTCGATGTCAAAAGAAAAACCGCTGCCCATAATGTTTTGCCCTAATAGGCCGCACTGACGCATTTGCTGAATGGCTTGGCGTAGGCGAGCAACGGCTAAGGGATATTCCGCCCGTACATATACAAATCCCTGCTGAGCACCGATGGCGAAAGCGGCAATTAACATTCCTTCTAAGACCGCATGGGGATCACCCTCTAATAAGGAGCGATTCATAAACGCGCCGGGGTCGCCCTCGTCGGCGTTGCAGATCACAAATTTCTTTTCTCCGGGCGCGGCCCGGCAGATTTCCCATTTTTTATAGGTCATAAAACCGGCTCCACCCCGTCCGCGCAGACCGGATTGCTTGACCTCCTCGATGACACCCAAGGGACCTTTTTGGAGGGCTTGCATAAAGCCTACATATCCTTCATGGGCAAGGTAATGATCGATATCTTGCGGGTCAATGAAGCCACAATTGCGCAAGATCACGCGTACCTGCGGTTTGAGCATCGGCAGATCGAAAAAGCGGGCGATGCCGCTCTGCTGGGTGAACGTCTCATCGCCAAAATGGCCAATCGCGAGTTTGGGAGAAAGGTCCCCTTCTTGGAGAGCAGCGCGCAGAATGCGTTTAGCCTTTTCGGGTGTGACTTTGGCATAGGAGATGCGGGGTAACCCAGGCAACTGCAGATCCATGAGCGGCTCAAGGTAACAGGGGCCGATACAGCCCACTTGCAAGATGTGAGCAGGCTGGTTTAGGTCCTGTAGGGTTTCCTGAACCGCTTGCAGGGTTTGCAGAGCGCCGGCGGCGCGCCCACAAGAAGCTGTGCCGAGATAAATCAACGGCTTGGAACTATCTTGCAGGGCAGCCCATTTTTCACGGGCATGGCCTTGGAGGGCAGTGAATTGGGGGAAGGCATTTGTTTCCATCGTTCATCCGCTGGTCATGCAGAAGCTGGGGCTGATAGAGGCGCGTTCTCCGCTTCGCTCAAAGCCGCTGGTTGGCTGCGCAGATCATGCAATTTCTTGACTAAGCGATCGGTGGTCATTTTGGCATAGATAGCGCCGTCGATCTCGACCACCGCGGCTTGAGCACAACAGCCCAAGCAAGCCACTTCTTCGTAATCAATGGCTCCGTCGGGAGTCGTCTCGCCAGAGCGCAGGTGCAGTTGTTTTTCCACCTCCTGGGCAAGTTGCGCGCCGCCTTGGACGTGACAAGCCGTGCCAAGACACACCTTGAGGTGGTGTTTGCCCGGCTTTTGAAAGCGAAATTGGGAGTAAAATGAAGCTACACCGTAAATATGGTTTTCGGAGATTTTGAGCAAATGGGCAATTTGGCGCACCGCTTGCTCTGAGATATACCCTTCATGAAATTGTATGCTCTGCAATAAGGGAATGAGATGACCGGGATCGCAATCATCTTCTAGGTTGAGCTGGGTGAATACTGCATTGTCCATCTATCCGTTTCCTTATTTGGGCTGTCTGCACAGGACATACCCTGAACCAAGATGATTGAATTTGCACGATTTTGAAAGAATCTTGCTCTGCTTGAGTATAAATAGCGATCAATAATCTAGATAGTGATAAATATCACATATTTACTCGACAAAGGAAAGATGGAGGTTGATCAATGAGCGTGGGTACTTTTATCGGCGGTGTGGGTGCCTTGCTATGGCGCAGTACCGATAACCGCTACCTATTGTTACAGCGTTCTCCAACCAAAGACTACGCTCAAGGGGTCTGGGAGCCGGTCACTGGCCGACTGAAACAAGGCGAAGGTTTCGAAGAGGCTCTCTATCGTGAGGTTCAGGAGGAATTGGGTCTCAGCGTCCAACCGTTGTGTATTCTGGGAACGACCCATTTCTACCGCGGCGAGGCACTGCCGCAAAACGAACTGATTGGTGTCGTCTATCTCTGCCATTTTGACGCCGATGGGCAACCGCGATTGAGCGAGGAGCACACGCAAGCGCGGTGGTTAACCGCTGCGGAGGCTTATGCCTTGCTGACTGACCCAACGCCACCCACCCTGTGGACGCGGCGGGTCATCGAGCGCGCCGAAGCTGTCCGTCAAATGCTCTCGCTGGAGACCTTGCTCGCTTTATCCCGCCAAGGTTATGAACTGGGGTAAGCGAGATCAGGGCACCCGTTTCAAGGACAAGATCAGCGGTGGTTTGTTGATCTGCCCAACCAGCGCCATCCAATCCCCTAAACGATCGACTTGAAAGCGTTCGCCAATTTCCCCATAATACTCTGGCACGCGGATTGTGTTCTCTTCAACTCGATAGGAAGAGAGCCTGCGCCCGCCTGCCCACAGCTCTCCGCTGGCGGTGAACAGATAAACGTCATCCACCGAACCTTCACCGCTGCGGACTTGGGCGATGCGGGTGTGATGATCTAAAGGGAACGGCTGCCAACGCCCGACCAGATCACTTGCCAAATCGGGACGGCGACGATCGCCCAGAATTTTGCGATACACCAGGCCTTCGACCCAGCGTTCGCCTTGAGGGGATTTGATTTGAACGTCGAGAGTCACCTGATCGGCTTCTGCGGCAGAGACTCTCACCCAAAAACAGGTCGCTGAGGCACCCTTCTCTCTCGGTTGGACACACAAACTCAGAGTCTGCTCGTCTTCAAGGAGATATTGTCCGCGCAAGTAACCAAACCAGAAAATCCCTTCGGGGAGCAAGACCAAATCGCCAATATAAACCCCTTGGGGGAGTGGGCGTTGGATTTCGAGTATCCAGTAACCGACCGAAAGCCCATCAGGCAGGGGATCGCTCTTTGCTGAAAAAATGGTCGGCAAATTCAGTTGTGCACTCCATTCCTGCCAAGCCGGTTGCCAGAGTGAAGAGCTTAAAAACAAAACGCCGAGACAAAGTGTCCCCACCAATAGTAAGCCCAACAAGCTAAACCAGAGCCAAAGCGGTGACGTGCCTCGTCTGCGCTGCAGCGGCAGCTTTTGGGCAGACGGTTGCGGACGAAGCGGCGCCGTAGCAGGCTTTAAGAGGGTTGATGACGGCTGAGAAAGCTCAGGTTGCGTCGGGCGGATTGCCTCGAGCGACTCTAACTCCCGCCGCGCCAAGGCATGGGTGGGCTGAAAGCGCAGGGCGCGCACCAGACACTGGCGTTTTCGCAGCACATCCTCTTGCGTTTTCGATAGCCAATACCAAGCCTCAGCGTTGCGCGGTTCCTGCTCCAGCAGGCGAGCCAGTTTACGCATCGCACTGCGGCGATCACCTTGCTGAAGCGCTACAATGGCGGCTTGAAGAAGATCGTTGGGCTGATCGCTCATGCCCGGAAAAGGGACAATCGAACTTTCACTACAAGACTATGGTGGAGTCAGTTCGGCAGCTCCGAAGGGCGAATCATCTTCCCAAGATGGTTTAGGCACCAACCCGACCAACTGACGGTACACCAATGTCCACAGCGTTTCGGCAAAAACACGGTAGATGCCGCCCACGATAGAGGCTATCAGGACGATCAGGGTAGTCATTCCAACAATCAGCACGATCAACAACGGCCAAAGCCCACTCACCGCAGCCCCAATGCCCACGGCGACGATGATCCCTACAGAGATGGCGATGGGGATCGCGATGACAATCCCTACCACCAAACTAATGCCAAAGAGAATCAATGCAAACAATATAATCGGCGCCAAATTCTTGCTAAAGACCTGCCAAGCCCGCCCAAAGGCAGCCGTCACCCCATACCCCTCTAAGGCAATTGCACGAGTGCCAAACACGGTGAAGATGGCAATCAATAATTGAAGGATGACGCTCAGGCAAATCAAGAAACAAAACCCAACCACTGCCACCGGCATCATCATCAAGAACTGTTGTAACACTTCATCTGGCAGGCGCTGCATTTCAAAGAAGCCTTGCTGCAAGAAGTTGTAGAAAACGAAAAAGACGAGCGCTAGGATGGATAAGCCAATCAACAGCATTGGGAGATTCAAGATGAACTCAAACCAGAACAGCGGCCGAAAAGATGCCTTGCCCTCCTGCCATGCTCCCGAGAAATCCATCGTCTCACCCTTTTCGAGGCGGTTCACCGAACGCACCAAAGCGCCGCGGGCAAAAGCTCCGACGGCAATCGAAAGCAGTGTCAGAATCAAGATAAGGACAATCAAGCCGATGATCAGCCCCACAAACGCAGGGCTATTGATAAATTGTTCGAATTGGCGCAGAACTTCGGGTGGAATTGGCGTATCGCCGCCCATTCCGCCTCGATTGGAGAAGTTGGAGAAGTTATTGCTGAAGTTGAAGTTGCCTCCGCCGCCACCCTGACCACGACAAAGGGCGATCGCAATCCCAAACACCCACAGGAATTTATACTTCCAGGTTATTTGCCAAGCACGCCGTAGAATTTGACCGTAATCCATCTTTACCTCACTTTCCAAACCGCACCAACGCCCTTAATGAATTGAGCTGTTGGCTGTATTATAACTTGCTTAGAGAGACGCTTAATGGATTTACGCCCTAGTCGCCAGAAGGTTGTAAGGCAAGGAGCGATAAGGTGGGTTGCGCTTGGACTGCGTTTTAATCGTTCTCATTCCCTTCGACTGGGGAGAGGCCGTTGTCGGGTAACCGCGTCATCTCGAACGCAGTGAGACATCACAGACCCCTCACTTCGTTCGGGGCGACATGGGGGTGGGGCTTCATTCGGGGTGACACCCTCCCTTGTCGTGCCGAACGAAGTGAGGCATCTTAGCCCCCTCGCTTCGCTTCGGGGTGACATGGGTTTGGGGATTCGTTCGGGGTGACATGGGGTGCGGGTTGAGTAGCGAGCGCTAGCGAGCGTATCGAAACCCACCCTCACCCCCAGCCCCTCTCCCAAAACGGGCGAGGGGAGTCTGCCCTCACCCCCAACCCCTCTCCCAGAGCGGGCGAGGGGAATCTGCCCTCACCCCCAGCCCCTCTCCCAAAGCGGGCGAGGGGAGTTCGCCCTCACCCCCAACCCCTCTCCCAGAACGGGCGAGGGGAGTTCGATACGGCGGGGAAGGCATCCGCATCAGGGCTGGGAAGTCGGTTCAAGGATGTTCTGCGGGCGCTGTGCCCGCACATACCAAGTGAGGATGTTCATAAAGCGATCGGTTGGATCGAACAGCGGCCCAATGCGTACGTTCTGGATGGTATCGTCAACAGCATAGTTGTAAACCGGGTAAAAGAGCGGCAAGGCGGGCAGTTCGGTTAAGAAGCGTACCTGAAAATTGCGATATAAACGAGCGCGTTCTCCCCAATCGGTGGTGATGCGCGCTTTTTCCAGATATTCACTTGCCAGGCGGTCATCCCATTGGGCATAGTTTTGTCCCTCAGCGATCTGGGCTTGATTCCAGAAGGGATAGGGATCGGGGTCTGGCGAGCGGGTAAAGTTCAATTCCACCAAAGCTGCATGATAGCTGCGCGGCTCTAAGTATTGGCTCATCAGGGTCTCAAAAGGCACTTCCTTGGGGATCACTTGAACACCTAAGTTAGCCCAGCTTTGGCGAATCATCTCGGCGATTTCGGCAAAACCAGATGCGTCGGGATACACCAATTCAAAGCTCAAAGCCACGCCGTCTTTTGCTCGTGCTTCGCCGCCTTCGGCAGGGAAGGTGTATCCGGCTTTCTTGATCAGCTCTAAGGCTTGCTCAGGGTTGTAGGGGATGCGTTCGGTTTCTTCGTAATATGCCCATGTGCCGGGCAAAATCACATTATCGGCTAGGATTGCTTGTCCGTTGCGCAATTGATCCACCATCCGCTGACGGTTTAGCCCCATCAGCAAAGCGCGGCGGATGGTTGCGTCTTGAAAGAAAGGCAAATCTGGATGGTCCAAATTCAAAAAGACGATCGTCAATGCAGGCAATCGCGCCGTGTAGAGATTCAAGCCCACTTCTGCAAGCACATCGTTCAGAATCGTCTCACCCACGTGGCTGATACCCAATACCTCTTTGGCGCGATAGGCATTCAGCGCAGCCGTCTCATCGGGGTAATAGCGGAAGATGATTTCGTCAAGATAGGATCGCCCCCGGTAGTAAGAATCAAACGCTTGTAACGAGACGCCGACAATGCGCCCTTCTTCGCTGAGAAAGCGTTGAAAGCGAAACGGCCCACTGCCGATGGGGCTTGAGTTGAATGGTGCGCCCTGCATCGCCTCCACGCTCGTGCCCCCTAAGAGATGCTTGGGCAAAATGCCAAAGGTCAAATAATCCAGAAACGGGGCAAAGGCAGCCGGCAGACGGAACTGTAAAGTCTTTTCGTCAATGGGCAAGACTTGGATTTGTCGCCACATCTCTTTGACATCGTTTGGTAATGGAGAGGCTTCGCTGCGCATGGCATCAACGGTGAAGACGACATCATCGCTGGTCACAGGAGCTCCATCGTGCCAGACGGCTTGAGGACGAATGGAAAAATTATACGATTTTCCATCTGCCGATATCCCCCATGATTCGGCGAGATCGGGTTGGGGCAATCCCCGCTCGTCGAATTGGATCAAACCCGAATACAACAAACGATTGACGTCGCGATCGACAGGGTTGGAAACATCCAAGATCGGCTTCAAACGCCCCAAGTTGCCGATCAACGCTTCGCTGTATACTCCGCCGCTCACCGGCTGTAAGCCTACGCCTGCCACTTGAGGGGAGGAGGGTTGCTGACTCCAGAGCAAAAGGGCAATGGCGATCAGTGACAGCCCCAGCAGAATCAATTGCCAGCGAAAGGATTTCATGGAAAAGAGCGTGAAAAACTCCAGCCGTTATGGAGGGGTTATACCAAGAGGGGATAACGCCTGAATTAACCCGCAGCCATGACTGTGGCGATGGCGAGTAAAACGAAGATCACGCTCAAGACGATGGTCAGGCGAAATAGCGTTTTTTCCACTCCCCGCCTCGCAGTGAAAAAGCCGCCGCTATCGCCGCCGCTTAGGCCGCCCAAACCGGCGCCTTTGCTCTGCAAGATCACACTGGCGATCAAAGCGATCGACACAATAATTAAAGCCACATCTAAGTAACGTTCCACACAAACCTCCGCAAGATAAGAATGTGCCAACGGCGTTGCCGTTCAAAGGCAGCGACGGGCACATCGGTTTGAATCTTAGCTTGGGGATTATACCTTAAGATGCGAAACTGCTGATTAACGATTGCTGATAATCGCCCTCGGTTATGAAATAGCTTGATCCATACCACGTATTGCTCGTCCAATTCTCAGCGACGCCCGAGAAATCGCCCATCTAACCAAAACCAGTTTGTTATTGATGCCTTTAACCTTCTGTAAATAGCTTATAAAACCGATTAAGGTCAACAGGTTAAGTTCCCGATTCCGATCTTCGAGGGTGCGAAGATATTTATACCAGTATATCGGTATATTACCCAGAAGAGTTGGTTTGCGAGACAGAGTATGAAAAAGTTTTTCGTCAACCTTGGAGGTTTTGATTTTGCCAATTATGGATAGTACTTCATCTGGAATTGGCGCATTGAATTGGGCGTTCAGATAGGATAACGCAATTCGTAAAGGTGAAACGAAGCGCTTTTTTTCTGCTTGCTCCAGCAAGCGATCCCAATTAATTTTGGATTGAGCTTTGGTAAGGATATAGAACGCATCAGGTATCCAACGAATTGAGGATGAGATATCCCATTGACCACCATGCACACAGACATGCAAGAGCATATCTGTCGGCTCTAAAGTACAGGTGATTACATTAGCAAATGAAATAGGGGTCGCGGCGTCCCAAAAAGCAAGATCAGCATCATTTTCCAAAGAGAGGGAAAAAACGTGCCAATGGAGGTCAATGGATTGTCCTGCTGGATTAACAAATCCCCAAGCGTGGCGAAGAATCTTTCGTTCTCTGTCGAGGTCTTTCCAGTGAGCTTGTATGGGCTGCCAACCTAATTGAAACAGCATTTCGATAGCCTTGTCTCTTTGATCCGTCGGTACTAGAATGTCAAAATCATTCATCGGACGAGCACCAAAATCTTGGTAATAATTCAATATAAGAGGTGCCCCTTTGAGAATCAAGGTCTTAATTTGAGCTTGTTGGAAAACCTCAATAATTGTTGCTGCAGAACGAAATAAAGATTGGTTTTTATACCAAGTCAAACGATAGATTCCCTTGAGCTTTCCCATCCACAGATCTTCAACGCCCAGTGCTTGGAGGTTTTTATACACCAGAGGCAATAATCGATAAGAGCCGATATCAACATCCGTCTCTAAATCATTTCCCTCTTTCCATGCTTGCCAAGCAGAAAGGGCGCCTTCTCTTGCTAGAAGAGCAGATTTTAGGAGAAGCTCTTGTGATGATGTGGGAAACATAATGCCTCCATCGGTTTTATCATCCCATTTCCGCAGTTATAGGGGGTAAATGGCAGAAATGAGCGAAATAACTATGTTCAGAAATGAAGTGTCCATGACTTATCCAGCGATAGGCAGCCAACAAATGCTGACTCAGATAGTTGCTGAGGCATTCTAACCAAATCCCTCAAGTTAATTCGGGCAGAGAAATCGTGTTTCATGTTTGCCGCATTTCTGCATGTTTCTCCTCGATGAGACTTCCATCTCGCAGAGAATAAACAAAGTCTGCCATTGAAGCCAGCGAAAGGTCATGGGTGATAACAAGAATTGCAGGTCGGGCATCCTTGCTCCATAAAATTGATGTTCCCGTGGTCAAATTACGAATTAATGTTTGAGCAATGTGAGGATCGAGGTGATTTGTAGGTTCGTCGAGAACGAGTAATTTAGGTTTACGTAAAAGAACTCTTGTCAAGGCTATCAATTGGCGCTGTCCACCCGATAACATGACGCCTCGTTCGCCCACCCAAGAGTGATATCCATCAGTGAGCGATTCAATAAATTGATGGGCTAAGGTGAGTGAAGCAACAGCATAGACGTATTGCTTCTCTGTGTTGGGTAACCCATAGACAAGATTATCCCAAATTGTCCCTTCGAATAGCCAAGCTTCTTGGTAGAGTGCCCCGATTTGCCTTCGCAAATAGCGGATATCCAGATCGGTATAAGGAAGATCGTCGGCAAACAGCATCCCTTGCTGTGGTTGATATAAACCGAGCAATAAATTAACGATAGTAGTTTTACCTGCTCCATTAGGGCCGATAATGGCAGTTAGATTACCTCTGTAAAGGTTCAGGCTAACCTCCCGCAAGATGGGAGAAGCGGGTGTGTAACTAAAACTTACCTCGAATAGAGAAAAAGCGTTTTTTACCTCATAACGACGTTTCCCCTGATATGGTTCAGGCAATGCATTGGAAAAAAAGTTGCCCAATGTTTGCACGGCATGCAAGCCATCTGTTAAGGCAGGTATGGCAGAAAATGCATCTTGAAGGTACCTTCTCACGGTGATCAAGATCACATTGTATGCAAGCAAATTGGACAGCGACAGTTGTTGGGTCACAACCTGCATTCCGCCAATTACAAGGAATACACCGATGAAGATTAATATCATCGAATTCAGGAAAGATAAATGTAAAGCTTGTTGACGTGAGTACACATAGGAGGCGTGCTCAAGCTTTTTTATTGAGCTAGTTTGTGAGATTTTCTCTTGTTCCTCGGCTGTTTGTAAACGAATGAGCATAAAGTGTGAAATAAAAGAGAGCAAACCACGACTATAAGATTTGAAAGCGTTGATTCGGTGGGTCATTTGATGGGGTAAAGAACGAAGAATGAGATAGTTTGCTAACAGAAAGAGAGGGGCTAAGATAGCTAAGAAGAGGGTAAGTGTAGGACTTAGCCAAATAAGGACAATTACGGCTGCGCTAACGATAATTATGGCAGGCAGGATCTGCCCCATCACAACTTCGTAAAATTTTTGCAGTCTTTCCGTGTCTGTAAGAAGCGTGACGTGAATAGCACCGCTGCCATGTTGTGAAAAAAAGGAAATCGAGCGCGAACAGAGGAAATCCATGATCTCTATCCGTAATTGAGCAACAGACTCTGTTGCAATGCGGATACTGAGGATACGAGAAAAATAGAAACCCAGACTAATGAGTACTCCTAACACTATCATGCGAAACGCAGAGAGAAATACATCGTTTTGGAAGAACGTCACTCGTTCGATCTCTCGAAAGAGCACCACAATGAGGACAATGCCACCGATTTGAGCGATTGTCAACCCCACTAGAGCAAACAATCTCATTATAGATAATCTGCTCCACTGCCATGAATGCCGTAGCGCAGATAAAGGTTTCATCCTACCAACCAGTGGGACAAATCGCGTCCGATGAGATCTTGCAGCTTAAGAATATCCTCACGATACTCTTGAGTCAAGTAAGAGCGTATTTCAGGATCGAGGGCTGGTGGTTTTCTCATATTCAAATGCATGAGCTTGTGTGAAATTTGCTTTCGGAAAGTGGATGGAATAAAAAGCTGGAGCCACCCTTTTAGGAATGATTGTCCTACCAAAAAATTATGGAGGAATCGAGAGCGTGGGATCCTGCTGACATGAGCAACTTCAATTTGCGGAATGTTTGAGGCATCCACTTCGAGGTAGTTCAAAACATCCTGTAAAAACCGTTGGGGCTGATCTTTCCAATCCTCATATAAGTAAACTCGGATTTGTTCACGAGGGAAAAGTTGGTAATAGGGCAATAGATTACGAAAGTAGTAGCCATTTGCTTTATATCTCCATCCCCATGTGCAATTCATCTTTATCCGTGATTCTTCTGCGGCTAGAGCTTGCTCAAAAGGGAGTGTCTCTCTCCCCTCTCTGACAAGATTTAGATAGTGTGAGTAAGCGCGGTCGGCTGGATGTCTGAGGATGGCGATTAACTTAACAGATGGGATCAGGTGATAAATCTTGGGAGCTGCGATTTCGCTCATACTTAGGCAACCTACACTAGCTTCCCCCCTTGCCGGGTAATTGCTTGCATCCGCAAAAAGAGCAACATAATCATTCAGAGAACGAATGGTGTTAATATATTTTTTTTGATCCCCCGGCCCTCCGCGACAATTTAACGGCTTCCCGTCGAAGATAAAGAAATTGGGTTCTTTGATCGGGCTCATATAAACTTGGGGGTGTTTTTGTAGGGTTTTATATAAAGCAGTTGTGCCACTCTTTGCGGCACCAATGATCAGAAAATTCGGGAGCACCATTCAATGATTCTCCTTTCTCAATTTTTGTCGCTCTAATTTGTCGCGAATCACTTGGAGATATTCCTTCTTTCCTCTTTCCTTCTCTTGCAAGGTTAAGTTCATTCCATGAACGCGACGGTATAAGAGTACTTCTTCGCAAACATGGATGGACAGTTTGGCTTCTTCAGCCCGGCAGTACCAGTCAATAAACTGAGCAACTGATAAACGTTCTTCAAACCAACCTACGCGCAGAAATGCGTCGCGGCGGATGAGCAACGTGCCGACATGAGGGGCATTGAGAACGTCTCCGACAAAGCGGGCATTGACTCGATAATCATCCCGTTCAATTGAGCCAAATTGTTCCACTTGACCAAAGACTGCCTCGATCTGCGCCTTATCCTGGAGGATCTCCATTTGAGTAGCAAGTTTATAAGGAGGCCAAAGATCGTCAGCATCCAAGAAGGCAAGCAATTGACCAGATGAGCGGGCAACGCCGAAATTTCTGGCTGCGCTGGCACCCCGATGAGGGCGAAAATGATATTTGACGGCATATCTACGCGCTACTTCTGCCGTCTGATCGGTAGAGCCGTCATCAATTACGAGAATTTCCGTAGGTTGCCTGGTCTGATTGATTACACTCTCGATAGCTTCGCCCAAATAAAGGGCGCCATTATATACCGGAATAATTACACTCACGGAAACTAAACTAGAGGACTCTTGGGTCAACATCACCATCCCTTCTCAGACCATTTTTGCCTTTTTCCTATCGATCGAGCGACGAGCAATGTTTAACAATTCCTCTCGATTCAAAATTACATTTGCAGAAAGGTTAGACAGATGAATTCTTTTGAAAACAAGGGGTCTAAACACAACTTCAAAGGGAATGGAGGAATCGTGTGCACGAGCAAACCAATCTGCATCACAACCTATCCGAAGGCTAGGATCGAATAGACCAATTTCGCTAAAAAGCATCTTTTTCGCCATTAAGGCACTAGGGGTTTTACCAAGATGATTCGTGGAGAGATAGGTTTGCGGAAATTTTTCTCTGCTTTGATCTCCCTTTTCTACGAACATTTTTAGTTCACATATTGCGTATTGCGCAGAGGGATTGTTCTGTAAACAGTGGACTTGATATTCGATCTTTTTAGGATGCCAAAGGTCATCATGGTCAAGAAAAGCAATTAACTCCCCTTGCGCCATCCTCAAGCCCAGATTTCGAGCATATGCCAATCCCAGAACTGCTTGATCAAAAATCCGAATTGACGGGGATTCAATCTTAAAGTTTCTAGCAATCTCCACCGTTCCATCAGTTGATTTTCCATCAACTACAATGATTTCATTTGGCAACATTGTCTGCTTAAGAATGCTACGAAGAGCCTGGGCAATATACTTTGCGCCATTCCTGACAACAACAATGACACTGATCGAAGGTGGGCTCATAACGATTAAGTGCTTTTCTTTCGTCTATGTAATGAAGTCCAAACCACTCTCATCGTTTCGGATGTAACCGATTTTTCATGGGTGAGGTTTGATGCATGAATGCGTTTCTCCACTAATACTTGAGGAAGAATTGCCATTTTGATTCCCGCTTCACGCGCTCGAAAAAACCAATCACTATCATTTGCATGACGGTAGGATGGATCAAATAAGCCGATTTTGAAAAGGATTGAGCGTCGGACAACCAAGGCACTAGGCAAGTAACACGGGGGATCTTTTTCGTAATGTGTGCGATTCAAACTCGGAGGCCAATCTGCATTGTTCTCCATAGTAACGCGCATATGAGCGATCACGAAGCCGATGTCGGGGTGTTCCAGAAGATGTTTCACCTGAAGGTTGAGCTTGTTTGGCAACCAGCGATCATCGGCATCAAGAAAGGCAATGTATTCTCCGTGCGAATGCTGGATGCCGAAATTTTTTGCTGCCCCATGACCTTGATTACTCTGGTAGAGGTAGCTTATCTTGTCAAATTGTTGGGCAATTTGTGCCGTTCGATCCGTAGAACCGTCATCGACAACTAGGATTTCAAGTGGATGGTACTCTTGAAAAAGAACACTTTCAATCGCCTGCGCTAAATATTGTTCTCCGTTGTAAACAGGGATAATCACACTTACAAGGGGGTTCTGGTCAGAATCGTTGTTCATGGGTAACCTTCTTCTTTTTTCGTTGCGCCGATTTCCTCAATGCAAAAAACAGATTTTTACGCTGTTCAGCCGAGTAAATTGAAATATTTCGATCGTGAATCCGTTTATTGAGCAAGATTTGGTGAATCACCCCCATGCGGATTTCCGCATCATCTGCCCGCGCAAACCAATCGATATCCTCCGCTGTAGATAAAGAAGGGTCAAAAAAGCCCACCTTTTCGAAAACATCTCTTCTGATCAAAACGATTTCCATCATCCTCAATTCCCAAGCCTTATCCAGAACATCTTGGCGGAGATATTGAGATGGAAAAGAGCATCCCGGCTCAAGAAAATATTGAGTTTGGGCAATTACGTAACCTACTTCGGGGTGTTTTTCCAAATAGGCAACCTGAAGGGAAAGTTTTTCAGGTTTCCAGAGATCGTCGTGGGATAGGAAAGCGACCAATTTACCACAGGATGACCGGATGCCAAAATTGTAGGCGTTAGCAATTCCTTGATCGGGTTGAACCAAATAGGTGAGTTCTGAATAAGAACAGGCGATCTCCTTTGTGCGGTCTGTGGAGTGTCCATCAATGATCAGGATTTCTATTGGAGAATAATCTTGGCTTAAGACGCTCTCAATCGCTTGTTTGAGGAACCGTTCTCCATTTCGCACCGCCATAATCACGCTGACCAAAGGTGAGCTCACCGAATCACCTCCTCAACGGCACGGGGAATTTGCCGCACTGCTGTCCCTAATTGCAGAATATAGGCCGGGACTCGTTTTACGATTTCGGTTAATGCTCGGAAGTCAGAGTAGCCGGTGGATGGAAGCTGAAAGAGTGAACTGGGAGCTAAGGCTTTTAGGGCGACACTAGAAGTAGCGGGTACTGCTTTGCTCTCTACTTGCTCAACAATTTTAGGGATTAAGATGGCTTTTAGCGGTATGTGGTGACATAAATTTGCTGAATACTTGGATGACAAATATAACAATGCCTTTTCCTCTTGAGACGAAAACGGACTTCGATCAACCCGCAAAAGCTCGGGAAATGATTGTAGGTGCTGATGATTGAGTTTGGCTGTGCTATACACGCTATAGCCCAACAGGGGGTCAACGGCTTGGACTAAGCAATAATCATCTGCCAGATAGTTCCACCCCTCGGCTAAACAAGATAAGGCTGTTGTAGATTTTCCGCTACCCCCTTTCCCTACCAAGAGCACTCCTTGACCCATTAGCCCAACCAGGCCGGCATGAATCAGGAATTTGTCGTGTTGGCGCATCCACCAATGAAGGATCCATCGCAAAGGGGCGCCCCTTTCATATAAGGGAAGGTGCTCGGCAGAGCGAATCCAAAATACGGCGGCATTCTCCTTGATGTTGCAGACGCTTACCGCTCCAACATCCGCGGAGAGAGCAACACAGATGTTACCATCATTGAAGCCGCGCACTTCTCCCCGCGCAATGGTATCGTCTCTCCCCCACGGTCTAGGTGGCATTTTCACCCCTGTAGAAGCACTTTCCCAGAGGTGTATGGTTAGTTCCGGGCTAGAATGGTTTGTGGAAACGTTAAGATGATGAAAAGGAGCGGTTATTGCAGAGACCAGAGGCTCTCCATAAAACCGTAGGGAAATTGCGTCATTCCCGATTCGATACGTGTATTCAAACACCTCTCCGACTGCTTTTTCTGCCTGGAAAGCCGCTTCGAGCATTCGTTCATAAAACTCTTTCGGCTTCTGATTGGTTATCGCCTTGGCCATATCCTCCGTCCAATAAACCTGATAACTTTGCGGAGAAATCGTCTTGCGCGCCAAAGGAGATGAGATTGATTCCTCCGAGCAATTTCAAAAGCATCTTCCTGTGGGTCATAACCGAGAATTTCTCTGCTTGTGGTGATATCTAAGCGTTTATAGCGATTGTTCGAAATGCCATGAAATATGCCAAATCGCATTGTCAACGGTGCTTCGAGACAACATACAAACAACCGAAGCAAGTCAGCCTCTGTCAAAATGCTACCTAAATGCGGATTTTCGATCACTAAACTTGGATCGGTGTTTGATTTGACCCACCCTATCCGTAAACATAGGACAGATAAATTCTTCTGGTAGGCAAAGTAGGCGCCGACTGCTTCTCCCCAAGCCTTGGTCGCTCCATACAGAGTGAGGGGATTAGAGGGCATATCGGAAGAGATTTGTAAATCCCTTGGATAACCGTCTACCACATGAAGGCTGCTGGCGAAAATCACTCTCCGACAGCCATTCTGATGTGCAGCATTAAGGACATTATAGACTCCCTGAACATTTGCATCGATCAAGTCATCCCATGTTGATTCGGGATTGGAAGCCGCCGCTAAATGGATAACGACCTCTATCCGCTTGAAAACGGGTAATAAGCTTTGATAGTCTGTAATATCTATTTGATGGAAAGGAAAGCCATACGTTCTAAGAGGGGGAGAACGATCTAACAAAACCCATTCATAACGGCTGGATAGATTGGCTAAAAGGATCGTACCGATCCTACCAGATGCACCGGTCAAGAGGACCCGCATTCGTATTTATTCCTCTGATTTTTTCTGACGAATCGGCCACCCTTCTTCATCCACCTCATGAATGGGGTCTAAGAGCAATAAGTCCTGCATATCGGTGTATTTTTCAAAAGTTGGGGCAATGAAAGGCGTTATCTCGGCAGAGAGAAGTGGTGTCAGAGAATCATTCGGCTGCGTTGGGGAACTTTGATCCTCCTCGATCACAACAAGTGATTCATCCTTCAATGCTTGTAAGAATTGAATGACCTTTGCCTCTATTTCTTCGGGCTTTCCTGCGTAATGTTGAAGGATAAAATCGAGGATCTGCTTAAGGGTTGCACCCTTAACAATCATTTCCCAGATCAAGGAACCAATGCCATCAATACTGTAGTATGCCCCTGTATCAAAATCGATAAGGATTGTTTCTTGATCTATGGTTTGATGGGCAACTTTTGAGGAATAAACTCGATAGGTGGTCATGATTGTATACCTTTGGAACGAATTTTAATAAATTCTTCCTAATTATACCATTAGTCCATAATACATCTAATAAAAGCTAATCTCTTCTCATCTCTTGTACTTGGACTGGTTGTTCAAATTCTAGCGTTATTGTAAGCTCTGGAAATCGAATCAATTATTTTGCTCCAATGCATCTTCCTCATCGAATGAGTTTGATAACCATTTTTTCCTCATAAGAAGCGACTAGATAAGAAGCGACTAGACTCTCATCGCCGTCCCCTTTATGCCTTAGAGGGGGTAAAGTAGCTTACCCAAGCCAAAGCAAGGGAATCCCTACCTGGTCGCACAGGAGTTTGATTTCGCGTGAGAAATCGCCAAAGGTGAGCACGAAGTGCTGCGTCGTTCCCACTTCAGCACAGCGACGCAAGAAGATATCGACAGAGGTATCCAGGCGCAAGATGATATGGGGATAGCCTTCCAAACGCGGTGGGCCACCAAGACTGCTGCCTTGCGCTGCAATGGCTTGCCACCCTTGCGGCTTACAGCGGATTTGCAGCATGGTGACTCTGCCCTTGGCTACCACAAATTGGAGGTGCGCCCCTTCCGTAGAATCGGTTTGGGCAAATTCGAAATCTTGCGAAACCCACACCGAGCTAGCTTCGGCCATCTGGGGATTTTGCGGGCCGGCATGTCCACCGATCATCAGATTTTCGGCTTGATCCCACATCCAAAATTCGGCGAAAAAGACCCCCTGTCCACTCAGTCGTTGCAGGATCAAAAGAGCAGTGGCAGCCCCCAAATCTCCTTCCAAGCCAATGTGCAGATTGTGTTCCCAAAGCAAAGGCGGGTAGAGAGCCGGACGCAAGCCGAAGCGCTGATGCGTTTCCTCGGCGATGTCGTTGAAGGAAAGGACATCGAGTTGATGATCGATCGCTAGATGCGCTAAGCCTAGCGAAACCCGTGCTGCTCGTTTTAAGGTCTGCTCGGTTACGCCGCAGATCGGAAGGGTATGGTGTAAATCATGAACATACTGCTCGACTTCTTCTTCACTAATGTTCTCGGAGGCTTGGGCAAGTTGATCGATAGAAAGATACTCCACCTTAGGTCCGAGCTCGTGGAGCAGGCGAAATTCATCGACAAAGGTGCTTTGCATTTGCTCGTTGCGATAGGGTAAAAGACCAAAGCGAGCGCGTTTCAAGGCTTGAACTACGCTGACGACCCTTGCGAATTGCTCCAGATCATGGATAACCCTTTCCTCGTCAGGTGCTCCGTAAGTGAAAAAGAAGGGCTTATTCAGATTATGCAAGGTACCCAGCCCCTCGAAGGTGCCAACCCACCCCGAACCGCGCAACACATCCAAGAAAGAGAGCGTCAGGGGCAACTTATGCCACGGTTGGAAGCACCAGACCGCCAATGGTCGATTGCCTAAGGCATCTAAAAAGGGAGCTAAATAAAAATCCTCTGCCCACACCTGAAAGACTAAAATCACCCCCTGCACCTGGCTGGTGCGCAGCTCCTGACAAACCATCTCGAGGCTTTGGGAGGAGTTCACTGTCCAAACGCGGTCGATATTGACGCGGCTTCGCAAGGCGTCAACGATCCGCTTAGCATCCAACTCAACCGCCTCTCTAAGAGCTGGCAGAGCTACGACCGAGTCAAACCACTCAGCGCGCAAAAGCACCAAACCAAGAGGGGTGATGGGAGATGAAAGCCGATTCATCTTGTCTTGCTCACCTCTTTCTGAACGCTGATGCTTTTGCGGCTTACTTGATCGCGCCGCGTGACAGCCCACGCACCAAATAGCGTTGAGCGAGCAGGGCAAAAGCTAAAACCGGTACCAGCACCATTGAGCCAGAAGCAGCGATTCGACCCCACAGGATGGCTTTATTGGTCATAAAGCTCGTGATGGTTACGGGTAAGGTGCGTGCTTCTCTACCCGTCAAGATCACCGCATACAGGAATTCATTCCAGCAATACAGAAAAGCTAAAATCGCTGTAGCAGCCAAGCCTGGCGCAACCAAGGGCAAGCTCACTCTGACCAATGCTCCTAACCGGGTGCAACCGTCAATCATGGCAGCTTCTTCCAATTCAATGGGAACATCGTCAAAAAAGCCGATCATCATCCACAAGGCAAGGGGGATGGTAAAGGTCAAATAAGAAATCATCAATGCCCAACGCGTATCGAGCAACTTTAAGCCATTGAATAGGACGTATAGCGGCACAATGATGGTGATGGGCGGCAACATTTGGGGAATAAGGGCGCTCATACGCAACCAAAAGGCACCTCGAAAGCGGAAGCGCGAAAAGCCATAGGCTGCTAAACCACCCAAGAACAAGGCGATGGCAGTAGTGCTGAGAGCAACGACCAAGCTATTCACAAAATACTTCTCGAACTGCCCGCCAGCCAAAACCTCGCGATAATTTTGTAGCGTAGGCGTGAAGATCCACACCGGCGGTAGATTAAATGTTAGATTAGGTTCCTTAAGGGAAGTGATGAAAAGGTATAACAAAGGCGCCAGTGAAAGGATTACGGCAAGGATGACCAGCACATAAATGCCGAGGCGGGTCAGAGTGCGGAGCAAGCGATAGGGGGACATGATCGTTACGTGCTCCTAAACAGTTTCTGACCTGCCAATGGCGCGCGCCATGAAGCCGGCAATTATCAGCATGATCACAATCATAATGTAGGAAGCCGCTGAGGCAAAACCAAGGTTGAAAGCTTGGAAGCCATAGCGGTAGATATAAATGCTCACGGTCTCGGTGGTGCGTGCCGGTCCTCCGGCAGTGAGCAGATAAACGACATCAAAGATGCGGAAGGTATCAATCAACCGCCAGAGCAAAGCTACTAAAATGGTTTGGCGCAGCAACGGTAAGGTCAGATAGAGAAAGGTCTGAACTGAATTAGCCCCATCGATGCGGGCGGCTTCAAAGGGCTCCTCTGGTAAGGATTGCAACCCAGCCAGTAACAGCAAGGCAACGAAAGAGGTGGTGTTCCAGACATCTACCAAGACAACCGACCACAAGGCAATTTTGGGCGAACTTAGCCATTCCACCGACGCGAAACCCAATTGATTTAGATAATAGTTGATGATGCCAAACTCGTAATTAAAAAGCAACCGCCAGGTTAAGCCAATGACCACATTGGTGCACATCATCGGCAAAAGGATGAATGAACGGATAAGCCCCTTGGCTTTCAGATCATGATTAAGCAACAGAGCCAGTCCCATCCCCAAGATAAACTCGAAACTGATCGCCAAGAAAACAAAGGTAAAAGTAATACGCAGCGAATTCCAAAATTCGGGGTTGCTGAAGAGTTGTTGATAGTTCTCAAAACCGACAAACGGAACGCCTTGTTTAAACGTGCGCAATGTCCAGCGGTGAAAACTCAACCACAGCGAATAGCCTAAGGGATAGATTAGAATCACCGCCATAACTACAAAGGAAGGAGCAATGTAAAAGGCGGGTTCGATCCGACGGATGAGTTTTCTCACAAAGACGGGAGGGGAAGATTGAGAAATCGAAATCATACAAGGATCGTTTGGGATTCAGAGGCCTAACAGGCTTAGCTTGTTAGGCCTCTATTGTAATTGAATTTTATTTCAGGTAACCGCCGCTTTTGAGGATTTCGGTCAATTTAGCAGCCATTTCATCGGCAGCGGATTGAGGATCCTTGACACCACTGACTGCAGCTACAATGCCATCCTGCACGACTGTTAACATCTCTGGCGAGACGGTCAAGACGGGGAAGAGTGCCCGGTAGGGCATAACCTCCGCCAACAGAGCAAATTGTGGCACGGCTTCAACCACTTTAGGATCGGTCAAGGCTTCGATGTTGCTGGGGATGCCACCGTTTAGTGCCCACATCGTGGCGCCTTCCTTGCTCGTCAGCCACTCGATAAACTTGTAGGCTGCTTCTGGGTTCTTGGCGCCACTAGGGATCGCCCAACCCCACTGGGAACCGCCGGTCTTGCGCGAAATGGTTCCATCCGCTTGGCGCATACCAGGCACCAAGGTGTAGCCTAGCAACGGCTGACCGTCTTTACACACCTTCGGACTTTGGTCGCAGTCGGTTAGGGTTTGAGTGGCTGCCATCCATTCAATCCCCATTGCTGCCTTGCCTTCCTGCAGCGCAGTCAGGATTTCGTTATAGCCATAGTTAACGACATCCGGGCTGACCACTTTGTGCTTCTGCAGCAAATCTGTGTAGAAGGTCAATGCCTGAACGCCAACCTCATTGTTGATAACAGGATTGTAATTTTCATCGATGACGTCGCCGCCCATTCCAAAGAGGTAGAACATGAAATCCCACCAAGCTTCATCACGTTTGGCGCCAATCACGGTGCCGTAAATTTCAGGCGGGTTGTTCAAAGCCAAAGCTGCTTCGAGATATTCATCCCACGTCTCGGGGATTTTTAGACCCTTCTCCTCGAACAAGTCTTTACGGTACCACAACCAAGCCGTATCTCCTTCAGAGGGGAAGACGTAAAGTTTGTTGTCAAAGGTGAAGTATTCTAGGGTCTTGCCATAAACCGCCAAGTCCAGGTCGGGTTTAGCGACGTTGGGGTCCTCGATAAAGGTGGTGAGGTCTTGTAACGCTCCCGCTTCAACCCAGCTCGGAATCCAATCGGACGAGACATAAGCCACATCGTAATCCGAGCCGCCGCCAACAAAGGTAGTCGTCAGCTTATCGTAATAGGCTTCGCGAGCGATCTCTTCCAGAATAACCTTGTTGCCGGTGATCTTTTCGTATTCTGCAGCCACTTTCGCCAGATTCTCATATTCAGGGCTGCTCCAACAGGCAACCACGATCGGTTCATAAGCTCCCGCAGAAGGAGATTCGGGTTGGGCTGGCGCTTCGGGTGCCGCCGGTTGTTCGGGAGCTTGCGTGGCAACGGGTGCTTCTGTAGCCGCTGGCGGTTGAGGAGCTTGGGTGGGTTGAGGAGCACAACCAACCAGCAGTCCGATTAAGACCACTACCGAAACCAGTTTATAAAGGTTCTTGTTCATATCTTCTTCTCCTTTCTAAGCTAAAAGTAGTGTCGGATTCTAGTCACGATAGGGGAATAACAAGGTTATTTGCAAGTGGGGCAATCACCTCCTTTCCTAGGGAGTAAAGATCGTAAGGGGTAGGTTTGAGAGATGGTAGAGAAACAAATCATTCGTGATCTTTTGGGGAGCGATCATCCTTAGACCTCGCGACCGATCCTAAACAGTTTAGAGCTATTATTTTAACTCCTTTGCGAAGCGTTGGATTTTGCGAATGGCTTCGACAATGAGTTGCATCTCTTCTTCGCTGCCGAGCATGACTGGGTTGGGCAGCCAGACGGTTTCCCAAGCTGCTTTTAGCGTGTTGGGGAAACCCCCGCGTAGGAAAGGATGTTCACTGTGGGCATGGGGTTCACCAAGCCGGCTACGATAGGCGCCGCTCTTGAAGACATCTAATTCGTGCAGAGGAGGATAGCTGGCTTGGGTGGGAATCCCCTCCGCATTGAAGGCAGCGATGAATCGTTCGGTGGAAATGTCGGCGAAGGCTGAGCGGTCAACGTGGAAGATATAGGCGTAATAACCATGGCGGGTGACGCGCGGGTCGAGCTTCTGAGGCTGGATGCCGTCGATTTTTAGCAACTCATGGTCTAAGAAAGCGGCGTTGCGGCTGCGAATGGCGGCTTGTTCGTCCAACCGTTTGAGTTGTTGACGTAAAACGGCTCCTTGCCATTCGCTGAGGCGATAGTTTGAACCATAGATGAAATGCGAATAAAACCACTCGCCTGGCATGCGCCCGCAATCATGCACCGAGCGGGCTTTACGCTCTAGATGGGGTGAATTAGTGATGATGATGCCCCCTTCACCGGCGGTCATCAACTTTGATGCCTGAAAGCTGAAGGTGCCGATATCGCCAATGGCGCCAATCTTGTGCCCTTTCCATTCCGCGCCGTGGGCATGCGAACTATCCTCGACCAGATAGACGCCATAGCGGTGGGCGATGTCTCTCAAGGCATCTAAATCCGCCGGGTGACCGCCGACATGTACGGCAATAATGGCTTTGGTGCGGGGGGTAAGGGCAGCTTCCACTTGGTCAGGGTCAAGGCAGTAGGTATCGGGGGTGACATCCACCAAAACGGGTAGCGCACCGCAAAATAGCACTGCACTCGCAGTCGCTACGAAGGTAAAATCTGGGACAATCACTTCATCCCCCCTGCCGACCTCCAACGCGCTGAGGGCAACTTCAAGGGCTGCTGTGCCATTGGTCACTGCAATCCCATATTGCGCTTGATGGTAAGCAGCAAATTCTTGTTCGAAGGTTAATGTCTGTGTACCGGGTGTGCGCCACCACACGCGGCTTTCCAAAACCTGACTCAACGCTTGACGTTCGTTTTCATCGTAAACCGGCCAGGCGGGGAAAGGGGTCTTCTTTAATGGCTCACCGCCGAGCAAGGCAAGTTTCGACATCTTCCTGCTCTCCTTTCAATAAGTCAATTTGCTTTCAAGCCAACATGCTCAAACGAAGTGTCGAGTACAAGCATAATGGCACCCATGACGGCTGCCCGGTAGCCCAGATTGGAGACTACCAAGCGAACCGGCGCAGGCAAGCAACCTTGTAAACGGTTCAAAATCGGCTCAACCAGAATATCCGCTGAGCGAGAAACGCCGCCCCCCAAGACGATGACCTCTGGGTCGAGGACAACACTAATGGCAGCGATGACCAGAGCGAGGTAATCGACAGTCTCATCCACAATGCTCTGCGCCCATCCTTCCCCACTGCGCGCCAAATCAAAAACTCTTTCGGCGGTCAACTGCTCGACGTCGATGGGTAAATTCATTGAGCGTACGTATTCTTGGGCACGCTGGAGGACCCCCGTCCCCGAAGCTAAACTTTCCAAGGCGCCAAAGTGCTCATACCGTTTGCCCAACGCGTCCTTGCTGGGTAGCAGATAGCCCACCTCACCGGCCGACTGATGGGCACCACGGTAAATTTTCCGTTCTAGGACGATGCCGCTGCCAATGCCGGTGCCGACTGCCAAACAGACTAGGCTGGATGCCCCTTTGGCAACCCCAAAGCCATATTCCCCCAGCGCGGCTAAGTTAACGTCGTTTTCGACGACCACGGTTAAGTGATACCGCTCGGCGAGAAGATCCCGCAGCGGCAGATCGCGCCAGCCTAGGCTCGGCGCCCAAGTGACAATCCCTTCTTCGAAAAGGGTAACGCCAGGCGCCCCAACGCCAATACCCAGAACCTTCTGCCCTTCGCGACGAGGAATTTGGAGCAACTCGTCGATCAAATCGATGGTCGAATTCAGGTTCTCATCCGGCTTCGAGGGAATGGAAGGACGATAGACTTCGGCTTGAACTGTGCCGCACAAGTCGGCGACCGTGCCGTACATTTTTGTTCCGCCAAGGTCTAAGCCGATGACCGCGTGGGAAGTGCCGTTGAACGAGATCAGTGAACGAGGTCTTCCCCCACTGTACTGCTGTTCCTCCAAGCGTACCACGAACCCTTGATGGGAAAGCTCTTCTAAGATGCGCATAATGGTCGGCAGGCTGAGGTTCAGGCGCGAGGAAATCTCCGTGGGGGAGATCGGAGAGTTTTGACGGATTAAATCTAAGACATTGGAACGGTTGAGGCGCCGCATCAGAGCAGCGTTACCGCTGTAGGCAGAGGCAAAATCATCGAGGGGGAGAGGTTTCATTTCTTAGAAAGAAAGGACGCGATAACTTTCTTACGTTATGTAAGTATTATACACCATCATCGAACGGACTGTCAAGGTTCAGACTTGAGGTGTTGTGCTTTTCGAATTCAAGAACCCGAATCTCTAACCCTTGCTTGCTATTAAACTTGCCTTCTAAGCTTAGCTCTCATCTCCTACTTGCCAACGCTATCGGTTGCCAGCAATATTTCGGCGTAACAGACCAAGCGTATTTATTCCGGTTGCTCTCCACCCAGAAAACGGTAAGGCTTAACGTAATTGCTCAGCATCCTATCTCGCCATATTTTGGCAGAAAGGTGTTACATTTATGACATCGTCACGTCAACTATGTGATAAATATCACTATCGCTCTTTTAGTCCATCTATTAATATGAGCAAAGATTGATATATGCGTTTATGCGAATATATTGGTATCATTAATGATCGGTCATTTCGTTGTAACTCACAAAGGAGCTTCCTTATGAAAACTTTTCTCATCCTCGGAGGCGGTACCGGCGGTACCATGGTCGCCAATAAAATGGCAAATCTCCTCGACCCCCATGAGTGGCAAGTGATCGTTGTGGATAAGGACGAAAACCATTATTACCAGCCCGGTTTTCTGTTCATCCCTTTTGGCATTTACTCGCGGGCTGATGTGGTGAAACCCAAACGCAATTTCTTGCCCAAGTCGGTCAAGGTGATTTTCTCGGAAATAGAACGCATCGAACCCGATCAAAAGCGGGTCGTGCTCTCTAATCCGAACACCATCCTCAATTACGATTATCTGGTCATTGCCACGGGTTCGGAAATTCATCCCGAAGAAACCCCCGGCATGTTGGACGGCGGTTGGCGAAAAAACATCTTTGATTTCTACACCGTTGAAGGAGCAGTGGCTTTGTCTCGCTTCCTGAGATTTTGGAAGGGCGGACGCATGGTAGTCAACTTTACTGAAATGCCCATCAAGTGTCCGGTGGCACCCCTTGAATTCCTTTTCCTCGCCGATTGGTATTTCCATGAAAAGGGGATGCGCGATAAAGTTGAAATCATCTTCGCAACGCCGCTGCCAGGCGCTTTCACCAAGCCGCGCGCCTCCTCCATCCTCGGCGATATGCTCAACCAAAAAGGCATTGAACTCGTCTCGGATTTCAATCTGATGGAAGTCGATAACGGCAAACAGGTTATCCGCTCCTACGACGAAAAGGAGATTCCCTACGATGTGCTGGTCACCGTCCCAACCAATATGGGCTCGGAGGTCATTGCTCGCTCTGACATGGGAGATGATTTGAATTTCCTGCCGGTCAATAAGCACACCTTGCAATCCACTCAGTGGGAACACATTTGGGCAATCGGCGATGCCACCAACGTTCCCACCAGCAAAGCCGGCTCGGTTGCCCATTTCATGCTTGACATTTTGGTCGAGAATATCTTGCGCCACATGGAAGGATTAGAGCCTTTGCCGAAGTTCGATGGTCATGCCAATTGCTTCATCGAGTCCGGATTTGAAAAGGGGATCCTCATCGATTTCAACTACGATGTCGAACCCTTACCGGGCATGTTCCCCTTGCCGGGCATCGGTCCGTTCTCCCTGCTGCGCGAATCGGCTGTCAACCACTGGGGCAAAATGATGTTCCGCTGGATTTATTGGAATGTCTTGTTGAAAGGCGAAGAGATGCCCTTTGAATCCCAGATGACGATGGCAGGGAAGTGGTCATAGGAGTTGCAGTGATGTTGGCAGATACCCAGCTACTCGAAAAAATCGACCTGCTCCAAGCGGAAATTCACGCCCAAAGTCAAAAGCTAGAAGCCTTGAGCGAGCAGAATCGCTTGCTTAGAGACATGCTGTCCAAGATAGATGAAATTGTGCCCTATCTTGAAGAGCAGCGTCAACGTCAAGCGGAATGGGAAGAACTGAAACGGGATTTGATCCCGATTGGCAACCAAATGATCAAATTATCGATCGACGAACTCGCCGAAATCGGAAACGATTTTGAATTGCGCGACCTGCTCTACCTGCTCAAACGACTCCTACGGGATATTCCGTTGATCTTGAGTCTATTGGATCGCCTTGAGGCTGCTGTAGAGCTGCTGGATGAAGTTCAGAGACTGACCAAACCGGCTTTCAATCAAGCGGTTCACAAGTTGGATGAACTTGAAAGGGCAGGGTATTTCAAATTTGCCAGAGAGAGCGGCAAGATCTTGCACCGAGTGGTCACCGAATTTACCGAGGAAGATGTCAAAGCCTTGGGCGACAATATTGTCACCATCTTAACCACCGTCAAGAACCTGACTCAACCAGAGATGATGGCGCTCACCAATCAAGCCATCACAGCGATCCGAGACGACTCTGAAGCCGAGACCAAAGGTTCCTACTTGTCTCTTCTCAAAGACTTATCCGATCCGAAAGTCAAACGAGGCCTTGCCAAACTCATCAATCTGGTCAAAGCCTTATCCGATTCCCCTCAAATTTCAACCAAAGAAGGAGCGTAACAATGAGTACATCCACTTCTATCCTAACCAATGTCGAGTTTGATGCTGAAGGTTTCATGGTAGACCCTCACGCATGGACTCCCGAAATCGCCGAAGCGATCGCTGCAAGCCTGAACATTACCCTGACTGAGCGTCACTGGGTGGTGATCAATTTTGCCCGCAAAGAGTTCGAGGCGACCGGTCAACCGCCTACCCTGCGGCGCATTACCAAAGCCACCGATGTGGACACAAAAGAAATCTATCAGCTCTTCCCTGGCGGTCCAGCCAAGATCGCCGCCAAAATCGCCGGCCTCGGCAAGCCAACCGGTTGTATTTAGAACATTAGGAGTAATAAAATGGCATCCGCAGAACGCAAGCTATGTATTATTGCTTCCAAAGGGTCGTTGGACATGGCTTATCCGCCGCTCATCTTGGCAAACGCAGCGCGCATGAGCGGCATTGATGCGCATGTCTTCTTCACCTTTTGGGGACTGGATATCATCAATAAAAAGAAGATGGGCAAACTTAACGTGGCAACCGTGGGCAACCCGAGTATGCATCCTTGGTTTCACATCCCCACGTGGTTGGGATCGATCCCAGGCATGTCGGCTGCAGCTTCCTGGATGATGCGCCGCGAAATTGCCAAGTTGGATTTTCCACCCGTCCCTGAATTCGTGGAGATGCTGATCGATGCCGGCGCCCACCTTTACGGTTGCAAAATGTCGATGGACATGATGAAATTGACCAAAGAAGACCTCGTGGATGGCGCTGAAGTGTTGGGCGCAATGGAATTTCTAGAGATCAGCGACGGCGCCCAAACCATTTTTGTCTAACAGTCAGGTTTGAAGTCAGGTTTGAGCGGATAAGAACGTCGGGCTGGGAGAGGGGCTGGGGGGTGAGGGCAGACTCCCCTCGCTACGCAACCCGCGACCCCCATCCCCGGCCCTTCCCCCAAAATGGGGGAAGGGAGTCACTCCCCTCGCCTGCAGCGCGGGAGAGGGGCTGGGGGTGAGGGCAGACTCCCCTCGCTACGCAACCCGCGACCCCC